>CAJIBC010000327.1_pt1 | contig 11383 bp, 9 predicted proteins | sample 9199231 | NCBI WGS metagenome assembly CAJIBC01 (sample SAMEA7708282, study PRJEB35096) | sediment metagenome | biome: marine neritic benthic zone biome [ENVO:01000025]; feature: sediment [ENVO:00002007]; material: shallow marine sediment [ENVO:03000034] sea grass bed [ENVO_01000059] ...
ACGCCGGCAGTGCCATATGCGGCCGCTTTAACGACATCGTCGGTGCCCACGGCCGCGCCATGGGATTTTAACTGCTCGACGATTTGGGTCATGGAGAAATCAGCTAAATACATCTGGCCAAATGGATCTGAAGATATAATAGGCAATGCCGTGGATGATAATTATAAGGACACTTATTGCGAACCATTTTGCTTGCCGAATCTCTTTTATAGAAAAATTGGAGACTATATCATCGGCTTTAATTATGTCTCTGTAGGGTTTCTTTTTTCTAAAATATTTCCAGCCCCAAATGAATGTTAGCAGATGAGAAGTATACATAGCTGAAGAGAAAAAATTAGGTATATATTGAATAAATGTGGCGTGCTCTCTAAAGTAGATAGTGTCTAATAGGTCGGTCTGTTGTTCATAGCGCTTAACGATAAATCGCTCTATTCGTATAGAAATATAGACGCAAAACAGGCCCCATGAACATAAGCTAATACCCCAAAAGCCTTTTAAATAATCCAAAGATGTCATTTTATATGCTCAATAACCTGTGCTGGTGAATGATAAATCCGACCGTTAGCCAGTTGGGATCCAAAATCATAAATTGTAGAACCACCTTTTTTGAATAATTCCATTCCGAGAACTCCTCCTAACGAGGCACAGACAAAAACCGCTACAAACCAGCCAAATGGACCTAAACCCAATACAGCTATTGCTATCAAACCGCCTAATGCGGCTCCGGCCTTCGTTCCGATAGCACCTCCAATAACCCCAAACCCCTCCTCAAACAGCGTGCGCATCCTTAACTCCGGCGATACAGTGGCCACACTGATCACCCCTAATGTGGCCGGCACATACCATGTGGCACCTCTACCAATGTTTTTAAACATGTTGACGCGACCGTTGAGTTGCTTGACCATCGAGCCTACATATTTGGATGAATTGCTAAATTTTTTCAAGGGCAATGATACGTGCTTGCGAAAATGGCGGGCCGCTGCGACGTGTGATTGGCCTCCGGCCGGCACCAGGTTGCCTTTGGGCAGCAGGTGCTGGGGCAGTTGCTTTAAATGCTGCATCAACTGCCCGTATTTGGGGTGGTTTTTCAGAAAGTTCTGCATCCGGGCCAGGTGGTTGGCGCTTTTGGAATGCACCATCTTGGCGCCGAACTTTTCGACGGCTTCGCTGTATAGTTCGCGGGCCAGGGCATTGACGTTGTTCAGGGCCATACCCCCTGCGGCCGCATGGCCCGATACGCCGGCAGTGCCATATGCGGCCGCTTTAACGACATCGTCGGTGCCCACGGCCGCGCCATGGGATTTTAACTGCTCGACGATTTGGGTCATGGAGAAGGTGGGTTCCGGTCCGGTCTCCAGGAGCATGTCACGGAGCTGTTTTTCCATTTCATCCAGGGATATTTTCAGCGGGGTTTGCTCTATCTGCCAGTGATTTTTCTCCATCTCGGTCAACTTGGCCGGGGTGATGTTGAGCAGCATGTTCATCGGCGGTCGATTGGTGGCCAGGTGGTTTTCCAGATAGGGGTTGTTGTGGATCAACAGCGCCCTTTTACTGCTGGCGGCCATGGTACGGTAAGGGCCGCTGGAAAACATATATTGGGCCACCCTATCGATGGTATCGCCCGGCTGGACAAAGTAGATGTCGGTGGCGCCGTGATGTGGGTGTGAAAGGGCCCGGGGAATTTTGCTAAAGGCGTTTTGCCATACCTGGGTCCTGATGACGTTTTCGTTCAAGGTGTCGGGGATCAGGATGCTTTCGCCGGGGTAGATCCGGTCCAAATTGGAGATGTGGGGGTTTATGCGACCTATCATGGAGCGCCAGGTATGGATTTCGTGCTCTTTGAGCCCTCTTTTGGCCTTGAGGATCTTGGTGATGGTGTCGCCGTGTTGAACTGTTACCGCTTGTGCCATGGTCAATCTCCTTTCCGGTGTCATGCCTGCAGTACACAGCGTTGAATTCAAGACCGCAAGAGGCCGGGCGCAAGTCAATATTGTAAACTCAATAACGGATTCAATCTATCGCAATGCTGCCGCGTATGACTGGTTTTATATGAATTGGCGCGCTGGAACTTGGTCGGCTGGGATATGAAGAGCCACCAGCTTGAAAGATGGCGAGGGTGTAACATATTGGCTGAAGACGTTCAAGAAAAATCATTTTCTGTCAGGTACCACAACAACCCATATAAAATATATTTTATCTCTTTACATTTTCCAGGTCATCAAACCCAGGCCATCCAACCCAGGCCATCCAACATAGATAAGGGCCCCTCAATCTATACAACGATCAAGAGGCCCTTGTTAAAGTTTAATACTTTAATTTTTAATCTGTTACACAAGTATCCCGTCTTCTCAATCTATACTCAACGCCCTTGGTCCAGGCTAGAAGGGTATGTCATCATCCTGGGTGTCGGCCATGGGCGGTTCCGGGTAACCTTGGTCGGCCACTTGATTTCGCGCGGGGCGCCCGCCGCCATCCCTGCCCCCGAGAAACTGCACGGTGTTGGCGACGATTTCGGTGGTGTAGCGGGTCACGCCCTCCTGCTCCCAGGAGCGGGTCTGCAGTTTTCCTTCCACATAGACCTGGCTGCCTTTGGAAAGATATTCACCGCAGATTTCACCCAGCCGTCTCCAGGCCACAACGCGATGCCACTCGGTGCGCTCCTTTTTCTCGCCCGACTGTTTATCGGTCCACGACTCCGAAGTGGCCACGCTGAAATTGGCCACTGCCGTTCCGTCCGGGGTGTAGCGAACTTCGGGATCCCGTCCCAGATTGCCCACAATGATCGCCTTATTGATTCCTGCCATGGCAAACCTTCCTTTCATCCGTTTGTTTTTTTCCACGTATCAATCTGCGCCGCAACTTTCCCAACAATGGTTCTTTGGCCTCAATGGCACCGTGCAGGCACACCTCGAGGCAACAATAGCACCGAATACAGTTGTTATAGTCAAATTGAACGCCCTTGGTATCATGACTGATCACCTCAGCCGGGCATATTTTCCAGCACTCGCCGCAGAGCTTGCATTTGTCATTGTCCACCAACGGTTTTTGGATCACATATTTGCGCATGAAGCGGTTCAGGGAGTCCGGCCCCAGGCTCAAAGAGTGGAGTTCCGGAAAATTAAAATCATCTACGATATGGATATCCCCGTTGACATGCACGGCACCGTCAAAGTGTTCGAGCTCCCGCGCCGTGCGATAGGTCAGCAAATCGTCGGGGGCCAACCCCAGCAGGGTGCACGCGGTTTTGTCCACGGCATGGCCGTTGGCGCCGCCAATCATCAACCCCAGTTCCCGGGGTTGCCCGCTTTTGGCCGGCCCCTGCCCTTCCAATGCGGTAATGCCGTCGATGATGGTGAAGCCGGGCGAAACCGCCTGGTATATCTGGACCAGCAGTTTGGCGAACATGATGCGGTCCACCCCGGCCCGCATGTGCCACTCGGGCTTGCGCAACCCCACGATGGTGCCGAAGATGTTCTTAACCCCCAGGGTGAGATACATCATGGCGTGGGATTTAAGCTTGGCCAAATTGATCACCATATCCGCGTCAATGGCATCCTGGGCGATCTCAATGGCGCCGAAGGGCGGGCCGATATCCACCTGTATGGATTTCTCGAAGGGCTTCAGGTCCACATCCAGATCCTTCAATGCATCGTCATACCCGCTTTCCCGAATCAGTTTTCGAAAACTGCCGATGGGCGGGCTGTCTGAAACCTGCACCTGGGCGCCCTTGCCCAGCAGATACGCCGCCACGGCGCGGACAATTAACGGATGGGTGACAATGGCCTGGTCCGGTACGGCCGGCATCAACATGTTGGGTTTGACCAGCACCCGCATCCCCGGTGCAATCCAATCCGGCCCCATGCTGTCCAGCATCTCCTGGATGAGGGGACGAATCGCATCGGGGTCATAACTTGCTTTTCGGATATAGACTTTGGTCATTGGTCGCGGCCGTGTGCCATCTTTCAACTCAGGGTAGCGGATAGCCCCGCTATCTCTTATGGGGGTGAGATTGTTTACATGTTTCAAATCACTTGACAGAGCGCCACAAAAACTTGATCACAATAGTATTGATGAATGTCATTTTCAAGACTTTACCCGAACGTTGCCCCAACAAAATTAAAAAAACAGGTAAAGTATTTGAGATTCCAACAAAAGCCGGTAAAATAAATATGATAACGGACAACCCCATGCTGAATCGGTATGATGGAATGTCATTGCTGAATCCGGAAAAACGCATCAAACGCCACGTCGTCGGGCGGCGGCAAGATTTTTTTGCCGTCACCCTTCCCGGATATGAGACGCCCTGTGTGGATGAACTGAACAACCTGTCGGAGAGCATCGATGTCACTGAGGTCCTCAACGGGGGCATCTGCTTTTCAGGCCGGCTCACAGACCTGTATCTGGCCAATCTGCATGTGAGAACGGCGGTGAGGATTCTGATGCGCCTGGCGCACTTTAAGGCGACCAATTTCAAGCAGCTCGAGACCCACACCCGCAAAATACCATGGGAACTCTATCTCTCCCAGGGGACCCTTCCGGCCCTGAATGTCACGGCCCACCATTGCCGCCTGTACCACACAAGGGCGGTGGCCGAGCATATGGAAGCCAGCATTGCGGCCCGCTGGTCCGAACATGGCGTCACACCGGCACCATCAGGGGAGCAGACCCTTTTTGTACGCCTTCAAAATGATGAGGCCGTCTTGTCCCTGGACAGCAGCGGGAGGCCTCTGTATCGACGGGGAGTCAAGTCCCATGTTGCCCATGCACCCCTGCGCGAAACAACGGCAGCCGCCATATTATCCATGGCCGGCTACCGGCCCGACATGCCCCTGATCGATCCCATGTGCGGCTCGGGCACCTTTAGTTTGGAAGCCGCCCTCATGGCCAAGCAGATGGCTCCCGGTCTGCTCCGCGACTTTGCCTTCATGCAGTGGCCCGCCTTTCGGCCCCGTCAATGGGCCCATTACCTTAAAAACGCCGGAGAGAAGCGCCATGGCCTGGCAGCCCCTTTGATCTGGGCCTCGGATTCAGATAAGGCGGCCGTTACCCGGCTGCAAGGGTGTGTAAACCGGAATAAAATTGAAGATGCCGTGACGGTTTCCCAACAGGATTTCTTTGGGCTGCAACCCCATAGGATCACCCACCGTCCCGGCCTGATTGTTCTCAACCCACCCTACGGGCGAAGGTTGCTTAGCAAGGGCGACCTGGAGAAGCGGTATCGAGATATTGCCGATAAACTCAAGAAGGACTTCAGAGGCTGGCGAACAGCTTTGCTGGTCCCCGATTCAGATTTGGCCAAGAAGTTGGGCTTGTCTTTGAAGTCTATGCGCCTGGACCATGGCGGACTTAAATTGACCCTGCTATTGGGTAGGATAGGAGCGACCTAGATGGGAAAGCACCACATGGTGTCCAATCTCTTCGCAGAGATACCCGAAAATTTACCGGAGGAGGTAGTCCAAGAGATTATCTCAGGTGCCAATGTCAAAATCGAGCGCATCGTCAGCCGGGGCCACCGCTCCCCCGACGATTTCTGGTACGATCAGCAGTGGGACGAATGGGTCCTGCTGATCAAAGGCAGGGCCGGCCTGGCGTTTGAAGGCGACCCCGCCGTCATCGAACTGAAGCCCGGCGACCATCTATTGATCCCGGCCCATAAACGCCATCGCGTGGCGTGGACCGCCGACGCTGAAAATACCATTTGGCTGGCGGTGCATATTCGTTAAAGTCCTAACTATCTAACTCAACTTTCGGCTTTCAGACACCGGCGGTTTGGATGAGTGTTTTTTGTTACATGCCCCTTCGTTAAGTGCCGCTAAGATGCGCTCCGGGCGTTGCGCAAACTCGCTTAACGCTCAAACAGGGCGCAACGCTGATCCTGCGCTGCATGCAGCGGCACTAAACTCGGTGCTGACGTAACAAAAAACGCTCACCCAAACCACCTCATGCCGTGGTAGGACGGAACCCGAAAGTTGAGTATCTTATTTAAATCCGGCGATTAAAGGCAAAACTTGTTGCACAAGCATCTAATTGATAATATAAGCTTTTCCATCAAAGCTCGATCTTAAAGCCTATGGGTGACCCTATTGATGTCAATGCCGCGCCCACAAGTTTATATGGCGCAGCTATATTGAATTGTGGCAAAGGAAGCGGGTTTGTTTAAATCGGAGCGTTATTTTTATCATATTCTGGCCCTCCTGATGGTTATCAAGCTGGTCATCGCCTGGTGGTTTCCCCTGACCTCCGATGAAGCTTATTTCTTTTTGTGGGGGCAATATCCGGACATCAATTATTACGACCATCCCCCCATGACCGGATGGGTGATGAGCCTCTTCGGGCTGTTAGGCCGCCATATTTTTTTCAGCCGTCTGTTTGCCGTGATCACCGGCTTGGCCATTGCCCTGGGCCTCTATCGCCTGGTGCGGGATGGTTTCGGCGCTCCGGATAAAGCCAAACTGATCACGTTGTGTTTTCTGGCCGCCCCCTTGCACATGCTTTCGGTGCTGATCACCACGGACACCCCTTTGATGCTCTTTACGGCCTTGTCGGGATTTGTGCTCTATTTCGCCCTGGGGCGCCAAAACGACTGGTGGGTGCTGGTGTCCGGCGTTTTTTGGGGTTTGGCCATTCTCAGTAAATATTTCGCGGGGCTGCTGCTGGTCGCCGTCTTTTGCTGTTTGATTTTGCAGCGCGAACGCAAATGGTTCCGCTACCTGGTGCTGTGGGTGGCCGGTGCCCTGCCTTTTGTAATTTTTCACCTGTGGGCCAACTACCAGAATTGCTGGACCAATATTCTGTTCAACGTGGTAAACCGCAACAAAGGGGTCTCCTGGGAAATATCCGGGCTCCTGACCTTTGCCCTGTTCCAGGTCTACTTGTCGACCCCCTGGCTACTCTATTATCTGATGAAAAACGTTAAGGCCGTTAGATCCGGTATTCAAAAAGGCACCAATCCCTTCTTCTACCTCTATTGCATTCCCATTTTGTTGCTGGGTATCGTCGCTTTGCACCACACGGGTTTACACTGGGCGTTGGCTTTCTACCCTTTCCTCTTTGGGTTGCTGGTACACCTGCCCAAAGTCCAGATCAACCGCATCGCTTTGTTTTCCTTGATTTTCAGCATTGTGCATATTTTGCCAATCGTGACGGTGTTGGCATTGCCTGTGGAGACGTTTAAAGAGCATGCGTATTATCACGACCTGGTGCTCTGCAAATATGGTGATGAGTTGTATGATAAGGTGAAAGCGACCTATGGCGCTAACCATGTGTTGGCCACCAACGGTTACTATACCTCCGGTGCCATGACCTACCACAGCCATCGCCATTTTGCGGTATTTCTGGACCACTCCAAACATGGGCGTCACGATGACAAACTTACCAATTACAAAGAGTTGGACGGAAGGGATTTTCTAATTTTGTGGACCTTGCCCATAGATGAGGACTACAGCCCATTTTTTGAGACGGTGACCAAATCTGAGATCACCTTGCGGCAAGAGACCTTCTACGTGGCCATTGGCAAAGGATTTCGATATCCAGCCTACCGCGATCTGTTTCTAAAAAAAATCGATGCGACCTGGTACACTTGCCCCGATTTTCTGCCTCCGGGAAATTGTTTTTTTAAGGATATGTATTTTCCATAGCACCTTAACTTATTGATATTGTCTTAAAACTCATATACGGTGATAAGAAACAGATGGATAAACTGATTGCCTATAGTCGACTCTGCCGCCCCCATCAATACCTGAAAAACGGGTTCATCTGGCTGCCCATCTTTTTCGGCAACGCCCTGACCGATACAGATGCCCTGGTTGCGACCTTTTTCGCCTTTGCGGCATTTTGCCTGATCTCCAGCACCACTTATGTGATCAACGACGCCAAAGATATTGAAGAGGACCGCCGCCATCCCGTCAAAAAGATGCGGCCGTTGGCCAGCGGCGCCGTCGGCAAAAAAGGGGCCGCAGTTCTCGCCCTGGCCCTGTTTGCAGGTTCAATGGCGGTTGCGCTGGCGGCTTTGCCCCCCGCCTGCACATTTATCATGATCGCCTACCTGTTGCTCAATGTCGCTTACTCCCATGGTCTCAAGCGCATTCCCATCGTGGATATCGTCTGCATTGCCATCGGTTTTGTGTTGCGCATTTTCGCCGGCGGCATGGCCTCCCAAATCCAGATCAGTCCGTGGATCGTCATCATGACCTTTCTGCTGGCCCTCTTCCTGGGCCTGGCCAAGCGCCGGGACGACCTTTTGCTGGTGGGCCAGGGGAAACAGGTGCGCAAAGCCATCGACGGCTATAATCTGGAATTCATCTCATTGGCCATGGGCATCATGGCATCGGTGATCATTGTCGCGTATATCCTTTATACGGTATCGCCGGAAGTGGTGGCCAAACACGGCACGGGGAAATTGTATATCTCGGGCATATGGGTGCTGCTGGGATTGTTGCGCTATTTGCAGATTACCTTTGTGGAAGAAGAGAGCGGCTCTCCCACACTGGTGCTGATCAAGGACTATCTGCTTCAAGTGGTGATTGTATTATGGTTGGTGAATATTTTTCTTTTGTTGTACCGTTAGGTGAAATCCTGACCCAGGGTCAAGGCCGTTTTCTTACGCTGTTACAAAGGTGATACGTGAACGAAAAGAGACTGCACCCCATAAAGCTACATGGATGGGGGCGATATCCCGTTATCGATGCCGAGGGCCCTGCCTTTGAGAGCGCGGATCAGGCCACCTGTCTGCTGGCGCGGCCCGGCCACTGGATAGCCCACGGCCTGGGGAAGAGCTACGGGGACAGTGCCCTGAACCAACAGGTAATCATGACAAGGCGCTTTAACAAGCTGCTTGATTTCGATGCCCGAAAAGGGGTGGTCACCTGCGAATGCGGTGTCACCCTGGCCGATTTGATCGACACCTTTCTTCCCATGGGCTGGTTTTTAAAAGTCTCGCCAGGTACCAAGCTGATCACCGTGGGGGGCGCCATCGCCTCTGACGTGCACGGCAAGAACCATCACACGGCCGGTTGTTTCAGCACATCGGTCATCGCCCTTGAACTCATGCTTCCAGACGGCAGGCGGCTGACTTGCAGCACGGATGAAAACCGTGATCTCTTCCTTGCCACCTGCGGCGGCATGGGGCTCACCGGGTTGATACTATCGGCTTCCCTCCAATTGAGGCCGGTCCAAAGTGCCTACATCAATGAAAATGTCATCCGCTGCCGCAACCTGGCCCAGGCTTTTGAACAATTTGAAGAACATCAGCAGACCACCTACTCGGTGGCCTGGATCGACTGCCTGGCCAGAGGGGAGAACCTGGGGCGCTCTGTCTTGATGGTCGGCGAACATGCCGAGGACGGTGGCCTGAAATTGCCGTCGCCAAGGCCATCGGCCATTCCTGTCGAATGCCCGGGCGTCCTGCTGAACAAATACGCGGTGGCCTTGTTTAACCATTTATATTTTAATACCCACCCCAGCCACTGCCATCACCACCCCAAACCCATCGATGCCTTCTTCTTTCCGTTGGACCGCATCGCAGACTGGAACCGGATGTACGGACGCCGGGGATTCACCCAGTACCAGCTTGCACTTCCCATGGAATCCAGTTACTTGGGTCTTGGCATGATTCTGGAGAGAATTGCCCAATCGGGGATCGGCTCTTTTTTGGCGGTGCTCAAACGCTTCGGGGTGGAAAACCAAAACCTTCTCTCCTTTCCCATGGAGGGCTATACCCTGGCCCTGGATTTTAAGATCCAGCCGCGCCTCTTTCCACTGCTCGACGAATTGGATCGCATGGTTGTCGACCACGGGGGACGCCTCTACCTGACCAAGGATGTGCGCATGCAGGAACAGACCTTTAAGCAAGGGTATCCCGGGTGGAAAGCCTTCAGGGAGATTCGATCCAAGTACGGTCTCTCGGAAAAATTGAGCTCCTTACAGTCTTTACGATTAGGATTATAGCTATGAACGTGCTCATATTAGGCGGTAATTCGGACGTGGCATATGCGCTGGCCCGACAATTTGCATCCAAAAAGGCTGACATCACCTTGGCTTCGCGCGATCTGGAATTATTGAAGAAAAAGGCGAAGGATATTGAAATTCGCCATCATGTCAGCGTTCAGGCGCTGGCCTTTGATGCATCTGAAACCGGCTCCCATCAAGCCTTTTATGATGCCTTGGACCCTAAACCCGATGGGGTAATCGTTGCCTTCGGCTACCTGGGGGATCAGGAAAGAGCACAATCAGATGCCCAAGAAGCCCAAAAAATCATCCATACCAATTTCACGGGAGCGGTATCTATACTAGAGATCGTGGCCGCCGACTTTGAGCGCCGCCGCAAGGGCTTTATCATTGGCATCGGATCCGTTGCCGGTGAGCGCGGAAGACAAAGCAACTATTTTTATGGCGCCGCCAAAGGCGCCTTGGGCATCTACCTGGGTGGTCTGCGCAATCGCCTGAGCAAATGTCAAGTCCATGTCGCCACAGTGCTGCCCGGCTACATCGACACTAAAATGACATCAGGATTAGGGCTGCCGGCCTTGTTGACCGCCTCACCCAAGCAAGTGGCCGTCGATATTTTTCAAGGATACCATAAATCAAAAAACATCATCTATACCCGCTGGTTCTGGCGCTGGATCATGGCCATTATCAAAGCGATACCGGAATCCCTATTCAAACGCTTGTCCCTATGAGATTGAATATCATCATAAACCGTTACATGATCAGGGAGTTTCTGCCGCCCTTTGGCATCAATCTCTTTTTCTTCACGTTCATCTTTTTAATTACCAAGATTCTCGAAATTACCAACCTGGTGGTCAACTATCAGGTCAGCCTGTTCTCGTTTCTATTGTTGCTCGCCTACTCCATGCCCTTTTTCTTAGCCTTTATTACCCCCATGTCGGTGATGATGGCGGTTTTGCTGGCCTTTCTGCGAATGTCCGGAGACAATGAAATCGTTGCCCTTAAGGCTTCCGGACTGAACCCCAATCGGCTTCTGGTGCCGGTCTTCTTGTTCTGTTTCATGGGATGGTTGCTGACGACGTTCATTACCATGGTGGGCCTGCCATGGGGCAATCGCTCCTATTTCGGGCTCTCTGTGGATCTGGCCCAAACCCATGTGGATGCCGTCATTCAAGAGCGAACCTTTATCGACAGTTTCCAAGGGCTCATGCTCTATGTCAATCAGGTGGATTTGCAGAACCGAAGTATCAAAGATGTATTTATCGAAGATCAGCGCAACAAGGATGTGAATAACATCATCGTCGCTCCCCGCGGTCGCATTACATCAGATCCGTTGAACCATGTCATACGCCTCAAATTGTTCGATGGCGCCATCAATCAAGTGGATCTTGCCCAGCAGGCCGCCCATGTGATCTCTTTTGAAACCTATGAGATGAAG
>CAJIBC010000309.1_pt1 | contig 11375 bp, 10 predicted proteins | sample 9199231 | NCBI WGS metagenome assembly CAJIBC01 (sample SAMEA7708282, study PRJEB35096) | sediment metagenome | biome: marine neritic benthic zone biome [ENVO:01000025]; feature: sediment [ENVO:00002007]; material: shallow marine sediment [ENVO:03000034] sea grass bed [ENVO_01000059] ...
AGCCCTAATGTTGCCTTCTTCTTGTTTCAGCGGCTGGCCACGCATTTTATTTCAACGAGGCCGTTTTTGGGTAGCGCTTTTACGGCGACAACGGCACGGGCCGGTTTGTGGCCTTGGAAAAACGATTCATAGATGGCGTTAAATTCTGCAAAATCATCCATATCCACCAGATAAACATCCACGGCTGTCACGTGGTGCAAGTCGCAATGGGCGGATTGCAGTACGGCTTTGAGGTTGGTCAGGGCCTGGCTTGCCTGACCGGCCAGGTCCGGGCCTTTCATCTCTCCGGTATGTGGATCGAGCCCCAATTGGCCGCTGATAAATACCAGGTTGTCGGCCACAATGGCTTGGGAATAGGGCCCGATGGCCGCAGGGGCCTCTTGGGTTTTAATCACTGTATGCATATGCCCTCCTTGTTACCCCTTATCCATTCAACAGGTCAAATGGAAGCAACCTGCCACATTTTTCGAGGTCTCTTTTAATCGATTAAATTCCTTGGCAGCCAACTCGGTTCGCAGCGCTGCCAACCCTATGTTCCGCTCTTCCAGCAGGCTTACAACCTCGGATGCCACCCGCATCCGTCCGTAGATACCGGTTCCAGCGACAATCACATCCGGCTTGGCTTCCAACACCGCCTGAATATCCGCCAGGGTGAGCCGATGACCCGATGCTCGCCACCAATTGTCGGCCACCCTTCCATCCGGGTAGACGATTAAATCGGAACGATAGGTTTTATCGCCAATTACCATGGCACCAAATCGACATTGCACTATCATCACAATGGCCCCGTTTTAGGAATGTGTGGTTAAAACAATCCTCCCGACCTGCGGTATTGGCATCCTACCATCGGCCATGCAATTAGGCAATTGGTAAGGATAACCTTGCTCAAGTTTACCTTCACATGACCGATAACGGGCTTAGATCAGCAGCTATGTACCGCACAATTGTTACGCTGGAGAACAACAACATGTCCGCATCCATAAAAACAGCCCGTCCGTTTGGTGGTTTATCAGCGAGAACCAAAACAGATCTGTCCCTTCTGGAAAAAACCAACTTAATAGACGGCACCCAATGGGCCAATGAGTTCTCCTTTGCGCAAGTAAAGAAACTGGCCGCCTTTGTGGATGTATATCAGGTTCCCGAAGAGTCGGTGTTGTTTTTTGAAGGGGATAAGAATGCGTTTTTAGTATTGATTGTGACGGGACAGGTGCATGTGGTCAAATTTGATTCACAGCGCAATCCCAAACGCATCGCCACCCTTGGTCCCGGAAAAACCATTGGTGAAATGAGCATCATTGACGGCGAGCCCAGGTCCGCTTCAGCGGTAACGGCAGTTGAATCCACCGTGATGGTGATAACCGCTGAAAAATTTAACCGTTTGCTGGATGAATGGCCACGGGTGGCCGTGATATTGGTGATGAAGATCGCTAAATTGATGAGCCAGTATTTGCGGCAAACCAGTGGGCGGTTGATAGACCATCTGGGCAGCTAACCCCAAAACCACTGTACCTAATTATAGATCACAGGATAGTTTGAGTTTTGAGATCATCTTGTGATGCAATTCAGGGCCCCATTTTATGGATCCCTATAGACTTCAATATGTTATGTGTATTACAAGTATAGAAACATGATGTTTTGACTTCCAGTGGCCAATTGGGATATAAAATATCACATTGCCCCGACCCCATGGTAACGAGGGATGGTACTGTGATATACGCTAAGCGCCTTGTGCTTTTATCCTTATTCATATTCGCTTGCACGGCCTGCGCTTCAAGACCCGTGGAGGAACGGTTGCCCCGGGACCAGCGTTTGAGCATCCGTCATCTAAATAAAGGGACCCGGTTTTACAACAAAGGATGCTTTACCAAAGCGGCTCGGCATTTTCAGGAAGCCCACGAAAGGTTTTCTGCTGCCGACAACCTCCAAGGCACCGCCGACAGCCTGAACAGTTTAGCCAATGCCTACTACCGGTTAAACGATATGCAGAGCGCAGAGTTGGTCTATGATGAGGCGATTGAGTTATATGGCCTGTTGGATAACAGCGTGGGGCAGATACGGGCGCTTGCCAACAAATCAGTGGCATTGGCCTCAGCAGGGGAGTTGTTGGACGCGGAGGCGGCATTGAAAAACGCCGATATGTTGGCCCAACAAAATGGTGCGCTGGTCAGCCTCCGGTTAAAGGCCCGCGGGATTCTGAAGCTTAAGCAAAACGACCCGGATGGATCTAAAAAGCTGCTTTCAAAGGCTATCCGAGCTACTCCCCCATCAGATGCCAAACAATATGCCAGTGCCCAATATACCATGGGCTACTTGCTGCTATCCACCCGACAACCCAAAAAGGCCATACCATACTTGAACAGGGCTCTTACAGCCGACCGGGCCGCTGGGGACTATTTCAGCATAGGTCAGGATCTTGAAGCGTTAGGGGATTGCCATGCGCAATTGGAACAACACGCCCTGGCGGCGACCGAATTAAAGCGCAGCATTAAAATATATGGCCTGCTCAATAACATCGTAAAGGTTCAAGAGGTGTCGCCCAAATTGGTGAAGAGTGCTTCCATTGCCGGCACTGAGTCCCAGACAACCTTGAACTGGGTGGCAAGATGGCTGGCAGGCCAGTGGGAGGCCAATATCTGCCGGTAGTCATAAAAGAATAACGGCTAATCGAAAATTTCGACTAGCCGTTAAGGAGGAGAACAGATGAAAAAATTATTGGGTTTGGCAATATTAGGTAATGCAATATACTTGCCAATAGCAAAAAAAAATATCGTGACGCCGGAATATTCAATTTTAAACAATTAATTCAATAATATATATGAATACTGACCATAATTCGGTATTGATGAACATAAACGCAAAGGAGCATTGGAATACCCAAAAAAGTTCAATATTTTGAACTAAAATACCTTATACAAATATTTTTATATTTTTATATCAGTATGTTATATGTTGGTAAAAAAAGTTCACAATTTTGAACAAAAATTTTCCCACATCCTTAATTTTATCTAACTCATTGAAATGTAAGTTTATTTTATAGTTTCAAGTTTTAAACCCGCCTATGCAACGTGAATTGCCCACCACAATTTACATTCCATTGCATATCGGGCAAAAGGAATAGTGAATAGGAAGAGGATTAACCATGCCCGCTAACCAACGCATTCTTATTGTGGGCGGAGTGGCCGGCGGCGCATCTTGCGCCGCCCGTGCACGCCGCATGTCAGAATCGGCTGAAATCATCATGTTTGACCGAGGCCCGTATGTCTCCTTTGCCAATTGCGGGTTGCCCTATTATGTGGGTGATGTCATCAAAAAAGAAGAGCATCTGCTGGTAGCCACCCCCCAGCTGTTTCGCGACCGCTTCAACATTGAAGTGCGCTTGAAATCAGAAGTGTCACGCATTGATCGCAGCCATCGCCGCATTGAAATTAACGATCTGGAGACCGGCCGATCCTATACCGAGACCTACGACGTGTTGGTACTTTCACCCGGCGCTGCGCCAATTCGACCGAATTTACCGGGGATCGATCTGCCGGGTATTTTCTCCCTGAGAACCATCCCCGACAGCCGGCAGATTCGCGACTGGATCGACCAATACCAAGCCAGGGATGCGGTGGTGGTGGGCGGCGGCTACATCGGCATGGAGATGACCGACAATCTTCACAAACGCGGCCTCAATGTCACTGTGATCGAAAAACAGATCCAGGTCATGCCGATGGTCGATGCGGAGATGGTGGCCCCCATCCAGGAGACCCTGAAAAAGAACGGGGTAGAGCTGCTGTTGAGTGACCATGTCACCGGATTCGCCAATGGGAAGAAACATACTCTGGAACTTAGTTTGGGATCCGGGAAACGGCTCTCAACGGATCTGGTTATTTTGTGTATCGGAGTGCGCCCTGAAACCACCCTTGCCAAGGAGTCCGGTCTAAACATCGGTAAGAGCGGCGGTATATTGGTGGATGCCCGGATGCACACCAGTGATCCCAGCATTATGGCCGTGGGTGATGCCGTGGAAATACAAGATGTCATCACCGGAGAAAAGAGTGTCATCCCCTTGGCCGGACCGGCCAACCGCCAAGGGCGTATTGCAGCCGATGTCATCATGGGACAGCCGTCCGCATTTCGAGGCACCCAGGGAACTTCGGTGGTGGGAATCATGGATCAGGTGGTGGCCTTCACCGGCCCCGGAGAAAAGAAGCTTAAGCGCCTGGGAATCTGGGATCGAATGGAAAAAATCTATCTGCACCCCGGGCACCATGCCAATTATTTTCCCGGAGCCAGTCCCATCACGCTGAAACTGATTTTTCAAAAAGAGGACGGTCTTGTGATCGGTGCCCAGGCTGTGGGAAAGGCCGGGGTGGAAAAACGCATTGACGTGATCTCCATGGCCATACAGAAAAATGCCACCGTGTTTGATCTGGAAGAGGCTGAATTGTGCTATGCCCCCCAGTTCGGTTCGGCCAAGGATCCGGTGAACATCGCCGGGATGATTGCCGCCAATGTGGTCCGCGGCGATGTAAGCCTTGCCCACTGGGAAGATCTCCCCGGAACCGATGCCTGTCTGATTGATGTACGCGACCCCAAAGAGTACCAGCGCGGCCATCTGGAGGAGGCCCGCAATCTGCCCTTGGACCTGGTTCGGGACCGCATGTCCGAATTGCCTAAAGAGAAAGAGATCTGGACCTATTGTTTCGTGGGGCAAAGATCCTATTACGCAGCCCGTGCGCTCTCCCAATACGGATTCAATGTCAGAAACATCAGTGGGGGGTTCAAGGCCTACCAGTTGCATCAAGGGACAAAGCGAAAAGACAAAGCATGATTGGGCAATTTATTTTTTCCACGGCCCTTAATGCTTTTCAATCCAATCCCGCAACTCTTCCATGGCAATATCTTCTATGACGGCCCGGCCGATACCGTCGAGCAGTACAAATTTGATATTGGCGTTTTCACGCTTTTTGTCTTTTCCCAGGGCATCGATGACCGCCTGTTTGTCAAAATCGATCCGGACGGGCAGGTTCAAACGGCTGAGCAGGGCTTTGATACGCTCTGCCTCACTCTTGCTGAGCAGCCCCTTTTGCATGGAAAGCTCAGTTGCCAACACCATCCCGACGCTGACGGCCGCGCCGTGGGAGATACCCAGCGTCTTTTCCAGGGCGTGGCCGATGGTGTGGCCGAAATTGAGTTTGCGCCTGACCCCGGCCTCCCTTTCATCCTGGTTCACCACATTGGCTTTGATCACCACCGAATCATAGACCAACTTGTGCATGACGTCCAAATCCAACTCGCCGATGGCATCGCTTTTAGCTTCGATTTCGTCGAAGTAGTCTCCATCGATGATACAGGCATGCTTGACGATTTCCGCCAAGCCGTTGGCGACCTCCTCAGGCGGCAGGGTCCGGAGCATGTTGATGTCGGCAATCACAAACCGGGGTTGGTTGAACACACCGACCATATTCTTAAAACCGCTAAAATTGACCCCGTTCTTCCCCCCCACGGTGGCATCCACCTGGGCCAATAAACTGGTGGCGACAAAGCCGAAATCGAGCCCACGCATGTAGGTGGAGGCAGCAAAGCCGGTGATATCTCCAACGATACCACCGCCAATACCCACGATGAAAGTCGTACGATCCGCCTCCAGTTCAATGAACCGGTGGTATATTTTTTCGATGGTGGTTAAGGTTTTAATCTTCTCTCCACACCCGATGGTGATGACGTCGCACGCGGGAAATTGGTCTTGGTAGTACCGGGCCACATTTTCGTCCGTGATCAGTATGGTACGTCCCGGGGGCAGATGGTTGGACAAATTCGCCAGGTGCTCGCCAACCATGATCTCGGAGCGTCCGGTTTGGCCTTCAACAACAATCGATTGCATAGTTCACCTTTTTCATTCTTCGCCTGTCAATCCCAATAAGCGCTGACGCAATTCACTCCATATCATACCGGCATCAGCGCCATTTTTCAAACACGAACAATAGGTCGCTTATGCGATACCACAGGCCCGGATGGCATCCGCCCCATCAGGCCTTCAACTTCTCATGAACCAATTCGGCCCATTGGACCAAATCTTCAAACTGCTGGGGAAATAGGGATTGGGCGCCGTCGCTCAACGCCTCTTCCGGGGCGTGATGCACCTCCACGATCAAGCCGTGGGCTCCCACGGCCACCGATGCGCGGCTCAACGGTATCACCTGTTCCCGATACCCGGACGCATGGCTGGGGTCCACAATGATCGGCAGGTGACTCTCGCGCAATATCACCGGCACCGCCGACAAATCCAAGGTATTGCGGCTGTGGCGTACAAACGTGCGCACACCGCGCTCACACAGCATCACATGGGGATTACCTTCGGACATGATATACTCGGCAGCCATGAACCACTCATCCAAGGTGGCCGACATGCCACGCTTGAGCATCACCGGCCGCTTGGATTGGCCGGCACGCTTGAGAAGGCTGTAATTCTGCATGTTGCGGGTACCGATCTGGAGGATGTCGGCATATGCTTCCACCAGATCAAAGGTGTCGGTATCCATCACTTCGGTGATCACCGGCATATCAAACGTTTCCCTGACCTTGGCCAGAATCTTCAAGCCTTCTTCCCCCAAGCCCTGAAACGTATAGGGTGATGTCCGCGGTTTGAAAGCGCCCCCACGGAAGATGTGGGCGCCGGCGTGTTTGACCTTTTCCGCGATGGTCATCGCCTGGGTTTCGCTTTCAACGGCGCAAGGGCCGGCCATCAGCGTCAAGTGGCCATTGCCGATGGTGACATTGCCCACCCGGACCAGGGTATCTTCCGGTTTGACTTCCCGGCTGACCAGCTTGTAGGGCCTTGTCACCGGTATGGCCTCTTTAACACCCGGCAATCCGAGAAACAGGGCCGGATCCACGGAGCCTTTATTGTTCAGAATGCCAATTGAGACCCGGTCTCCGCCCGGAATGGGACGAGCCGTCATGCCCTTGGCCTCGATAATTTGTGCCACCTTGTCAACTTGCTCGGAAGTTGCCCCTTTTTCCATTACCACCAGCATGATCAATCCTCCTTATAATGAAATGTTGTGTTGGCATATAAAACAAAAAAACCGCAGGCATTTCGTGCCCGCGGTTGGTGTCGCTACTGTTAAAAATTGATACCATCAGCCGCCAGGCATGGGTCCGCAAAAATACCACCACCCAAAGGCATTGATGTCATTCGAAAGTGTGTGTCTTGAATAGGCCATTGATCGTACTCTCCTGTGGAACCGGGCCTAAGCCTATGTAAGGAGGCGGCGCTTTGTCAAGGACCAAATGGATTCCAAGCTTGGTGGCGAGTGCTGAACCCAGTGCAGACGCCTGCCTTTCATCACCGGTTGAATCATATGTCTTACCTGGGATTGAAACGCTGGACGACTGGATTGAACGCCATTGAACCGCAAAAAAACACTTGACTACAGTCATTTTAGTCCATAAATATGGACCGCTATGAAGCTAAAGGTCCAACATAATCTCAACAACTGGTGGTGGCGTCTCTGGCGGTGGTGCGCCTATGGGAGCCTGGCCATCTGATTGAACCAATACAGAATGCTTAGGGACCGTGGGTGCACTTAAAACCCACGGTCCTTTATTTTGCGGGTCGTGGTTGATGAAACCACGGCCCTTTTTAATTTTTGAAATCCGGTCTAGATTACAGGTATAAGGCAAGCCAGCCGTTTACCGGTAATGGGACCGGATCTCTCTACAAGGAGCATATATGTTGATTCGTAAATTTCCGAGCCGGGAACATTTCGTCGAATTGGCCCAAAATCACAACGTGGTGCCGGTTTGCGTAGAAATTCTAGCGGACATGGAAACACCGGTCTCCCTGCTCACCAAACTATATCGCCAACAGGGTCCTATTTTTTTATTGGAGAGTGTCGAAGGCGGCGAAAAGTGGGGACGCTACAGCTTCTTAGGGACGTCGGCCCATACCTGTGTGCAGGTGTTCAAACAGACCGTACATGTCAGCGCCAACGGCGACACCGAGGTGATCGAACATGGCAATGACCCGCTCAAGGTGCTTAAATCCATCCTGGATCGCTACCGTGCCGCGCAGCTATCTGAACTGCCGCGCTTCTGGGGCGGCCTGGTGGGCTATTTGACCTATGAGATGGTCTCGTTTTTCGAGCGCATCCCCAACCATCTTCCGGATAACACACCCATCGCCCATTTTGTACTGCCCGAAGAGCTGCTGATCTTCGACAATATTCAAAACACCTTAATGTGCATTGCCGTGGGGTTTGTGGACAAGCCCGAGGAAGCCTCCGGGGTTTACGATGCGGCTTGTAAGCGCCTGGACAATCTATTGGCCCTGATTAACACGCCCCTGGCTGAAGGGCAGACCTCCCTGGCCACCAGCGGCTATGAGGTCAAATCTCCCATCCCGGAAGAGACATTTCGTGATCAGGTCCTCAAGGTCAAGGCCCATATCCGCAAGGGCGACATTATCCAGTCCGTCATATCCCAACCCTTCCGCTGCCCGGCGCCGGATGATCTTCTGGCCCTTTACCGCGCCCAACGCTATATCAACCCTTCCCCCTATCTTTTTTTCATGCATTTGGGCGATACGGCTTTGGCGGGCTCTTCTCCGGAGACCATGGTGCGCCTGGAAAACAATGTGGCCACCTTGCGGCCCATTGCCGGCACCCGGCCCAGAGGCGCCACCGAACAGGAAGACCGCGAATTGGCGGACGATATGCTGGGCGATGAGAAGGAGCGTGCCGAACACCTCATGTTGGTGGATTTGGGGCGCAACGATCTGGGGCGGGTGGCCCGCACCGGCACGGTACAGGTGACCGATCTCATGGTGGTGGAACGCTACTCCCATGTGATGCACCTGGTATCCAACATCATCTGCGACCTGAAACCCGAACACGATGCGTGGGATTTGCTGAGCGCATCCTTTCCGGCAGGCACCCTCTCGGGCGCACCCAAAGTGCGTGCCATGGAGATTATCGATGCGATGGAACAGGGCCCCCGGGGACCTTATGGGGGTGCAGTGGGGTACATCTCTTTTTCGGGCAACATGGATCTGGCCATTACCATTCGCACCGCCATTGTGGAAGACGGCCAACTCACCGTACGGGCAGGGGCCGGCATTGTGGCGGACTCCGATCCGGAAAGCGAACGCCTGGAAACCATCAACAAGGCCAAGTCTGTCCAGAAGGCGCTCCAGCTCACCCAGAAGGTGCTTGACAAGGAGGGTGCATCATGATCCTGATGATCGACAATTACGATTCGTTTACCTATAATCTGGTACAATACATAGAAGAGATCGGCACACAAGTGAAGGTGGTGCGCAACGATGTGATGACCATAGCCGAGCTGGCGGCGCTAAAGCCCAGCGCCATTGTCATCTCCCCGGGTCCTGGCGGACCCGCGGATGCCGGTGTCTCACTGGAGGCCGTCACCCATTTTGCGGACAAACTGCCCATCCTGGGTGTCTGCCTGGGGCACCAGACCATTGCCGAAGCCTACGGGGGCAAGATCATCGGTGCCCGGCAACTGATGCATGGCAAGACATCCATGGTGGAAAACGATGGCAAGGGCGTGTTCAGCGGCGTCAAGAAGCCCTTCCAGGCCATGCGCTATCACTCCCTGGCGGTGGCGCGTGAGAGTCTACCCGATTGTTTGACCGTTACCGCGGAAAGTGAAGATGGAGAAATTATGGGCCTGCGGCATGCGACCCACAAAGTTGAGGGGATTCAATTCCATCCCGAGTCCATCATGACCACCATCGGCAAGCGGCTGCTGCGCAATTTCATAAAAATGATAGATACTGTTTAAAGCAGGCTGAAAAGGAGAATACCATGTTTCGTGACCACCTGGCCCAGATCATCCAGCGCAAAGACCTCTCCGAATCTCAAATGGCCGATATGATGAATACAGTGCTCACCGGCAATGCCACCGAGGCCCAGATTGGCGCCATGATGGCCGCCCTGGCCACCAAAGGGGAAACCTTTGAGGAGCTTGCCGGTGCGGCCGCTGCCATGCGCCAGAATGCGCGCCGTATCCAAGCTGTGGGATCTCCGGTGGTGGACACTTGCGGCACCGGTGGAGACGGCGCCCATACCTTCAACATCTCCACCACCACGGCTTTTGTGGTGGCCGGGGCCGGCGTCACCGTGGCCAAACACGGCAACCGCAGCGTCTCCAGCAAATGCGGCAGCGCCGATGTGCTGGAGGCTTTGGGGGTACGTTTGGACACTGCCCCGGAGATCGTGGAAGAAGCGATCCAGGAGGTGGGGATCGGCTTCATGTTTGCCCCCCTTTACCATAGCGCCATGAAATACGCTGTCAAACCGCGTCAGGAACTGGGGGTTCGCTCCATCTTCAATATGCTGGGCCCCTTGACCAACCCCGCATCGGCGGGATGCCAGCTTTTGGGGGTGTTTGCGCCCCAATTGACAGAGATGTTCGCCCAGGCGCTTAAATTGTTGGGCGGCCAGTCGGCCCTGGTGGTTCACGGCCATGATGGACTGGATGAGATCAGCGTATGCGCACCCACCCGGACAAGCGAGTTGAAAGATGGTATGGTGCGCACCTATGACATCGACCCATTGCCCTATTTTGGACGACTGGCCGAGCCGGGAGAGATGGCCGGCGGCGACGCCGAAGAAAATGCCACCATTACCCGAAATATTCTCGCAGGCAAGCCCGGCGCCAAGCGGGATGTGGTGCTGATCAATGCAGGGGCCGCCTTGATGGCGGCCGGAAAGACGGGAGACCTTAAAGCGGGTATAGATATGGCGGCAGCTGCCATCGACGACGGCAAAGCCACTGAGAAACTGAATGCGCTGGTGGAATATACCCAGGACAACGGATAGCAGAAGCCTATATCAAAACGCTGACATTGGAAAGTTCGTTGATGACCATTCTGGATAAAATCGTTGCAGACAAGAAAGAGGAGATCTCCCAGGCCGCTGATCGCGTTCCATTGGAGCGGCTTCAAGCCCACATTGCCACCACCGACTGGATGCCGCGCCAATTTTACAAGCGCCTCATGAGCCCGGGCCCCGGAGGTGTGAACATCATTGCCGAGATCAAGCGCGCTTCGCCCTCCAAGGGCAGCATCTGTGATCACTTGAGAGCCGGGCCCAGTGCCCGGGAATATGAAGCCGGCGGCGCCGCCGCCATATCCGTGCTGACCGACACGCCTTATTTTAAAGGTAGTCTGGCGGACCTTCGCCAAGTAAGATCTGCGGTATCGCTGCCGGTACTGCGCAAAGAGTTTATCATCTCAGAATACCAGGTCTTCGAATCACGGGCGGCCGGTGCCGATGCCCTCCTGCTCATTGCGCGCATTTTAGAGCCCACCCAGCTCAAGGACCTGCTTTCGCTGGCCCACGAACTGGGCATGGATGCCTTGG
>CAJIBC010000307.1_pt1 | contig 11344 bp, 9 predicted proteins | sample 9199231 | NCBI WGS metagenome assembly CAJIBC01 (sample SAMEA7708282, study PRJEB35096) | sediment metagenome | biome: marine neritic benthic zone biome [ENVO:01000025]; feature: sediment [ENVO:00002007]; material: shallow marine sediment [ENVO:03000034] sea grass bed [ENVO_01000059] ...
CATTTGAGCGGGTAAAATTATACCCGCCGGCATCGCTTCCGCTGGCCATCCAGAAAGCGACCTGACCGGCCTGGGTTGAAACTTGGGTATCGACATTGTAAACGTAAACATGGTTGCCTTGGAATGCGGAATAATCGCGTGCGCCGCCATCTCCCATCCAATAGTAAAGATCAGCGGCTTTATGCGGTGCCCCAGGTGCATACCCCACCAGATTGATATGGATCGCTTCTGATCTGCTATTATAGATATCGAAGGTAATCGAAGCTGAAGCGGTGTCACTATTAGTGGCCTGATCGATCGTTAGCGTATAGGTTGCCCCTTGCTGCAACGAGCTGGGCAGCTCGATATATATCCAATGGTCATAGGTATATTCGTAGATAAAATCACTGCCGGACCAACCTAGCTGGGCGTGGCCGCTCAGCTTCTTTTTGCGGGAACAGTTCTTTGGGTTCTGTCCCGGGCCGCTGTAGTTCGCATCATCCGAAGATGTTATCGTCCAGTTGCCGGTTTGGTCTGCGGCATCGGTATCAAGTACCGGGGTGTATCTGATGATCTCTTCACCTGTGCTGCCTTCATGGTGAATTACGTCACCATCTGACAGGTGTACGATTACATAATCTTTATCAAGAACACTCACCCCGATGAGTTTGGCTGCCTGCGCCGCATTGATATTGGTGTAAAAAACAAAAAACAGAACCCATAGAAGAAAATGATAGCCTTTTGTGCGTCGCATACAACCTCTCCTGCTTCAAGTACCGTTCGCGATTTTGGTTATTTTTTATTTGCGTGTATCTGTGTGGCCCGCGGGGCCCCTAACACCATAGCTTTGCTCTTAGAATTCGGGTGGAATTCAGCACCGCCCGCAGCGCGGTGCCCATGTCGGCCATGCCTGCCGCTCCCATGAATACAAAGGCCCCTTTGATGGAAAACGCCAGAATGATATTTTGCCAGATGATCCGCCGGATCAGAGATAAGGATAAGATCCTACTTTTTACGGGTCACTTTATAACGGCAACCCTCTTGTTTGTCAATAGACCGCACACCATTGCAGGTTTTACTCCAATTCATTAAATTTAATCTGGCACTTCAAAACGGATGTGGTCAATTGCAGCCAAGGCAACATATGGGTCACTGAAAATCTGATCGATATGCTTGGCTTCAAGCTTTTTGATATCACTGCTTCTAATTTTACCACCCAAGTGGCGGGTGAACATACTTTGAAAACTTAGGATATGAGAAGTTCTTTTTTGAACGAAGAACAATCGTCTTCGTAAAGATCGCGTATCGACCGTTGTTTTTTTTTGGGTAGATATATCCCTCAGGCAAAATACCAAGCCTGAGCATATGGGCCAACCAAAATGAATCCCACTTGTCATCGGTATGCTTGAGCCCTTCATATTGTTGAATCGCAGACGGATTGGTCAAATGCAGTTTATAGCCGGCCTCTTCAAGGCCGTCAACAAGCCAATACCAGTTGTAAGTTGATTCCACGGCGAACTGGTTAGGGTTTTGCAAAACGGTTCCAGGGCTTTAACAATTGTTCGGATAAATTGGACTCGCTGGTCTGAAGCAATAAATGGTAATGATTGCCCATCAGCATATAAGCGCATATGTTAATACCAAACTGTTCGAATGCCTCCTGCAGCAACTCCAAAACACATATCGGTCCTCGTCCGGCAAAAAAGTATCCTGGCCGCCATTACCTCTTGAAAATACATGGTATAGCGCGCCAGGATATTCTACCGCCATTGCCGTGACATAAATGGCTTTATAGTTTAAACATTCTACTATGTTAACTTTTAATCACTAATCAAGGTTTGACCCCTACACCCCTGTATTCATAAACTCGTTGACACACAAGCGCTGGCTTGGCATACTTGGACTCGTAAAAAGCAACTCCTTATCCTTATCCTCATCCTTACTCTTATTCTTTACAGCGCTCAAAATGGTGCCGACGCCTTGAATCTCATTGCGGAGATCACCTGCAGTTTTTAACAGTTTCGGATATACCTTGGTAACGGCCAATACAATAAAAAAGAAAGGAAAGCGGGCACCATGAAGAAGGGCATTCTTTTATGCATAATGCTTGCAATCCTCATCTTTATAGGGGCATATTTTCATATAACTTCACACACATCACAACCCAAAACTGTAGCCATTGGCGTTGTTAACCCTACGCTTACTCTTGATCCTGTTTTAGACGGCTTCAAAGCCGGCATGGCGAAATTAGGTTACATCGAAGGCAATAACATAACATATATCTACCAAGGCCCAACAGGGAGCATCAAGTCTCTTGGGCCAGCTATCCAGAAGTTGATAGAGGCCAAGGTAGATCTGATTTTTTCTGCAAGCACGCCGGCCACCATACAGGCACGGCAGGCTGCTGAGGGTATCGGGATTCCTGTTGTCTTCGGGCCGGTGAATGACCCTGTGAAATCAGGGATTGTTGGTAGCTTGCGCAATCCTGGTGGTATGGTTACCGGTATCATGGCGAGCTCGGCTGTTTTCGTTCCCAAAGGCCTGGAATGGTTGCTGGCAATCGCCCCGGATACGGAGCTCATCTTCGTACCGCATAATCCTGGCGACAAGAGTTCAGTTATCGGGCTAAACGCGTTGCAAAAGGCAGCAGATACATATGGTGTAGAACTCATTGTCCGCGAAATTTACAAACCTGAAGAGGTAGACGACATCAGTGAATACATCACCGAAGGCGTGGATGCTGTTTTTCTCCTACCGGACAATTTGGTATTAACTCGAACGAATGATTTTATAAAAATTTCCTATGAACGCGCTCTGCCACTGGCCTCATCAATTTATCCGCACGCTAAAGCAGGAGCGTTAATGGGTTATGGGTTTGATTCAGCCTCAATAGGTCAACAGGCTGCAAGGATAGCGCATCAGGTTCTGGATGGCGTGCGCCCGACCGATTTGCCCGTGGAAACATCCGAATTTTTTCTGGGCATCAACCTAAAAACAGCTCAAACCATTGGCCTTGATATCCCGGATGAAATTCTGCGACAGGCAGACCACATCGTCCGTTAGAGCGTTTTTTTGCGGCAGGGGCATCAGCCTTCCTGTTCAAAACCCAACCCAGGCACGATTTATGAAAAACCTTATAAAATAAGGTTTGAGCAAATGCGAAATAGCCTTCGACACCGACTAACCCTATCCTTTATCGTTTTGTCTGTGGGTCCCCTGTTACTGACAGGGGGGTTCCTTGCGTGGTATGGCTATACAACCCAGCGGATACAGATTTTGCTCCATCACCAGGAAGTCGTCAAGCGCGTTTCTGCTGAGACGGTTTCTTTCATGGGTGGACTGGTGAATGATTTACAGATGACAGCGAAGGTTTATGGAATACAGAATCTGGAGCGTTCGCAACAATACAATCTTCTCAAAACAATGCAGGCTCATAAGAAGGTTTTCCAGGAACTGGCGCTGTTAGACGAAAATGCCCGAGAGCAGATTCGCATATCCCACGTCAAAATTATTACCGCTGCGGATCTCCGTGATCGATCCGATACGCAAGGACTTCTGATTAGCCTAAAAGACGCAGAGACCTATTTCAGTCCTGTTCGGTTTAATGAAAATACAGGCGAACCTATGATGACGATCACTGTGCCCTTGATTAGCCTCAAGGAAAATCGAAAAAATGGTTTACTTGTCGCTGAGGTGCTTCTCAAGAAGATATGGAGCTTGATTGCGAGTATAGAAGTGGACTCAGGAGCAAGGATTTACCTCGTAGACAAGCAGTCAAGGGTAATTGCACACCGCGACCCATCCGTTGTTTTGAGGGGGACGCATTTTGAGGTGCCTGAGTCTGACGGTTTCCATACCGGTTTAGATGGAAAAAATGTCATTATGGCAATCCGGCGCATCCAATTCGGAGAACAAGAGTTTGCCATTGTAGCCGCACGGGATGCAGATCAAGCATTGGATCCGGTCATAATCGCTACCGAAGTCATCATATCACTTCTGGTCATCATGTTTTTAATTGCCTGTGGAATGGGGATTTTAACCGTACGCAGGATCGTTCGCCCCATTCAAGAGCTATCTGAGCTGGCCCGGTCGGTTCAATCAGGCGACCTTACCAAAAAAGCGCATTGGAACAACGATGATGAGATTGGTGACCTTGCAAAGACTTTCAATAGCATGACTAGCCAGTTAAGACAATCCCTGGAAGATCTGGAAGCAGAAGTGGGGGTGCGAAAACAAACAGAAGTGGAGCTGACCAGACACCGTGACTACCTTGAGGAGCTGGTGGAAGAGCGTACGAATGAGATAACCAAAACCGTTGAACAACTTAAATTTGAAATGGATGAACGCAAGCAGGCCAAAGCTGAGGCTGAGGCCGCCAATCTTGCTAAAAGCGAATTTCTGGCCAACATGAGTCACGAAATCCGCACACCTTTAAACGGCATAATTGGTATTGTTGATCTAATGAGGGAAACATCTCTGAATTCCGAGCAGGAAGAGTTTATTGAGATATTAGAAAGAAACGGCGAGGGGTTGCTAAATCTGATTAACGACATCATTGACCTTTCCAAGGTAGAAGCAGGAAAAATCGTTCTTGAAAAGATTGATTTCAACCTCCGAGATCTTGTTGAAGATACCTGCCGGATGATGGCACCGACGGCGCATAAAAAGGGTCTCGAAATTCTTTGCGATGTGGACGAAAGGGTTCCCGAATCTCTTATAGGAGACCCGTTTCGCATAAAGCAGGTGCTGGTCAATCTCATCAGCAATGCGGTAAAGTTTACCGCTCAAGGTGAAGTGCTTGTCCAATGCCATCACAATGAGCACGCTGAGGTTGAAAAGGAGACAACAAGAAAAGTCGAGTTGCAGTTTTTCATTTCAGACACCGGAATAGGAATTTCATATGATGATCAGGTTACCATTTTTGACAGTTTTACCCAGGCCGATTCCACAACCACGCGAAAATACGGCGGCAGCGGTCTGGGGTTGTCCATCTCAAGTCGGCTGATCGAATTAATGGATGGGTCCATCGGTGTGGAAAGCAAGCAAGGGTCTGGCAGTGTTTTTTCCTTCACTGTAATATTCGATCTGTCAACCGAACATCGCGAAGTGACCCTTTCCAGTCCCGAATCCCTTTCAGGAATGCGTTTTTTGGTGGTAGACGATAATGCCACGAACCGGCTGATCCTGAAAAAGATGGTGCAAAGCTGGGGGATTACGGCATCAGAGGCGGCCGATGGTGAGACAGGGATAGCGATGCTCAATGAGGCACAGGTGGCGGGCAGGCCATATGATTTAGTATTGCTGGACTGCCGCATGCCGGGCATGGACGGCTTTCAGATCGCAAAGCAGGTCAGGGAAAACCCTGCCCTGGAAAATATCATCCTCATGATGTTAACTTCCGATGATCAGCGGCTCAATCTGAACCAATGCCGGGAGGCGGGAATCGGTTCCTACCTGGTAAAGCCGGTCAGAAAAACCGAGTTGCTGAAGGGCGTCTGTCACTTGCTTGGAATTGAAGCTCCCACCGTGCCCACAGTCCCTGACACGGCATCCAATACGCAATTTGAGTTTGACGAACCCAAGCAGATCCTGCTTGCTGAGGACTACCTGTACAACCGGATCATTGTTCAGCAGTACTTGAAAAATATGCCTTTTGAAATCCAGATCGCAGAAAACGGGGCCGAAGCCGTAGATAAATTTACATCCGGTAGATACGACCTTGTGTTGATGGACATGCAGATGCCGGTGAAAGACGGGTTTTCAGCAACACGAGAAATCAGAGCGTTTGAAATAAAAAACGGTTTAGCGCCGGTGCCGGTCATCGCCCTCACCGCATACGCCTTGTATGAAGATGTTGCCAAATGTCTATCCGCCGGGTGCCAGGAGCATGTGCGCAAACCCATAAGGAGAGAAAAACTTTTTAAAGTTCTCTCAAGACACCTGGCCACCACGGAGAAGGACTTTGGGGGGGCGTCTCCAACCGGTGAGGGCAATGAACAACTATCGGATCAAAAGGTTGTACAGGTGGATAAGAATTTTGCCGAGTTTGTTCCCGCTTTTATGGAAGACGTTCTGCAGGATATCCGGAAAATGGCGCAGGCGCTGGCACGGAAAGACTTTGATGCCGTCCGCAAAGCAAGCCATCGTATCAAAGGGGCCGGTGGCGGTTTTGGGCTGGAAACAATTTCAGAGATTGCCGGAACCCTTGAAGCGGCAGCGAAAAGCAGGTCAAACGATAATACGGCAAAAGCGCTGTCAGACTTTTCAGATTATGTCAATACACTGCAGATTGAGTACCGCTAAAGATCAGAACAGGAGATACTGCAATGAGCATCCTGATTGTGGATGATTCCAAACATGTCCATGCCCAGCTTAAAGTCTTTTTAAATGGCGCGGGCATTACAAAGCTTTTTTTTGCTGAGTCCGCGTTTGAAGCATTGGATATGCTGGGCCTTAGCGGTAAGTCGGGATCCTTAGATAGTGTGGATCTTATATTGATGGATATCGAGATGGATGAGATGAGCGGTATCGAGGCCACTCGCAGAATCCGTGAGGCAGATGAACTCCAAGACATTCCGGTTCTCATGGTAACAGGGGACACCAGCGATGAAAGCTTGCAGGAAGCGTTCACCGCCGGCGCAGTGGACTATCTAACCAAACCCATACGAAAAGTGGAGCTGCTGGCTCGAATTCGGTCCTTTTTGAAGCTGAAACAAGAAACGGATGCGAGAAAAGCCAAACAGAAGGAGCTTCTTGAATTAGCCGACGTTCTGTCCAGAACCAACGACAAACTGGAGCAGGCCAATGAAAAACTCAGACTGGCTTCATTGACCGACGGGTTGACCGGGATTTTCAACCGCCGCTATTTTGATGAAACCCTGGACAAGGAATGGAGGCGTCTATGTCGCGTTTCCAGGCCTATTTCTTTAATGATGATCGATATTGATTTTTTCAAGGCTTACAACGACATAAACGGCCATCAGATGGGGGATCAATGTCTCAAAACGGTTGCCGAGCGTATTCGCGTACAAGTGAAACGTGCGGCCGACTTTGTCGCCCGATACGGTGGAGAAGAGTTTGCCGTAGTATTACCGGAGACAAAAATCGAAGGGGCCGGGGTCTTGGGTCGGAAGATTCGTGAAGCTGTCGAAGGTTCGCACCTTCATCATCCCGCAACACCGTTTAGTGAACACGTTACTGTCAGCATTGGAATTGCTAGCATGATTCCGGGGAAAGAGACTTTGTCAGACGAATTGATCGCCTGTGCGGACAAGGCCCTTTATCGAGCCAAGGTGGAAGGTCGTAACCGAATATGTATCTTTACCGATTGTAAACAATCATTATCAATCGAGGTGAATAAATGACTATCCTAGCCGTTAATAATTCAAAACATGTACATGCTCAGCTGGAGGTCAAGATTTAAGGGATATATATGTTTTTGCACTTCTTTCGTTAGGACTTCCTACTTTTTCGACAGTCTCAACGATGCACATCACCCTTGAGCAGGTCGCATGCCCTGCGAATCGGATGTGAATGCGCTTGTTATGTCGTTGGATTCTGATATGCATCAAAAACGCGTTTATCTGTATGGATTACATAGGTTTCCTCTAGCAATACTTTATTAATGTGTTAAATTTCGTATTTCACCAATACATGCTCAGAAACACCCTTTTTAAACAAATCTGGGATTTTCCCTACATTATTGTAGCCCAATTTCCTGTATAACAACTGAGCTTTTTTATTAAAATCACTGACCAACAGAAACACTCTATCAGCCTGTTTAAAACCAGTCTCCTCGAATTTTTTAAGTAATTCCTTTCCAACACCCTTGCTCCTGTAACTGTTCTCTACTGCGATTATCGACAAATAGGAAAATTTGCGGAAACATCCATTATGAACTATACCCATAAAACCGATACATTTACTGTTTTGGTTCAATGCAACATAGATTTGTTTTTTGCTAATCATTTTATTTATTGATTTTTTGGACACCGTTGTGCTGATCAGCCCATGCGGACTCCAGTAATGACCGCTGAGATTTCGTCAATAGAACCGTCCATTCCCCAGAAGGCTGACCTGCGTACCTCCAGTTCGATGGGATGACGATTCGCGAAAGCGCGCTGGATCAAATCGACAGTGATGTGATCCTCAGCATGTGTCTTATGGAGGGGGATGCCGTAGATGGTGTTATCTGTCTCGACGAGAAATGTCGGGTAGGACCACCTGCGAGTGAGGCCCACACGGTCGATTCTGCTAAGGGTGACCGTTCGGGAGCCGTACTCCTCTTCGAAAACCGTGATGGCACCCCGTTCAGCCCGCAGGAGATGGGTGACATCGTCTCCTGTGATTCGCCATGTACAACCGGTGGCAAGAGCCGTGATGACGGGAGAGACTGGGGGGTGGACTCCCGCGTCGCCATAGGTTGTCTCTATATCACTGCTGAAGGTCTCGGCATCGAGATCGCCGGCTACGGTGGCATCGATGGCTCCAAGGGTTGCGTAGCTGAGCGCAAGCGCCTGCTCCCAGTGATAGAGCAGCCGGGTTGGGTCGACCGGTACCGCTTCAGTGTCCGGGTTGCCACCCGGATTGAGATGAACCCAGTGCCAAAGTTCGAAGTGGAGATGATCTCCCATGTGGTGAGGCTTGACCGAAGCAATCGGCTCGCCCTTGATGACCCGATCTCCGACCACTTTGGGGCCGGGGTCGATATGGAGATATTGGGTGGCATAGGCCTCTCCGCTGCCCTGATGGTCAATAACCAGCTTGCCCGAGCCTTTATCGACGATCGTCCCTCCGTAGGCGGCAAACACGCAGGATCCTGCTCCGGAAACCAGGTCAACCGCTTCATGGATCTGATGCAAACCGGAGGAGGCGTCTGGGGTGACCGAGGCAAAGTGGTCACTGCAACAGTCGCCGTTTCGGGCCCCCTGGACCCTTGGTGCTCCGAAAAAACCGAATTCGAAAGCCAGACGCAATGGATAATCCAATGGCGGGCACGGTAAGAACTCGGACCGGATTGTGGCGGTAAGCGTCATTTTCAACCTCCTTTTGTTTGGATGTTCCCATCACGGATATGGGGAACATTTCTTTTCTTTCCCCATAAACACGAAAAGCCGGCGGGGCATTGGAATGGCATACCCTTCCGGCATTTCGGATAAGTGATTCTGCAGTAAAGTGCCTGCCCCTTTTATTCTGCTTTGAGATTCAACGAGCAGTCGTTCGCATGCGTGTCAGGACCCGGCAGGCTCCTCTTGCTCACCGACTGGCTCGCGGTTCGTCCCCACCGATCCCCATTTCAGATCCGTGTGGAATTTCACAAACAGCGGTTTTTCATTGCGCAGCGTGTCCAGCAGAGGAACGAGCTCGGTTTCGTGAAAATAGATATTGAGCACTTCATTCGGCCACTGAACATTCTCTGGCAATGGGATGCCGTCCTTGATAATTCCCACATACCCGATGTATTTCCCTGCCGGTTCGTAGAAATACACAAATCCAACCTGATTGCCTCCGCCGCCCCCATATCCAGTGATCATGAGTACCTTGTAGGTACCGATTTCATGTGTGACTACCATAATACGTCCTCCTATGTTTGTGTGGTCAGCATCGAAGGGTCTGGGAGTTTAACCCGAGACCTCATCCTTTACCTTATCTAAAAACAATCGTTCGCCCCTGTTCGGAAACATCATTTTTGGTGAACTGCACCCCATGAACTTTCAGGTCTTCGCTGTTTAACAGGGTAATTATACCGCCTTTGTTGCTCAGCTGGATTGTTGTGCCTGGGAGCGTCACGGCCGTGACGCCACCGGCTTCCATGGCAATGCCGTCCAAAGGGTGCTGCTGTTTGTTCTTGTCAGTCAATGACCAGCCGTCCAGTTTCACCGGCACCGCCAGCGTATTGAGCAGCAGCACCCGCTCACGGCCGGGGTCATGGCCGGTCGGATTGATTGTGGCAGCGATGATGACCACGCTTTTTTCTTCGGCCTTTATCACGATCTCGCCGATGCAATTGCCCATTTCATCGTCAGTGTGCCAGCACTGGGACTGAAACGCCAGGAAGACAGCCACCCATCGGTCGTCGGACGGCAGATGAATCATCATGCCGCCGTCCTGCCAGACGCCGTTGTACTTCTTAAATGGTTCGACACTGCCCTGATTCATGTGGATATCGTGAATCCCATTGCCCGGTTTGAACCCGAAGTATTTGTCCCGCCGGTTGTGTTCCGGCCCCCATCGTTCGCCAAATGCATAAACCATCGCATTTTCCTCGGCCAGGGCTCTTTGGAGGTGATAGTCGATCTTTTCGTTCAGATCATTGTCCGGTCCGGCGACGTCATGCGGCAGAGGCACCATTTTATCCGGTACAAACAGGTTGCCGCGAATGTAGTCCATGGCCAGCCCTCCCGGCATCCTTTCGACGGTGGTAAAGCCGTTGGGCAACTCTTTGAGGTCATCCACCAGCGGATGGGCATAGTTTTCGTCGATCAAATAGAGCAGTTCGGAAGGCGACTTCTTGGATTTGACATTGATGGCGATGCGGAAATCGTGTTCGTCATCGACCAGGTGAACCTGATAATGGGGCGAAGCGCCGAACCCCAGCCGTCGGTCAATGGGACGGCCCTTGAGAATACCATAATTCTTTAAAGCCATGGGAACCTCCTTCAGGAACTCGGTAGCAATAAATGCTCCGGGTTTTGGTTAATCTGCGAGGCCTTTGTGCCCAACCTATCCGGGTCTACCCGCACCGCATGAATATCGCAATGTGGCCGTTCGCCGGTCTATATCTGCCATCAACTGACCATTTATACCGGAACTTAATATTGCCGTTTGCATAATGACCTCACACTATAGATCCTCTGCAATCGAGCAGATGGCAAAAATGATGAATCTTTTAATATCATCGCCCTGAATGAGAAGTCAGACAGTGGTTCCTGTTAACGTCTGACGGCATTATTAGGCATGGAACAGATAGGAAGGCAGGCGTGATGTTCAAGCAGGTCCAGTTGGATTTACGGGTGAATCACGCCACGCTACGCTGATACCAGAGCCGGTAGTATAAGTTATGCATCAAAGTTCGGCGGTCAAGTTGGCTTTAACGAAGTCGACATGCGCTGATCACTGCCATTCGGCCGAAGACACCTGGTCCGGTCCGATTTGCTCGATCAAAGAATTAGGAACTTGCTTTTTTCGCCGCCATCAAATTTGAATCTTAGAACGAAATCAGCCTGGTTTCGCTTGACGGATGCAGGTTTATTGATTATCTGTTATTTAAAATACAAATCGCCTGGGGCTGAGTGAGGCTGAGATAGACGCTAACATCGAAGCCCGGCGCTTATATGAGTTATGAAACAGGCTTAGCCACCCAGAC
>CAJIBC010000468.1_pt1 | contig 11294 bp, 7 predicted proteins | sample 9199231 | NCBI WGS metagenome assembly CAJIBC01 (sample SAMEA7708282, study PRJEB35096) | sediment metagenome | biome: marine neritic benthic zone biome [ENVO:01000025]; feature: sediment [ENVO:00002007]; material: shallow marine sediment [ENVO:03000034] sea grass bed [ENVO_01000059] ...
ACCCCGTTTTATTCATCGTAAGAGTCGGTGGGCTCTGCCTATTTATTTATAGTAGTTCTGTTAAATCTTATGTGGAGCGCCTCAAATTATCCGGTCTGTTTGAAAGTGGATTTCAGACGGCTCCTGATAGCCGAAAGAAACTCTTCACTGTCTACCCGCTTGTTGTTTTCATTCGGTGCGGCAAGGGCCGCGAGATCGCCAGTCATGGTTCCGGCTTCAATGGTTTCCTTGGAGGCGGTCTCCAAAGCCTCTCCAAAGCGTGTCACATCGGGAGTGCCGTCCATCTGGCCGCGCTTTTTCAGGGCAGCCGACCAGGCGAAAATCAGGGCCATGGGGTTGGTGGATGTTTTTTTACCGGCTTGGTACTGGTAATAATGACGCTGAACCGTACCGTGGGCGGCCTCATACATGAAGCAGCCTTTGGGGGAAACCAACACCGATGTCATCAGCGCCAGGCTGCCAAAGGCCGAAGCCAGCATGTCGGACATGACATCCCCATCGTAGTTCTTGCATGCCCACAGCATGCCCCCTTCCGATTTCATGATACGGGCTACGGCATCGTCGATGAGGGTGTAGAAAAATTCAATACCCGCTGCCTCAAATTTCTCCTGCCAGTTGGCCGCATATTCCGCCTCGAAGATCTCCTTGAACCGGGTATCGTAGATCTTTGAAATGGTGTCCTTGGTGGCAAACCACACATCCTGCTTCTGGTCGAGCCCGTAAGTAAAACAGGCCTTGGCAAAACTCAAAATGGATGCATCCGTGTTGTGGATGCCCTGAAGGACGCCGGGACCCGTAAAGTCATGGACGACTTTGCGAACGGGCTTGCCGTTTTCCGGAGTGAATACGATCTCCGTTGTGCCCGGTCCGTCCACTCGGATCTCCGCATTCTTGTATACATCCCCGTAAGCATGACGACCGATGGTGATGGGCCGGGTCCAGCCACGCACCCCGGGGGTAATGTTTTTCACCAGGATCGGTGCCCGGAACACGGTGCCGTCCAGCAGCCCCCGGATAGTACCGTTGGGGCTTTTCCACTCCCTTTTCAGATCGTATTCTTTTACCCGCGCAGCATTGGGTGTTATCGTGGCGCATTTGACGCCCACACCATGTCTTTCCACAGCTTTGGCGGCATCGATGGTGACCTGATCGTCGGTGTCATCCCGGTGCTTCACGTGAAGATCGTAGTAGTCGAGTTCAATATCCAAAAATGGGAGCAGCAGGTGCTCTTTAATCATATTCCATAGAACCCGGGTCATCTCATCGCCGTCAAGCTCCGCGATGGGTGAGTTTACTTTAATTTTGTTTTTTTGTGTCATGATAGCTGTACCTTTTCTTAGTTATAATAAAGTTTGTCATACACCACATTGCATATTGCATATCGAAGCGAAGTGAAAATCCTGCTTATCGTCCAGGGCGCAGGGATAGGAATTTTTGCCTTTTTCTCTTAAAAGCGGCAACGTCGCATTTTATAAAATCAGTTTAACTGATTTTATCGGAATATATATTTGTAAATGATTGGCAATGTCAAGATAATGAAGACCACACGAAAAAAATGGAAGCAAGTTATCACGGCTGCGTCTTTGCCGCTATCCAATGCCAGTACGATAAGGGCACTCATGGCACCAGGGCTGGTGCTTAGATAGGCAGTACCCATGTCCAGCAGTCCCATTCGTTCGAAAACAAAAGATAACAACAACCCGGTTCCCACCAGTAAAAGTGTTGATGTGATCACTGGAAAAAGCACTTTCCCCATGACTTTCAGCATTTCCGGCTGAAAGGTCGCCCCCACCATGATTCCCAGAAATACTTGCAGAATAAATATAAAGCTCTTTGGGGCACTCCAGTCCATTCTGGCAAGAAGTTTGAAACAGATCACTGCAATCATGGCTCCGATTAAGGCGCCGGCAGGAATCTTAAGCTTGGCCCCGATAAAACCGCCCAGGGTGCCAACAATTAAAAAAATGGGCAGATGGAAGAAAGTGTTCATAGGGTCTCCTTTTTTGGATTCTGGACGCTGGATTCTTCAAACTGGCTCATGAATGGTTGCTTCTACATCCAGCGTCTGTTTTATATAACTGTCACCGACCTCCATTCTTTCCGGCGGCCTGGGATTTCGCTTTTTCCCCTTCCCTTCTCACCGGGATGCCCGACTCGCAGGGAACCTTGGTCTGACAGAGTCCGCAGCCTCTTCCCTCGAATCCATACGTCGATTCGATGAATGGCCTGACCTTGCCGCGCATATAGGTTTTGCAGCTCACCTTGTCGTGGCCTTTTTCGGTAATGGCCCCGGCGGGGCAGCGGTCCATACATTTGCCGCAGGTGCCGTGAGTAAAGTGAAGGCAGTAAGCGTGATGATCAATGTAGGGTCGCGGTTCCGCGTCCACCTGGACGCAGGCAACCACCGATCCGGTTCGCATCGCCTTTCCCAGGGGCGTGATCAGTCCATCGCTCAACCCGAAAGTACCCAACCCGCAGGCGTAGGCGGCGTGGCGCTCTGACCAGGTGGACGCATAGCCGTTACGCTTTGAAGTTCTTCGTTCCCAATGCGGAGTGAGCATGGGTGCCACCGCTAAAATTCCCCGGTCGGTCAGAGACTGCTCCACATGCTGACGGAGTTTGACATTCACCTGTTCACCAAAGACCCGCGCCCGTGCCCAGCGCTGGGCCGGAAACTGTTTTTCCCGCCGGTTGTCGGCCTTGGTTGCCCGGGTCTGGGGCAGGATCCAGCTGATTACGGTCAACTCTTCCGGTGAAGCATCGGCATTGGGGAATGTCAGCGAAAAGATCTCGTGGGGCATCCAGTGAAACCTCCCCACATGCTGCTTGTAGTCGGCAAAGATGGGATCGGCACCGTTGGCAAAACCCACCAGGGGCGCATCGAAGGCCCGTTCACGTTTTTCATCTGCCAGGTGGTTTTCCGGGGAGTTCTCGATGAAATTCTCGATCAAGGATCGTATCCACACCGCCGTGGAGGTTTGGCTGGGCTCAGTCATGGTATTGTCCTGAAGTCCTTTTATCTAAAGAATCGTTCCGGAACCAGCACATAACCTTCCATCAGTCGCCTGGCGGTGCGTCCCACCGCTGCTTCGACATAATGGGGTTCGCCGTTCTCCATATCGATCTTGGCTACCACATCTACAATACCGCCGGGGTGGCCGAGGTTGATAATGGTTCCACCAGTACTCGATTTATTTTTCAGTTTAAAGGCCACGGTTTCCCCGATAATGGCTGCACCTGCTGCGGCGATAGCACCGCTGACGGCAATAGACCGATGCAGTGTGCCCATAGACATGATCCGAATGGTCAGATCGATGGTCTCAGCTTTTACTCTCTTACCATTGGAAGCGTTATAGGACTGTGGAGCTGAAATACAGGCGATCTTCGGTACGGCCTGACTCGATCGTGTGGCCTCTTGCGGTGATTTAGCAATACCAATGACCACGGCAGCCGCGCAGCGGATCGCTTCGAGTTTATCCTTGATATCAATACTCTCATCGATTTCGTCGATTTCAGTACCCAAAAGACCTATTTGTGTTGCCGGTACCAGCACGACCGGATTGGCTGCATCGATGATGGTAACTTCTACGGTCCCGAGCCCCGGGACTTCCAGGGTGTCGCGTGTATTGCCGGTAGGCAGCAGCCGGCCGGTCACGGCTCCCCCAGGATCGGAAAAGCGAAGGGTGATTTTTCCGCCCGTACCGGGCACACCGCTGATGGCATAATCCCCGGTTTCGTCATAGCGGCCGTGTTTGACAGGGACCTCCGCCACGATCAGCTTGTCAGTATTTTTCTGATAAATGCGGACGGTTGTCATCGGTTCCACTGCCGGCACCAACCCCTCATCAACGGCAAACGGTCCCACCGCGGAAGAGATATTGCCACAGTTTCCCTTGTAATCGATGATGGGGCGGTCGATGGATACCTGGCCGAAATTGTAGACGACATCATACTCCGGATTGGTGGATCGGCTGATGATGGCGGTCTTGCTGGTGGTAGAGACCGCCCCACCCAATCCGTCGATTTGACGCCGGTAGGGATCCGGACTGCCAAAAGCGGTGAGAATGACCCGATCTCGTTTCTCGGCATCCCGGGGCAGATGATTGCCGTGAAAGAAAATTCCTTTGCTTGTGCCGCCTCTCATGACGACGGACGGTATTCTTTTCTGCATGGTGATTCTCCTATAGTTTTAACTCTATAAAGCCGGAACCTAATTAATAATTGTCAATCAATAATTGCAATAGTTGAGGGACAATTCTTTCTGTCGCGACTTGACTTCAGCAGGGATTGAATGTATTTTGTTCCATAACATGAAAGATGTGTCAATGTTTAAAAACTTGAGGGCTACCAAAAAACGCGGCCGGATAAAAACAGGGGCACGGTATCCCGCGGTACCCTGCCAGAAACCCGACGAATGCCCGCGCACCGCCCTTGGTGTTCTGGATACGACCCGCATCATGTAAAGTTGCAATCTACTCCTGCACGATCGTCCTAGCTCGGTTGTACATCTTGGCACGGTTCATGAATCGCATTTCAAAGATTTGTTGTACGAAGGAAAAGGAATGCCGAGTCTAAATCAAACGGAACCCGACGTCCTGGTGGTCGGTGGTGGAAACGCTGCCTTGTGTGCGGCGATGACCGCCCGGGAAGCAGGTGCGGACGTGTTGCTGTTGGAGAGCGCCCCACAGGAATACAGGGGCGGCAACAGCCGCCACACACGCAACCTTCGCTACCTGCACAACCGTGGAAACGACTTTTTGACGGGACCATACGGCGATAATGAATTCTTCGACGATCTGTGGCGGGTTACCGGCGGACAGACAGACGAAAGACTTGCCCGATTAACCATCCGCGAATCCACCGACATCGGCGGATGGATGCAGAACCACGGCTGCCGGTTTCAACCGGCCATGCGGGGCACACTTCATCTGGCCAGGACCAACGCGTTTTTTCTGGGGGGTGGTAAGGCGTTGATGAATGCATACTATGCCATGGCCCGGAAACTCGGCGTAAAAATCGTATATGGCGCCAATGCAGATGATTTAGAAATCCGCGAGGGGCGGTTTACATCCGCAGTTTACCTAAAGGACAATTTGTCCCATTTCGTGCGGGCAAAGGCCGTGGTCCTGGCCACCGGTGGATTTCAGGCAAATATTGATTGGCTTAAAGAGTATTGGGGAGAATCCGCCAAAAATTTCATTGTCCGCGGTACACCCTACGACAAGGGACGGATGCTCAGAGTGATGCTCGACAAGGGTGCCAGACCCGTGGGGGACCCCCGCCAGTGCCATGCTGTGGCCATAGATGCACGGGCACCTCAATTCGACGGGGGAATCGTCACTCGGCTCGATTGCGTACCATTCGGCATTGTCGTGAATCGAGATGCGAGACGTTTTTACGACGAAGGCGAAGATTTCTGGCCCAAACGTTACGCCATCTGGGGTCGGATAGTTGCCGAACAACCCGGTCAGATCGCTTATTCCATTATCGATGCCAAGTCCATTGACCTGTTCATGCCGTCTGTGTTTCCACCCATTGTTGCCGGTTCCATTCGCGAACTGGCCGCCAAACTAACGCTGGATCCGTCGACCTTTGAAAAAACGGTGAACCGCTTCAATGATGCAACCGGCAGAGGGACGTTCGACCCGGCCGGATTAGACGGTTGCAGGACTGAAGGGTTGACGCCTCCGAAAAGCCATTGGGCGCGACCCCTGAACACGCCCCCTTATTACGGATACCCGCTTAGACCTGGCATAACCTTCACCTATCTTGGCGTTGCGGTCAACGAGCGGGCTCAGGTCATCATGGACGACGAAAAACCGGCAGCGAACATATTCGCGGCCGGAGAAATCATGGCCGGCAACATCCTGGGCAAAGGCTACATGGCCGGATTCGGTATGACTATCGGAACGGTATTCGGCCGAATCGCGGGAAAGGAGGCGGTACGCTGTGTCGTCGAAGAGCTTAAAAGAAGCTGAGCGGGTCTTGACTATCTGCAACGCCTGTCGCTATTGCGAGGGATTCTGTGCGGTTTTTCCGGCCATGGAGCTGAGACGCACCTTCACGGAACCGGATCTGAAATATCTGTCCAACCTGTGCCACAATTGCCGAGACTGCTACTACGCCTGCCAATATGCGCCACCCCATGAATTCGACGTGAACGTACCCCGATCGCTTGCGAAACTCAGGGTGGAGACCTATCGGGAATTTGCCTGGCCGGGTATTTTCTCGGGATTGTTCCGTTTCAATGGCTGGTGGGTTTCGTTCGTTGCCGCTTTTTGCGTGGTTGTTGCGCTGCTGCTTGTCGGTCTTGGCCAACGCCCGGAAGTGCTGTTCGGCATTAACACCGGTGAAAACGCCTTCTACCGAGTGGTTTCTTACCCGGCCATGGTGTTGACATTTTCAGTTCTATCTCTGTGCGTTGTCATCGGCTTATGGCGAAGTTTCTGTAGTTTCTGGAAGGGCACGGGCAAGAATTCTTGTGCCATGCTGGATCTGCATGCCAATCTGAAGGCAATCTTGGATGTTCTGCGGCTGAAGTATCTCGACGGCGGCGGATACGGGTGCAACTATCCTGACGATCGCTTCAGCATGCTTCGGAAGTATCTGCACCATGCCGTGTTTTACGGCTTTTTGTTTTGCCTGGCTTCCACGACTGTCGCCGCCTTTTACGATCATATGCTGCACCTGGCGGCGCCTTATGCAGTATTGAGCTGGCCTGTAATCCTGGGAAGCATCGGGGGAGGAGCTTTGCTGGTCGGTGCGGGGGGGCTGCTCTATTTCAAATTTACCATGGATACGAAACCGGCGTTTCTGGGTACCTTCGGTATGGATGTTGCGTTTATCGCTCTGTTGTGGTTAACTGCTTTCACGGGAATATTGCTGCTCATCCTGAGGGAGACACCCATGATGGGGATACTATTAACCATACACCTGGGTATGGTGGCAGGACTGTTTCTTTGCATGCCCTATAGTAAATTTGTCCATGGGATATACCGCTATGCGGCACTGGTTCGAAATGCTGCCGAACAGGGACGTATGAAACAATAGACTGTCGGATTGTCCGGCGAACTGAGCTACAACGGCCGTATTGAACGGTAGACCGTGGAAACGATTTGCGGTTTTACGCTGACTTCCCACTCACCGAATATTATACAACATAAAATCCTTACCAGGAAGATTCTCTGCGGCTTGACGCAGGGTACGTTTCAATGAGAAGGTCGCTCTTTTCAATTTGGGACAGAGACAGTGGTAGATGAGGGATGAAAAAACAGCAACCACGCCTATGGCTTTGGTTTACTTTAAAAATTAACGAATACGAGCTCTTCCGGGTGGGTAGGCAGTAGAATCTTGCTCTGACAGTTCAACCACGCCAGGCAGTTGGCAAGAAAAACGTCAAGGGTTTTGTCTTGGAAAATCGAATATCAGGAGGGTAACATGGACAAGAAAGAGTTTCTCAAAGAGGTCTCCGTGGGGGGAAAGTCCTACGGTGTATACGACATCAACAGACTAGAGGAAATAGAAATTGCCGATGTGGGCCGCCTGCCCTTTTCCATCAAGATTCTTGTGGAAAACCTGCTTAGAAAATTAGACGGCCGGGTCGTTTTGGAAAAAGACCTGCTCAACATTGCCAACTGGCAAAAGCGCTATGACGCTCCGGTGGAGATCCCCCACCACCCGGCCCGGGTATTGATGCAGGATCTCACCGGCGTGCCAGCAGTAGTGGATCTGGCAGCCATGCGGGATGCCATGAGCGCCATGGGCGGTGACCCAAACAAGATCAATCCGCTGGTACCGGTGGACCTGGTGGTCGACCATTCCGTTCAGGTCGACTATTTTGGAACATCCGATTGCCCGAGGTTGAACGTGGCCAGAGAGTACGAACGCAATGACGAGCGCTACACCTTTTTAAAGTGGGCACAGAAAAATTTTGATAACTTCTCTCTTGTGCCGCCCCGATCCGGGATCTGCCACCAGGTCAATTTGGAATATCTTGGTAAGACCATCATCACGGACGAAGCGGACGGGCAGGCCATTGCATATCCGGACACCCTTGTGGGGCTCGACTCCCACACCACCATGATTAACGGCATCGGCGTGATGGGATGGGGCGTGGGCGGCATCGAGGCGGAGGCGGTGATGTTGGGCCAACCCTACTACATGTCGATCCCAGAGGTAATCGGTGTGCGTATGACCGGAATACTGGAGCCCAGGGTAACCGCAACGGACTTGGTGCTTAGGGTGACCCAGATGCTAAGGGAATACAAAGTGGTGGAAAAGTTCGTGGAGTTTTTTGGACCGGGCATGAAGAAGCTTTCCGTGCCGGACCGGGCCACCATCGCCAACATGTCCCCGGAATACGGTGCCACAATGGGTTTTTTTCCGGTGGACGAAAAAACAGTGGAATACTTCAAGTTGACCCACCGCACGGAGCAGGCGAAAATTCTGGAAACCTGTACCCGCAGCCTGGGCCTTTTTTACACCGGAGAGCAGGATCCGGAATACACGGATGTGTTGGAACTGGACCTTTCGACGGTAAAACCGGCGGTCGCAGGCCCCGCCCGCCCCCAGGACCGGATTGAACTACAGGATTTAAAAGAAAGCTTCGCCCACATCATCGGCTGTAAATACGAAAGCAATACTGACACAGCCGGGATCTCCACCTTTATCGACGAATCGGGCTGCCGGACCCAGCGGGTCAAGCGTTGCATACCGGTTAACCAGCGGGTGATCGAGCTTACGATCAATGACCGGCCCATGAAACTTAGTGACGGCAGTATCGTTATCGCCGCCATCACCTCCTGTACCAACACCTCCAACCCGTTCGTCCTCATGGGTGCCGGATTGATGGCCCGGAACGCCATCGCCCGCGGAATTCGGGTACCCGCCCACGTCAAGACCTCCCTGGCTCCCGGATCAAAGGTGGTCTCCCGCTATCTCGATTCAGCCGGAGTCTCCATATTCTTGGATGCCCTGGGATTTCACACGGTCGGGTACGGCTGCACCACCTGCATCGGCAACAGCGGTCCGCTGCATCCCGAGATCGAAAAAGTAATCAGCGACAACAACCTGAACGTGGCTTCGATCCTCTCCGGCAATCGGAACTTCGAAGCCCGGATCCACCAGAACATCAAGTCCAATTTCCTGGCATCGCCCATGCTGGTGATAGCCTTTGCCCTGGCCGGAAGAATCGATGTCGATCTCTACACAGAGCCCATCGGCATCGATCCCAACGGAGAACCGGTGTACGTAGACGATATCTGGCCCGACCAGGAAGAGATCGCCTCTTTGGTGACGGCCAGCGTCAAACCGGAATTCTTTAAAGAAGAATACGGACGCATTTTTGACGGCGACGAATTTTGGCAAGGATTAGAAGTCACCGAAAGCACCACCTACACATGGGATGGAAATTCCACTTATATTAAAAACCCGCCCTATTTCGAGGGATTTTCCCTGGATGTTGATGAACCCAAAGACATTGCCGAAGCAAAAACGCTACTGGTGTTGGGCGACACAGTAACCACAGATCATATTTCTCCGGCCGGTGCGATACCGGAGGCTTATCCGGCAGGCCGGTATCTTGTGGCCAATGGCGTTGATATCCGGGATTTCAACTCTTACGGATCACGAAGGGGAAACCACGAGGTGATGATGCGGGGCACGTTTGGCAACATCCGCATCAAAAACAAACTGGTGGATCCCAAGGAGGGCAGCTTTACCCTGAAATTTCCCCAAAATAAGGAGATGCCGGTTTACGAAGCCGCCATGAGGTACAAAAAAGAAGGCACCCCCCTTATCGTGTTGGGAGGTAAGGAGTATGGTACCGGATCTTCCAGGGATTGGGCGGCAAAGGGCTCCAGCCTGCTCGGAGTTAGGGCGGTGGTTGTTCAATCCTACGAACGCATCCACCGCAGCAATCTCGTGGGAATGGGTGTGCTGCCCTTGATGTTCAAAGAGGGTGACAGCTATGCAAAACTGGGGTTGGATGGTTCGGAAACCTTTTCTGTTTCAGGCATCGCTGCCATTCAGCCCCGGGGAACGTTGATTGTCAGTGCGGAAAAGGCTGACGGGATCGAGGTCATCTTTGAGGTGATCATCCTCCTAAATTCGGAAGTGGAAGTGGATTATATCAAGCACGGCGGTATCCTGCCGTATGTCCTTAGAAAGCTTATCGGATAATTCAGAGTTCCTTAACAGCGGTCGGCCAGATTTACTTTCCGCTTCATATACCTCCAAGTGGCCAGGGCAGTTCAACAAAAGCCTGCAGCAGGCCCGGAGGAAAGTCTCGGTGAAGGGCACCCGCCATAAAGCACATCAGCGCAATACCGCCGGCCGTCAGGATTAAGGTTTTGAGCCAACTGCACTGGGCCCGCACCCTTATGAATGCAACAAGAAACACCACCAGGGCAAGAATGAACCCGAATAACGATGATAACACGAGCAGGGTTGCAAACCAGGCCATCGTCCTCCAAAACCCGTGTGGAGCGTCCGCGTCTTCACCGCTGGCTTCCCGATCGGCGAAAACATGATCTGTTTCCGGTGCCCGGATCATACGGATGATCAGCGCAAGACAGGCGACCGTTGCAATAAATGAGACGGTCATCGGAAAGATGCGATCGGTTTGTATGGTGATTACCGCGGCGTTAAAATAACTGATCACGAAATAGGCGGTGACACATAACAAAAAGATCAGTGGCGCGCGTTTCCCCCCGACCGGTACATCGCCCTCGGACATGATCGATTTGGCCTGCCGAATACCAACCACAACCGAGATAACGGTTATCATGATGAGAACGATCACGATGGGAGAGAAGATATATTCCAAACCGTTGCCCATGTCGATACGGAACTTGCTCCTCGCAATCTGGAAGGCCTGGAACGAATAGTTCTCGGCCTGAGTGCTGAGGACAAAGCCAATTAAAAAAGCGGGTCTGGACCAGTCGAATCTCCGCAGGAAGATGCCAAGCAAACCAATCGAAAAGAGCGCCACCAGGTCACCCAGCGACTGCCGGGACTGGAATGCGGCGAACGTGATCATCATGAACAAGAAGGGTGCCAGCAGTGTGAAGCGGATTGTGGTCAGCCGAGCGATAGCTGGAGAAAGTGCGATGCAGAGCCCTGCACCAACAACGTTTGCCAAGGCCAGGGACCAGACGGTGGTATAGGTGATGTCGAGGTTGTTGGTTATCAATTGTGGACCGGCATCATAACCGAGCAGTGCCAGACCGCCGAGGAAAATAGCCATCGATCCCGAACCGGGAATTCCAAAAATCAGGGTTGGGACCAGGCCGCCG
>CAJIBC010000269.1_pt1 | contig 11241 bp, 11 predicted proteins | sample 9199231 | NCBI WGS metagenome assembly CAJIBC01 (sample SAMEA7708282, study PRJEB35096) | sediment metagenome | biome: marine neritic benthic zone biome [ENVO:01000025]; feature: sediment [ENVO:00002007]; material: shallow marine sediment [ENVO:03000034] sea grass bed [ENVO_01000059] ...
AAAAAGCGCGTCAACTCTACCAGGTGATACAGGGGAAAGATCAGCGAAAAGATACCGGCCCAACTGGGAATCCCCGAGATCGGGAAGAAGGTCCCCGAAAACAGGAACATGGGCGTGATGAACAAGAAGATAGGCAGGTTGAACATGTCGACGGTGGGGATAACCCCGGTAAAGAACATGCCGATGGCGCCGAATGCCAACCCGGCCAGAAAGGCGATGGGGATGCACACCAGCGCACCCGGAAAACCGGCGTAGCCCATGGGAATGAGTACAGCCAGCATCACGCTTACGGCCGCAGCGGCCTTGGACGCCGCCCAGACGATTTCCGCGACAATGATCTCCTCCAGGCTCAGCGGGGTGGCCAGCATACCGGAGAAGGTGTTCTGGTAGTACATGCGCACAAACGAGGCATAGGTGGTCTCAAAAAACGCGTTCCACATGCAGGCAGTGGCCACCAGGGCCGGGGCCATAAACCGGGTGTACGCCATCTGGGTGCCGGCGTAATCCACCGCGCCGATGAGTCCGGAGAATCCCAGGCCAAAGGCCAGAATGTAGAAGGCGGGTTCAAATAGGGGTACCAGGAAGTTGACCCGCCAAATGCGGCGATAGGTGATCAGGTTTCGGATCCAGACATGTCGAAAACGCAAAGAAATGGCATTGAGGTGGACGCGGCTCATTCTCGCAACTCCCTTCCGGTGAGGCGCAAAAACACATCCTCGAGATTTCCGTTGCGAAAACGGCAGGACGCCGCGCAGAACTTCTCGCGGACCTCATTTTCCAAGGCCCCATTGGCCTCGGTGTAAATAATGATGCGGTCATCCAGGTCGTCATGCTTGACGCTGTGCGCATCGATGTAGTGCCGAAGCGATTCACCGGGGGCCTCCACCTCGATGACGCTCTCGGCGGCATGCTCGGCAATCAAGCCTTTTGGACGGCCTTGGGCTATGATGCGGCCATGGTCCATAATCAACAACCGGTCGCACAAGCTCTCGGCCTCATCCATATAATGGGTGGTCAGCAACATGGTCAGACCGCGCTTTTTCAGTTCGGCCAACCGGTCCCACAACTGATGTCGGGACTGTGGGTCCAGGCCGGTGGTGGGTTCATCGAGAATGAGCAGTTCGGGACCGGAAACCAGCGCCCGCGCCAACTGCAGCCGTCGCGCCAGGCCGCCGGAAAGCTCCATTACCTTGGCATTGCGTTTGTTCCGAAGCGCGAAAAATTCAAGCAGGGTTTCGGCTTGCTTGCGGGCAGAGCCCCTGTCCATCTGAAAATAGCGGGCATAGAGCAGCAGGTTCTGTTCAACGGTCAGGTCCGGATCCAGGGTGTTGTCCTGCTGACAAACCCCCAGGCGCGAGCGGATTATGCGCCACTCCGCCCCAATATCCAGGCCAAAAACGTTCATCTCTCCCCGGGTTACGGGAGAAGCGCCATACATCATGCGAATGGCGGAGGTCTTGCCCGCGCCATTGGGGCCCAGCAGGCCGAAGAACTCGCCGCCCTCGACACTGAAGCTAACACCGTCCACGGCAGTGAACTCCCCATAACGTTTGACCACTTTGCGGGCTTCAATCACTTTCATCTCTTGGCCTTATCACGGATTTCAGTCAAACACCATAAATCGCACCACTTCATATCCCGCCTCTCGTCGCCATACCTCGACATGCAACACGCCCTGCCCTTCTCGCCACAATCAGCCAAACCTCAAAATACTGCGCGGATATGCCGTCTTGATCTTCGAATACCACCGGCATAAGGGATAGAGAAGCGCCAAAACTGCTCCCGCTGCCAAAAATGTCTCCAACAGCCCGCTCTTCTTCCACAGACCCAACAGGACCGCAGCCCCGGTGAGCAAATGTACGTGAAGAAGATAAAAAAACAGAGGCGCCCGCCCAAACACCAGCAAAGGATCAAAGACAAAATTCGGCCCCTTCCCATAAATTCGTGTGAGCAGCGCCAACAATATCCCCATCAACCCCAACGTCATCAATGCAAATGAAAGTGAAGGCGGATACTTGCTCACATGCAGCCATTGCAACAGGCCCCAATTATCCCGGTATAGAAGCATGTTGCCATATCCGTTCAAACCGCGAATAACAGCAAACATTGCCAACAGAACGATGCCGCCGACTGTAAATCCCAGAACCGGTCTGTTAACAGACCCGGCCACCATCAAACGTCCCCACCCAAAACCCAGAATCATATAGGCCAGCCATGGAAGCAATGGATAGAGGACAACACCCATTGCCCCCAACTTACCACCGGTGGCTAAGAAAGCGCCGATGGGGCCGGCTTGCTCTCCGCCGCCCAACCAAACGGCCAGACCGGCTGCGGCTTCACCGCCGACCATCAGCACCAGCCCGATCCCCAGCAGTGCATGCGTCCCCATGCGACGCAGCACCACCATACAACAAAGCCCCCCGCCAATGGCATACAGCACCTGGAAAACCGTTTTCCCCCCAAATCCGAAACTCATCCAAAGCGGATCCAAGGCGATGATGAATAATCCGCGCAATAACAGATCCACATCAACCCGCCGGTCGACGATGCCATCGGCTCTCTTGCGGGCGATGCTGAAAGCCAGCCCCAGGCCTGCCAGAAAGACAAAGGTGGGAGCGCATAGGTGCGTCACCCAGCGCAGCAGAAACTGTGCTGCCGGGATTGCGCTGCCGGGCTGGTACCAGATCATGGAATCGGTGACATACCGTTGGGCGTTAAACGCATAAGAGGCGTGATCCACCGTCATTAATACCATGACCAAACCACGCATGGCGTCCACAGCCGGAATGCGCTGCAATGAATGTGCAGCCCGATTATGGGGTTGATCATTTGGCATGGAAAGATCTCCCCAGCCCTCTCTTTGATAACCCTATGGGTTGCACAAAAACGGAAAAAACCTTGTTTTTTTACCTGTATCTGCTTATCTATCACGAATTGTGGTGCAAACCCAGCGACGGTTAGGCATTGCTGAACAGGTTTATTTACAGTAGGCATTGATACACAAACATCAAACGCAATTGTAAACAAAGTGATCCATCATGGCAGATTTTTTACACGCCTGCGCCGGCTTCTGCGCAGGTTGCCAAACCGTCCATACCGTACCGATTGGAAGCGCTTATATTGCAGCCCGTGCGCTCATCCAAAAACTGGATCGGGAAAAAAGAGTGGATTTGCATCTTCCACCTGAAAAAGCCGATTCTCGATTTTCCATCGATTATCTCTTTGGTGAAGCCAGGGGGAAGATGTTTGGGGTTATGATATGTCAGCGCGGGGACGGATCTGTCATGACCGTTAAAGCATTTTCAGGTCAATACAACGGTGAATGGGAAATTGAAGGATGGGCCCCGCCGCTCTTCGACCTGCAGACGTGGCACAGGGTAAACGATGATACCGAAAAAGAGATCAAAAAAATCGGTATGCAGATCGATGCCCTCGAAGAGACAAGCTCTCACCAAACGAAACTGGCAAGTAAGCGAAAAAGGCTCTCCAGGGAGCTGATGGAAGAGATTCATCAACTTTACGCACTCCATAATTTTCGCTCCGAGTGCCGCCCACTATCAGCTGTGTACACCGGCAAAAACGGCATACCGAACGGCACCGCGGATTGCTGCGGTCCCAAATTACTGAACTTCGCAGCGCGTAACAATCTTCTACCGCTGGGGTTGGCCGAGTTCTATTACGGCCGGAAAAACAAGCAGGGTAGCCGTATTCACGGAATGTTTTATCCATCCTGCAAGGATAAATGTGCCCCCATACTCGGGTTCATGCTCTGTGGGCTCAACATCAACCGGGAACCCATCACAAAATCAAGATGGAATCCAAAGCCCTCGCGCAGCTTCAACGAAAATGGAAGAAGATCGACATAAATATGAACATCGTCCATGAAGATACAAAGAGCTTGAACATTCGTAAACGTGAACTTGTACTTGGATGACAGCTCATATTTGATAAATTTAAAGACCTCGCGAGGCAATATGTTTCAGATCTTACCGGCTCCTGTACGCGGCTGCCTTTCTCTTTTGGGCTACACCCTTAACACCTTGATTTGGGTTCCGATGATTTTGTTCATCGCCTTGTTGAGGGCGCTGGTCCCCGTTAAAGCATGGCAGCGCTGGTGCGGACGCATGGCCAATGGTATGGCTGAAAACTGGATCGATATTAATTATATCAATCAAAAACTGACAGGAAAAACCCGGATCGAGGTCCAAGGAGTCGATGATCTGAAACAGTCCGAATGGTATTTGGTTCTAGCCAACCACCAATCATGGGTGGACATCCTGGTGCTGCAACGCATATTCAATCGCCGCATACCATTCCTAAAGTTCTTCATCAAAAAAGAACTGTTCTGGTTCCCTGTATTGGGGCAAGCCTGGTGGGCGCTGGATTTCCCATTTATCAAACGATACAAGGCAAGCTTGCTAAAGAAAAAGCCACATCTCAAAGGCAAGGACATTGAAATCACCCGAAAAGCCTGCCAAAAATTCAAGACCTTGCCGGTTTCCGTCATGAACTTTGTCGAAGGTACCCGATTTACCGAAACCAAACGCCGCCGTCAGCGGTCTCCTTATACCAACCTGCTTAAAACCAAGGCCGGAGGCATCGCTTTCGTGCTCGGTACCATGGGCGAACAGATCCACAGGGTACTGGATGTCACCATCGTCTATCCCCAAGGAGATATGAGCTTCTGGTCTTTTTTGTGTGGCAATATCAAAGAAATCAAAGTGCGCGTCAATGCGCTGCCGATCAATCAAGAACAGCTAGGTGATTACGCAAACGACCGGAATTTTAGGAAAAAGTTTCACAAATGGCTAAACGCCATATGGGAAGAGAAAGACAACAGCATTGATGGCATGCTCAATTCCGAATAAGCTTTTTAGACCAATTGACAGCTCAATGTCTTCAGATAACCGGAATCACAACCATCGAGGAAAACGACATGTTCAACTGGCTGGACAAAATACCGTACTTACTGCTCGTTGTGGTTGCGTTATTCATGCTGCTGGCCCCCTTCAGACCGATGCCCCATGTTGTCGAAAAATTGATGATGCTAAAAAACGGAAGCCTATCCAAATCCCTGGATATTTTCGATCTGTTCTACCATCTGACACCGACGATTCTTCTCATCATCAAAATGGTTCGCGGTGCGAGCCGTTGAAAATTCGCAGAAACCGACCCTCCCCTTTTAGAACCGAACTGGAATTGCGGCAGCCGCTACCCCATTGATTGAAAACGCGGGCTTGGTCTGTTACCCGCCCCCAAATCCCATTGATGAAACCAATCCGTTACACAGCAACTCTATATTTTTAGCCCCAAATTAAAAAACAGGCCGAAAACGATCATTGCGACGGCAAGTATAATAATATTTCTCGCGTGCAGGCGAGAACGTTCGTCAAACTTATAGAACTCATCGCCACTGTCAGACACCCAACTGGTCAAAATATGATTTCCGATAAACAGTCCTATCATGCCTCCGAGCAAGGCCAGCACATAACCCAATACGATCAGCACATTACCGGCAGGTTTTTCTTCATTCAATAAGTATTGCATCTCTTTCACCTTATTTGGCCATCTTTTTGATGCCACTATAGCGTGTATTTCGATTGGGGGCCTTTTCCATGGCCGAACGCCTTTTGATTCCGGATCTATCGTTGAGGTCATCTGGAAATTGCACTTTTCGCAATTTCCTTTCGCCTTATATTGGTTATCGTTAATTCAATTGGCCATTGCAGTGACCCGGGTCACACTTAAAATGTGACGGATATCACCTCTAAAAAAAAGCTTGTTTTGAATGACAATTCTTAAATTCTGGCTTAGAATTACCATATCAAGATTAAACCTGTTAATAGGAGATGATACCATGCCATTAACCATTTCCTCTTCAGCATTCTTGGATGGGGAACCCATGGCGGCTAAATATACCTGTGAAGGGCAGGATATTTCACCGCCGCTGACATGGGATGGAATTCCCGAAGGAACCCGCAGCCTGGCGCTAATTGTCGATGATCCGGATGCACCTGATCCGGAGGCACCCAAGATGACCTATGTGCACTGGGTGCTCTACAACCTGCCGCCGGAGGCGATGGGCTTGCCCGAGGGCACCACAGCAAATGAACTGCCTGCAGGTACCCGGGAAGGATTAAATGATTGGCAGCGCGTTGGGTATGGCGGCCCTTGCCCTCCCATCGGCCGGCACCGCTATTTCCACAAACTTTACGCATTGGACGTGGTGTTGAACGACTTGGAAAACCCCACCAAGGATGCGCTGCTGAAGGCAATGCAGGGTCATATACTGGACCAGGCCGAAATCGTGGGAACCTATCGAAAGGGGCAATAGGCGCGCATTCAGCCCGGTACAAAATCCACGTCAACTGTATGTCGTCAGCGGTTTAGAGCTGTGACCAGCTTGCAAAGGCAGTGGTTTTTCGCCGAAAGTTGTGTTGGGACAGGCAAATCAAGATTAAGGAGTGTTCCATTGAGAACATTCACAACCATCTATCGATTCGTATTAATGATGTCGGTATGGGTATTGAGCGGTTGTTCAAATTCGGTTGCACCCATTCACTCCCCCTGGCAACTGAATGACATCGTTGCCCTTAACCGGAAATCTGTGGTCACCGTAGCGGCTTTTGATTTGGATGACGATATAACGGCTTTGGGCAGTGGATTCTTCATCGACCGGGATGGCACCCTGGTGACCAATTATCATGTATTGGAAGGCGCCTATAGAGCCGAAGTCAAGACCGCAGATGGCGACACCTTCCCTATCGGTGCAGTGATCGCCCACAACCAACTCGTAGACTTAATGAAGGTGCGGGTGGAAATGCCGAAAAACAGAGCCTCGCCGATGATGTTGGCTGTAGATGAAGCTGATGTTGCGGATCGCGTGGTGGTCATCGGTAGTCCCATGGGGTTGGATCAAACCATATCCGAAGGGATTGTTTCAGCTGTGCGTATTCATCCTACCAATGGCAAAATTTATCAACTCACGGCCCCTATTTCCCAGGGATCCAGCGGAAGCCCCGCCCTGAATCACAAAGGCAATGTCATCGGAGTGGTGACGTTTCAATCCGCCAAGGGTCAAAATCTTAATTTCGCTGTTTCCGTCAAAGCGTTGCAGATGATGCCCCACCAAAGCAGCGAACTCACCCTTGCCGAATTGGCGATTAAAAAATCCAACGACCCCAGCCTGGCGGCCTCTCTGTGCAAGCAAGGAGCCCATCTATCCATCAGGGGCAAATACGAGGTCGCTTTGGACTATTTTCAACAAGCCACAGAGACCCATCCGGATGATCCTGACACCTGGCATGGATTAGGCAGCTGTTACATCGGTTTGGATCAGCCGGAAAAAGCCATTGAAGCATTCAACAACGCCATCGCTGCCAATCCGAACAATGCGACCGCTCATTTTATACTGGCGATGTATTTTAAATTCCTTGAACAGTATCAGAAAGAAATTCTGTTACTGCTACGGGTCATCACCCTCGACCCGGGGAATGTGAAAGCCCGGTTCGAATTAGCCAGCGCATACGGCCAACTCAATCGAACCGATGAACAGATCGAGTCGTTCAAAGAGATATTGGCGCTTCGGCCCGAACACGTGCCTACCCTGCACCAAATGGGAAATACCATTGGACGGATCGGCCGCTACGATGAGGCTCTGGATCTACTTCTCCAAGCCAGTGCCCTCGATCCGGACAACGCTCAAATCCACTTTGACATCGGCGTGACCTACCGTCATAAAAAATTACCGGAAAAAGAGCTGCGCGCATACACCCAGGCCATTCGCGCAAACCCTTATATGGCCCAGGCCCACCACAATATGGGCCAGCTCTTTTTGAGCCAGGGAAACCGTATGCTGGCCCTGCATCAATACGAGATCCTCAAAAGCCTCGAAAAGACACTTGCCGATCGTCTATTTAAAAAAATCTACCCGGAGACCATTGAAGAAGTTACGGCCCCTGGTATCATAGCACCATAGGGCTGTGCAGAATTTTTGCTATCGACGGGCAAATCCAATCGTACCGCAAGCCAGACGTTCACCTGCAGCGCCATGGGGCTGGGTTGTGAAATCATCTTCGTTGCCATGCACCACCACGCTGCGTCCGATAATGGCATTTTCACCGTCCAAGGTGATCAGGGGATCTACAATATCAATGATGGCCACACCGTTTTGATCAGCCACGATATTGCCCAGATCGCCGATGTGCCGTTGGGTGGCTTCAGGTGCGCCATGGGCGTTCCCATGAGGATTGAAATGATCGCCGGCCGAAGATCCGTCATCTGCCCGGCAGTCTCCGAACTCATGTATATGAATACCATGCGCCCCTGGAGATAGGTCAACAATACGAGCGATAACCCGCACCCCTTCCTTTGATCTTGAAAAAGTTATGACACCGGCGGCAGCATTGCCCTGGGTAGGTCCCAGGGTGGCAACAGCATCTGCCTTGGGACGACTCAACAGGCCCTGTTGATCACATCCCAAAAGTACTGCGACTGCCATAGAAGCCGATAAAGATAAAATCATCAAAGTGGTGAAATTTTTCATTGAAGTCCCTCCGAATATTCTGTCTCCGAGTTTGAGTCGCCTTACGGCGAAAAAAGAGTGCCTAAAAAAATCGATACGTCTTGGGTATCACCCAAGATTGCCACCCATGCGATGGGTATGGGTTGGCGTCCAAATTTACGTTATGCTGGCTGCAGCACCGGTATCCGAGAATTTAAAGGGGTAAAAAGAAGTTGTGTCAGATTCAACGTTGCATAGATAGTATAAGCACCAATGGGTGTCAACAGTACGAATTCTGCCGTACAGGAAGCCACGGTGTGTACATATGTGTCACATTTAGCCGCGCAAGAATTGAATCCACAGCAATAGAGCCTTGCTGGTGATCCTCCCATCTATCGTGCTATATATTGTTATTATTCATAAATTTCCAACTCACGGCTATCCATAATGTCCGGCACTGTTTTTGCTCTAAATTCCAGAAACAAGGAGAGATAACGATGAAGCAAAATGGACTTGGCCGGATTTATCTGGTAAGCGCATTGGTTTGTCTTCTGATATCATTTGGTGAGCAGCAATACTGTGGAAAACTTTGCCGGTGATGGTCTGCGCGGGCTCGGCAATGATATGGTGTTTGAATATAATCTCGTTAAAAATTGCTACGATGTAAATGGCAATCATGATGACGGATTTCAATCGTGGTCCATCAACGATGACCCCGCGCGCGAACGGGTGGTGCTGCGGGGAAATACTTTTATCAACTACGAAGACCCTGACCAACCCTTCCGGGGCACACTCCAAAGAATCGGCTGTTTTGACGGCCCCTATGTCGACTGGGTAGTGGAGAACAACCTAGTGCTCACCGACCACTGGCATGGCATCTCCCTTTACGGGGCACAAAACTGCCGTATTGTGAACAAAACGGTGGTGGATCTCAATGATGAATCGCCAGGGCCACCTTGGATCATGGTCAATCCGCATAAGGACGGCACCCCCAGTCAGGGATGCCTGATACGGAACAATATCGCGGCCACCATCACCGCCACCGGCGATACGGTGGAAGACCACAACCACCGTTTATCTGACGAAGAAAACCTGTTCGACAATCCCGATGTCATGGACTACCACTTAAGGGCCGATGATAACTCGCCAGTTATAGATCAGGGTAGCAGTGATCTCGCCCCGGCCACCGACTTAGACGGCGTATCCCGTCCCAATGGAAACGCACCGGATATTGGATGCTACGAATATTAGAGATCGAAAGCAGAAGCCGTCCTTCAGACTGCGTGGACGGTGAACTGTGAAAGGTGAGTTGAAAAGGCCTGAGGGTCCCAGAGTCAAGGCGCCAAGGGTGAAGCCGTAGCATCGCTACTGCGAACCCTTGGCAACGCAGGATCTGGGACCCTCAGGCCTTTTCAACCGTCCAACTGGACTGTCTCTACACGTACCCTGGCAGTGCCCTTATCATGAAATCCAAGTTTCTTGGCGGCTCCGGCGCTCAGATCGATGATCCGGCCAGGTATAAAAGGGCCGCGATCATTGACCCGCACCACAATATTACGCCTGTTTTCCAGGTTCGTCACCCGCACGAAGGTGGGCAGCGGCAAATGTTTGTGTGCTGCATTCAGCCCCTGGGGATCGAACGCCTCCCCATTTGCCGTCATATGCCCCCCCTTTTGATGGTAAGTCTCGTATCCATACCAGGATGCAAATCCTTCCTCGCGGTAGGTTTGGGCCTTTTCAACGCTCATGGGGACATAACGCTTTCCTTTGACCATATAAGGCGATGCTTTGACACGTCCTTGTCGAATGGCCTCTTTGGGGCTTAACCCATCTATGGTTTCAATGTCTTCGTTCATCATCGGCCAGGTCAGGGGCGCTTTCACCACGTGGTATGTAAATTTACCGACGGTGTAAACGGTTTTGCCGGCAAATTTGGTGACATTATAGCCCAGTTTCACAGTCCCTTTGGCAACATTGTAAGTGGTGACCAGGATACCGCAAGACAGTGAGGATAAACAAAATAGGATCACCACCATGGGATACAAAGTGGTTATCCAATGGCTGAATGCATTTCTAAGCTCAGTACCCAACATGTACGCCTTGGTATTGGAATTAAAATAAGAATCCACAATCGACCTTATACCTGACCCGTGGTTGTAAGGAAAACGTTTTTTGCATCGACACTAGTATCGCTGTAATTGTTCCATCGGTGGAAAAAACAATATTCACCGCCGCTGCATAGACAATATGACAACCTTACGAGAGGGCTGATTATCATATGCTGATAAGCCCAATAAAAATACTTATTGTTTGAATAAGGAGTCTACCATGAATAAAACAAGCGCATTATTAGGAAGTTTAGTGATATTTGGGCTTTTGCTGGTTGCAGCAAATGCATATTCCAGTGAATTTGTCCACAGCAACGTGGGCGCCGGGGGATATGATGTGGTGGCCTATCACACTGAAGGGAGCGCAATGAGAGGCACAGGATGGCATGTCGCCACCTATGATTCAACCACCTATCTCTTCTCCACTAAAAAGAACCGCAAAATATTCTTAAAAAATCCGGAACAATACCTGCCAGAATATGGCGGCTTCTGTGCCTATGGGCTGGCGGTGGGGAAAAAGTTCTATGCAGATCCCACCGTATGGAAAATTGTCGATGGTAAACTCTATCTGAATCTGGACTCAAAAATTCAGAAAAAGTTTGAAAGCGATCTAACCGCCAACATCGAAAA
>CAJIBC010000422.1_pt1 | contig 11174 bp, 8 predicted proteins | sample 9199231 | NCBI WGS metagenome assembly CAJIBC01 (sample SAMEA7708282, study PRJEB35096) | sediment metagenome | biome: marine neritic benthic zone biome [ENVO:01000025]; feature: sediment [ENVO:00002007]; material: shallow marine sediment [ENVO:03000034] sea grass bed [ENVO_01000059] ...
ACTGTATGGCCTCCAGGTAAGATGAAGCCATACAGTACCGTTGCGCCTGAAATAGACCGTTTTCGGGTGCAGCACCAACACAGGCTGCTGATTTCCCTGGTCAGTCAAAAATGAGCTCGCAACGGTCAGCTGTCCAAATTCACCCTGCACAACATGCTGTATTGACGTTGAGATTGACACACAAGCATCGGTTTGGCATACTCAAACCCCCATAAAGCAAGTTCTTATCTATTGGTTCCACCCACTCGCTCTATTTCGTTGTTTTGAAGTACCCTCAACAGCCGGACTTGCGCCCGGGGTGATAATTCACCAATTTCGTCAAGAAAGATTGCTCCTTTATCCGCCCTCTCAAATCGGCCTCTTTTTTTGGGACCACCCCTGTAAAGGCCCCGATACCGGAAGACCCTGTTGTATTGGCCCGCCATATCAAGGAAACTGCAAATTTTCTCAGATCAGACATCAGTGGGCATAAGTCAGTTGCCTCATTATGCAGTGTACAGCCATGCAATGAATCCTAATGTGCCTTGTGAGCTGAATCATAAATATGCTATTGCCATTGTTGTGGATCAAGAAGGGATCACCTCTTGAAATATGACCAGCCGAATCTTCGGAATAAGTGGTGGTTTGACCTGGAGGATGTGGACGGAACTCTTGAGGCTCCTTCCTATTCAGGGCAATGAGGGAATAATAAACCAAAATAACTGATCTTTTCGACCGGGTGCGCACCGTGGGCCCACCAATGCACCGGTGCTGATCTATGGCGAAACCGGCACCGGCAAAGAGATGCTGGCCCGGGCCCTGCGTCTGGAAAGTCCCCGGCAAAAGAGAAGGAAAAAAAATGGTACCACCTGCCGACTCTCATATGAATGAAAGCACCGTTCAATCTTTGAGAACAATTCTGGAAAGCATTGATACTGCAATATTTGTCATCGAAAACCAGAGTCATACACTTCTTTATTCCAACCAGCGGGCTATAAACTTAGCAAAGGATTTCTATGACATCGACCTGACATCTGCTTCAATATCTAACCGGGGGTCAACCGCAGCTATAGAACACCTTCGCAGAGCGCTGTCGCTATCATTTATAAACGGTGATGCCTATTGTTTAACCGCCGAAGGCAGGAAATTGGAAGTGCAAACGATAGAGATCGAGTGGCCGCAGCAGGGGATGTCCAAAGTGATTATGGTGCGGGACATGACCCAATTTTACAGGATGAAAGATGCTATGTTGGATAGCGAGGCACGGCTCAGAGCAACCTTAGATAATGCTGCGCACGCTATCGTCCTCACGGATGAAAACGGTCATTTTATCCGAGTCAACGAAACCTGGCGGGAGATGTTTGGATATACTGCCTCCGAGGCTCTGGAACTAAGCTATCTCGATGTTACCCCTCCTGATTTTTTGGATGCTTCGAAAAATAAATTTACCGAGCTGATAAGCGGTCGCCTGCCTTCATATGGTTTGGAGAAAAAATATATTCGGAAAAATGGAGACGTCTTTTGGGGGGAGCTAAGTGTTACACCGGTCAAAGTCCTCGACCGCCGCGTGGGAGCCGCGGTGGGCGTCATCGCCGATATCAGCAACCGAAAAAAAATGGAAGCCGAGTTACAGGAAAGTGAAGCGCTGCTCCGCGCAATCGTTGGCAATCTGGCCCAAGCTGTAGCCGTCACGGATAATGCCGGCCGCATAACCCAGGTCAACGCAGCCTTTGAAAAGATGTTCGGGTACACGGTTGAAGAAGCCCGGCGGCTCACTAATCTGGACATCACCTATCCCGATGACATCGCAGAATCCAGAAAGCAATTGCAGGCACTGATAAAAGGTGACTCCGATTTTTATCGCATCGAAAAACGATATATTCGCAAAGACGGTTCGGTCTTCTGGGGGGATCTGTCCTGCACGCCTATCTTGAATCTTGATCAACGCGTCGCAGCCGCGGTGGCCGTCATCGTGGACATCAGTGCCCAAAAGGAAGCCCAAAAAGCCTTGCAGGGCGCCCATGATGAGCTTGAGCGCCGGGTTAGTGAACGTACCCAGGAGTTGGCCAGGGCGAATAAGGACCTGTTGGACCAGATCGCTAAGAAAAACAAAGCGCAGGAGGCCTTGAAACGCAGCGAAGAGCGATTACGGGCAATTTTTGAGACCGCCATCGACTGCATATACATCAAGGACCGACAACTCAGATACACGCTGGTCAATCCCGCCATGGAAAAACTGTTGGAGATGCCAGCCAGCCAGGTGAGGCAAAGTGACGACCGAGACCTATTCGGGAAGGCAACAGGCGACTATCTGCATTCTTTGAATAAGCGGGTACTGGCAGGAGAGGTTATCGAGGCGGAGCACGTACGACCGGTAAAAGGGGCTCCCATGAAATTTCTTGATGTTTTCGCCCCCATGCGCAACGAGCAGAATGATATCATCGGGATCTGCGGTATTTCCCGTAACATTACCGAAAGGACAGAAAAAAAAGCTCCTGAGGTGGTCCAGGATCATGTCCGTTCGAGCGTTATGCGCTCGGTGATAAGCGAAGCCCGCTTGGCAGCTGGTACGGATATCATCCTGTTGCTTACCGGCGAAAGCGGGGCCGGTAAAGACTACATGGCCCGTTATATTCACGACTACTCACGTCGCTGTAACGGCCCGTTTTATACGATCAATTGTGCGGCCATCCCTCCGGAACTTGCCGAGTCCGAACTTTTTGGCCACGAACGCGGAGCATTTACAGGGGCCAACCGCTTGAAGAGAGGACTTCTGGAACTGGCTGAAGGCGGGACATTGCTTTTGAATGAAATTGGAGAATTGCCGCAACACCTGCAAGCCAAACTCCTAACCTTTCTGGATGAACGTTCGTTTACCCGGGTGGGCGGAGAAAAACCGGTGACCGTCAGCGCTCGGTTGATCGCGGCCACAAATCGCGATCTAGAGAAGGACGTAGCCAAAAACCGCTTTCGTCTGGACTTGTTTTACCGCCTGAATGTCCTCTCCATCCGGGTGCCATCTCTGAAAGAGCGCATTGAGGACTTACCTGGCTTGATCCATCGTATCATTAAGGACTTAAAACGAGATCTTCAAATGGATAAAGCGCCCTTCATTTTCGACGATGATATGGACAAGCTCTGTGGTTACAATTGGCCGGGCAACATTCGCGAGTTGAGAAATGTCCTGGAGCGGGCCCTTATTGTTTCACATGGCAATAGGCTTCATTTTGATTTTCTGGCAGCCGAAGCACAGACGAAAGCCAAATCCTGGAACATTCAATTTCCCCCAACACCCTCCTATAACGAAGCAATCGATGAATTGAAACGCAATATGCTGCAGGAGGCCTTGAACCGCACCTGTGGGAAAAAGCAGGCGGCTTGCCGCCTTTTGGGCCTAACGCGCCATATGCTCAGGCGGCAGATCGAAAGGCTAGAGCTAAATGAGTCAAAATGACTCATCCCTCATTAACCAAATGAGCCATTACGACGCATATTAGCGGGAATTCATGGAGAATAAAAGCTATCCTATCAATATTTGCGCCAATTTGACGCAAGAATCATAGTTTCCCCATCAAAAATTTATTATATTTCATCCCTCCTTTTTATTCCAGCATCGTTTAAGGCCAGCCGGCAACCTATTTGTTGTACCCTCCAAAAATTAAAGCAGCATTATTACTTATAGTTATTCACCAACTTGAATTCAGTCGGCCTTTACACCCAAAAACTTGGCACACCCTTTGATTACCAGAGGGCCATGAGTATTCTCCACGTCAACCTAATGAAATCCTGCAAGCCAACATCGGATGTTGATCGCCTGGCTACACCCCATGTCAGTGGATAATGGCCGCTGGACCGTTAGTGGGTGTGATCCTGATGATGTCGGTCAATCCCGAAAACAAGGCCAAGGAGTAATCATGGCTAAAGGTGGTCTGGCAGGAAGAAGGGGTCACACGCCTGTTTCTTCCTGCCTTACCATCGACAGCGTCAATCAACAATAATGAGAAAAACATTATCGTTAAATTCAACAGGAGGAGCAATCGTGACCCAAAATATGAACGCATTATTTGAGGAGCGGCTGGGCCGCTACCAGGCCGCTATCGCCCTGGAACCCCACGACCGCATTCCCATTGCCACGGGGAGCAACTATTTTGCCGAAGTATACTCGGGTAACACCAAACAGCAGACCATCGACGATCCCGAAAAATGGCTCGAAGCCGAAATCAAGTTTTGCGAGGATTTCCCCGAAGTCGATGTGCTTCGCAACAATCGTATCTACGGACCGCTCTACGATGCGCTGGATGTCAACACCTACAAACTTCCCGGCCGCTTGCTGGATGCCAACACCCAATTCCAGTTCAACGAAGATGAATACATGAAAGCCGATGAATACGACGATCTGATCAACGATCCGCCGGGGTTTATGATCGATATTTTGCTCCCTAGGATTTTGGGAGAATTGGGCAAGCGGGGAACGGGGCGTTCTCACATGGCCATGCTCAAGGCAGGCTTCGCTCAAATGATGATGGCCAATGTCATGCGCAACCGTGGGATGGTGCTGGAACAACAATACGGCATGCCCCAGCCCATGGCCGGATTCTTCCTGGCACCTTTCGACGTGCTGGCCGACGCGTTGCGCGGGCTCAATGGAATCTTCATGGATGTCTTCCAACGGCCAGAGAAAGTCACTGCCGCCTGCGACGCGATCGTTCAGGAAATGGCCCACATGGCTCTTACCACGGCAGATCCCCTAAAGCGTTACCCCATATTCGTGCCCTGCCACAAGGCGGTTTTTATGTCTCCGGACCAGTTCGAAAATTTCTACTGGCCCTCGTTCAAAAAGTTGATGAACATCCTCATCGATTGCGGGTACTCCATCCGGGCGTACCTTGAGGGCGACTGGGGCATCCATTGGCACCATATGCGTGAAATGCCCAAGGGAAGGGTGGTGTGCGATATCGACACCCAGGGAGACATCCAAAAGGCCAAAGAGGATCTGGGCGGTTACCAGTGCATTGCCGGAGGCATACAGGAGTCCACGTTGATGCTGGGAACCCCGGATCAGGTGCGTGAGCAGGTGCGCGAGTTATGTGAAACCGTGGGAAAAGGCGGTGGCTATATTCTCAGTGCCGGTTGTTCTTTCCCCTACGACGCCAAGCCGGAAAATTTCCGCGCCATGATCGAAACGGCCATGGAATACGGTTGGCACGACAAATCGATTAAGGCCAAACCCAAGCCAGCCCCGAGTACAGGTAAGATCGATGCATTGGGACCGCGCCGGGTACTGACCCCTTGGGATGTGAAAAAATCGGAAATGGGAGTAATTCAGGGGAATGAAACCCTGATCCAAAAAAACTGGGAACAACTCGAAGCGATGGCACACACCTTCATGTGGCAATGGGTTTTATAACCAAAAGGAGACAAAAGAAATGGGTAAACTAGCACAAGCATTCGCTGATTTAGAAGAGAAAAAGATATATAAATTACTGGACGAGCTACTGGCCGATAATGTCAACGTTTTGGAGATTATCGACGAGTGTAATCAAGGTATGGCCAAGGTCGGCGAACTTTTTTCGGAAAATGTTTATTTCATCAGCCAACTGATTTATTCCGCCGAACTGCTCAAGCGGGTGATGGCCAAGCTCGAACCACTGCTGGACAATATCGCTGAAGATACTAATAGCAAGGGCAGCAAGGTGGTTATCGGTACGGTAAAGGGTGACATCCATGACATCGGTAAGAACATCGTCATCACTTTGCTGAAAGGTTCGGGATTTGACGTGGTTGACCTCGGAGTGGATGTCCCGTCGGAAAAATTTGTAAAAACCGTCAAAGAAACCGGCGCCAAAGTGGTGGGTTTGAGTGCACTGCTCAACTTCACCTACCCTGCTATGAAAGAAGTGGTTGATGCCTTTGAAGCCGCGGGCTTGAGAGAAAAGGTCAAAATCATAATCGGCGGTACACCAGTCAACGAGGAGGTCCGCCAGTTTTCCGGGGCTGATTACTACGCCCTGGATGCCGTGGTGGGAATCAATATCTGCAAAGAGATTTGTTCTTGAACATTTTAGCATAAATGCCACACCCGACCCTTTTTGTATTGAGGAAAGTAAAATATGTTTATCATTGGAGAGAAAATTAATGCCACCCGCAAGAGCATAGATGCAGCCATAAAATCAAGAGATGCAGCCTATATCCAGAAGGTGGCCAAGGACCAATCCGAAGCGGGGTCTAACTGGCTGGACGTCAACTGCGGAACTCTGGCCTCATCCGAAGAAATCGACACCATGGGCTGGCTTGTGGAAACCGTACAGCGGGTAACGGACATACCTCTTTGCATCGACAGCCCCAATGCCGAGGCACTGGCGGCTGGGCTGGCCGTCCACAAGGGTGAAAAGCCCCTGATCAATTCCATCAGTGCCGAGTCCAATCGCTATGATAGTGTACTGCCGCTGGTCAAACAGTATGACGCAGGCGTTATTGCGTTGTGTAACGATGATCGGGGCTTGCCGTCGACAAAGGAAATGGCCATTGAAGTCGGTGATGTGCTCGTCCATCGGTTGCTCAAGGACGGTGTGGACATTGACAAAATATACCTTGATCCCCTGGTCCGCACTCTGGCAACGAATGCTGAAGCAGTTGTAACCACCCTCGAAGTCATCCGGGAATTATTAAACCGTTTCCCTGGGCTTCACTTTGTGAGCGGTCTGAGCAACGTATCGTATGGCCTTCCGGAAAGGCGCCATCTGAACCGCGCCTTTGTGGTCATGAGTATCGCCTTTGGTCTGGACGCGGTCATTATTGATCCGCTGGACAAAAATATCATCGCATTGATTTATGCTGCAGAAGCGCTGGTCAACAAAGACGCATTTTGTATGAATTATATCCGTACCTATAATTCCGGTAATTTGAATGTATAACTATTTTTCGAAATCCCTTAAGATTGGCTGTGTCCGGCGATCAGTGCGACGTGGCCAATCCACCGTTTGCCATTAAAGAAGGGCTGACAAGCCCCTTGGAGGACGTCGCCAAGGTAAAAATAAATACCCTGGTGTCTGATCAGACTATTTGGAAGAGAAAATAGTGCAAGACAGTATCTCAAATTCTACCGCAATAACATTTACCTTGACCGTTTTACCATCGGGCAGACAGGTTAAAGTGCCCCTTAAAACCAACCTGCTTGAAGCAGTCTGGGGGCAGAAAACCGGTGTCAATTCAGTATGCGGCGGAAAAGGCTCCTGCGGCAAATGTAAAGGCACGATCATTTCCGGTAGCGCTTGGCCCGCCACGGCCATGGAAAATGCAACCTTGACACCAAAAGGTAGGATATCAACCAACTACAATTGGGGAAAGGAGCAATCAGAGCAGGCATAGAAGTACGTTTACAGGAAACGGGGCTCAAGAACCTGGACGGCATTTTTCTGGCCGGAGCATTTGGAAACAATGTTAGGGTGAAAAGCCCCAAGGGGATCGGCCTTTTGCCACGCATTCGGGACGACCGAATTACTACGGTGGGAAATGCCGCAGACACAGAGGCAATCATGAGCCTGTTATCAAAAAAAGATCTGGAAACTGCTTTTGAACTACCGGAGCGTATCGAACATATTGAGCTTTCAGTTCATAATGGGTTTCAACGGTTTTTTGGCAGATCCATCGGTTTAGGATGATGGGCAGAAAAATGTGGTTTTTTAAACTTAGCACACGCAACTCAACGGAGGGTAAAATGAGAAAGATTAAACAAAGAAGCGTTTTAACAGGAACAATAATGTTATTTGTTTTATCCGGTCTTTTACTGGGAACGATCAGCTCTGTAGCAGCCAAGGACAAAGTGATCAACTGGAAGATGCAGATCTGCTGGTCCGAGACCACCATCTGGAGTGAAGGCATGCGGCAGATGGCCAAACGGATCCACGACGCTTCCGGCGGCAGGCTGAACATCAAGCTTTTCTACGCCAACCAGCTGGTGGGCATGAGAGAGCAGTTCAATGCCCTTTCCATGGGGGTCATGCAGATGCACGTCTGGCCGACGGCCTATGGCACCGGTAAAATCCCCGCATCTACATTTTTCTTCTCAAGCCCCGGCGGATTTGTCGAACCTGAAGATTTCAGGGCATGGTACTATTCCGGCGGCGGTCTTGAAATTGCAAGAGAAACATATGCCCAATATGGCGTCCAATATATATCGCCAATGTTCTTTCCGGACAATCCGGCCCGTATCTCAAAAAAGAAATCCATTGCCACCTTGGAAGATTTCAAGGGACTGAAAATCAGGGCGCTGCCCGGCCTTCAGTCTTTGGTCATGAAAGAACTGGGCGCATCTCCCGTGTATCTTCCCATTGATGAAGTATACACCAGTTTTGACAAAGGTGTTGTGGATGCACTATCCGGCTACACCACCTATGGATGGTACAAGATGGGGATTCACAAAATTGCCAAATATATCAGTGAACCCGGATTTTTAATGGGTACCCTGGTCCTTGAAATCGCAGCAAATAAAAAAGCCTGGGACCAATTGCCCGATGACTTAAAAGCCATTGTAGAAGCCGCCACTAGAGAGGCTGACATGATAGTCTGCCAGGCAGACCTGGTTGCCAGCAAGGAGGCATTGAAAGAAATGAAAGCATCCGGCATGAAAACCAATGTCCTGGCGCCTGAAGATATTGCAAAAATGAGAAAAGTCGCCCAGAAGGTGGTTGATGAATATTCATCCAAAGATCCCATTTCTCAAAAAGTATGGGAATCTCAAAAGGCCATGCTCAAAAAACTGGGCAAATATTAATCAACTTATGCCGGGAGCCGATACGGCTCCCGGTCCATAAATGCTAAGGATAAGCCAATGGTAATAAAGTTGATTGAAACCGTTAGCAGCTGGACGGGCAAGTTCTTCAGCTTTGCGGTGTGCGTCATGATGATCATCATCGCGAAGGAGGTCATCAGCCGGTATGTATTCAATGCACCGTCCATCTGGGCGCCTGAATGGATCCCGGTGCTGGGCGGCATGTACTGCATCATGGGTGGCGCCTATACCATGAAAGACAGGGGCCATGTCAATGTCGATATGATCTACAACAAAGTGTCGTCCCGGCGAAGAGTGATATTAGACCTGATCACGTTTCCCATCGGCCTGTTGTTTTTTGCAGCGCTTTTGTACGGTTCTTCGCGGTATGCATGGATGTCCATATCTGTCTTTGAAAACTCGGGCACATCTGCCAGGACACCGGTTTGGATTGCAAAGGCCATGCTGCCACTGGGAACCTTTTTGATGGGCATCCAATGGATCTGCAATATCGTATCGGACTGCCGAAAAGCTATTTTTGAAAGTAGGTGAATATGAGCCCGGAACTCGTCACCCTGTTAATGTTCGGCTCACTGGTGATCTTTTTGTCCATGGGACTTCACATCGGACTGACCACCGGCGGTATCGCCGTATTCTTTACCATATGGCTGTGGGGGCCGGATGCATTGTTCATGGTGGCATCCAGGGGGTTCGGTTGGATGGGCAGCGAATCCCTCATCGCCATTCCCATGTTTGTGTTCATGGCCGCTATGCTCTCGCGTGCCGGTGTTGTTGATGACCTGTTTGATGCGGTTTATCTGTGGGCCGGTCCCTTAAAAGGCGGTCTGGCCGTCATTACGGTGGTGGTGGCGACCATCATGGCAGCAATGTCCGGGATCGTGGGGGCCACGGAAATCACCATGGGTATGGTTGCCCTGCCAGCCATGCTCAAGCGGAAATACGACAAGGGCCTGGCCCTTGGCTGTATCGCCGCAGGCGGTTCCCTGGGGTACCTGATCCCACCCAGCATTCTGTTTGTCCTTTACGGCATGGCCACCGAGGAGTCCGTGGGCAAGCTGTTCATGGGCGGTATCATCCCGGGGCTTTTGCTGGCGTTGTTGTACATCATTTATATTATTATCCGCTCCTATATCAGCCCGGATCTTGCCCCTGCCCTGGCCAAGGAAGAACGGCAGATGCCGTTGAAAGAAAAACTGTATCTTCTTCGGCACCTGGGGCTGCCCATGCTGCTGATTTTTGCGGTCATGGGCTCCATTTACGGCGGTATTACCACCATCACCGAAGCCTCTGGTGTGGGAGCCATCGGTGCCGTCATCGTAGCTCTGATCCACAAACGTTTTAACTGGGTTAACTTAAAAGAAACCAGTTTTGCCACCATAAAAGTGGCTTCCATGATCATCTGGCTGGTCATCGGCAGTTCGTCTTTTATCAGTGTCTATACCGCCCTTGGCGGTGCGGACTTTGCCATCGGCCTGATCAACAATATCCCGTTCGGCCGGTGGGGCGTACTCATTGTCATGCAGCTAATCCTGATCTTCTTAGGTGCATTTATCGACTGGATCGGCATTTTAATGCTGACCATCCCCATCTTTTTGCCCGTCATTAAAGATCTGGGATTTGATCCCATCTGGTATGGGGTGTTATTTAACATGAACATGCAAATCAGCTGTATTTCTCCGCCATTCGGCCCGGCCCTGTTCTATCTTAAGGGTATTGTACCGCCGGGCATCACTATCGGTGATGTGTATAAAGGTGTGTGGCCCTTTATCCTGATACAGCTTCTGGCTCTGGGCCTTTGCATGGCGTTCCCACAGATCGTCATGTTCCTGCCCAATATGATGAATTAACCCGTGATTTACAACCACCATGAAAAGCTAGGAAAAGGAGGGGCCATACCGAGAATGGCCCGCTTGGGTGTGCCAGGGACCCTGCACCATGCGATCGTGCGCGGTATAGAAAAGCGTCGCATTGTGGATGATGACCAGGACCGAGACACATGTCTGTGGGGCGGCTTGGGGATTTATCGCAAAGGCGTATACTGCGGATTTGCAGTACTAGGTCCCCAAAGAATGACGGATAAGATGGCCCAATTCCGGAAGGATCAATTTATCGCAGGCCAGTTTGCAAGCGTTCAGGCTTCCGGGGATGCAGAACACCACGGTCTTACCGATGACCCCGTCGCAGGCCCTGGAGAGTATGGCGGCCGAATGGATCTCTTCATAGCTCAAGTGGGCGAACAGGTTGCCAAAAGCGGTAAGCTCTTTGGCAAATAGGGGTCTAATGGCCTCGATGGTCACATCGATCCACTGCTATGTCCAAAGTGCCAAGGGCCCATGAAGGTCATCTCTTTTATTGAAGATGGCGAACTTATAAAAAAGATATTGGTGCATCTAAGATTGTGCGA
>CAJIBC010000112.1_pt1 | contig 11124 bp, 10 predicted proteins | sample 9199231 | NCBI WGS metagenome assembly CAJIBC01 (sample SAMEA7708282, study PRJEB35096) | sediment metagenome | biome: marine neritic benthic zone biome [ENVO:01000025]; feature: sediment [ENVO:00002007]; material: shallow marine sediment [ENVO:03000034] sea grass bed [ENVO_01000059] ...
GCGGTGGTCTTACCGGCGCCGTTGGGGCCCAGCAGGCCGAAGATCTCCCCTGCCCCGATGTTCAGGCTCAGGCCGTCCAGCGCCATCCGGCCGCTGCCCGCATACTGCTTGGCAAGGTCTTCGATCACCACGGCAAAGCCGGCATTTTCTTCCATGGGCATGGGATCCTTTTTTTTTTTTTTTTATCTTTTGTATGCAACTATGGGGTGGAGCGCGCTTCTATAAAATCAGCCAATGTAGTAATGGACTGCAGGGCGGGCCGCGCCTCTTTCATATCTTTGATGGCCACGCCGAAATTCTTCTCCACCAGGTAGACAACCTCCACCGCATCGATGGAGTCCAGCCCGAGGCGATCGGAGAAGATGGGTTCATCGTCTGTGATCTCTTCCGGCGCAACGTGTTGGATTTTAAGCTCCTGAACGATCAGGTGCTTCAGTTTCAGTTTCAATGTCATATCACCCAGGTCCAATATTAATGCTCCCTTGTTGACCGCTGTAAACGGCCTTAAAGTCAGCCCTTGCCATCAGATATGACGCATTAAATCAGCGTATATCCGCGACTCTCTTGCGGCGCACTCCCGCAGTAATTCGGCCATGCGAGAGTAAGTGTCTTTGCCGGATGCGCGCCCCTTGCAGATGCGCGCGCCGACAACGGCCACCTTTCGCCACAAATCGCCGGTGGCTGTCATCTCCTTGGATATCTCCAGCAGGTGGGGGTTGCCCAAAACCGAGGCCGCTTCCTGCAAAAAGGCGGCATACATGAATCGAAAGCCGCCCCCCCCGGTGCCGATCTCTTCCTGCATGCGAATGAGCTGCCCCACATGCAGTACTGCGTTTTGGTGGCCCAGTTTGCCGGGCCATCTCTCCAACCGGCCGGCTAAAAAACCGATGCCCCTGACCCCGGCTATGGGTATGGGGGTTTTGAGCATACGGCGGCACACCTCTTTGATGCCTTTGATAATGGCCCCACCCATATCCATATCCAGGGGCACATGCTCCATATGGTACATGACGCCTTTGGGTGCCAAGGGGCCCTGGGCAAAGCGGGCTTTCATCAGATCCTTGCGCGGGCAGCGTTCCACATTGGGAAAAACCGGGTCGCTGATCAAATAGTCGTCGCCCCGTTTTCCGAACACCACCAGGTTGTGGGCATTGAAATGGAATCTGAAGGCCGGGGGAAAATAGGGCAGCCAATAGGCGCCGGTACGGCATCCCACCGGAATGCCTTTTTCCAGCTTTTGGTCCAGGGCCGCCATGGATTTTTGCGGGTCTGTGAACCTCTGGGTCTGCACGCGGCAGCCCAAGCGCTTGGCCACACGCTTGAAGATCCCCCCGGACTCGCAACGGTAGGTGGTCAGGGGCAGCTTATTGATCTTTATAAACGGCAGGTAGGCAAAGAACAGACCCGTACCAATGCCGAAGGCCATGGCCTCACTGAGGTGCAGCCCGTAATGGGTGAGCAGGTTGGCGGTTACGCCGCTCTCACAATGGGAAGATTGCTTGTGGGGAAAATCAATGGATGTCATATGCTTTACATCATGCCGGCGGCATCGTTCACCGCTTAATCAAATTGGCGCAATTGCCGTCCGGTACTTTTTTCAGGGCGGTGGCCTCAAGATCGAACAGATCAGCGTAGGGTTTAAGCTCTTTATTTGTCAATCGCTCAAATACCTTGGGCCGCAGGTGCCACCAGACCTTGAGTCGGCTGCTGCGGACATATTTGGCCAGCAGCCCCACACCCATCTGGTTTCTGGCCATGTGATAGGCCAGGGGGCTGAGTTTGCCGGCGCGGATTTTGGCCACGGCGGCTTCCACCTTTTCCCGGACCATATCCCAGGCCTGGTCATTGGCCACTTTTTTGGGATCCCATCCCGCGCTGGGCGCCATGACGTAGTGACCGTCTTTGTCCACGGCGTAGCACACCTCCCGGCGGTCGTTATCGATCATCCCTGTGTCCTGGGGCACTTCTTCGAGTTTCACGGTATCGTCCTATGCAATTTAACACACGGGTGCTGTTTGGCATACCCGATCAAGGTTTATACCCTTACGGTTCCGCGGCATCCACTGCCGTCAACTGCATGTGGCAATGGGAGAACCTTCCGCTCTCAGGGATGAAGCACAACAACTTGTCGCCCGCTTTGATGTTACCGGAATGCAGCAGTTCCGCCAGGATAATAAAGATAGATGCGCTGCCGGTGTTGCCCATGGTGGCCAGGTTTGTAAACCAGCGGTCATAGGGAATCTCAAAACCGATCTCCTGCATTCCCTGATAGGACCTCTCTCTGAAATACGCCGACGAGTAATGGGGAAGATACCAGTCGAACTGATCCGCCGCAAGCCGGTGTTTTTCAATGCTGGCGGCCAGTGCCCGCTTCATGGTTTCCACGGCATATTGATCCAACAGCCGCACATCCTGCTTCACGGCGATGGCGTGTTTTAGATCGTCCGCCTTGATGCCGTCCAACTGACGCCACCCCACCACGCTGCCATCGCCGTTTTTGACCCCTCCGGCATACATGCAGGTGTCCAACTCACCAGCGTAAGAGACATGGTCGATCCAATCAATCTTCAAGGAGATGCGATGGGCATTGGGTCGCGCTGACAAGAAGGCGGCCCCGGCCCCATCGGAGAGCATCCATCTTAAAAAATCAGCATCAAAGGGCAGTGCGCAGCGTTTGTCCAGATCTTCTTCCAGGGAGCATTCGGGCCCGAAAAATTTGGACCGCATATACGATGAGGAGAGTTCGGACCCCACCGCCACGGCATTATCGGACATCCCCATGGCGATGTTCATGAAAGCGTATTTCAAAGCCGCCATTCCGGAGATGCAGATCCCGGCGGTGGTGATGGTATCGCAGGTCGGCAGTTTCAACTCTCCCTGGACCATCAGGGCGTGGCCGGGGAAGAGCAGGTCCGGGCTGGTGGTGCCGCAGCAGAGGCACTGGATTTGCGCCGGTTTGAAACCCAAGTAGGGGTTTAGCGCCTTGACGGCTTCCGCCGCCAACTGGGCGTTGCTGTGGGTCAGTTCGCCGGTCTCCCGGTCGATGGCGTAAAAGCGGCGCTTGATGCCGTTGGTCTTGAGAACGATGCGCTTGGTGCGCGATGGCACATTATCGATGCGGCCGAGGACACGTTCGATGTCGTCGTTGGATACCGGCGCGTTGGGCATGAACATCGCCATGTCATTAATAAAAACATCCATCGGCTAGGGGGTTCCTTTTTGCGGAGCTGGGTGCAGTGGGGCCAGAAAGCGTTTGAGCATCTGCGCGTAAGTTCGGTAGAAATCAGGTTCCGGCATACGCGTCGGCATCACGGCATTGGTAAAGGTATAGTAGTCCAAATCGTGGTTGTTAATCCGGGGCTTCATCTCGTTATACAGCGCTGTTCCCGGAATCGGTGTCAGGATGGCGGGAATGGGCAGATCGATGCCGCTTTGGGTCACAAATTCAGTGAGTTTTTCGAAATCATGGGGCTCATAATCCGGCGACACGATGAAGTCGCCCACAATGCGAATGCCCAGCTCTTTTAAGATCTCAATGGCCTCCAAATGGGTCTGGTGGCTGCTGCGCTTATTGAAGAAGTTGAGTTTGGCGTCGCTGATCTCTTCAAAACCGATCACCACGATGGCCAGCCCGGCCTTGCGCCAACTCTCCATCAGCTCGGGGTGCTTGACCACAGTGTCCGCACGGATATCGACCACCAGCCGTTTATGAATGCCGGCATCGATGATCTTTTCGGCCAGTACTTCTGAGCGCCGGGTATCGCCAAAGGTATTGGCGTCCACCAGCCGAATGATGGGAACATCACTGAGCAATTCGATATCGCGCAGCACGGCGTCATCGCTGCGGGCCAGATACCGTGCGCCGGTGAGATTGGATATAGTGCAAAAGGAGCAGCCGTGGGTACATCCGAATGCGGTGGCCACGAATCCGACCTTGCCCCCGGCACCGCTCATCACATAGTGATCACGGTGGCGGGCCACCAGATCGTAACGCGGCGCCCTATGGTCCACCAAATCTTCCACAGTATAATGCCGTGGGGTGAACTGTGACGGCGGGGTTGAAGCATTGCAGATCACGCCATCAATGGCCATGGGCTCACCGTTTTCAAGGCTCTCCACCAACTGGCGAAAGCTCAGGTTGGCCAGGCCCACCACAATATAATCGATAAAAGGGCGTTTGAAAAAATCCGGGTCGCAGGAGGCGTGGTGCCCGCCGACCACCACCGGCACGTTCAAACGCTCTTTGAGCCGCTTGGCGATGGCCAATACCGTATTGGCTTCGCAGGTTGCACCGGTGATGCCCACGATCTCCGGCTGCAGGTCCTGACCGTCATCGGCCAAGGCATCCGGATCGGCTTTGAGATCGCAGATGGTGACATCGTGGCCGTCGAGGTTGCCGGCCAGTGTTTCCAGACAGAGCGGCTCACCGCGAAAAATCATCTTGATCGACTCGATGCCGTAGCGTTCTTCGGGGATACTTTTACCGCAATTGGGCGGGTTAATTAATAATATTCTCATAAATGCATGGATCTCTATCTATCGATCTCAACGATTCCCCAATCACCCAACAAGGGGGGTGACAGACCCAAAGGGCCCCAACAACTAAAGTATTGGATCATGCTATTTGCGATGGGGAGTATGTCAAGAAGGGCCTTGTGTGTCAATACTTAGGCCGGCACAGTATGTTGTAGACCAAATATTCGCTACATGGCCCCAGACCGGTCCCGGCGATATTATGAACATAAGATCACAAGATGGTGCTCCAGGTGCTTGTCCACGCATCTTTGAGGGTGTCTCCTTTGGGGTGTTTGGCGATGAACCGCGAAGAGACGGCCCTTTACGCATATTGACACCCAGAGCACCTTCTGCCATAGTCGGATCCGCAAGAATTTCTAACGATTACAGGCGGCGGCAGCGCAGAAAAAAGGCGGTGCGCCCCTCTTTGGATGACCCACATGGATGAAAGCGTTACAATTGCCTTTGCCAAAGGCTATGAACGAATGGCGGCATGGTCCGATCTGTTGGATGACATTAATCTATATCCGGTACCCGATGCAGATACGGGGCGGAATCTGCGCGTCAGCCTGGCCTCTTTAAAATTTGCCAACCACAAGGAGGTCTCCAAGCGATTACTCATGGCGGCCACCGGCAATTCCGGCAATATTGCCGGTGCCTTTTTTTCTAAATTCACCCGAATTGAAACCCGCGACGGGATTCCAAAAGCCGCCGCCCAAGGCAAAGAGGCGGCCTGGAGCGCCCTGCAGGACCCCCAACCGGGCACCATGCTCAGCGTCTTCACGGCACTGGCCGAGGCATTGCAATCCGGTGAAATTGACCCCATGGGCCCAACACCGGACCGGATCCTGGAACAGGTCAAAGGGGCTGTTCTCTCCACGGCCGGACTTCTGGCGGAACTTCGCCAGGCCGACGTGGTGGATTCCGGCGCCTTGGGCATGTATCTTTTCTTTGAGGGCTTTTTCAGAAGCCTGTCCAACCAGTGGGATTCATTGAGCAATCCATATGAGTTGTTTGGGGACAAACTTAAATTATCTGCCCCCGCACCAGGCGCTGCCGATCCGGGCTATTGCATCGATACCGTTGTCATGCCAACGGCTGATATGGATGACGCCGTCCGACAGTTATCGACCCTGGGGGACCATGTGGTTACCGTGTCAGACGGCAAACGCTTGAAAGTTCATCTTCACACCCAGGATGCCGCTTCCGCCCAAAAAAGCGTCGCCGGCGTGGGAGACCTGCTGCGCTGGAAAAGTGAAAAAATCGAGGGCCGCGCACACCCATGGAAAGATTCATCCGCAGAGGGTGAAACCGTCCATATCGTAACTGATGCCGCTGGGTCCCTCACCCGGGAGGCGGCTGACGCGTATGGCATCACCTTGTTGGACAGTTATATCCTGCAGGGCGAGCAACATCTGCCCGAATCCATGGTACCCTCAGACAAATTGTATGAGGCCATGTCACAGGGGATCAAGGTCACCACTGCCCAGGCGTCCAATTTCGAACGGCACCAGCATTACGCATATCTGACCCAGCGATTTTCCAATCTGCTCTATCTATGTGTGGGGTCGGTCTACACGGGAAATTTTGAAATCGCCGGCCGGTGGTCCGCCCAAAACCAAAAAGGCGGCCGCATGGAGGTGGTGGACACCGGCGCCGCCTCCGGACGGCTGGGGCTGATCGCACGGCAGGTGGCGAAGTATGCCAGGGCCGGCAACGACCTTGGGCAGGTCATCGACTATGCCCATGGGGTATCTTCAAGATGTGACGAACTCATCTTTTTGGATCAACTTAAATATTTGGCGGCGGGGGGACGCATCTCCAAATCCAGAGGCTTTTTTGGAGATCTGCTCAACATCAAGCCCATCATCCGCCCCGGGTCCCGGGGGGCTGAAAAAATCGGTACGGTGAAAAATCATACCGCACAGGTCCAATTTCTCCTGGATCATCTGGGCAAATGCCTGAAGCGTGACGCCGTGGCGCAAATCCTGCTGCAATACACCGATAACCGGGAGCGGGTGATCTCCCAAATCCAGCCCCGAATTCAAACCCTTTGGCCGAACGTTCGCATCAGTGCTCAACCCATGTCCCTGACCTCCGGCGTTCATATGGGGCCGGGGACTTGGGCGGCGGCCTTTTTGCCTGAAGCGTAAGGAAGCTATGTCCCGACCCTCAAACGAAACAGAACCACGCCATGGATCCGGGGGCGACCGCTTCGCCGTGGTGATTCCGGTCTACAACCACCACGCCACCGTTGCGAAGGTGGTGCGCAAGGCCCGGCAATACGGATTTCCGGTGGTGGTGGTGGATGATGGATCATCCGATGCCACTTATGACAATCTTCAATCAATCCGGGATATTCATGTGGTTCGACACCCGCGCAACCTTGGCAAAGGCGCGGCCCTGGTCACCGGTATGACCGCCGCAATTCAATTCGCCGACTGGGCGGTCTGCCTGGATGCCGACGGCCAGCATGATCCCCGGGAGATGCACAACTTGATGCGCGCCACTGCCAAAGACCGGCGCCCCATCGTCATCGGGAAACGCAAGGGTATGGAAGCCGCCCCGTGGACCAGCCGCTTTGGGCGCAAATTTTCCAACTTTTGGGTGTGGGTATCCAGCGGGATCTTACTGGCGGATTCACAGAGCGGTTATCGTATTTACCCTTTGCCGGAGATCCTCAACCTGAACGTCGCCGCCCAAAGATACCAATACGAGATTGAGGTTCTGGCAAAAGCCGCCTGGCATGGGATCCCCATCATTGAGGTCCCGGTGGGTGTTTCCTACCGCCCCGACGGTCCCCGGATTTCACATTTCCATCCTTGGCGGGACTTTGTGCGCAACTCAAAGACCTTCAGCCGCTTAATTGTCAAAAGGATATTTTCTCCACGGCTGTGGCGTCGCCGCCGGTCAAATGGTTAATTATTTTGAATTGGGTGCTCAAATATAGTATGGTCCCCAATCAACTCAATTCGTACGGCAAAGGACCTGTATAGATGACAAAAACGGAAATCACTTCGGCCATACTGGAAATATTCAACGATCAGTTTGAGATAGAAGCGCCGAATTTGGATGATGATTTGAGAGATGTGTATGAATTTGACAGTATTGATGCCATTGAGTTGCTAAGAGAAATTGAAGTTTTGCTCAAAACACAATTGACACGCGACGAAAAAAAAGCGGCCATGGATATTCGAACCATCAATCACATCGTAGATTATGTGGCTGAACTGGAACAGCAGCGCTGCGCCGGATGATGCGACCATAACACCATTCAACCTCCATTTTAAAAAACCACGGGACTCCCCCACTATGGAAAGAAGAGTTGTCATCACCGGCAGTTCGGCCATCACGCCCATCGGGCATACCCGGGACGAGATTGTCCACAACTTGACCCATGGCGTTTCGGGCGTTAAGCGGATCAAAGACGACGAACTGCTGACCCAGCACATTCATTCGGGTGTCTTTGGCGCCGTGGACTATCCCATTGCGTACGACTTTAAACGGCGGGATCGGAAAACCATGGGCCCGGTGGCCTATTACGCCTGTGAGGTCGCCAAAAAAGCGCTGGCGCAATCCGGCTTGACCGAAGACGTTATCACATCGGGCCGCCTTGGCATCGCCTTTGGCTCCACCCATGGCAGCCCCACGGTTCAACGCGACATTTACCGCACCTTTTTCAGTGATGACGCCGCCAAGCTCAATCATGTCGGGGCCGTGGATTATCTCAAATCCATGGTCCACACCACCGCCGTCAACATCAGCAAAATGTTCGGCATCACCGGCCGGGTGATCTCCTCATCAACGGCTTGCACCACCAGCAGTCAATCCATCGGCTTTGGCTATGAAGCGGTTAAATTCGGCATGCAGGATGCCATGCTCTGCGGCGGTGCGGATGAGTACGACACCACCACCGTGGCGGTTTTCGACAATCTGCTGGCCTGCTCGGTGGACTACAACGACACCCCCCACTTGACCCCGCGTCCCTTTGACAAGGACCGGGACGGCCTGGTGGTGGGAGAGGGCGCCGGCGCCGTGATACTGGAGGCGTATGAAATGGCCAAAGCCCGTGGCGCCGACATCCTTGGGGAGGTGATCGGATTTGCCTGCGGCAACAACGGCGGCGACCTGATTCTTCCCAACATCGACGGTATCAGCCGGACCATTGAGGCAGGACTGGACAATGCCCGCATTCCGGCCGACCAGGTGGATTTTATCAGCGCCCACGCCACCGCCACCAAGATGGGGGATGTCATGGAAGCCCAGTCCATCGGCAAAATATTCGGCAAGGGACCCGCAGTGACCGGATTGAAAAGCTATATGGGGCACACCATGGGCTCATGCGGGGTCATCGAGACCATCATCGCCCTCTACATGATGGCCCAGGGGTTCATCGCCCCCACATTGAATCTGGAGCAGATCGATGAGCGCTGCGATATGATTCGCCATATCACACGGCTGGAGGAGACCCCCATCAACATCGCCGCCATTGAAAATTTTGCTTTCGGCGGGGTCAACACCCTGCTGTTTGTGAAAAAATTCGACACCCCATGAACACTTTCAAACCGGCCGCCCGATCTCCATTTCAATTTTTAGGCCGCTGTTTCCGGCGGCTCAAGGACCTGGCCGTCACCCTGATCCTGTGGAGCTATTTCATCGCCGGTTTTGCACTCCTGTTTGCCCCCTTCTACCTGGTGGCCCTTTTGGCCTCCAAGGACCGCCAGAGTGCCTTTCAGCACTTGAACCACCTGTTTTTCAAAGGATTCTTCAAACTATGCCGACTGATTACCCCCCGGCACAAATGGGCCATTGAGCCCCAGCTGCACGCCATTCGATCTTCAATCATCGTGTGCAACCATCTCTCCTACCTGGATTCCATTTTACTGATCTCCCTCTACCCAAAGCATACCACCATTGCCAAAGACAGGCTGTTTGCCATACCGGTTTTGGGAATGGTTGCCAAATATGCCGGATATATCCCCTCCAGCGGCCGTGGCCGCTACGCCGAGCTGCTGCTGAACAGCCTGGAAGCCATTACCGCCAATCTTGAACAGGGCGGCAATATCATCATTTTTCCGGAAGGCACCCGCAGCCGGGACGGCCGGATTGGAGATTTACAGAAAGGGGCATTCAAAATCGCCAAGTATTGCAAGGCCCCCATTCAAGTGCTGAAAGTCGGCAATACTCACAAATTGTTCCCCCCTGGAAAATTTCTATTCAACACTTGCATTGACAACACGATCAGCCTAAAACGGGTGGGCGAGCTCGCACCACAAAACGAGAGCAAACTGTTCAACGCCGAATACCTGATGGCCCAATTTCGCGCATTGCTGGACGGAAAACCCCATTCAGAACCCGGATAAAAAACGGGATCGATAGAACCGTGCTTTAGATCCCCCATGTTCATTAAGGGCCTTGGAAACCATCAATTGAACATCAAAGGTTGAATTACGGAGTTGGGAGAGACCTGACCATGAAAGTCGTTCTGATTTCCATGCCTGATGTGGCCCCTGTGATCATGCATGAGTCCACATTTCACATGCCCAACCTGGGGATCGCCAGCATGGGCGCCAACATAGAATCGGGTCACGAAGTCTATCTCATCGACCTGATCCGCAAACGCTCCAAAGTGCGCAAATACCTCAGCCGAACCTTGCCGAAAATCAAACCCCACATTATCGGCCTCTCCGCCATGACCTGGCAGTTCGGCACCTGCCTTAAAATCGTGGGGCTGATTAAAAAGCTGTTGCCGCACACCAAAATTGCCGTGGGCGGGTATCATGCCACACTGATGTATCAAGAAATTTGTGAATCCGAAGAGGGTGCAGGGATCGATTTCATCGTGCGCGGTGAAGGCGAGATCACATTCCGGCGCCTGGTCGAAGCCCTGGACGGCAGGGATCAGTTGAAGGATATTCCATCGCTCACCTACAAAACCAATGGCCGGTTTATGCACAACGAACCAGGCGAGCTCCTCGACTTAACCCGGATCAAGACCCCCATACGGGATAAAAGACGCCTCACCTGGGGCTACCACGTCATGAATCGCAGGGTGGAGGTGATGGAAACCTCCAGGGGGTGCACCCGCGCCTGCAATTTTTGCAGCATCCGCCACATGTACGGCCGGTCGTTCAGACCCTACCCCACCCACCGCATTCTGTCCGATATCGATGACATCTATCATCACAATAAATGCCGCTGGATATTCATCTCCGACGACAATTTCGTATTGGCGCCCAATCGGGTTAAGGAACTGTGCCGCGCGATCATCGCACGCGGCTACCGGGGACTGAGGTTTATCGTCCAGGCCGATTGCGTCACCATGGCTAAAAACGAAGAGATGGTAAGCCTGATGGCCCGGGCGGGATTTAAGTCCATCTTTCTGGGAATAGAAAATGTTTCCGAAAAAAACCTGAAAACCGCCCATAAAGGCAACATCGTGGAAGCCTCCCGAAAGGCCATCGATATTTGCCATCACCATAGCATCATGGTGGTGGGCGGCATGATCTTCGGTTTCCCGGAGGATGGAGAGCAAGAGATCATCGACAACTATAAATTTATCAAGTCAGCCGGGGCTGACAGCATCTATTGCCAAATCCTGACACCCTA
>CAJIBC010000123.1_pt1 | contig 11017 bp, 7 predicted proteins | sample 9199231 | NCBI WGS metagenome assembly CAJIBC01 (sample SAMEA7708282, study PRJEB35096) | sediment metagenome | biome: marine neritic benthic zone biome [ENVO:01000025]; feature: sediment [ENVO:00002007]; material: shallow marine sediment [ENVO:03000034] sea grass bed [ENVO_01000059] ...
CCAATAGAAATCTGATCGAACTGATTTCCCAAAACAAGTTTCGCGAGGATTTGTACTTCCGCATCAATGTGCTTCCCATCCACCTGCCTCCGCTCCGGCAAAGAAAAGAGGATATACCGCTGCTGGTGGAAACATTCATGCAACGCCTCAATAAAAAGACGCGTAAAAATATTCTGGGTGTTCAACGGGGGGCGATGAATGCATTATTGGAATACCACTGGCCCGGCAATGTCAGAGAACTGAAGAGCATCCTGCACTACGCTTTTACCATCGCAGAGAGCGGTCCCATCACTTGCGATCATTTGCCGCCCCAGTTCATGGGGCACATTGAGTTGGATGAAGACAAGCCTTCATTGCTGGGAGTTAAAGATGCCAAGGAAAAAAAATCCCTCCTGGAGGCGCTGAAAGAGGCCGGCGGCAACCAGACCCGGGCGGCAAAAATGCTGGGCGTCAACCGGGTCACGGTTTGGAATCGTATGCGAAAATACGGCATTGATATCAAAAGAGATGTGGTGCTGTAGCCATCAGGATCTGGGCGACATGTCGGGCATTGGACCGGTGTGCAATATCCACACTTGCCAGTCGACCAATGATAAAGTATCTTAACAAGGACGTTGCCATAATTGCATTGATCCCGGTAAATAGGCGGAAACAGACCTGACAATTGAAAGCTCATGAAGCATAAACGCATTGCCATAGGACTGATACTCTTGCTGGCTGTTATGGTCTTCCATGACGTCGCGTGGGTACAGGCCCCCATGGCCATGCTCTATTATTTCAATCCCGACTCTCCGCAAAGCAACCTGTCTCGCCTGAAGCGAGATATGGACGACTTCTTTTCAAAGGCCAAATTTTCCATTACCTTTCAACCCTTTACACACCTGGTCGATTTCGAACAACAATTCAAAGGCGTGCCACCGGCCTTTATCTTCGTACCGCACTGGTACATTAATAAATATGGCGCAAAGTTGAAACTGCAACCGTTGCTGGTTCCCGTCCGCAAGGGAGAAACCTCTTACCGAAAGATTCTTCTGGAGACCAAACACCCGAATAAAGATTTGAACAAGTCGGTCAGTATTACATTGGCCATGACATCCATGGGGCCGGATGGCGACAGCCAGTTGAAAAACATCCTTTTTTCACCACACGGCGTGCCTGCCGATAAAATCAATCCGATCATCGTGCCTAAAGATTTCGATGCCTTGTTCGCTTTGGCATTGGGGCAGGTGGACATGGCGCTGGTGGTCAAGAGTAATCTGGATCAGATTGCCTCGCTCAATCCCAATATTTTGCGATCGGTCCTCCCGCTAATGGAATCGGAACCCATTCCCATGCCTGTTCTCTGTTACGTTGAAGGCGTGGCCACTTCTGATCATATTGAGAAGATCAAGGCGCTGTTTTTAAATGGTAAGGCAAAAAAGAATCGTTCAACCATCATGGAGATACTGCAGATCAATGAATGGCAGATTATTACCAATTAGCATAACAGCCTTATTGCTGATGCTGGGGTTAGGTTTCACCGTCCCGGTGTGCGCTACAGAAGCGGAGGGTCACGCGCCTGTTGCTATTTTATTGAGCGATTCCGAAGAGGCTTACACAAAACCGGTGGCCACCTTTTCCAGTGAGGTGGGCATGCCCGTGAAGGAATTTGATTTAAAGGGGGACGTTGACAATGCACCGGCCCGGATGGGCGATATTTTGGCCATCAAACCGGCGCTGATATTTGCCCTTGGGGCCAAAGCCGCCTACACCGCCAAGGTATGGACGGCTGATACACCTGAGATCCCGGTGATATTTGCCATGGTGCTCAATTGGGAGCGGTATGGGCTTTTGGATGGACAGGATAATATGGCCGGTATTGCTTCGGAAGTGGATCCGGGTACCCAATTTATCAATCTGACCATTGCCTTGCCGAATGTTAAGCGCATGGGGGTCATTTACAGCAAGGCCCACTCTGCCGAAACCGTTGAGCACGCCAAAAGAGAATCCGGCAGACTGGGATTGGAGCTTGTCGAAGCGCCGATCAACCGGCCCATGGAGTTTCGCCAAACCTATAAACAGATTGCCAACAAGATTGATGGATACTGGATACTGGCCGATCCGGTGGTTTATACGCTAGAAAATGTGGCTTGGCTTGAGGAGCGCTGCACTCGAGATCGTATTGTGTGTATGGGACCGTCCCGAAACATTGCCGAACTGGGCATCCTTTTGGCGGTGAATGCCGATGTCTCAAATATCGGTGTTCAGGCCGCCTCCGTAGCTAAAAGCATACTGCTGCGACAATTAACCCCCAAGCAGATTGGAGTGATGCCGCCATTAGGAACACGCCTGGTGCTGAATGCCAAAACCGCCGAGAGGATCGGCCTCAAACTCAACCGTACGGCATTGGACATAGCCAGTGACGTGATCGACAAATAAGATGAATGCTTCAAATTCGGATTGGTGTTGAATACCGAAACACTTGCATTGGGTATGATATACATTGAGCAAAAGAACAGATACTGAAAAGCAGAGCAAACCGATCCGTCGACCGTCCATCCAATTCTACTTGATATTGATGAACGTGATCTTGCTCTGCCTTTTGTTTCCCGCCGTCAGCCTTCTTTCTTTTCATCAGGAAGCCCTGTTCCGTGACGCCCAACTGGAACGTACCATCCATCAGATGCGACAAGCCATAGAGAACAGGAGCTCTTCACAGGTGCGCAACATGGCACTGAGCGCCGGTTATGCCGTGGCCGGTTTCGATTTCACTTTCTTAAACAGCATGGTGCGGCAAGTGGTGGCTGAGGACGCGGAGATCGAATATTGTGTCATCATGGATGCCAACGGCAAGGTGATTGCCCACAACGATCCGGGAAAAGTGGGCAGTATGTTGGTCGGCGTTAGCGATCAAAAAGCTGCAGCCATGATGGCCGACACATTTCCGGCCCAGCTTGCGGATGGTGACTATCTTCAGGTGCAAATTGTCGAGGCGTCCCAATGGTCACAAGGCAACCAGACACCCGTCCTGGAGGCGCTGGCGCCGATATACAACGGGGCCAAGCTGTTTGCGGTGCTGCGCTGTGGCTACTCCCTGGAAGGATTATCAAGCCAGATAAAGGTTGTTGAACACGATTGGGCCCACAGGTCTCGCCAGTTCAAGATTTACCTGGGTACCACCACCGGTATCTTTTTTACCATTGGTTTGGTGATTGCCACCGTGTTCACCCGCGCCTTCGTTCAATCCATGCAGGTGCTCAGCAACGGTGTAAGCCGGGTGGCCCAGGGTGATCTGGAGCACCAGATCCAGCCCGACGGTCTGGTTTGCGCCGAGTTGCTGCACCTATCCGCGGCGTTCAATGCCATGACCGGTGAATTGAAGCGTTCTCGCCGGAAGCTGGACGAATACAGCAAGTCATTGGAACATGAAGTGGCGGCCAGGACCCATGAGTTGAAAGATGCCCAGGACAACTTGTTACGACAAGCCCACGAGGCCGGTATGGCGGAGATGGCCATGGGTATTTTGCACAACATCGGCAATGCGATCACACCAGCCAAGGTGGGGTTGTATCGGCTGTTCAATCGGATGGACAAAAAACCGCTATTGAGCAACCTGCCGGCGGCCCTGAATGAGATTGGGGAGATGATCCCGACGCTGCCGTCCTTAACCCATCAACAAAAGAGCCGCCTGATGAGTATGATCAAACTGGTACCCGCGGCCATCGAGGAGGAATACGCCCTGAACGTCAGCGAACTGGAACAGATTCGGCAAAAATACACCCACATCGAAGGCATCATCGGCTTGCAGATGCGCTATGCCCATCTTTTCGACGATCTAGAGAGCGTCGATCTCCCCCAGGTTGTGGAAGATGCCCTTATTTTGCTGGACGACGCCCTTAAAAAACGGTCGATCCATATCATTAAAAAATTTTCCCAGGTGCCGCCCATCAGAATTGAAAAGGCCAAACTGATCCAAATCATCGTCAACCTGATTAAAAACGGTTATGAAGCCATGAACCAGGTTGCCGATCGGGATCGCGTTATCGCCCTGACCATAAGTCGCGATAAAGGGCCGCCGGACAACCTGGTGCTGTCTGTCAAGGACAACGGCATCGGGTTTTCACCGAAAGAGAAGCAAAATCTATTCAAATTTGGGTACTCTACCAAGTCCAAGGGAACAGGCTTTGGTCTACACTCATGCGCAAACTATCTTATTGCACGCAATGGTTCAATTTTCGCACATAGCGCCGGACGAGACAAAGGCGCTGAATTTGTAGTTCGCTTTGCAGTATATGAAGCCAAATCTATTCATTGTGGAGGACAACGCATTGAGCATGGATAACCATCGCGTCCTGATCGTTGATGACGATCATGAAATTCAAAACTCTTATCGCGCGGTTTTAGCTCCCCAAGATGGGGACAGCACCCCATCCAATGCCCAATTGGCAAAGGTGCTGGGCAACGTCCAATCTTCCGAATCTTTTTCTACTCCCCGATTTGAACTCAGTATTGCCAGCCAGGGATCCGAGGGTGTCGCCATGGTTGAATCGGCCCTTGAAAAAAATGAACCCATGTCCGTGGCCTTTATCGACATTCGTATGCCGCCGGGATTTGACGGCATGGAGACAGCGGCCCGCATTCGCAGGATTGATCCGGATATTGAAATCGTCATTGTTACAGCTTACTCGGACCGTTCCCGCGAGGAGATCGTGCGCGTGGTGGGAGTGCCTGAAAAACTGCTCTTTTTGCGAAAACCCTTTGATCCCGAAGAGCTGACCCAGATGGCCCTCTCCTTGACCGCCAAGTGGAACTTGGCCCACCAGGCCGCAGAGCAGCAAAACGAGCTCCAAACTGTGTTGATGACCACTCCGGCGGCCATTTTTTCGGTGGATCAAAACCAGCGCATCATCTCATGGAATCCGGCTGCTGAACAAATTACCGGATATTCGGCCGCGCACGTTTTGGGAAAACCTTGTTTCTTTAGAAAAATCGCTGGGCAACAAAAGTGTGCCACCTGTATTTTTGAGGACGAAACACGTGCCGGTCGAAATCAGGAGATCCAAATCGTCGACAAAACAGGTACACCTCGGATCCTTTTGAAAAATGCCACTTGTATAAAGGATCGCCACGGAAGCATCGTCCGTCTTGTTGAGAGTTTTTGGGACATCACCGCCCGCAAGGCTGCTGAAGCCGCCCTGGAAGAGTCCGAATCGCGGTTCAGGGCTCTGGTGGAAACCACCAGCGATTGGGTTTGGGCGTGCGATGCCCAGGGCCGGTTCACTTACTGTTCTCCCTTGTGCAAAACGATTTATGGTTATGACCCCCATGCGTTGATGGGTCGATCGTTATTTGAGCTTTTGGCGCTTCCGGAAGAAATTGCAGAAAAACAAGCACTTTTCGAACAATGCGTGGAAAATAAGCGCGGTTTTCATAACATGGAGCATTGCAGCCTGACCAAAGAAGGGCAAAGCATCCACATCGAATCCAGCGGTATGCCGGTGACCGACAGCAGTGGAAACGTCACCGGATTTCGGGGAATCGATCGCGATATCACCAAACGCAAAACAATAGAAAAAGAGCGCCGGGAGTTGGAAGCGCAATACCGTCAAAGTCAAAAACTGGAAGCCTTGGGTACGCTGGCCGGCGGCATTGCCCATGACCTGAACAACGTATTGACCCCTATCTTGGGCTGCACCCAGATCTCGCGTCTCAAACTGAGTTCAGGCAACTCCATTTTCAGCAATCTCAAAACCATTGAAGAGAGTGTCGAGCGCGCAGCAGACCTGATCCACCAAATCCTGGCATTCAGCCGCAAGCAGGTCATGTCTACTAAGCCTCTGGATCTGACCCTTTTAATCAGAAGCTTTGCCGCCATGCTTCGGCGCCTGATAAGAGAAGATATTCAACTCACCTTTGAGCTGGAAGAGGATCTATGGCTCATCGAGGCTGATAAAAATCAGATGGAGCAGATCTTGATCAACCTGGTGGTCAATGCGCGGGACGCAGTGGAAGAAGGGGGCGAAATGGTTATTCAAACCGCAAATATGGTTATCACCAAACATGACAGTGGGCAGGCCGATCGCCAACTTGTGCCCGGTCCCTATGTGGTTATGTCAGTACGGGATAACGGCCAGGGCATGGATGCGCAAACCTTGGGACGTATTTACGATCCTTTTTTTACCACCAAAGAGGTCGGAAAGGGGACCGGTCTGGGGCTCTCCACCGTATACGGTATTGTAAAACAGCACGGTGGTGAGATTCGCGTTGATACTTCTCCCGGAAAGGGAACACGATTTGATATCTACTTTAAGAAGACCGAGCAATCCGCTGAAACCGGAAAGGAGACCGAATTCCAGGAGGTCAGGGGCGGAAAGGAGACCATTCTTCTGGTGGAAGACAATGCCGAGGTGCGTAATATAGCCAAATTCAGCCTGTCCCACTACGGCTATCGTGTCCTCGAAGCGGTTAACGGCATCGAAGCCCTTAGGCTGTTCAAGGAGTTGGATGGCCGCATCGACCTGGTGTTCACCGATGTGGTCATGCCCGGAATGGGAGGCCAATCGCTGGCCGAAACGCTTCGCAGCCACAAGCCCGATCTGCCGGTGCTTTTCATGAGCGGCCACCCCTTTGAAGTGAACACCAAAGCATTGGCCGGAATCCATGGTAATGAATTTATCCAGAAACCGTTCAAGCCCGTGGATATGGCCCACGCGGTCCGACGCATTATCGACGGGGTTAAGCAGAGGGAGTAGTTTCCGGGCCCTGGTTTACGGGTTTGTTTTTGGTCAAACCGCGTGCTGTGCACGCGGAAAAAAATTAAACAATCGGAGAGATGCCGTCTCCTACACCCCCTTTGGGGATGGTTGTTTACCCGCGTTTCCACCCATGGGTGGCGAATGCTTGGCAGCAGTGTTTGGTTCTGACCCATCATTAGGAGGAGTATATGAACTGGCGCAACCTTTGGCTGATGATGACAATGGCATCTCTTTTATCCGTCCACACTTTGTCATGGGCTGTCCAGCCGGATGCTCTTTCCAATACCGCCGAAGACGAGAAGAAGCTGGAAGCGGTTAAAAAGATGTTCGCATCGCCATACGCGGAGGAGGATTACTACCGCACCGATCGGCTGTTGGTCACCGCCACCGGCAGCCAACTGCCGGTCCACAAGGCGCCGGCCGTGGCCAGCATCATCACAGCCGAAGACATCGAACAGATGGGGGCCACCCGCCTGGATGATATCCTGGCGACCGTGCCGGGAATTCATACCGGCCCATCTTCCGATAGTGGCTACCGCACAAACTACCATATTCGTGGCATCTACACCGGCATTAACCAGCAGGTCCTCATGCTGATCAATGGCGTACCCATCAATACCTTATACATCGGCTCCCGCCAGACCGCTTTTCGCATGTCCACAGCCAATATCTCCCGCATCGAGATCGTTCGCGGCCCCGGATCTGCTGTCCACGGAGGGGACGCCTTTGCCGGAACCATTAATGTGATCACCAAGGATGTCCATGAGGTTCAAAAGGTGCAATCCGGATTCCGGGTCGGTTCTTTTGAGACCTATGATGCATGGCTCCAGGGCGGCGGTGTTTGGAGTGGGTGGGAAACGGCTTTTAGCTTGGAATATGGACAGAGTGAGGGAGACAAAGACCGCATCATCACTTCTGACCAACAAACCAACCTGGATAATATGTTCGGCACCGGGGCATCCCTGACACCGGGGGTAATGGATACCCACTACAAATACCTGGAGGCCACTCTGGCACTCAGGAAAGACAATTGGAATTTCCGTCAACGCTATTGGACCAACCTGGATGAATGGCCTTACTGGGCGGGTGTGACAGATACCCTTGCCACCGGCAATGAATTGGATATGGTGAGCTACCTGGCTGATCTGCGCTACGACAATCCGAAAATTGCTCCCCATTGGGAGCTCAACGCAGGCCTGAACTACTTGTATCAAAAGTCGGATTTTAAGCTGGTTCTGTTTCCGCCGGGAGCGGTGGTGCTGATAGGATCGGACGGCAACCTGTTTACCGGCGCTAACGTCGTCAGCTTCCCGGATGGGGTGATCGGTGGCCCGGAAAGAACCGAGCAGACCGTGGCCGGTGATGTTGCCACCATTTACAGCGGATTGAGTGACCACCGCTTGCGCTTGGGGTTGGGCGCCAAGCATATGGAGCTGGAGGCCCGGCACTATTCGAATTTCGGTCCCGGGGTGATCGACGGCACCCAACCGGTTGTGGACGGCGCCTTGACTGATCTGACCGGCACCCCCTATGCTTATGTCCCAAACAAATCCCGGCAGGTATGGTTTGTCTCCGCCCAGGATGAGTGGTCCTTTGCACGTCATTGGGACCTTACTGCCGGTGTGCGTTACGATCACTACTCCGATTTTGGCGGCACCTTCAATCCTCGCCTGGCTCTGGTGTGGGAGACCCGCTACGATTTGACCACCAAGCTGCTCTACGGCCAAGCCTTTCGACCACCGAGCTTTCAGGAGCTTTATGCACAAAACAATCCGGCCAACAAAGGCAACTCGGACCTGGACCCGGAGACCATCGAGACCTTTGAGCTGGCCTTTGATTATCAACCCGCCACCCGTTTGCGCACCATTTTAAACCTGTTTGTCTATGAAGCCAAAGATCTGATCGAACAAGTTCCCGACGCCGTGGGCACCGGCAAAACCACCCAGAACGCCCGGGACCAGAAAGGTTACGGTTTCGAATTCGAAATGGATTGGGAGATCGCCGACACCCTGCGGCTCAAGGCCAATTGCGCCTTGCAGGACTCCGAAAACAATGAAACGGATGCATCCGTAGCCAATACCCCGGGATTTCAATTTTATATCAACCCCCACTGGAACTTTTTACCGGAGTGGTCCTTGGACGGCCAAATAAAATGGATCGCTGACCGCCAACGGGCTGTAGGTGATACACGCGACCAAATTGACGACTATACATTGGTAGGTATCACCCTGCGGCGCAAGAACCTATTTAAATATTGGGATCTGGCGGTGGCCGTGCGCAATTTGCTGGACGAGGATGTGCGCGAACCCACCGGCACGGCCATCCCGGACGATTACCCCATGCCGGGGCGCAGTGTTTATGCAGAAGTTCGATTTCAATATTGAAAGCCTGTCAACGTCGGAGCAATAGGGGAAAGCATAATGGAACACAAGACAAAGACAATGGTTCAAAGACGGGATGTGAAATACGCCTCCCGGGTCGTTACCCAAATTTGGGACGAGCAGCCATCGCCGCAGAATCCATACTTGGCGGAGCGCTGCCGCTGCCGGGGTTATGATCTCTTTGATCTGATGGAAAACAGCAGCTTCGTGGATATGCTATATCTGCTGATGCGCGGTGAGTTGCCTTCCAAAGAGCAGGCAAAAATTCTGGAAACATTGATGATCGCCTTTATCAATCCAGGCCCGCGCCATCCTGCGGCCCGGGCGGCTATCTATGCCGGCTGCGGCCGCACCCAGACCTCTCACATCCTGCCCATTGCACTCTCCATCTTGGGCGGCGACCATCTGGGCGGCGCCGAGGTCACGGCGGCCATGCGTTTTCTCAAAAAACACCAAGAAACCGCGCCCCAGGCAGTGGCCGAAGGCCTGCTGCAAAAATGGACGCCACCTGAAAAAGGGGACCGGCGTATCGCCCCGGGTTTCGGAAGCCGTTTCAACGGCATCGAGCCGCTTTCAAAGGCAATTTCGAAAAGGCTCAAGCGACTTCCCGGATGCGGTAGCTTCTTTCAATGGGGTGATGCTTTTTCTAGTCTGATTTCACAACATGGTATGGGATGGTTAAGTCCCGGTATAAGCGGCGCTATATTTCTGGATCTTGGCTTTCCACCAAGAGCTGGTGCCGGCTTATTCCAACTCATCTGCGCGCCGGGTTTGCTGGCTCATGGGCTCGAGCTGGCTGACAAACCAATTCATTCCATCCCCTTTTTGGATGAAGATCATTATATTATCGAGCCTTGAAAGAAGAAAAGGCAAGATGAAACCAATGGAGTCTCAAATGATATACCGAAAAACAGATGAAACGGCAATGGATGACACCTCACTCTGGGATGAAAAGCGAGGAAAGATCCGCACCCGTAAAGGTGGTTTGGTGATCAGTCAAGGGGTTGTATACAGCCACGGATTTAGATTGCTCGATGAACTGATGGGGGAAGTTTCCTATTTTCAACTTTTGATTCTCAATGCCACAGGACGGTTGCCGGATCGTCCGGTGGCCGACTGGCTGGAGACCTCCTTTTTTACCGTCAGCTATCCGGACTCCAGAATCTGGTGCAATCATATCGGAAGTCTGGCAGGAACCATGCAATCCACGCCGATAGCTGCCAGTTGTGCAGGGCTCTTGGCCGCCGACTCACGCCTTTATGGTCCCTTGGCCGTATTAAACAGCGCCAAATTTATTACCCAAGCCTTGTCCTTGAAGAAAACGGGAATGGAGGTGGAAGAAATAGTGGAAACCTTGCCCAGAAGACGTCCGGACGGTACGTTGATGATTCCAGGATTCAACCGCCCGATTGTCAGTGGTGATGAACGGATACCCTTGCTGGAGAAATTGACGCAAGCGCTTGGCTTTGAAGCGGGCGCCCATCTTTCCCTTGCTTATGGAATCGAGGCCATATTATCAAAAAAATACAACGAATACATGAACAGCGGCGGCTATCGCGCCGCGTTTCTTTCTGATCAGGGATTCAGCTGTCAAGAAATCTATCGCATGTTGAGCATCAACATGACTGCCGGCATTACAGCCTGCTATTCCGAGGCCGCGGATCAGCCGGGTGAATCCTTTTTTCCACTAAGATGCGAAGATGTAGATTATCAGGGTAAACCGCCTCGTGAGTTGCCTGATGATTGCTGAATCATATCAACAAGGGGTCAACTACATTGCAATGCATCCCACAAATATACCCTATCGTTGCAAAAGTCGGAGGGCTCCAGAGCCAAGGCGACCAAGGGCGAAGCCGTAGTAAACTACTGCGAGTCCTTGGCAACGCGGGATCTGGAGTCCTC
>CAJIBC010000201.1_pt1 | contig 11015 bp, 12 predicted proteins | sample 9199231 | NCBI WGS metagenome assembly CAJIBC01 (sample SAMEA7708282, study PRJEB35096) | sediment metagenome | biome: marine neritic benthic zone biome [ENVO:01000025]; feature: sediment [ENVO:00002007]; material: shallow marine sediment [ENVO:03000034] sea grass bed [ENVO_01000059] ...
ATGGCATCGAATTTGTATATCCGTATTCGAAAAACAAATGACGCAAGAGAAAGGAAATCATCCATGAAAACTTTGATTGTGTACTCCAGCCAAACAGGCAATACAAAAAAAATGGCCGATGCGGTCAACGATGTGATCGGCGGAGAAAAAACCCTTTACCCGGTGGGTGAAGCTCCCCATCCTGCCGGATACGACCTGGTTGTGCTGGGATTCTGGCTGATGGCCGGCAAGCCCGATCCCAAGTCGTCAGACTATCTGGCCGGGGTGGGTGATGCCAAACTGTTTCTTTTTGCCACCCACGGGGCCTCCGCCGATTCCGACCACGCCGCCAAGGCCATTGCGCATGCCAAATCGCTGGCCCCTTCCGCACAGGTTGCCGGAACATTCAGCTGCCCCGGCGAGGTCAACCCGACGTTTTTGGAAAAAGCCCTTAAGAAAAATCCGTCCCCGCCGTGGATCGGTGATGCGCCTTTGGCTGCCGGACATCCGGATAGCACCGATATCGCCCGGCTGACCGATGCCATCAAAGCCGCCCTGCCAGAGTTTGTGGCCTAACCCCAGTCGAGGAGCGAGTAATGGAAACTGTTTCATTCGCCGATATTTCGATTGTTTCCTGCGGCACCATGAGTCTCGAACTCAACTATCTCAAAAAAGAGGGCCTTGTGGATACGCCGCAGATTCTCTACACCACCCCGGGGCTGCACCAGGATATTCCCGATCTGGAGCGCCAGTTGGTGCGGCAGATCAACAAGGCTAAGGAGAAAACCGACAAGGTGGTGGTGATATACGGCGGCAAGTTCTGCTATGTAAATGCCGACGAGCCGACCCGGCTCATGCAAACCATAATCGAAGAACAAGGGCCCACCGTTGCCAGAATCGATGCGACCCACTGCATGGATATGGTTGCCGGTGAGGATGAGCGCGACCGAATCGCCCAGGAGGTGGCCGGCGGCGAACTGGTGTGGTGGATGACCCCCGGCTGGATCAAGTTCCGCAAGGATGTCTTCAAAGGCTGGGACAGGGGACTGGCCAACGAGAACTTTCCCCGGCACACCGGCGGGGCCGTCATTTTGGACAGCATTGGGTATATGGACCGCTACATGGAAGAGAAACCCGAAGACTTTTTGGAGTATTCCGATTGGATGGGCATACCCATTATTCCGTATCCGGTCACTCTGGATCGCTTTGAGTCCCTGCTCTGCGATGCGGCAACTAAACTGAAAACAGAGATAACCTTGTTTTGACAATCGACTAAATTATGCACTACGTATGATGTCCGGGTACGGGCGTGGCGTGCCGCGGCCATGGAGAGGTGATGGTAATGGTTGAAGTGGTCCCCCGAACCAAGGCTTGAACACAAGTTTGGGGGGCGTAAAGGATGAACCGCATATGTCTTTAACGAACTGGATTTTATTCTATATTGCTGAATTGCTTTTCTGGCTGTGGGTCATCCGCTGGGGCGGCGCCAAATGGCTTGAAGGCACCTTCACCTCAGGGTTGCTGATCAGCGTGTTGGCGCCAAACTGGAGTGCGGACGGTATAAAATTGTTTGCCTGGCTGACCCTCATCGTGGGTACAATCTGGTTCATCATTGGGTTGATTGTTCCGCAGGCCCGGATTTTTTAAGCAGGCCTGCGTTGTATACAGCGAAATGCGTTGTATCTTCAGACGTTTTCACAGCACCTTGCATTGGCATTAACATTTGTTGATATTGGGATATTTTCATCATATTGGGCATGTTTTTATGCGACTATGGGGTTTATTTATCCCGAGGACCCAAATAGAGGAGATCATCATGCCGTTCATCAGCATTAAGATAGCCAAAGGTCGCACCACGGATCAGAAACGAGCCTTGGTCAAGTCGGTCACAGAAGCCGTCGCTTCGTCCATCGAGGTTGATTCTCAGAAGGTCTGGGTGCAAATCGATGAGTTCGAAAACGACAATTTTGCCACCGGCGGTACCTTAATGATCGACAGGACATGACATTTATTCAAAGAATTCGATCCTGCGTCGTCAAATCGTTTGAGCCCGCCATGAAGACCGGTCTCTGGATTATCAAAATCACGGTTCCGGTCTCTTTTTGCGTTTTGCTGCTGAAATTGACCGGGTTGCTGCCGGTGATCGCCGGATTGTTCGCACCCTTGTTCGCCCTGTTCGGCATGCCCGGCGAGTCGGCCCTGGTGTTTGTCACTGCGGGTTTGGTGAACATCTATGCCTGCATCGGGGTCATGGAGACGTTGGGGCTGGGAGGGCATACCGTCACCATCCTGGCTTTGATGTGCCTCATTTCCCACAGCCTTCCGGTGGAGACCGCCGTCCAAAAGAGAACCGGCTCTTCCTTTTGGGCGATCCTCGGCATTAGACTGACGGCCAGTTTTGCCGGTGCTTTTTTATTGAGCCTGTTTCTGCGCGTCGATCCCCAGACCCTGATGGCCGCAGGCTCCCATATGGAGGTTAGTGGTTTTGCTGCCGAGTTTCAGCGTTGGCTCGTCGGGATCGCCCTGCTGTGCGCCAAAATTCTTATTCTGATCACGCTGCTCATGATGCTGCAGCGTATCATGGAGGAGTTCGGCATTATTCAATGGCTTTCCCGCATGCTTAAATACCCTCTGATGATCTTAGGCATACCCCGGGAGGCGGCCTTTCTATGGATTGTGGCCAACACATTGGGGCTGGCCTACGGCGCTGGTATTATCATCGACCATGTGGAGCGCGGCCGCCTTTCGCGAAAGCATGCCGATATCTTAAATTCCCACATCGCCGTCTCCCATTCGTTGTTGGAGGACACTTTGCTGTTTGTGGCGGTGGGGGCCTCCCTTTTTTGGATCACCATTCCCAGAATCATCTTGGCGGCCATGGTGGTCTGGATCAAAAGGCTCTATCAGGCCATGGACGCCAAAAGAAAGATACCGGCCAACTAGTTGGGAAAATCGAATTCTTCACATATGGGGCGTCCCATATAAGACCATCCTCCATCACATCAATTGGGGTTGCACTTTAAACCCATAATCAAATAAGATACGGCTAAAATAGCAGCGTATCGCGTGACGCATTTGCGGCCGTTTGAATTGAAATAGGAGACCTTTATGACCGATATCCGCGCCATCAGCCCCAGCACCCAATTCTGTATGGTGATCGGCGATCCCATCGCCCATAGCCTCTCGCCGGCCATTCACAATGCCGCATATGCTGAACTTGGACTCGATTTTGTCTATGTGGCCTGCCGGGTGGAAGATGTTCAAGGCGCCGTGGCCGGCATGCGCGCACTGGAAAACTTTCGCGGGTTGAGTGTCACCATTCCCCACAAGGTGGAGGTGATGACCTATATGGATGAAATTGCCGAGGTGGACCGTTCCATCGGCGCCATCAATACCGTTGTCCACGATCCCGGGGAGAAGTTGGTGGGCCTGAACACTGACGGGCCGGGGGCCTTGAAGGCTCTAACGGACGCCGGTGTGGATCTGAGCGGCAAGCAGGTGCTGATGCTGGGAGCCGGCGGGGCGGCCCGGGCCATTGCCTTTACCCTGGCCTGGGACAACCGGTTGGCGGAGCTCAAGCTGCTGGATATCGATGCCACTGTGTTGGCGGAATTGACCACCGATCTGTCATTTGGCACCGAAGCCGCCATTACTTCCGACGTGATGAGCGATGGGGTCCTGGCCAATGCCATGGAGACGGCCGACGTGATCATTCACTGCACACCCATCGGCATGCATCCCAAAGAGGGCGTCTCTGTGGTACCATCATCGCTTATGCGGCCGGAGCAGGTGTTTTTTGACATCGTCTACACCCCCCTGGAAACCAAACTGCTCTCCGAAGCCAAAGCCAAAGGCCTTCAGACCATCTCCGGCGTTGAGATGTTTGTCAACCAAGCCGTGTTGCAGTTTGAACGCTTTACCGGTGCCCAAGCTCCCGTGGAGGTGATGCACAACGTGGTCATGGAGCATTTGACATCATGAATATCGTATTGATCGGCTATCGAGGCACAGGCAAAAGTGTGGTGGGTCAGATTTTGGCCCACCGGCTCCACATGGCCTATGAGGGCATGGACGCCAACATTGTCAAACGCGCCAACATGCCCATACCCCAGATTGTGGAGAACTTCGGGTGGTCCAGATTTCGCGACATCGAAACCGAAGAGGCCCTCGACCTGTCCGCCAAAGACAATCGGATCATCGACACCGGCGGCGGCGTGATCGAACGACCTGAAAACATACCGGCACTCAAGGAGAACGGCTCCATCTTCTGGCTAAAGGCCTCGGTGGACACCATTGTGCGCCGCATTGCCGGCGATGACCAGCGGCCGGCCCTGGTGGAGGGGAAGACTTTTACTGAAGAAGTGGCCGAAGTGTTGGAGAAGCGTTTGTCTAAATACCAAAGCGCCGCAGATTATGAAATCGACACTGATCAAATGACCCCCGAACAGGTGGCGCAGATCATTATTACGGAATTCAGGAAGTAGAAAACACTAACGTGCTTTTTATTTTCCGGCCTATGGCCGGAAATCCAAGCCACCCGCTACTTGGGGTGGTCGTTGACTCGGCGTCGGCGGTTTGGCTGTGGGATAGCGACATGTTAATCAGGGGCCCGGTATCGGGCCCCTATTGGTTTGATTGGTGCTAGACGACTCTGAAGCGATAGGATTGACCCTTTTCAGCATCGATGACGTGCACCCCGCAGGCAATGCAGGGATCAAACGCATGCACCACCCGCAGCACCTCCAGTGGATTGGCCGGATCGGCCACCGGCAGCCCCACCAGTGCCTGTTCCAGCGGACCGGGGATGTTGTCGGCACAACGCGGTCCCAGGTTCCATGTTGTGGGGACCACCATTTGGTAGTTCTCGATGGACTTTCCCGTGATGTTGATCCAGTGTCCCAACGCCCCGCGCGGTGCTTCTAGGAAGCCGATGCCGCTGCCGGAATCCACCGTGTAGTCCGTGAAGATCTGCCGTTCTCCACTTTCCAGGCGGTCTTCCAAAGCATCCAGCCAGCGTACCATGCCGTCAGAGATGATATGCGTTTCTAGTGCACGTGCCGCCGTGCGTCCCAACGTCGAGAGCAGATCCGCTTCCGAGAGCCCGGTGTCAATTAAGAAAGTTTGCACCGCATCCACAAACACAGGGTTGCCGCTACCGTAGCCCACCAGCACGCGGGCCAGGGGGCCCACCTCTACGGCCTCGCCGTCATAACGCGGTGCCTTCAACCAGCTGTAGCGTTGCTGCGTATCCAGCCCGGTATAGTTGGGTTGGGTCTCACCGTTGAAGGGATGGCGATCTGCGCTGCCGGTGTACCAGGAGCGGGCCACATGTTCGGTAATCAGGCCTTCGTCCAAGGGTTCCACATTAAACAGGTCGCCGTTGATGATCATGCCGCGGGGCATGAAGAGGTCGTCCGGCAGGATAGGCCCTAAAGGGAACTCGCCGCAGGCCATGAAGTTGTTGAACCCTCCCACGCCGGCCCATTGCGGGTATCGGCCGGCCACCAGTTTAAGATCTGGGAGATAGATGGTCCGGATCACGTGGCGGATCTCTTCGAGATAGGCGCGAAACAGGGTGAGGCGTTCGGCGGAGAGCTCTCCGCCGCAAGTCACACCGCCTACCACCGTGGATTGGGGGTGGGGATTTTTGCCTCCCAAAATGGCCATCATTTTGGCGGCTGTCACTTGCTTGTTCAAGGCCACCAGATAGTGTGCGGCGACGATCAGGTTCTCTTCCGGACTCAGTTGGTAGGCTGCATGGCCCCAATACGCGTTGGCAAAGGGGCCCAGGTTGCCGGTGTCTACAAGGCCTTGCAGCCGGCGCTGGACCGCGCCAAAATCAATGGGATCGGCTTCCGGGCTGACCGCTTCGGCCAGACGTCGGGTGGCGGCCGGATCAGCCGTGAGGGCGCTGGTGATGTCGGCCCAGTCCAATCCATGCAGATGGTAGAAATGGACCAGATGGTCGTGCAGAAACTGGGCGCCCAATACCAGATTGCGCACATCGCGGGCGTTGTCGGTGATCACCAGGCCAAGGGCGTCCTCGATGGCGCGCACCGAACACAGATTGTGAACATAGGTGCATACCCCGCACAAGCGCTGGGTGATCAAGGGCGCATCCAACGGATCGCGGCCGGTGAGAATGGTTTCGATGCCGCGGAACATGGTGGCCGTGGACCACGCCTTGGAGACGGCGCCGTTGTTGACTTCTACCTCGATCCGTAAATGGCCCTCAATGCGGCTGATAGGATCGATAACCACCCGTTTCGGAGCAGTGCCGGCGTCATTATCCGCCTCTACGGCACTGACGTTTACCGTTGGTGCGCCGGGTGTTGATATAGCGAATGTGGCTTGGCTGCCTGTCGCATCGCTATCCTCGGCGGCCGCAAGGGTGACGGGCTGGACCTCCATCCAGGTGGCAGAATCAAAATAACGCGTCCCGCCTCCGGCTACCGAGATGTCGCCATCACCTCCGGCATGACCGACGGTGACTGCCACAGGCTGGCCGGGATCGGCACTCAGTCGGAGATTAAAGGTTGCCGTGCCGCCCTCGGGCACTGTCACTGAAGTCCTGTCGACCACGATGTCAAAATTCGGTGCAACCGTATCGTTATCGACTTCCACCGCCGAGATTTGGGTCGTATTCAGGCCGCGGCCACTCAGGCTGAAGTTAGCTTGACCGTTTTGGCCGTCTCTGTCTTCGGACGCGGCCAACGTGACCGTCTGCCATTGGTTATACTTATTCCGTCGAAAGGTTAGGGTGGCGCCGGTGCGGACGGTGATATCACTGTCGCCATTGATTCGTGCAACCCGAACCCTTGCGGTACCGCTCTGCGGCCGTTGGGCAAGCCGCACATTGAATGCCGCCTGTCCACCCTCCGGGACCTGTACTTCGGTTGCGTTTACCTCGATGTCCACACTGGAAGCGGCCAAGGTGGTAGCCTGCTCTTGATCTTCATCGTATATTTTGTAGCGTATAATGCTCTCTTCGCGTGACATAGTGTTACGGCTCCTTTTTCAATTCACGTGGGTTGTGTCGCGTCGCATTCATGGGACTAATCGTCAATGGGATCCTTTGTACCGCCGGGCGCTTCGGTATGGCACCAGGCACAGCTGCGATTGGTACTCAACCGGATCTCATGCTCACGATGAATGGTCTGTTGAAATCGACGCGGATCGTCCGCTCTGGCTTCCCGGTCCTCAAATATCCCGCTGCCGTGGCAGGGTGTGCAGGATGCTGTGGTCTGGTCGGCATGGGGGACGGCATCTTTGCGATAGGTATGGAGCATGGCCGCCCACATGGGGTTGTAAAAAGGTGCGTTCTTATCCCAGAACCCGGCTTCCGAGCATCCGATGCATTGATGTTCGACTTGCACGCACCACGACTCTTCGTTGTAGAGTTGCTGGTGGCAGTTGTTGAAGGTATTGGGCCCCTTGCAGTTGTAGCCCTGCATGCAGCCGTGGGGTGTGGGGCAGTTGCGGTGGAGGGTTTCGCCGTGACAAAAAGTGGGGCGCCCGTCGGCACGTAGCGCTGGCATTTGGTCAAACAACAGATAGTTGGTGATACAGGCCACCAGATTCAAGGGGTGGGGAGGGCAGCCGGTCAAATTGATGGTTTCTATCCCCAGCGCATCACCAACCCCTTTGGCCCCCGTAGGATTGGGATCTGCTGCCGGCAGACCGCCGAAAGAGGCGCAGGTTCCAAAGCAGATGGTGTGTTTGGCCTGGGGAATGACCGCGCGGGCGATTTCCAGCATGGTTTTACCACCCACCATTCCGTAGATTCCGCCATCCGCTGTGGGGATGGCCCCTTCCACCACGCAAATGAATTCACCGGCATGGTCGGCGACCGCCTGGTCTCTGTTGTGTTCGGCTTTTTCACCGCAGGCGACCTGAATGGTCTCGTGATAGGTGACATTCAACACATCCAGCAGAATGTCCACCACTCCGGGATCAGTGGCCCGCAAAAAGGACTCGCTGCAGCCGGTGCACTCCGCAAAATGGAGCCATATCACCGGCGGGCGATTGTCACTGGTCAGCGCTTCCACAATCTTGGGAACCATTGTGGGGCCTAAACCCAAAGTGGCGGCAACTCCGCCGCAATATTTGAGAAATCGCCTTCTGGATATAAGATGACCGTTCATAGCAGTCTCCATTCAAAATAAATTTAGATTTTTGTAATTTATGATGAGCTGTAAATTAATTGTCGTAAGTGCGGGGCGTAGGGATGCCGCATCAGCAGGTATTACCCTTTTTATTATCCCCGTTGGCTTAATGGCCCCAATAAATTGCTAGTAAAAGCAAGATGGGTGCCATCAAGCTAACTTGACCTAATTGGTAAAAAAAACAGAGGATGTGGTTTGAATAGGGCGAGTTTTCAATTCGGAGATGTGAAGATTTGGAAACCGCGTACTCTTAATTTCACGTTTTTGTCCGAAAGGAGAGCGAGAATAGAAAGCGTAAGCCGCTAAAATCTATACCAAATTAGTAGAGTATATCCATGGCGATCCTAAGCTGCTCAATAGAAATCTGGCCGGGCGCGGATGCATCCGCGCCCATGGCAAAGGTGATATCCGAGCCGAACAAACCGCCGGCAATTCGCGATACCGCACCATGGATCCCCATGGCCATCGTGATGATGGGGATTTGGACTCCCTGGGTACGGGCCTGATGGGTGGCGTTCAGCAGTGTCAGGACGTCTCCGGATCCATCGGGCATCACCGCCGCTTTAGCGATATCGGCCCCCATTGTCTGGGCCTGGGCCAGCTTGCCATAGATGAACGCCTCGTTCGGGGTGTGATCGACATTATGGTAAGACAGTATCAACTGGACGCCGGCCTCGACACACGCAGTCTTGATCGAAGCGGTGAAATCCGGTTCGTTGCACATCTCCACATCCACAATATCTACGTGCCCGGATTGGATCGCTGCCTTGATCACGTTGCATCGATGCGCCTGGTCAATGCGCTTTGCCCCCCCTTCGCTATGAACACGGAAGGTAAGGATCAAAGGTGCTGAGCCGATTTCTTGACGAAGTCCTTCAAGGGTCTCAAGGCTGGTGGAGAGTTCTTCGACATCATCAAAACCGTCAATACGCCATTCCAACAGGTCAGGGTTCAGGGCAGTCATCTCTTTGGCTTGCTGGAGTAAAGACGATCTGTCGGCTGCAATCAGGGGAATGCAGATTAAAAACTTGGGGCCGCCGATGGTGATATGGCGTACAGTGACTTTATTTTTGCTTTGGAGCCTCACGTAACCTCCTGGGGGTGCTTATACATGTTTAAGTCGCTGTGGCAAAACGATATTCAGCATCGAGGGCCCTGCAGCCGTCGGCAAGATCCCGGACCATATCACAAAAGGGGAGGCGTTGACCAACCCCGATATATCTGGCTCCCAATACGATACCATCTGAATTTCTGTGGGAGCGGCGTCTCGCCGCGACATATCTCCACATGACTATGATATCGCGGCGAGACGCCGCTCCCACAAAACCGAATTCTATAAATTTGGTTAGGTTGCCGGCAGGTTGCCCAATACATGTTTCATTCGCCCAGGAAGCCTGCGCCCCAGCTTGGATTCCAGAAAATCCACGGCATCGCAAAGAGATCCCATTTCGATACCGGTGGCGATGCCGGATTTTTCGAACATATGAACGGCATCTTCGGTGGGCACGTTTCCGGCAGCACCCTTGACAAAGGGACAGCCGCCCAAACCACCCGCACACCCATCGAAGGCTCGAATCCCGGCTTCATAACCGGCCCACATATTGGCCAGACCCAGACCTCGGGTATCATGCATATGGAGTGAAATGCGAATGTGGGGGAACTCCTGATCCATTCGGCGAATCAGACGTTGAACCGCCATTGGTGTGGCCATGCCGGTGGTATCGGCCAGGTTGAGCTCCTGCACGCCGGTTCTGACCATTTTTTCGGCGGCCGATAAAACCGTCTTCTCAGCAATGTCGCCTTCATACACGCACCCGAAGACACATTGCAGGCCTGCCCGTACTTGCAGATTCGCTTTCAAGGCACGCTCGATCAAGGCTATCATGGCACCAAGCGCCGCCTGGGCGGATTGCAGGATATTCTTGCGGCTATGGGTATCGCTGACCGATACCGACATATTCACATGGGCAACACCGCAGTCCAAAGCGCGGTCCAGCCCGGTGGCGTTGAGCACCAGAGCCGAGACAGTGGTGTTCGGCTGCCGGCCCAGGATGCGAATTAATTGCTCTGTTTCCTTCATCTGTGGAACGATTTCGGGATGGACAAAGGATCCCACTTGAATCTGCGGAATGCCGGCCTTACGGAGTTTTTCAAACAGGACCAGTTTTTCATCCAGGGTAAAGATGCGGGCTTCCGACTGCAGCCCGTCTCGCAGTGCGCCGTCCTCAATCAAAATTCGATTTTTTTCTCCAGTTGACTGCATCCCTTTCGTTTAACGCATCACCCTATAAAGATCAATTCTCCCATTGCATTATAAACCGATAGTAAAGGCGGATCTGGCAAAACTGTTCGTAAGTTCTGGATAATGACAAACCTGAAGATTGAGCATCATTTACATAGTAATGGGAAAGACCATCACGGCGCCATACGGATTTTTTTACCTTTTGAGTTGTGGGCGGCGCAATCGTGATTAACTCTTATGGTAGCGGCAATGATAGACGACGGTCAACGTTTGTTCCTTTGCCGGTGGACTAACCTATGGAGGTATGCCATGAGTGATTCGGACAGAAACTTTGATAAAAGTTGCTATCGGGATTGTGAATCGGCCTACCGGAGCTGTATGAGCAGCAAGGAGCATGAATCGGTGTGCAAGATGAAGCACGCCCAATGCTCTTGCGGCTGCATTATCGACTAAGCGTCACCTCAGCTCTTCCGGAATGGCTGAACCAATACTCTAAAACAATGGGGTTTCGTTGCATGCGAAACCCCATTCGTGTATCATACTTGGGAACATGAAACAGGCTATATGATTGGCATCCTGAGATATTGGCAACCCGTGACGGGGACCCTCTTCCATAAGGCGATGAGACG
>CAJIBC010000071.1_pt1 | contig 10947 bp, 7 predicted proteins | sample 9199231 | NCBI WGS metagenome assembly CAJIBC01 (sample SAMEA7708282, study PRJEB35096) | sediment metagenome | biome: marine neritic benthic zone biome [ENVO:01000025]; feature: sediment [ENVO:00002007]; material: shallow marine sediment [ENVO:03000034] sea grass bed [ENVO_01000059] ...
GCCAAGGCGACCAAGGGCGAAGCCGTAGTAAACTACTGCGAGCCCTTGGCAACCCGGGATCTGGAGTCCTAAAGGCTTTCCGCGTTGTTTTCAGGGGAATAAAGATGGCATACAATAGACCCGATCCTATAGTTCACCGGTGGTTAACTCCTATGAGACCTCTCTGGCATGCCGTGTAGCCAATGCTGACAAGGCGTCACCTTTTTTGCCATCTTTTTTATGAAACTATAGGGTAAACAACGGCATCATAGAAAGGAGGGTGCATAATCCCGGTCAATGAATGGAGATTTTAAGCGAATCTTAATTGGTGACCAGTGAGTTCTTCTGTGGTTTACCCAAAGATGAAAAAAGGGCCTCCATGGTGGCTGATGCCAGCATTTCTCCGAACAGTGTATGCTTGCCACAGAAAACTATTTTAGGCGTAGTAACACCGCTGACAACGGCGACGGCATCGGTGCCCGTACCGGTGGCGGTTTTTTCCGTCACCGGACTGGTAGCGCCAATATCCTGTAGCACAGCTGCTTTGGCTTCGGTGGCAATCATGACGGCCTCCACCTGGGCTGCCGGTGAGAGAATGGCATTGGTAAGAATAATGATATTGATCGTACCGGGTTTTATGCCAGCTTCATCAAATGTTCGATGTTCGGCAGGATCTCCTGATCTCCGGGCATTGGAAAGCCCTGAGGTGACTAGTGCGGTAATTTCCACGCCCTGTATTGATCGACGTACATTCCTGAAAGAACTCATCCGGGCCGAGGTCATCATTCCCGTGGTAGTCCCCGGGCACCCCTGTTGACGGCAGTAATTGCCAAAGGTATCCGGCAACGGCTCAAAAGGCCCCTTGGATCCCAAGAAGTTCTCCGCGACCTTTAGGATGAGGAGGTGTTCGGCGTCAATCCATCCTCCATTATAGACTGCTGATGATAAAACCGGTCGCGATTCGGAAAGCTGGATATGAACATGCGCTGGTGTGTGTTCGATGATGTCCGGTATGATCTCTTTTTCCATCATGATGCCTTTATTAGACCCTGCATTCAAGTTTTTTAACACCAAGATAGATATAATCCGGATATTACTATGGGCAACTGGACACGCGTTCCCAAAAGTCGGTGGCCCTCTCTTCTATGGAGGTGGTCATTGAGAACCACTGTGACGCCCAACCAAGATCATCTCCCGTGCGAACGGTGCAAGCGGTGCAAGCCATCCAGTTGAACATGCCGCCGGTGTAGGCCATGCCTTGGGAAATATGAGGTCTGTTGGTGGCCGGTGACGCATCGGCCCGTGGGCTTCGGCTTCGGCTTCGGCTCCGGCTCGGGATCAGGCTCCGGCTCGGTATCGGTATCCCCGCCCTCATAGCTGGCCGTCAGGCTGACACCGGAGAAGTCTTTGTAACCGTACATGCCGATGTACCATCTGCCCGCCTCCGGCGAGGCTTCGGTGCAACGTTCTCTATTGCCGTTCAAATCGGGGCGACAATCGTATTCTATAGTTGTCGTCTCTGCGTCGAAGCGGGTATACAGGTCGGCGTCTCCGTCTCCACCCGATATTTCAATCTCCAGGTCGGAGGCATTGCTGGGCACATCGATATAGAAATGGACGAATTCGGTTTGCGATCCGGAAATATCGGAGACGGTTTGACCATTTGTGATCTCATCGTCGGTGGGCTCGGGATCGGGATCCGGCTCGGGATCCGGCTCGGGATCGGGATCTGGCTCTGGCTCAGGATCAGGATCCGGCTCAGGGTCTGGATTCGGCTCAGGGTCTGGATTCGGATTTACAGTCAGGTAATCCGAGCCGTCACCGGAAATGCCGTGATCACCTGATGGATAGTTCGTTTCGTATTCGCAACTTGTCAGCGATGATGTCATCGTGGCATCATCAACAATTACCTTATCCATCCAGCACTTGAAAATCTCTTCGGAAGTACCGATCCACAGTTCAACATCGCCTCCAATGAATTTTTGAACACCGGCATCAACAATGGCCGGCTCCAGGGGAGCATTATGAACTTCGCAGGAATTAAAATATAAAACCTTGTCATTCAGTGCTGTTGAAGATAGACCTTGGAAATAGGAATAACTCAGGGTCCCGTCATCAACCATAATTCCACTTGTTGATCCATGACCAATTCTTCCAAACAGAATGAGGTTGTCACAGGCCAGCCAGTTTTGGATAGCGGTGGTGTTTTCTGCGCTTCCCAATAATTTTTCCACTGTATATCCCTGGGACTCGGCAATCTCGACGGCTTTGTTGACGCCGGACACAGCCGTGGTGATGCCGGTTTCGGTAGTGGCAAAGACCATATCAACGTTTTCGTCCGGACATGCAGCATAGGTCGCCAAGCCGTCTTGACCATAATCACTTTGTTGCTCTTGATAATTTGAAATGATGGAAAGAACCTTATAATCTGCATCAAGATTCAAACGGTAGGTATCATAAGAATAAGTAGTTTTGCTTAAAAGATATACGACCAAATGATCCGAACTTCCCTCATCGTTGTATGGTATTTTTACGTTTACTTTGTGAAGGACTGTGTCGTCCAGATCGAAATTTTCATTTATAATTTTCTCTATTTTATCTTCCTGCGTACCACCTGCCGCCCATTGTTTGCTTGGGAAAATATTAATGGGGACATCAGCCACTGCAAGTGAAACGAAAACCAGTAATATTGGCAATGTAAAATACACGGATCGCAACAATTTTCCAACTACAGATCTTTTGTTCATCTCATGTTCCTTTCAGGACCAACTTCAAATAACAAAAGTGGATGCAACGTTTCTCTTCGATAGATTTCACTACGATTCAACTGGCAGGGTAACAGGCGGGGGCTTAACAACTTACCCTTTTCGTTTCGTCTCTCTTCAAATTCCGAGCGGATTGATTGCCCACCGGATTACCCCGCAAAGCCTTTTTATGTCAGGCACCGTTTGTTTAAATTATAAAAGATCAGCAGATAATAACCTAACAAAATATCAATGGATAAGAAGCATAACAATGATCAGGACCACTGAAGCATCACTTCTTACAATGAGCTGGAAACCTTTCAAAAGCCCGGTTTATAGATCGCAATCGTCAGCGCAAAAAGGTGATTGATAACAATCGCACAGAACCGATCATATCTATCAATTTGATAGATATGCTATAATTTGTCTGCGTTTCCAAATAGATGGTTAGGTAAGAATGTAAAAATTATTATCCATGTAAAATAAATTATCTATTATTGCAATAGGAAAAAAATCCATTCGATTTTTCATTTATCCCTTTCTACACCTTGTCAGTGGGTCGCGTCGGGAGTCACAATCAATCAAATAGGAGTTTTCAGCCTTTTTGCCATCTTTTTTATGCAACTATGGGGTTAGCTTAGCAGGGCCTTCGTGGTGCGTTCCAGTATGTAATGCGCGGCAATGGATATAATGGGCATTGAAGGAGTATCACATCCTTAAATTGGGTGAAAACAGAAAAACCCCGCCGTAGCGGGGTTTTTCTTAAGGGTATGTATTGCGAAGCGGTATTAAGCTATTCGCTTTTTGCGCTTTTCGTAGGGACAAGCTCCCTTTTCCCGATTAATACGGCGCGGAACTGATCACCGGGCTGTATTTCTCTACTTTTCCAGTCTCCAAGCGGCTATTATAGATATTCTCCATATCCTGGTAGCATTGAAAGAGTTGGAAGAATCCATGCCAGTGGGCATAATCAGGAGCATTCATGGCTGCCCCCTGGCGCGCACGACGGCCCACATGGTGCCATAGATAGTACATCAACTCCTGGAAACCATCTTGCCAGGGATCAGGTCCGAGCAGTTTTTTCTCAGCCAACTCTTCTTTCATCTTCACAGCACCGTCCCAGTACATGTTGTACAAACCGACGGAGTTGTCCAGCATGTCACGCTGGGACTTCACATGGGACGGACCGTGGCAGTTGGCGCAGACCTTGCGCATGTTCTGCTCACCTTTGACACCGTCTCCGCGGTTACCCGAGCGGACAACAGATTTCTTGTGCATCAGGTCCCACTTCAAACGTTCCTGGACATTATGGGTAGTGGCCAATTCGCCGATCCCGCTCATATGACAGGTGGCGCAGGTGGGTGCATTGTAGTCACCGGGCTCCCATGCATCAGGCGGACTGTCGAATTCCCAGTGTTCACCCTGGGTGTGATACATCTGACCGTGCTTGCTCTCATTGTAGATTTCGATATTGGGATGGTCCGGACCCAGATGGCAGGCGCCGCAAGCTTCGGGTTTACGGGCGTCGGCCTTGGAGAAGGTGTGCCGTTCGTGGCAAACGGTACAGGTGCCGATGGAGCCGTCCGGATAGCGGGTACCCACACCGCCGGGCCAGGTTTCGTTCATAGGCTTGTTGTTCTCATCCAGTTCAACGGTGGTACCGTGACAGGGCTGGCAGCCGGAAGCGCGCGGCGCACGCTGAATGGCGGTTGCCTCTTCGGGGGTGCCATATTTCCAAGTGAACTTCTGTTTGGCCATGTAGCCGCCACCTTCATAGTAGAACTGCAGCTTGCTCAGACCGGCACGGTCCGGGCTGGTAACAGCGCCGGAAGCCAGTTCGGCATGTCCGCTCTTGAGAAATTGTTCTACTTCCTGGGGATGGCAGCGGGAACAGGTCTTCGAGGAAACCATGGGGGAGATATAAATGCCGGTCCCCTTGGTACCTTCACACTGGCTGGCCATGGGCGAATTTTTGTCCACCACATGACAGTCATAGCACGATACACCAGCATGGCTCATGCGGCTGCTTTTCCAGCCTTCCACAGTGCCGGCCATCTTTTGAGCGTGACACTCGATACAATTGAGCGCCTCTTTGGTAAATCCACGCTTAATCTTGATTTCTTTGGGAATATTGGGATACACCTCTGCGCCGATCGCAACAGCCGCTGCAAAAAACATTACGGCTAAGATGACGATCCCAATTTTACCTGGCGACAGCTTCATACCATCCTCCTTTGACCTGTTACGCGTTCAATTCCAAAAAGCGTTTAGGGTTATAAATTAAAAGCGATTACGTTTTCTGCTTAAAGTAGCGGTTGACCATTTCGGCCATGTCCTTGTGTCCGACATGGGGGTGACACTCTGCACATTTCTTGGTGGTGTCGCCGCGCAGGTAGGCCCTATGGGCCAAAAAACCGCCCCTGGGCATTCCCGGGGCTGCATCCAGTTGCTGATGACAACGGCGGCAAGCGGAATCATAGGTAAACTTCAGACGGTTCTTTTCTGCATTGCCGATCCAATCAAACGAGGCCTTGTCTATGGTCATGTTCTGAATGACATCACCGGTCCCGGTAACAGCCTTGGCGGTGACATATTCAACAAAGTCACCATGGGGCAGATGACAGTCCACACATTGGGCGGCAAATCCTTGGGGATTGTTGCCACCATGCACGGCCTGCTTCCAAGAGTCACGAAAGGGATTCATTGCATGGCATGATACACAGAAGGTGTCGGTGTTGGTTGTCTCGATCATAAATCCCGAGGCCAATACGACAACGCCCATCAAGACGCCCCCCACCACCAAGCCGAACCACCAGCTCCTTTTTTTGGCTGATTTGGACCCTTGCGAATCTGTCATTGTATCTTTTCCTTTGAATTTGTGCGCGTGTACCTGAAAATCGTGACCTTATTTTCCGCAAACGAATGTTTTTTCACTGTGGTAGTTTGCTTATCCATCAGGTGGTTGGCAAATTCAAGCAACGGTTTTGTAAAAGATGTTACGGCCTGGCCGTATTTCTTTACACCTCATAAAAACCTGTAACCATTAATAATTTTAAATAGCCAAGAGAAGGAAGGAGTTGGAAGATAGGAGTATTCTCCGGTTTTGTGACCGCCTATTGGGTTCCCATAGCGAAATTATCCCTGGTGAAGGTCGCCACCGCTTGGATATCCTCTAACCCGAATACAGGCAATCCATTGTAATATCGGCATTATTGATGATGGCGATCAATAGGAGAATCAATTTTTCGATGAACCTGGTCTCTCCTCAGCCCGAGAGGCCTGCAAGGGGGATGGTGGGAGGAGTGGGTGCCGATGGGGCGAGACCGGGTGCATGTCATCGAACTGAAAATAGGTGTCAAATTAGGTCTCTTCCGCGCTGTCCGACATATATTTGTAACCCACCCCCGCCACAGTTACGATGAAACGTGGATTGTTGGGATCGCTCTCCAGCTTTTTGCGCAATCGCTGGATGTGAACATCCACCGTACGACTGTGTTTGTAAAGCCCAGAGTCGCGCCATATTTGCTCGCGTATAAATTCTCGGGAAAGGACTTCCCCGGGATAACTAACAAACAGTTCCAGCAATTCATATTCGGTCTTAGTCAACTGAACGCATTGGCCCCGCACATGGACCTGACGGGACTTAAAGTCGATGGTGACACATTTGCCTTCATAGCAGCTTTTCACCATGCTGCGTTCGGTGCGCTTTAAAACCGCCTTAATGCGCGCCGACAGTTCAAGGGCGTTAAAGGGTTTGACCACGTAATCGTCGGCACCGCACTCCAATCCCAAAACCATGTCGGACAAACCATCTCTGGCGGTGAGCATGATAATAGGAAAATCAAACTCGCGACGCATGAACTGACACGCCTTGATACCGTCGATGTCTGGCAAATTTAAATCCAGCACCACCAGGTGCGGACGATGTTCTCGCGCCAATTCAATGCCTGAGCGTCCCTCATGAGCAAAGCGCACGGCATAGCCGTCCAATTCTAGATTTCCTTTAATAGTCTTTACGATATCTTCGTCATCGTCTATCACGAGGATCGTCTGGTTCAACTTGTCTGTCATGCCCCCCATCACTTCAATTTGCACCAATTTTCATAGTTGAAAGGATCCTGCAGTTTAGCGTCAATTACTTATTTTGAATCCTGCTGGTTAGATGTAATCTGGCATCAAACGCTTTTTTCTGCAAGTCCGCAAATACGTTTAAGCCCCGTTACACTCCCGCTACACAATATTGCTGACCGGACACACCACCGTCGAAAAGGGTGTCGAAGCCATGTAAATGGGAGCCACCGACTTTCTGGAAAAACCGGCAGACGTTGAAGTCTTGGAAAAGAAAATATAGTGAAACAGTATGAATCTTGACGATCGCCTAAAATAATCGTTATAAGCATTATTGCTAACACTTGCTGGCCATTGCCACCCAGCGGTCATACGAGACACAGGTGGCGATAGGCATAGGGCTTTAGAATAATGAGACAATCTTAACATGAGAAAATTCAAGATTTCGTTAAAGGGCAAATTCTTCGTTGGTATTGTATTAACCGTCGTACCGGTTCTGGGTCTCATCTTCGCATGGACAGGCATCCGCAATGAAAAGCACGCCAAGAGTCAAGTGATTAACCAAGCCCGTATCCTTGCACGCCAGATCATTATGACGCGGCAATGGATTGCCGATTGCGGTGGCATCATGGTCGCCCGGGACAGCTTGGGAGCCCAGAACACGATCTATTTTTACGATGATCGTTTGACGACCCGAAGGGGTACATTTCAGCGGTTTACACCATCCATGGTGACCAAGAAATTATCCAACTATTCCATGCGCGATAACATGTACCAATTCCGGCTGGCCAGCGCCAACCCCATGAATCCACAAAACAGTCCCAACTCCTTTGAAAAAATGGCCTTGTATAATTTTATTCATAATAATTTAAAGGAAGTATATAATTTTGACGAGGATAAAAATGGCAATGAATTTCAATACTCGGTGCCCCTTTATGTGGATGACGCTTGCTTGCGATGCCATAAAAATTTTTCCAATGGAACCATCGGCGGCTGCCTCAGTATCAACTTTCCGGTTGAAGGATTTCATGACACCCTGCGTAAAAACCACGCCAAACTGGCCATTGCCGGTATAGGTTTTATCGCGTTAACCATTTGGACGCTGTTTTTCACGCTACGGCAAGTGGTGATCAAGCCGCTGAACGATCTCGAAAATGTTACCTCCCAAATCAGCAACGGAAACCTTCACGCACGCGTCAAGCTGGAGACCGGTGACGAATTTGAGCAGTTGGGCCACACCTTTAACACCATGGGGAACAAACTGGCCCGCAGCCGGGAGATCATGGAGGAAAAAATCGATCAGGCCACCCATGAACTTTCGGAGGCCAACCGGGAACTCCAAAAACTGGACAAATTTAAAACCGACTTCATTGCCGACATGTCCCATGAATTGCGTTCACCGGTCACCGCAATCAAGGGCGGATTGGATTACTTAAAGCGCACCATCGACAGTGACGACAGCAAAAGTTACCTGGCCCTGATCGATAACAACCTGCTCAGACTGACCCATTTGGTCAACGACATGCTGGACTTGACACGCATCGAGGCAGGTAAGGTTGAATGGAACTTTGAGGAAAACGATATCGCCGTGCTCATCAGAGAGGTGATCGAAATTGTGAGTCTTAAGGCCAAAAAGAGCTCCATTACGTTAAACTACTCTGGCGATACCCCTATCTGGGTCCAAATCGATCTAGAGCGCATCGAACAAGTGCTGGTCAATCTGATCGAGAATGCCATAAAATTTTCGGATCCGCACAGCCAAGTGGACATTGACACCTATATTGATGACAAGTGCATCAGCGTGACGGTCAACGATTCGGGTATGGGCATCGCAGAGGAGAATTTGGAGATTATATTTAAAAAATTCCATTGCCTGCCGTCCGGAAGTGGCAAGAAGAAAGCCAAAGGCACCGGCCTGGGGCTCACCATCTCCCGTAAGATTGTCGAAGCCCACGGCGGAAAGATCTGGGCACAGAGCAAACCCGGCCAGGGGAGCGTGTTCACCTTTACGCTGCCGCTTCTACAGTCAGAAACCTCTTGAACAGGAGTACCTGACGCAAAAAACCAAGTAACAACTTTAACACCCCAAAAATGTATCAATGCGGGCATGGATGATGATACAGTTAAGCCCATAGAGCCCGAGGAGCTGCTGCAAAAGATAAAAAGATCGGCATCAAATCCACCGTTCCCCGTCTAAAACTGATCGCACCGCACAAATCAGATCCTCCCGGGCAATCGGTTTGCGGAGAAAAGCGTTTATCCCTAATGCTTTTGCGGTTTCATGGGAGATTTTGTCACTGTAGCCAGTGCATAGAATCACCGGCATTTCAGGCTTAGTTACCCGGATATTACGAGCCAGCGCATCACCGGTGATCTCCGGCATGGTAACATCGCTGATGACCAGATCAATGTCATGGGCGTGTAGGGCGAACCAGCCACACGCTTCACTGCTATCCACAAAAGCGGTGACGTTGTATCCCATGCTACGCAATATCTGCTCCCCCAATGCGGCACTGGAGGGTTCGTCATCGATGAGAAAAATATGCTCATTGCCTCCTACCAACATCTTTTCGGAAATAGCTGGTGTTTCCGGCTCCTTCTCAGTTGCCGGAAGAAAGACGTTAAATACAGTTCCCTTGTTTAGCGTACTGTTCACTTCTATCGACCCATTCAGTTTGTTGATAATACTTTTGACCACCGAAAGACCGATACCTGTACCTTGGCCAGGCGATTTAGTCGTAAAATAGGGTTTAAAAATTTCAGCGATTTGTGAATCAGTCATCCCGGGTCCTGTATCGGATATTGCTATCTGCACATAATCACCCAAACTCAATGCTTTCGGTCGTTCCCAATCCTGTTTACCAAAGCTCACCTGGCTGATTCGAACACCCAGGAGCCCGCCCTCTTCCCCCATGGCTTGGGATGCATTGGTACATATGTTCATCAACACCTGATGGATCTGAACCGGATCTGCTAAAACGTAAGTATCCTCGGATATATCCGCTTGAATTTTAATGGTTTTGGGCAGTGATGCCCTTAACAGCTTTAAAGCCTCTTTGGCAATCCAATTTACGCTGATTGGCTGAACCCTGATCTCCTTTTGTTGTCGCACAAACGTTAATATCTGGCGAACCAATTCTTTAGCGCGGTTGCCGGCCATTAAAATCTGGTTGATGTTGTTCCAAATAGGCGAATCTTTAGGAACGCATTGAAGACTGATCTCCGAAAAGCCAATCATGGCGTGTAATATATTATTAAAATCATGCGCAATCCCGCCAGCCAGAGTGCCCAACGCCTCCGATTTCTGAGATTGAATCAGCAATGCTTCCAACTCTTCTTCTCTGGCCTCAAACTCTTTGCGTTCCCGGATATCCCTGGTGGTGCCCTGAATCCCGACAATATTATCGTTCTTGTCGAAAACGAATTTGGCGAGGATTTCAACCGGCACCACTGTCTTTTTTTTGCTTAAAAGCTCGGTTTCAAATAAGACCCACGGTTTCTTTTCACCCCTTTCCATCGCCTGTAAAACAATGTTGCCCATTCTTTGCATTTCAATCAATGTGCAGTGTTCCGACAAGTTGGTTCCGATCCATTCATCAGAGCTGAATCCCAGCATCTGCACCACCGATGGGTTGACGTATCTAAAATTTAATTCCTTATCCATCAACCAGATCACATCCAGGGTATTATCCGCCAGCAGGCGGTATTTTCGTTCGTTTTCCGAATGGGCAAACTCCGCCAACTTCAAATCGCTGAGTTTCACACAGGTACAAATGGAGGTTCTGTCCGGAAAAACACGGCGAATGGTTTTGGTCCACTCTTGCTTGCCGATCTGAACAATATCTTCTTGTTGTCCGGTTTCACCGAATATATTCTCAGGCGGCGCTTTTATTTTATAGAAAGGGCAATTTCCCACCCCATCGCAATAAGCGTTTGAATAAAGGTTGTTGCCATTTTCATCAAAAACGGCAAACCCAATCTTTGCCATTTCAAGCCCTTCGTTCAACCAGCGGGCAAGCTGTTCATGGGAAAACGTTTTTGCTGTTAGTTCCATCAGCCACCTCCAATCGATGCTAACTGCCTTTGAGTGCCTTGAATGTTGATGCCGGTTTGGAAACAGATGGGAACTTGCTTTTTAGGCCTGCGAGTATGTCAA
>CAJIBC010000534.1_pt1 | contig 10917 bp, 6 predicted proteins | sample 9199231 | NCBI WGS metagenome assembly CAJIBC01 (sample SAMEA7708282, study PRJEB35096) | sediment metagenome | biome: marine neritic benthic zone biome [ENVO:01000025]; feature: sediment [ENVO:00002007]; material: shallow marine sediment [ENVO:03000034] sea grass bed [ENVO_01000059] ...
AACATTCGAAGCGTGTCTTTGCAGCTTCTTGGCCGGGCACAGGCGTTAGCCTGCCAGCTGGATTCCCATGCGGAAGCAGTGCTGCTCGGGCACAACATGAAAGACCGCCTTGCGCCTCTGATGGCTGCCGGAGCAAACCGGGTTCACTCGGCCGATCACCCGATGCTGGAAAAATACGAACCTGAAATCTACCTGGATATCATCGCACGCCTGGCCGGGCAGCATGAACCGGAAATCATTCTGCTGGGCTCAACAGCCATGGGACGTGAATTAGCGCCCTTATTGGCCGCAAGACTAAAGACCGGGCTTACGGCCCACTGCATTAACCTTAAATTGAATACCGATCATGTTCTTGAGCAATTCATTCCGGCGTATGGTGGCCTGTTATCCATTATTTGTCCGCAAAAAAGACCCCAGATGGCCACCGTTGCCAAAGGCGTCTTCCCCATGCCCGCCATGGACGGCGATACGGACGGACAGGTGATACCGGTTGGTGTGCCTGACGACATATCCCGGCGGGTGCGAACATTGGAGGTGGTTACCAGGGTTGCTGACGAGGTTCCTTTGGAGTCGGCCCAGCGCGTTGTGTCCGGTGGTGCAGGCGCGGGGGATCGTGATGGCTGGCACCTTATCGCCGATCTGGCGAAAGTCCTCAACGCGGCACTGGGCTGTACCCGACCGGCGGTTGATGAGGGCTGGGCACCCTTAGAGACGATGATCGGCCAAAGTGGCCGCATGGTCAACCCGGAGCTTTACATCGGGGTGGGATTGTCGGGCGAACAGCAACACATGGTCGGTATCACCGATGCCAAACTGATGGTGGCCATCAACAGCGACAAACGCTCACCGGTCTTTGATCAGGTAGATATCGGAATTGTTGAAGATTGTCGTGCGTTTTTACCAGTATTTATCGACGCCATAAAAGCTTTCAAGGAGAAGCAAGTCACCTGTTGAGAGAGTTGGCGATCGCTATCATGAACACAAATTAAATCAACCATAGGAGAACACCCATGGCCTTAAAAACAAGAGACGATTATCTGGCCGCCCTAAAACAAATGCGGCCCAACATCCACAAGTTCGGCGAATTAATTGAGGACGTCACCACCCATGCGGCCACCCGGCGAACCGTGGAAAGCCATGCCATGTGCTACGACGCCTCACACGATCCGGATCTGGAAAAAATGTACACCACGACTTCGTCTTTCACCGGTGAGAAAATTCATCGCTGGAACTCCATGATGCAGGAAGAGGGACATCTGATCAGCAATATGAAGCTAAAGCGCCAGAACTACCGCCGCAGCGGCACATGCACAGGGGGGGTCTGCGTAGGCTGGAATGCCATGAATGTCATGTGGGCCATTACCCATGAGATTGATGCCGAGCATGGCACGGCTTATCAGGAACGGCTGAAAAACTGGATTCTGCATGCCGAAAAAGAGGGACTGACCGTTGCCGGCGCCCTGACGGATGCCAAGGGTGACCGAAGCCTGAAACCCTCACAGCAGGCCGACCGGGACACCAACCTGCACATCTCCGAAGTCAGAGAGGACGGCATTGTTATTCGCGGGGTCAAAGCCATGATCTGCAGTACGGCCGCATCACAGGAGATCTTCCTGCTGCCGGGCAGCATTTATGGCGAAGCTGACAAGGACTTTGCGCTGTCCTGTGTAGTGCCCAAGGATATTGAAGGTTTGACCATCGTTGAAGCGACCCGACCCAGTGACCAGCGCGACTTGAACGATTCCAGCCTCGAGGAAGTTCCCAACACCGGCATTACCCAGGCGTGGCTGTTGTTCAATGATGTCTTTGTGCCCACCGAGCGGGTGTTCATGTGCAAAGAGTACGCGTTCACCTCGAAGGTGATCGGCTATTTTACGGCCAATTACCGGGCCTGCATCGGCGCCTGCGTGGCCGGCCAGGGCGATGTCATGATCGGTGCGGCCATTCAAATGGCAAGAGCCAACGGGTTGTCCGCCAAAGTGTTTATGAACAAACTGGTCGATATGAGCATCAACAATCAAATCACCTTTGGATTGGGTGCCGGTGCGCTGGCCATCGGTTCAAAACATCCGTCCGGGTCCTGGTTCGCCGATCCGCTCACGGCCCACACCAACAAGGTCATGGTGGCCACCCTCCCATACGAGGTCAAGCGCCTGACCCAGGAAATCGGCGGCGGAATCGTCGAGACCGGCTGCATGCCTTCTGCCAAGGATCTGGACAATGCTGAGTACGGTGAAATGCTCCGCAGGGCATTGAAAGCCGGTGCCTGTTCCGGTGAAGCCCGTTTCAAAGCCGCACGGCTGGCAGAATGGCTGACTGTTGGTGGTGGCATCCCAGGCTGCATGCACGGGGGCGGATCGCCGGACGGGGCCAAGCTGGTGGTGCGCTTTACCACGCCCATGGAGGAGTACGCGGAGTATGCCCGCAAGGTGATGAGTATCAACGAGAAGATTGAAGAGCCGGCAAAGCCGGCAAAAAAGTAACAAGATTATTCTGGTTCTGCTGCGAAACAATTGGTGTAGGGCCGGATAATCTTAAAAAAAAGGTTTGCTGAGAAATAATGCCAAAAATAATACCATTACTCGGACGGATCCGAAAGCCCGGGGGAAAATCAGCAGAGAAAGGGGAGAAAAAATGAGCGGTTATCATGCCTACTGGGATGAAGAGATAGAGACCATGCCGAGAGACAAGCTCAGGGCCTATCAATTCAAATTGTTGAAAGAAAACATTGAGTTAGTCTACCATCATTCGCCATATTACAAACGACATTTCACAGAAGCCGACGTCGCTCCGTTTCATTTGGAAAGTTTCGATGATTTAAAGAGGTTTCCAACGATCGACAAAAAGGTGTTGCGCGAACAACAGGAGCTATACCCCGATTTTGGAGACCTCATATGCGCACCGGAAGAAGATTTCGTCTTTCTCAGCGCTTCCAGCGGCTCGACCGGTGTACCAACAGCATCACCCTTTACTGCCAAGGATTTTGAAGCGTTTCAGGATTGTGAAGCACGCCTGTTCTGGTCCTCGGGCATGCGCCCCACCGATCGGTATTGTCATGCGCTTAATTTTACGCTGTTCGTCGGTGGACCCGACGTTATCGGAGCCATGAAATTGGGTGCACTGACCATTTGGGCCGGTACGATCCCCTCGGAGCGCTTGCTGTCCATCTTCCAGACCTGGAAGCCAACCGTCACCTGGACCACCCCCTCTTATGCCTGGTACCTGGGCGAAACCGCCAAAGAAGCCGGCATCAACGTAGCGGATCTGGCTATCAACAAGATCTTCGTTGCCGGCGAACCCGGCGGTTCCATCCCCGAAACCCGCCTGAACATCGAAGCACTTTGGAATGCCGATGTGTATGATTATTACGGGTTGTCGGACATCTTTGGCGCTTGTGCAGCCATGTGTGAAGAAAAAGACGGCCTGCATTGGGCGGAGGATCATATTTTTGTGGAAGTGGTCGATCCTGATAGCGGAGAAGAGGTTGCCGAAGGTGAGCGGGGGGAGATGATTTTGACATCGCTCAAAAAAGAAGCCCGACCGCTGATCCGGTTTCGTACCGGGGACATCGTATCCTATACAACCGAAAAATGCCGTTGTGGCCGTACGCATATGCGCCTGGATGGCATTCACGGGCGCCTTGACGACATGATGATCATTAAAGGCGTTAATGTATTTCCCAGTGACATCGAAACCATTGTGCGAAACAACCCCAAGCTCACCGGGGAATACGTTTGCGTGATTACCGAGAAAAAACATATGGCCGTGCTGACCGTGGAAGTAGAAAAACAGGAAGATTTCACAGGGGACGAAAACGAGTTGGTAGCCGGTATTCAAAATGAGTGCAAAAAAATCGTGGGGATTAAGCCGAACGTCAGGGTTCTGGAAGCGAAAAGCATCGCCCGCGCAACGCACAAGGCCAAACGGGTCAGGGATGAACGATAACTAAAACAGACGATGGCGACTGGCGATAAGCGTTTGCACAACGTGTGACGGTTATCCTGGCGCTGACAAAGGAAGAAACCATGGCTAATCATTCCAATGAGCAAATGGCCGACCAGATTAAAGAAAAAGCAAAATCGATAGGGGCAGACTTGGTCGGGTTTGCACGAGTAGAAGATCTTAAAAACGCGCCGGCATTTACCTTTGCTCCCAAAATGCCGTTCTGGGAAGGTGTCGGTAGTCGTGACAATGAACTCGGTCTTAAGCCTGGAGAGGTTGCATGGCCGGACGATGCCCAAAGCGTTATAGTCATTGCGGTGGAGCATCCGGAGTCCAAACCGGAATTGGACTGGTGGTACGGCCGAAAAAATCCGCCGGGCAACCAGATTTTAATGGATATCATCAAAACATTATGTCAATGGATTCCGCAAACCTTTGGCGTGGGCACTTTTCATCTTCCCTACCATGTGGAGAAGGGCGGTATCTATTTAAAGGATGCCGCTGTGTTGGCCGGATTAGGGTGTATTGGCAATAACAATATGCTGGTAACGCCTAAGTACGGTCCCCATATTCGGTTACGGGCGTTGACCCTGGATGCCCTTTTACCGCCAAGCGGTCCAACCGATTATGATCCCTGCGAAACTTGTGATGCGCCCTGTCGCCAGGCGTGCCCCCAAGGGGCATTCGATGAACAGCTTTACATTCCTGAAGAATACGATCAGCGGCAGCTTCCCGGGCGTACCGGCGTCTTCTCGCGGCCCACCTGCAACGTTCAAATGACACAAGATTTAGATCTGGCACAAGAGCAAGTGGTCCAAGGATTCGATGCGCCTGTAAAGCTAATCAAGTATTGCCGGCGTTGTGAAATGGCCTGCCCTGTGGGAGGGTAACGCCACAATTTTCTATCACTGGGATGTTGGGCGTCAGCCTGCATCAAAAATAGTAACTTACTGGTTATGAAAGGAGGAGGAAAATGGGGGAAAAAAATGGTGTGCTGGGAAAATATGATGTAACGCTTTTCTGGTCCACAATGATACTATGTTCGTTTATCACTGCTTTTGGGGTTTTTAGCCCTAAGAAATTTGAGGCTGTGTTATTGGCCATGAAGGGATGGATTTCGGTGAATTTCGGGTGGTTCTTTCTTCTGACCATAGTGGCCTTTATGATCTATTTGCTATGGGTCTCGCTAAGCAGATATGGAAACATTCCTCTGGGCAAGGATAACGACAAGTCGGAATACACTTATTTCGAATGGATCGCCATGCTGTTTAGTTGTGGTATCGGTATTGGATTTATTATGTGGGCCATCGCCGAGCCGCTCTACCATCATGCCAGCCCGCCATATGGGGCAGCAGCGGGTGAGGCTGCCGCCGCCCCTGTGGGGATGCAGATCAGCCTGTTGCATTGGGGAATCCACGGATGGGCCTGCTATGCCATTGCCGGTCTGGCCATCGGTTATACCACTTACCGCTTGGGGCGTCCGTTGACAGTGGCCAACTCGCTTTACGGCCTTTTGGGTGAAAAGGTCAATGGCATCATCGGAAAAATCGTCGACTTTTTGGCCGCCTTTGCCACCATAGCCGGCATTGCCACATCGCTGGGCATGGGACTGATGTCCATCCGGTTCGGCATCAATCACCTCTTCGGTGTTAAAATGGGAACGGTAGGTCTGGTTGTCATCATGCTCGGACTGATCGCGGCTTATACCATCTCCGCGGCTTCCGGACTGAACAAGGGCATTCGGATTCTCAGCAAGGTAAATATGTACCTGGCCTTTGTCGTGCTGCTTTTCTTTTTTCTCTTCGGCCCGACCCTCTACCAGCTCAACCTGATGCTGGAATCTACCGGGCGTTATTTCCAGAATTTCTTATTCATGTCCTTCTTTGCTGATGCCACCAAATCAGCCAGTGATGGCAAATGGCTGGGCTGGTGGACGATTTTCTATTGGGCCTGGTGGATTGCCTGGGGACCGTTTGTGGGCGGATTCGTGGCTCGAATTTCCAAAGGCAGGACCATTCGTGAGTATGTGACCGGGGTTGTACTGGTGCCGCTTGTGATTACCATCGTTTGGTTTAATGTCATTGGAGGCTCAGCCCTGCATGCCGAGGTCAACAATACGTTGGAAATGTACAAAGCGATTTCCGCTGATGTTGGATCGGGAATCTTTACCCTTTTAACAGCGTACCCAATAGGGACTCTTATCGCGTGGGTCGTGTTTTTCAACCTGATTGTATTTCTGGTTACCTCTGCGGATTCCGCGGCCTTTTTTGTGGCCATGATGGTGGGCAAGGGCGAACTCAATCCGACCGTGGGACAGCGACTGACCTGGGGATGTTTTATTGGCGTGATTGCCGTAGTGCTGCTTATTGCGGGTGGATTGAAAGCGGTTCAAACCGCATCAATCATCGCCGCGCTGCCATTTGCTTTCGTCATGATTGCTATGATGATATCAACCACCATGCTTTTGAAAAAGGAGCCTTTAGGTACGGTCGGCACAACCGCTCCCTCGAAGGAGTCTGGGGATGAGCTGACAGCGGAACCCGCCGCACTACCATCTGAATAATAATTATTTACGAAAGACTGCGTTCTGGTCAGTTAGAATTTTTCCATGACGCTAATATTCCCTGCGGCCGATCTGTAAGAAGCCGCAGGGAATATTTTTATTTTGGGGTTCTCTATAAAGCCCAAGTCACTTTACCCTGCCGACCCATGGTGGCATCTTAGAATCGTCCCTTTCCTTAAATTATAAGAGATACATATTTTTCAGGATAAAGCCCCAAAAGACAGGGAAAAGAAAGTCAGCGACCACCAGCCTCTCCGGGCAAAATTTCCAATCAACAAATTAACCCACGAGCTTCCTTATTTACCTTCCGAAACCATAAATGTGAATTCAGGCTAAAAGAACCGGTTTCCAGGGTCTTTCGGATCTATTTGCCTGTAACAATAAGTGCAGGTTGCCCTTTTATTGAGAATGCTTACCATATGGTGAATATCAATGTTTCTGTTTAAAAAAGCATGAAGTGGTTGTAAAACTTTATTTCAGGCCCCTGGGTCGACCCATGGGCATTGAGAAGCGAACCGGGCATCCCTATACGCGGGATGCTTGAATCTGACTTAAAGTTTTAAAACCACTTCGATGACTTTGGAAACCAGCGAAAAGGGAGTTAAAAATGGATGCACAAGTTCAAAGCTCACTTCAATGGATCAATGGCATGATGGATGATTCTCCTGATGAAGCGTGCTGCGATATAAGCGCAAGTGATACACAGGATATGGAGCTATTGGATGCCTATTCACGGGCAGTCATTAAAGTGGCGGATACTGTGGGACCGGCAGTTGTGAGTGTTTCCGTGGGGAAAAAGAAGATGAATAACCGGCCTGAAATTCCGGGTGCGGGATCGGGTGTGTTAATCACCCCGGATGGCTACGTTCTTACCAATGATCATGTGGTGCACGATGCAAAACAGCTAAATGCAACTCTGATGGATGGCACCAGCCTGCCCGGTGTTCTGGTGGGCACTGATCCGGCTACGGATTTAGCGGTGATCCGGGTAGAGGCTTCAAGTCTGCCCTGCGCCACTTTGGGGAAATCATCGATTCTAAAAGTGGGTCAGCTTGTGATCGCCATGGGAAACCCTTTCGGTTTTCAATCCACGGTTTCCACCGGAGTTGTGAGTGCCATGGGCCGGACATTAAGAAGCCGCGAGGGAAGGTTGATCGAGAATATCATTCAGCACACGGCCCCGCTTAATCCCGGAAATTCGGGTGGTCCCCTGGTGGATTCCGCAGGTCATGTGATCGGAATCAATACGGCCATTATTGCCATGGCCCAGGGAATTGGTTTTTCAATCCCTTCAAATACGGCCAAGTGGGTGGTATCGCAGTTGCTGACCTATGGTCGCGTGAAGCGCGGTTTTCTGGGGATTGCGGCCAGGGAAAGACCCTTGGGACGAAGGGTTGTCCGCTTTCACAACTTAGAAAAAGAAGCCGTGGTGGAAGTTATTTCTGTCGATCAAAATGGTCCGGCTGGTTTGGCAGGAATTCGGGTAGGGGATTTAATTGTAAGCGTGAACGGAGATAGTGTATCGAGTGTGGATGATCTTCACCAGTTTTTTTCAAAGTGGCCCATTGGAAAGACTGTACCAATAACCATCTTGCGGGGACAGAAAAAAAGGAAAATTCCTGTCGTTCCCAAAGAGGCCAAAAAATAGAAGCATTTGATTTCTATGCTGTTTGCTAATTGTATAGCGAATTTTATCGGTTCATTTTTTATTCAGACAACCTCTGGGACTGAAAATCCCCGTATCGGCAGTTCGATTCTGTCTCTTAGCACCAGTAATATCAAAGGGTTAGCGGCAACAGCTACTTACCTTTGATAATTTATGTCGTTTCTTTCCCCACATTAAATAAATTAATAGTGAATTGATTGTTGTGAGTGTACAGGTTGGAGATAAATAAGGTTTTTTAACGGATAGAAAGCATGTGGTATATAGCATTAACGCAAGAATTAGCCACGATCTGATAACCACAATATCTTGCGGTACTGCAGTTGCTTATGTTTGGTATGAATGATCCGTGGAAGTTGCTCGGAATTCATGAACATGATGGTCTGAAATAGTTATTTCTCCAATTCCCTTTTAACAGCAAGACCTATTTTTTCCAGCGTGACCGGCTTCTTTATGTATTGACCCGCACCTAATTTTTGAGCTTGTTTCACTTCATCTGTTTCAGCGAATCCACTGATTATGATAGCCTTTTGTTTAGGATGAATTTCTATTATTTTCTCGTATGTCTCACGACCATTTATGCCTGGGTCCATAATCATATCAAGCAATAATAAATCTGCCGTATTTTCTTTTAAATATTCAACAGCTTCTTCACCACTTGAAACCGCTTTGTTTTTATAGCCAAGTTTGTCCAACATCTTACAGGATATCTCTCGTTGGCTTTCCACATCATCAACAACCAGAATGGTCTCGCCGTTTCCTTTGTAGTCTTTGATGGGTATGGATAAAGTTTTATCCGACATTTCATCTCTTGTAATCGGAAAATACAGCTCAAATGTTGTGCCGTTCTCGCCAGTTACCACATCTACATAGCCTTTATGATCCTGTACAACATTCCAGACTACGGCAAGGCCTAAACCGGTGCCGCTTCTGCCCATAATCTTCTTGGTATAAAACGGTTCAAATATCCTCTCAAGGTCATCTGAAGGTATTCCCGAACCATCGTCTGATACAGCCAGAACGACGTATTCACCTATGTTAACATCATCATATCCCCTCAATGGTCTATCGACATAACGGTTGACAGTAGATATGGTGACATTACCGCTTCCTTCAATAGCTTCTGCGGCGTTTGAAACCAGGTTCATCACTGTCTTTCTGATATGAATTAGAGAACCGCTTATATTAAATAAGTCCCTATCGAGGTTGGTTTTTAATTTAATTGTTGGCTTAAACTGTTCAAGCTTTTTAAACTCAGGAGAATGTAAATAGTCACCGATCAGATCGTTTAAGTTCAAAACTTCTTTTGGAATGGCTACTCCTCTTGCTACGGTTAACAGATCCTGAACAATAGCGGTCGCCCTTTGCCCGGACTCCTGTATTGTTTCAATGGGATTTCTCAACTTGCTGTCTTCAGGTAAATCGATTAAAATTAAATCCGGATAGCTGACAATCCCAGATAGAACGTTATTCAAGTCGTGGGCGACACCGCCTGCCAAAAGACCCAAAGACTCCATTTTTTTAGATCGGAAAAGCTTTTCTTCTAATTCCATCCTTTCATTTTCAGTCTTTTTTCGCTCGTTAATCTCACTATATAATTTTGCAACCGTTGTCTCCAACCCTTTGTGGGCTTCTTTCAGCTCGCGCTGTGAATTTTCCAATTGAATCGTTTTTTCCTCAAGGTCCTTGTTTTGCCGGCGAAGCCGATCCCGTCCTTGTCTTAGTCTGACGGCCGTAAAAGAAGAAAAATAGGCGACTATAAAAAGTAAAGCAATTACTGCAAAAGCTCTAAAAAATTGAGCCGAAAGGGGTATATTAAAATTGGGGTCGACTTTTTGACTATGAATGATGCCCAAGCCGTCCAATGCCACCATGGATCCAAAGAAAAAAGCACATAAAATTGCGACAATAAAAGGCCTGCGACGAGGCGACACGGCTCCTATATAAGCAATTAAGGTGGCATAGATAGGAGTAAGGTACGAAGCTTCGATTCCTCCCAGTGAATAAATAATAGCTGTATAGCCCGCAATTTCCAGAACATGGATAACAAGAGAAATGATAACGTAGACGTTTTTGCGTTTATTGTATCTAAGAAAAAACAGTGTCGGTGGATTGATCAAAATAAGAAACAGAACCGAGTAACTGATTCCGCTAAAATGAGATATCTGGATTTCACCGAACCAAAAAGCAAGTAGTGCGACCAGCCACATAAGCAAAGAGGCAACCGAACGGACGATGGCCCCTTGTACATGGGTTTTGAAAAGCTTTGCATGTTTGACGTCGGGTAACAGGTTATCGGTAACTATCATTAAATCTCCCCATTAGAATTTACAATAATAATATATATTATATATTTTTCTCTATAATTCATGAAAAATGAACTTATCGAAAAAATGCAATTTCCATGCACAAAGAAAAATTTAATTTTTCTTAAACAGTTTTAATTTTATCATATATATTAAAATTATCAACAATATTATTAGGTTTCGGATTCTAAAGAAATACTACAAAAAAATGGCTATGCAGCTTTTGACACCTATATGGCATGTATTACAGCTGCAGTATAACAACTCATTTGAGGGAAGGAAATGTCATGAATGATTCTGAAGAGAAGAAGTGGTGATATATTGCGATAATCTGCAGAAAAAGATACCTCCGAAAACCTGTGATATCATGAAATACCACAAATTGCCCCAAATTACAGATATGCAGATGAAATCCAAGAAATTTAGCTTTTCTTGAAACATGA
>CAJIBC010000259.1_pt1 | contig 10915 bp, 7 predicted proteins | sample 9199231 | NCBI WGS metagenome assembly CAJIBC01 (sample SAMEA7708282, study PRJEB35096) | sediment metagenome | biome: marine neritic benthic zone biome [ENVO:01000025]; feature: sediment [ENVO:00002007]; material: shallow marine sediment [ENVO:03000034] sea grass bed [ENVO_01000059] ...
AACCAGACTGATCAACGTCAACGATACGAACATCTTTATTTTCATGGTTTTTGGCGTCATGGTATGTTTCCTTCAGTGTGGAGAGTTCTCAGTAACTGCTCTGTCGAACTGCTGCGCAGGCTTTTCAAAAAGATGAACATCAAACGTCCCACAATGAAGGAAACATAACCATGACGCCAAACACCATGAAAATAAAGATGTTCGTATCGTTGACGTTGATCAGTCTGGTTGCTCTGATCGCCGGATGTCAAAACAAGCCGGCTGGTGCCAGCGCCAGTGCGGCTCCGCCGCCCCCCACGGTGACGGTGAGCCAACCGGTGACCCAAAACGTGGTGCACTATGCCGAGTTCAGCGGCACCACCGAAGCGGTTGAATCGGTCACCATTCGCGCCCGGGTGGAAGGGTATCTGGAAAAAATTTTGTTCACCGAAGGCACCATGGTTCAAAAGGGAGACTTGCTCTTCACCATCGATCCCAAACCTTATCAGGCCCGCCTGGACGAAAGCCGTGCCGAGCTGGCCATGCGCCAGGCCGAACTTGAGCTGGCCCGGGCCACCAAAACACGCAAGGAAAATGCCCTGCGCGACGGCGCCGTTAGCGAAGTCGATGTCATCGATGCCCGGGCCCGGCTGGGCAAGGCCGAAGCCGGTATCATGGCTGCTGAGGCAACGGTTCGCACTGCTCAGCTCAATCTCTCCTATACCCGGGTCACGGCATCCATCGATGGCCGCATCGGTCGCAGTCTGGTGGACGTGGGCAACCTGGTAGGTGCCGGTGAGCGCACCGAGCTGACCACCATCGTCAGGGATGATCCGATATACGCCTACTTCACCATCAGCGAGCGCGACTGGGTGCGCTACCAGGCCGGCCGTGCCGACACGGCCCAAGACGAACCCATGACCGTCGATATGGGCCTCTCCGGTCGCAATGACTTTCCCTATTCCGGCAAACTCGATTTTGTCGACAACCGCGCGGATGCGGCCACCGGTACCATCCAGGTGCGGGCCATCTTCGCCAATTCAGGACATCGCATTGTGCCCGGACTCTTCGCGCGTATCCGGATTCCGGTGGGTGAAACCAGCGATGCCCTATTGGTCCCCGACAGCGCCCTGGGCCATGACCAGCAAGGTCGCTTTTTACTGTTGGCCAACCAGGAGAATGTCACTGAATACCGGCCGGTTACAGCCGGTGAACTGGTGGACGGCATGCGGGTCATCCAAACCGGACTGCAGGGTGATGAACGCGTTATCGTCAACGGCATCCAGAAGGCCCGTCCCGGCGGTCCCGTGACACCGGTGGAGGCCAAACCTGCCACGCCGTCAGAAAAGAGCGTTACCGACGCTGCGTCAACCGAACCGTCGGTCTAAGGAGACTTGCCATGATAAGCCGATTCTTTATCAATCGACCCATTTTTGCGGCCGTACTTTCCATTGTCATCGTCATTGCAGGGCTGGTGACGCTGAAATCCCTGCCCATCGCCCAATACCCGGAGATCGCTCCGCCCACCGTACAGGTGACGGCGACCTATCCCGGGGCCAGTGCCAGCGTTCTGTCCAGCACCGTGGCCCAGCCCATCGAGGAGCAGGTCAACGGTGCCGAGGGCATGCTCTACATGTCCAGCACCAGCACCAACAACGGCCAGTACATTCTCACCGTCACCTTCGAGGTGGGCACCGACCTGGACATGGCCCAGGTGTTGGTCCAGAACCGGGTTTCCCAGGCCGAGGCCCTGCTGCCTGAGACCGTCCAGCGCATCGGGCTCACCGTGGAGAAGCAGTCCACCAATATTCTGTTGTTTGCCGCAGTCACCTCTCCGGATGACCGGTATGACGCCCTCTACCTCAGCAACTATGCCAGCCTGCGCATCAAGGACGAGTTGTCGCGCCTCGAAGGCGTGGGCTCGGTGATGGTATTTGGGGCCGGTGACTACAGCATGCGCATCTGGCTCGACCCGAACCAGCTCAAGGCACGCGGGTTGACCACCAGTGATGTGATCGATGCCATTCGCGAACAGAATGTGCAGGTGGCCGCTGGCCAGATCGGCCAGTCACCGGCCACCGACCGGCAGGATTTTCAATACGCCATCAACGTCCGTGGCCGTCTGGAGGAAGTGTCCGAGTTCGAGCGGATCGTGGTCAAGTCCCTGCCCGGCGGGCGCATGATCCGTATCAAGGACGTGGCCCGGGTGGAGCTGGGTGCCCAGACCTATGACATGTCAAGCCAGACCGCCGGCAAAGATTGCGCGGCCATCGGCATTTTTCTGCAACCCGGCGCCAACGCCCTTGAAACAGCACAACGCATCAAAGATCGTATGGCCGATCTGGAAGCGGCTTTTCCGCCGGGGCTTGCCTACGAAATCCCCTTTGACACCACCGTCTTTGTCAAAGCCTCCATCGACGAAGTGGTGCAGACCCTGTTTATCGCCACAATTTTGGTTTTTTTCACTGTGCTGGTCTTTCTGCAGAACTGGCGCGCCACCTTGATCCCGGCGGCCACCATCCCGGTGTCGCTCATCGGCACGTTTGCCGCCATGGCAGCCTTGGATGTGAGCATCAACATGCTGTCGCTTTTCGGCCTGGTACTGGCCATCGGCGTGGTGGTGGATGATGCCATCGTGGTGGTGGAGAATGCATCACGCAATATCGACACGTCGGGGCTCACTTCCAAGGAGGCCACCATCCAGGCCATGAAGGAGGTTTCGGGTCCCATCATCGCCACCACCCTGGTGCTGCTGGCGGTATTTGTACCCACGGCTTTCTTGGGCGGGATCACCGGCCAGCTCTACCGTCAGTTTGCCCTCACCATCGCCACGGCAACGGTGTTCAGTTCCATCAATGCCTTGACCCTCAGCCCGGCGTTGGCCGCCATCCTGCTGCGGCCCTCTGCCCCCCGCACCAATTTTCTGGCCCGGGGATTCAACTGGATGTTCGGTAAAGTCCAGAGCCGTTACCAGCGGACCCTCGCCAGCCTCATCCGACGCGGCGTTGTGATGACGGTTGTGTTCGCAGGCCTGACAGCGGCTGCCTTGTACGGTTTTGACAGCCGGCCCAAGGGATTCGTGCCCAACGAGGACCAGGGGTGGGCCATGTATAGTATCCAACTGCCGGACGCCGCCTCGCGGCAGCGCACCTTGGCCGTGGTGGAAAAACTGAACCAGCGCCTGGCCGACATGCCCGGCATTCGCAGCTGGGTGGCTGTGCCGGGCTACTCCTTGATGGATGGCGCCGTCATTCCCAATGCCGCCGCTGTATGGACAGTATTCGATCCCTGGGAAGAGCGGCTTCCGGCAGGTTTGACCCAGGAGGCCGTTTTGGGCGAGATGTGGGGGGCGGTGGCCGATATCCAGGAGGCCATGATTTTCGCCTTTGCACCGCCACCCATAATGGGGCTTGGCACGGCCGGTGGTTTCGAGATCCAGATTCAGGACCGCAACCACCTAGGGCTCAACACCCTTGAGCAGATGACCAATGAGATCACGGGCGGTGCATTTGCCCATCCGCAACTGCAAATGGCGTACTCCACCTTCCGGGCCAATGTACCCCAATTGCAGGCCCATGTGGACCGCTCCCAGACCAAAAGCCTGGGTATCCCCCTGAGCAACGTGTTCGATACCCTGCAGGCCAATTTGGGGTCGGTGTATGTTAACGATTTCAATAAATTCGGCCGTACGTACCAAGTGCGTGTCCAGGCAGACGCTCCATTCCGGTCCAGCATTGACGACATCCTGCGGCTGGAGGTGCGCAACGACCAGGGCGGCATGGTGCCCTTGGGCACTGTGGTGGATGTTTCCGAAACCCTGGGTCCCCAGATCATCACGCGATACAATATGTATCCTTCGGCCAAGATCAGCGGGCAGGGCATGCCCGGTACCAGCTCGGGAGAGTCCATGACCATCATGGAGCAGATGGCCGCCGGGACGCTGCCGGCCGGGATGGGCTACGAGTGGACCGGTATGTCCTTCCAGGAGAAGGCCGCCGCCGGACAGACCCTTTTGGTATTTATCCTGGCAGTGCTCTTCGTCTATCTGGTGCTCTGTGCCCAATACGAGAGCTGGTCCCTGCCCCTGACTGTTATCCTGGCGGTTCCCCTGGGATTACTGGGCACCGTGGTAGCGGTGACGGTGCGCGGTATGGAGATCAATGTCTACACCCAGGTCGGCATCGTCCTGCTCATCGCCCTGACCTGCAAAACCGCTATCCTGATTGCCGAGTTTGCCAAGACGGAACGTGAGGCCGGTCAGGGCATATATGAAGCGGCCCTCAAAGCGGCCCGGTTGCGCTTTCGTCCCATCCTCATGACCGCCTTTACCTTCATCCTGGGTGTCTTTCCCCTGGTCATCGCTTCCGGCGCCGGTGCCGCAGGCCGCCAGGCCCTGGGAACAGCCGTTTTCGGCGGAATGATAACCGCTACGCTGCTGCTGGTACTGTTCGTGCCGCTGTTTTATGTGCTGGTGCAAAAGGCGACGGAGAGATTGGGTGGCAAGAGGCCTGCAGGGGAAAGGTCGGAGCAGCGGCTGGGGTATAGCTGATGGACGAAGTGCCCTTATGGTTGTAGTTCACGGATTGTATCGATGATGATCTGCAATCGTCATAGCGGTATTGATATTCGGCTTACTTTTGCCCCATGACCGTAATGCCCTCGGTTATCCATTGCCAGGCATCTTCGATGTGATCCATCTCGAAATAGTCCGTCTCCAGGCCGCTGAAAAGCCCGAACAGGGCGACCCAGGTGCCTTTATAGGGGCGGTCGCCCACCACGGCCAGGCGTTCGATGTGATCGCTGTTCAGCTTGACGGTACGCAGGTCTTCGTAGAGCGCTTCTGCACTGTTGAAACAGGGATATTGTATTGCGGTGAGAAGAATGCGGATGTTGCCCCATGCGGCGATGTGGGCCTTGATCGTGCGGTCGAGGTGATCGTGCTCTCTATCGGTGATCTCGCCGGTGATTTTGATGGCCAATACGCGTCCTTTGATCTCTTGGATATGCTCAAACATCGGGGCCTCCAGGAATGAATAAATTGTTTATCAAACCCGATAGTTGCACATATTGAAGACGCGGTCCGCGGATTTACCGTTGGGGGGTGTGGCAGGTCATTGTCTCCGCAGATCTCCGGTATATGCAACCACAGGATAAACTAATCCTTCCTTTGCACAATTGCAATTTGATCAACCGATATATCCGATATTCCAGCCCGCAGATGATGCCCGGGGGTACAAACTACTTGACTTTAAAGCCCGTCTGAACCAAAATTTCTCTAAATATTAGTCGGTTAAAATTTCCATTGGACTTGTCTGCTCCACCCAGCAGAGGCTATTATTCCGTGACGCGTTTCCAGCAAACTGTGATCTCCGTCCTGCTTTCGGTATTTCTTATCGGAGGCGGTACTGTGGGGTATATGATCATCGAGAAGTGGTCTCTGTTTGACGCTTTTTATATGACCATCATCACCATCGCCACTGTGGGATACAGCGAAGTCCATGCGGTGAGTATGGCGGGGCGCATTTTTACAGTGGTGCTCATTTTTCTGGGAGTGGGGTATTTTCTGTATGTGGCCGGCGGCATTATCCAATTTTTGGTGGAAGGCCGCATTCGACTGGTCATGGGGAGGCGTAAATTGGACACACAGATCAATAAGCTGAACGATCATTTCATTATCTGCGGTTACGGCCGCATCGGTCGTGTATTGGCCCAGTTTCTCATTGAAAAGTATGTGAATGTGGTGGTCATTGAACGCGATGAGCGTCGTGTGCACAAAATGGATGAAGATGGTGTCCTCTATCTCATCGGAGAAGCCAACGATGAAAAGATTTTGGAGCGGGCGGGCATTCATCGCGCCAAGGGCCTGGTGACGGCCGTTGCCACCGATGCCGACAATGTTTTTCTGGTTCTGATCGCCAAAGAGATGAATCCCGCGCTTTTCATCGTGGCCCGCGCCAGTCAAAATGCTACCAAAAAAACATTGCAGGCCGCCGGCGCCGACAAAGTGATTTCCCCCTACGATTTAGGTGCCAGGCGCATGGCGCACGCCATATTAAGGCCCACCGTCATCAAGTTTTTAGAGATGGCCTTTGCAGACGATAAGGTGGATATACAGGTTGAGGAGATCAAAATCAGGCCAACCTCAAAAATGGCTGGCAAAACCATGATGGAGTCCGCCATTCGGCAAGAGTACGATTTGATCATCATCGTCATTCGAAAACCGGACGATCAGATGGTCTTTAATCCCAAGGCCGACACCGTCATCGAGGCCGGAGATGTCATGGTCGTCGTGGGAAGCGCCAGAAATATCAAAGAGCTTGAACGCAACAGCTAACACCTCAGCTATCCGCAGTAATCAGAACCATCGCGATCTTTACCGATCCATCATTATTCCAACACTATATCTTACTACACGGCGATGGCCTCCCATTTGTTTCCATCTCATTGGGACAAATCCTGCCTGCAGTCACATCTAAATCCCAACGCATATATCGATCCTTTAACAATTGAGGATATCCACGTCTTGACAGCACATTCCCATATACGTTACATACGTTACATATGTTGCAAACGTTACATTTCATTATGCCCACAACTATTAATTGATGAAGTGTCTATGAGTATGCATCCCATAAAATTGCATAAGGAAACTTTCACATTGGCCCAAGCTGCCAAGATATGCGGTGTTAGCCGTGTCACAATATGGCGATGGGTTAAAGCCAACGACCTTCCTGCCACCACCACATTGGGCGGGCACCATCGTATCCTGAAATCTGATTTAAACCTCTTTCTCCAGGAAAAAGTTTTTGTTGCCGGGGACGCTGATCGCAGAAATAGAATTCTGATTGTAGATGATGACACCTTCATTCAAAAATTATTATGCAGGACCATTGAAAGGTGCGGCTTTAGAGTTAAGGCTTGTTCAAACGGTTTTGAAGCGGGAATTCGTGTGATGCAATTCCGGCCGCACCTGATCATACTCGACCTCTTTATGCCGTATATGGACGGTTTTCAGGTATGCCGGCTATTGAAAAAAGACCCGGAAACAGCATCCATCAAAATCATCGCTATATCCGGGCATTCAGACCACGCCAACATTGAGAGGGTCTTGGATTGTGGGGCGGATCTTTTTCTGATGAAGCCATTGGGCAAAACTGAATTGATTCATCAAATAGATTCTCTTCTACGCCAGCCGTTGGGTGTCTAACGTGTGTGTATACCAGCAATGCTTAACCTTGGACCACGACCATGCCATGCTCAAATCGTTCATGCGCTTATGGGGATAGCTGGCGCCCGTCGAATCTAATGACCGGTTTTGTGATCGCGCTGCTATGACAATTCGTCGCCAAGCTCAAGCGGTGCTCACCAGCGGTGAGCAAAGAAGGTATGAAGAACAGGGCAGCCATCCCGATTATTTTGTGTACCGGCCACCATAAACATATGGTGAGAGACCAGGCACTAAAGGCGGGTTTTGATGCTTTCGAAATGAAGCCCTTAGCAAAAGCGGTATTGCTCACAATGGTGCGCAAAGTCCTGGATAGACACTCCTAGCCGGCGCATGAGGTCTTGATTGATTCCAATAGTTCTGATGTTTGGAGATGAATGGCACAGCGAAGATGCACTTACTGAGCTATGGGGAATAGATACTGTATGTCTTATCGTTTTGACTATAAAGAAGATTGGGGTTGCATCCATCTGATTTATTCCGGGAGGGTGGATGTTCATGAAGCATACGCTTCCCGTTATAAAGTTCGGGATTTTACTGTGGCCAAAAAATGCCGCAAGGTGCTGGTGGACACAACCCAAGCGGATTTGGTGCTCACGGACCGCGAGCAAAAGCTATTTTCTCAGAGTCATCACAACTTTTTGCCAATAGGCTTACATATTGCGCTGATCGTTGATGATAAATACATGCTTAATAAAGATGCGCTTGAATCGCCTTCAGTGGCCCCCGCGGTCACGCAACGGATTTTTAGTACAGTATTACAGGCTCTGGATTGGCTATTGGAAGTATGATGCATATCGAGCGCGGTGGTTTGTACTATCAATTGGCCATGCGGTTTTCGGGTCCAGGATCCGGCCGCTTTTTCTCATACCACTGACTGATTTTTTCCATCAGGGTTGTCGGGTTCACCGGTTTGGGCAGATAGTCATCCATTCCGGCATCCAGGCACTTCTTGCGATCCTCCTTCATGGAGTTGGCGGTGACGGCAATGATGGGCACCGTCGGATTTAAACATTTGTTCCCAGGGTTGCGTATGGCGCCGGTGGCCTCAAAACCATTCATCTCCGGCATTTGTAAATCCATGAGCACCACATCATAATCTTTTTTGCACAGCTCCTGAACCGCTAACCGACCGTTTTCGACCACTTCGGCGTGACAGCCGTGGAAGCCTAAAATCTTCAACATCACCCTTTGATTGATCACATTGTCCTCCACCACCAATATGCGCGGTCCACTGGCGTGGGCCTCATTCAGGATCTCACGGGTGATAAGGCGATCGGATTGAACATGACGGTGCTGTGGGCTCTCCTTCTGACCGTAGACCAGCTTGAGGCAGTTTAATAGCTGTGATGCTCGAATGGGCTTGGCCAGAAATGCGTCAAAACCGGCGTTGTTGATTTCATCGGTGTCGCAGCCAAGCTCTATGGATGTGAACAGGACCATCTTAACGTCCTTCAAGAGCGGATCCTGCTTAATGGCCCGGCCCAGATCGACGCCATCCATTTCCGGCATCATGTGATCGATCACGGCCAGTTTAAAGGGGTCTTTTTCAGATACGGCCTGATGCATGGCTGCCAAGGCCTCGCGTGCACTTTCAACTGTGGCGCATGGAAGATTCCATGATCTTAGATAGCCTTCCAGCACCTGGCGATTGGTGGGATTGTCGTCCACCACTAAAATCCGCTTACCAGTGATGTCATCGACATGATAAGGTTTTCGGATGGGAAGCGATTTTTCTTTCTCCAGCCTGATGGTAAACCAGAATATAGATCCCTGGGTTGGCGTGCTTTCGAAATCGATATGACCGCCCATCATCTCGGTGAAGTGTTTGGCCAGTGATAGGCCAAGTCCCGTTCCGCTATATTTGCGGGTGGAGCTGTAATCGACTTGGGAGAAGGGATCGAAAATCCGGTCCTTGCGCTCGGGGTCGATGCCGACACCCGTATCTTTCACCGCAAACCGCAGGGTGCTGTGTTGCTCTTCGTCTTCAGCCAGAGAGACATGCAGGGAAACAGTCCCTTGGTGAGTGAACTTGACCGCGTTGCTCATCAAACTTTGAACCACTTTTTTAAGGCGCCGTGGATCTCCTTTCAGATAGGCGGGCACATCTCCATCCACCCGGTGGGAGAAGGCCAAATTCTTTTCTCTGGCCTTGGGTGTGAAGGTTTTGGACACCTCGTTGATAAGCGATAATAGATCAAACCCGATGGCATCCAACTTTGTCGTTCCAGCCTCGATCTGGGAGAAGTCAAGGATATCGGTGATGATGGCCAACAACCCTTCGGAGCTCTTCATGATGATGTCGGTAAATTCACTTTGCTCATCGGTCAGTTCCGAATTTTGCAGGATGCCGGTCATACCGATGATGCCGTTCATGGGCGTACGCAATTCATGGCTCATGTTGGCGAGAAATGCATCTTTGGACCGGTTGGCCTCATTGGCCGCTGAAAGGGCCGACTCTAGATTGAATTGGGTCTCTTTAAGTTGGGATATATCGATAAAGCTATAGAGCAGGTAATCTTTGCCTTGCTCCCTAAAAGGCATTAAGGTTTTTAAAACACTCTTTTGGGTGCCATCGGCCCGGATTAACATCTGCTCGGTTCGTTTAAACATTTGCTGATAGTCTGTGACCGGGTATTCTCCTTCACGGGCCGTGCAGATAAACTGTCGGCTCTTTCGACCCACCACAGATGGTTTGTCCGCACCGATCATTTCCAACGCGCTTTTATTGGCATCAGTGATGGTGAGGGTCTCAGGATCAATAAATAAGACTCCGGCTATGGATTGATCCAAAATGGTTTGCAAGCGGGTTTCGGATTCGATTAATCCGGCCTCAATTTTTTTGCGGTTTTCGACCTCGCTGATGAGACTGCTGTTTATGGTGGATAACTTGGCGTTGAGTTTGGCCACCCAAGCAGCGACGAAACAGACGGCAATAAAGATGAAGCCTCCGAAGATAAGCCATTTATGGAGAACGGCTGATGTAATCCCCACAGAAACCGGCAGTACCACAAGCAAAAGGATCAATAGGGACCGCTTTACTGCATATCGCAAACACATGGTCATAAACTCCAACGATAATTTTGCATCACAGGGTAAAGCTAAAATGGGTGTTGAACCGCCTCAAAGGTAAATTTTATGCGCATATTTAATTGAGTTAGAATCCCAGAGGTGTGTTGAGAGATAGAGCACATCAGTGCAGCGCAATGGAGTGGGCAATGGAAAGCAGGTTATTCCAGCATCGTTTAAATCGATTTTCCTTACATATAGGCTATCGAACCGTTGGGGGGGGACTTTAGTTTTTTTATAAAAATCGACAGGGTTGACCGTTGAGTTGGATAACGTCTAAAGAGAGGCGGTTATCCGTTGAGAACTTAATTTGAGGCAGGCTGAAATCATTGGATAGGATCTTTACGTTTTTGTTGTTATGCCCTTTCACACGTGAAACCAGCCTGGGGTTCAGCCCAATGGTCAAATTGTGATTCCTTAAAGACAGGTTATGTACCTTTGTGGTGATGGCCTCCAGCCAAAGGGCCGAATGAACCAACTCTCCGAAGGCCGGATGAAAAGGACCGGTGACCAAGTCCTCGCCGGTATGAAACCCGTCCGTAGCCTGCAGCCCCATACGGACATCTTTGATCCGGTTTCGAACAAACTGAGCATCGAGCTTTCTAACCAGCGCGACCGCGCCCTCCAGGTCCATTGGGCGAT
>CAJIBC010000646.1_pt1 | contig 10895 bp, 7 predicted proteins | sample 9199231 | NCBI WGS metagenome assembly CAJIBC01 (sample SAMEA7708282, study PRJEB35096) | sediment metagenome | biome: marine neritic benthic zone biome [ENVO:01000025]; feature: sediment [ENVO:00002007]; material: shallow marine sediment [ENVO:03000034] sea grass bed [ENVO_01000059] ...
TGGCTTTAAGATAATTAATTTGGCAAGGATAGAGGGAGGAAGCTGTATTGTAATACCGCGACCACCGATAACGCAGTCCAAATTAATTATCTTAAAGTCGATAGCTCACTGGCCGGTCTCTTCACCGATAATCGCTGGCATGTAACAGGGGCGCTTGCTAATTCCATCCATCTTTAATAAGATGCCCAACAATCGTCGACTATCGGAGCCGTGTGGATCCTCCACTATAATAAGTCGACTATCGGAGCCGTGTGGATCCTCCACTATAATAATTGGAAGCGTTCCACAACAAAACAATATACCCCATTGTTGCTTTCGAAACGATGGGGTAAACCCTGAACGCCACACACCAAATAGATATGATCATAGACATCCACACCCATGCCTTTCCGAAAGTACTCCGCAACGCGCGGGAGAAGTTTTTTGCCAACGAGCCGGCCTTCAAATTGCTGTATGAATCCCCCAAGTCAAAACTGGTGGGCGCGGATGAAACCGTGGCCATGATGGATGCGCAGGGTGTGGATAAAAGTGTCATCTTCGGATTTCCATGGCGAACGGCAGATACGTTTAAGATGAACAACGACTATATTATGGAAGCGGTCAATCGTTATCCTGAACGCTTGATCGGGTTTTGCTGCCTCGATCCCATGCATCCGGAGGCCGCCGCTGAAGTGGATCGCTGCCTGCAAGCCGGTCTCTCCGGTGTGGGCGAATTGGCATTCTACACCTCCGGAATCGACGAAAGGTGCCTGGAACGCCTGGATCCCATCATGGCCCTGGCCCGCCAGTATGATCGTGTGGTCATGCTGCACACCAACGAACCGGTGGGGCATCAATATCCCGGAAAAAGTCCCAATACCCTGGCTCAAATCTATGCTTTGGTCCAGCGATTCAGAGACAACCGCATCATTCTGGCCCATTGGGGCGGCGGCCTGTTCTTCTATACATTGTTGAAAAAGGAGGTCAAAGAGACCCTGGCCAATGTATGGTTTGATACGGCTGCTTCGCCTTATTTATATGAGTCCCACATTTATCGCCAGGCCATATCCATCACCGGCTTGGGCAAGGTGCTGCTGGGATCCGATTTCCCGCTGCTGAAGCCCGGACGTTATTTCAAAGAGATGGACCAGGCGGGGTTGTCCGGTTCAGAGAGAAAGGGTATCTGCGGCGTAAATGCATTAAATGTTCTGAATCCTTTATGACCTGAATTGCTCATAATTTACAAAAATCCTAAAGTTATACAGCGAAATGGCGATGTTACAACACAGTTCCATTCGCACATCCAATGGTTGTTCCATCCATCTATATCGATGTGTACGAAAAGCTCCAAAAGTGTCACCAAAACAGGTGTCTCGATTCATAGCGGCAAAAATAATTTTTGCATGGATAATTTTCCATGGCGTTGAGCCTAAAATTCAGACCCAGGAGCGTTTATGCGTATACGAAAACTGCTTTTAATCCATCCCAGCCGGTCTATCCGCGCGCTCATTAAAAAATACATCTTTGCAGAACTCTCCGACATCGAGATTGGAGAAGCGGACAGCGGGCAGCAAGCCTTGGATCAAGTCGGCCAAAAGAGCTATGATGTCATCATATCCTCTGAGCAGCTCAAGGACACAGGATTAATAAAATTCAAAACCGATCTGGAGGCGACCGCTTCCAACGGCCGCACCCCGCTGATTATCATTTCGGAGAGTGAATCCGCCCATGTCCCCGACGATCTGGTGCAGCAAGGATTTGATCACGTGGCGCAAATACGACTCCGGCCGGCGGATCTGATTGAGAAAATCAATGCCGTGTGCGATCCGCGCCAATGGCGAAGAGATGCCCGTTACCATATTCCCAATGCTTCAGTGGTGATCGCATCTCCGGGCCATATGAATGAGGCCTCTTTGATCAATATCAGCAGAGGCGGCGTGCTGGTGGAGCTGAGCATCGATGACCCCAGTGCTTTGATGAACGGGGGCCTCTGTCTGGCGCTGCAAATCCCCATATCCGCGTCCACCGCGGTGATCGAAGATCTGACGGTAAAACTACTGCGCATCGAAGCGGTCACCTGGACCCCCCGTCAAGTACCCAAGACCATACGCGGGACGTTCATCTTCACCAGCCTCAAGTCCGGGCCAAAGGGCAAGCTGGAAGAGTTGATCCAGATGGCCAAAGGGGACAAGCTGACGGCTACGGAGGTTACAGATTAATATGCCCGGCTGGATCAGGCGCCCATCTGGCCTACTCCGAGCCCGTTGCCAGGCTCTAAAGCCGAAATATAAATGGCTCAACCTATCGCATCCGGCCTCTTTAGAGGCCAATATAGATACTTTGCCTCAGTTTATCCCATTCAATTTGCCACAAGATGATATGCGTGGCCCCAAACTGGGATATAAATGTGCCGAGAGTCTCATTATGCTGGGGGCAAAATTGAGGCTCTCACACCCGGCCGGTGATCTCATAATGTATAAGCAGAAATATTCATAGGCTGATGTTGAACTAGGACTGAAATTGTGAAGGGAGGTTGGTATGCGTCGAAAGTCATTTACTATCTTAATCTCAGCCTTTTTTATCTTTGTTAACTTTGTTGCATGTGGTGGCAGCAGTGGATCAGACACCTCCGGTAAGAATGACCCCCTTTATTCCGAGACCGCATGTACAAGTACCGCCGAGGACAGCACCCAAAACCCGGATGGTTCAGCAGCAAGGATCCTATCGTACCTAAGCGGTGACGTGACCTATTACAATACAGGCACGCGCCGGACGGCTGCAAATGATGCTGTCTACATGGACTATATGGTTCACGAGGCTATGGGCACACCTACCGCGCTGTTGGTGCTGATCGCCGGTGGCTCACTCAATGCGGGCATTACCGGTGATGCAGGCACGGGAGCGGTTGACTCATCCGGCGGCAACTTTTTGGTCCGCAGCGCCCACCTATTTGCCGCCCAGGGGTATCGCGTAGTCACTGTCGACCGGCCGACCGATTATACTGATTGGATCGGTATCTTTACATCTGACTTTGACCCCTATCGCATATCCGTCAATCATGCCGTAGATCTATCGCGTGTTATCAATAGCGCGAAAAATGGCGACAATCTGCCGATTGTTTTAGGCGGTACCAGCCGCGGTGCCATCTCTGCAGTGAATCAGCACTTTCTAGCTGACGCCATCTCCGTATCCAGCCCTGTGACAAGCGGTAATGGTACTCCCTTGGGATCGGCAGGCGGTATATCACCCGCAGATATCACCAAACCGGCCCATGTTATGTGGCATATACTGGATGGCTGCTCCGTCACAGTACCGGCGGATGCCGTCGCACTGCTCAATGACTTTCCCGATGTGGTGGGAGACCAATTGGATGGCGGCTTTGCGGACACTATGGCGGCAAACCCTTGCGGCGCATTGGATTACCATGGCTTCCTGGGAATTGAAAGTTGTGCCGTCACCGCAACAGCCAACTGGATAGCCTCGTTGACATTTGACGCTACCCGTCCTTCGACGACTACCCAAAATTCACGCGTCACTACACCCATTAATCCTGACCAGGTCGTGGACATAGATCTTAGCAGCGCTGTCACTGCGGCAGCCGGCGGCGTCTTAATTTTTAGCCTACCCTATACCACTACAAGCTTGGGCGGCACCACATCCATCAGCGGTTCCATTGTAACCTATACACCACCGGCTGGTTTGAGCGGAACACGAGACACATTCGTATACGTTGTATCTGAAACCGGTGGCGGTACGGCACATAACAGGGTGGTCATTCAAATCAACTAGATTGGGTATTCAAAGGTGTAATATTGTAACTACAGTGTTTGGATTGTGACCTTTTGGTGTGGCACCATTTTGGAGGTTGGCTGGAGCGATCGCGTTAGGACCTCCGACTTTAACGATTTCTGCCGCCGCCCAATTGCCCACACCCAGCCATGATGCCGGCCCCTTTAGCGCCTCTTAACCGGACAAATATATTCTGATCAACCAGGGCCTGGTGAAACTTGCGGACATCCTCATCGGTGGGGGCGCTGTATGGAGATTGCTCTCTTGGGTTGTAGGGAATCAAGTTTAACTTCACCGGCACTCCTTCAAAGTAGTCCGCCAACTGGCGCGCATGTTCTCGTTGGTCATTGACACCCTTGATAAGGACGTACTCGATGAAGAAGGCGTTGCCGCGGCCCAGCGGATATGCGGCCAGGGCTTCTTTAAGCGAATCCATGGGCCAGCGTTGGTTGATCGGCATCAACTCGGTTCGCAGGGTGTCACTGGGCGCGTTTAGAGAGAGGGCCAGTTTGAGCTGGGGCCAGTTTAATCGGGCCAGTTGCCGGATCTTGTGGGGCAGCCCGGCGGTTGAGAGGGTGATATGGCGTTTGGCAATGTCAAGCCCGCGCTGATCTTCCATCACCAGGACGGCCTGCTTCACGGCGTCAAAATTATCCAGCGGTTCCCCCATCCCCATGAAGACCACGTTGCGGACATTGATTCCCATCTCCACCTTAACGGCATAGACCTGGGCCACAATTTCGTCCGCGCTTAAATTTCGGGCCCACCCGAGTTGGCCGGTTTGGCAGAATCGGCACCCCATGCGGCACCCCACCTGGCAGGAGATGCACACCGTGGCGTGTGTGGCCATGGGAATAACCACCGTTTCGATGGTGTGGCCGTCTTTGAGTTGAAAAACCAGTTTGACGACCCCATCTTCAGATTTGGTTGCCACGATCTCTGGGCGGGCCGGCGCCAAATCTGTCTCTATTTGCTCCCGCAGTGCCGGGGAATTCGAAAATTCGCTCAAACCGGCCAATTCACAATCAGCCGTCGTATAGAATGCGCGATAGAGGGCGGCCGCATGGTATCCACCCCGGTCATATTTTTTCCGGAACTGGTCAACCAACTGGGCGTATGTCAGGTTCAACAGGTTCATGGGAATCCATCTCTACGTTTTTTTGTGCTGGTCTTCAACCCAGAAAAATTCATTTGTGCCTTGACAAGCGTTCCAGATAGGTGTTAGCAGGGTGAATAGTTAGTATGTCTAAATATTAATTATATTAATATTTGTGTTAATTAATTGTTAGGAAATCGATTCAATGAAGAGAGACACGACCATCGAAACAGCACGCTACATCTTAGAGACCGGTAAAATCGTCCATGACCGCATCCTCAAGATTCAAGGACGCTATCTGTCGTCCAGTGAGGAGGGACCTGTAACCGAACTTTCTGTCGCCCAGCTCAATGCGGTGAAAATTTTGTTGGAATTCGGTGAGTTGACCATGAGCGAATTGGCGGATCAAATGGCGGTATCACCGCCCTCGGCTTCGGCCATGGTGGATCGCCTAGTTGAAAAAGGCGTGTTTAGCCGTGAGCATAGTACCCGGGATCGACGCAAGGTGGTGGTGCGCATATCGCCGGAAGCTGAAAAAATTGGGGAAGAAATCAAGTCCAATATTATGCAGTTCTTTATTGATCTGGTGGATAAAATCGGTGCCGAGACGGCCCAACAATGGTGTGATGTTCTGACTTGTGTGAAGAGAACCTTATCGGAGGGGCCTGATGCCCAGGTACGTTCTGAAGAAAATCCATTCTTCGCTGAATAAAATCCACATTCAGTGGGCCGACGGTTAAAAAGCAACACCGGGCCAAGCCCCATCGACCCAATTTAGACTTACCCAAAAACATTAATTGAATTGCAGGTGCCGTGATGTCAAACACCAGAAATGACAGCAAACCGGATAAGAAGAAGCACAATCTAAAATTCCGCATCATCCTTTGTTCCGCTATACTGCTATCTGGCGTTCTTGGGTTTCTCGCGCTGGCCAGTCTCAAAAAACCACCCGTTGAGGTTGAGAATGGAGAACGGCCGATGAAGGTGGATGTGCTCAAGGTGACATCCAAATCAACCTCCGTCAACATCACCGGGTACGGTCAGGTCCGCGCCCTTAATTCCGTCACCATTTCCGCTGAAGTGGCCGGGCAGGTGCAGGCCATCCATCCCCGCCTGGAAGTGGGGGAGGTCATACCCGCCGGAGAGTTGCTGTTTCAGATCGACACCCGTGATTATGCCGCTGCTTTGGCCCAGTCAGAGGCGGAGGTGGGCCAGTTGGCCTCTGTGTTGAAGCGTTTGAAAAAGCAATTTGGCATCGACCGTGATCGGCTCAAGACCATGGAGCGCAGTCGTGATCTGGCCAAGGCCGAGTTTGACCGTACCAATGATCTTTTTTTGAAACACAGCGTGGGTACACGTTCAGGTGTGGATCGGGCTGAGCAGGCCTACAACACAGCTTTGGACCAGTCCGCTCAAATGGCCCAGGCCGTGGCCCTTTACCCCATCCGCATCAAAGAGTCCCAGAGCAGCCTGTCCGGTGCCAAGGCTCGCCTGCAAATGGCCCAAGCCAAACTGGAGCGCTGCCAGGTGCGGGCGCCGTTCAGCGGGCGGCTGACCCAGGCCGCTGTTGAGATGGGGCAATACGTGGCCCCCGGGCAGGGATTGATCACCATCGCCGACGATACGGTGCTTGAAATTCAGGTGCCTCTGGACAGTCGTGATGTACGCCAGTGGCTCCGTTTTAAGCCGGTGCAACACGCTGGGACCGCTGCATGGTTTGGGCAGCCCGAGGCAGTGAACTGCAAAATACGGTGGACCGAAGACAAGCAAGGGCATGAATGGAGCGGAATCCTGCACAGGGTGGTGACCTTTGATCAAAAGACCCGGACCGTTACCGTTGCGATACGTGTTGATAGCGCTGGTGCGTTCTCTGAAAATGCGGGTTTGCCTTTGGTGGAGGGCATGTTTTGTGAAGTCGATATTCCGGGACGCCGGTTGGAGGAGGCCATCCAGGTCCCGCGTGTGGCGGTGAGTTTTAAAAATACGGTCTTTACAGCCAAGGACCAGCGTCTGAAGACGGTTCCCGTAGAGGTTGCCCGGGTGGACAATGACTATGCCTATATTACCGGCGGGCTCAGCGACGGAGATCAGGTGATTATCACGCGGTTGGTCGATCCTCTGGAGAATGCGCTTTTGGAGATTCTGTCCGACCCAAAGGGTCTGTCGTCCAATTAGATGACCACGGCTGTATCTCGATAAAAAGGAAAACAATCCATGAAAAAAGCCCTGGCCGCTTTTGCACGCAACACGGTGTTTGCCAATATTATGCTGGTGCTGATCATTCTGGCCGGCCTATTGTCGGTGGGGTCCATGACCCGTGAAAGTTTCCCCGAGTTCTCCCTGGATATGATTCTGATCAACGTGCCATATCCCGGTGCGGATCCGGAGGAGATTGAGGAGGGTATCAGCCGCAAGATTGAAGAGGCCCTTGAAGGTCAGGAGGGCCTCAAGCTTATCGAAACCACTTCCCGGGAAAATATCAGCACCACACGGCTGGAGGTGGATGAGAATTTTGACACAGACAAGCTCATGGATGAGGTGCGCACCAAAATCAATGCCATCTCGACCTTTCCGGAAGATGCCGAAAAACCGATCATCGAAGAGTTGTCGGTGTTGGATCCCGTGATGCTGCTGTACTTGTCGGCGGATATGTCCGAGCGTCGCATCAAAGAGTTTTCCGAACAGATCAAAGACGAGATTCAGCAGTTGCCGTCGGTCTCCAAAGTGGCTGTTTTCGGCACCCGGGAGTATGAAATCTCCATTGAAGTCTCTGAAGAGCGCCTGCGCCAATACGGACTCAGCTTTGATCAGGTTACGGCTGCGGTGCAGCGGGGCAATATGAACCTGGGCGGCGGCACCATCCGCACCCAGGGCGAGGAGATCCGGCTGCGCACCATGGGCCGCAAATATACGGATAAGGAGCTGGCATCCATCGTGGTGGTGGCCGAACCCAACGGTCAGATCATTACCTTGGATCGGCTGGCCGATATCAAAGACGACTTCCGGGAAGATCCCATTCAGGGCTTTATCAATGGCGATCCGGCCGTGATCATCTGGGTTTCGAAGACCCCTGACGAAGATGCACTGGCCATATCCGAAGCCCTGAGCAAATACGTAACCCAGCGTCAGGCGCAACTGCCCGAAGGGGTCAATCTGAAGGTTCTCACCGATCTGACCGATATGCTGCGGGACCGCATCGACCTGATGGTCAAAAACGGCATCATCGGCATGATCATCGTCTTTTTGACGCTCTATATCTTTCTGAACGCCAGGCTCTCCTTTTGGGGCGGCATGGGTATTCCCATCTCCATTGCCGGCGCTTTGATCATCTTGTGGGGCATCGGCGGGACCATCAATATGATTTCACTTTTCGGCTTTATCATGGTTCTCGGCGTGGTGGTGGATGACGCCATTGTGGTGGGTGAGGCCATCTATGTGCATCGAAAGCTAGGCAAGCCGCCCCTCAAGGCCGCTGTGGACGGCGTAAGTGAAGTGGGGATGCCGGTGGTGGCCGCCGTACTCACCACCATCGTGGCCTTTGTGCCGCTGCTTTACGTCGGCGGGATCATGGGCAAGTTTATCGCCATTATGCCGATGGTGGTGATTGCCTGTCTGGCCGTTTCACTGGTGGAGTGTTTGCTGATGCTGCCGGCCCACCTAAGCCACCTGCCGGATCCAAAGAGAGCCAACGGCGAACTGAACCCGGTTACCCGGCGCCTGGAACGCATTCACCAGGCCACCTCCAACGGCATGGAGTGGTTTGTGGAGAAGATCTATAAACCGGTGCTCAGCAAAGTGCTCTACTGGCGCTATATCTCCCTGTGTGTGGCTGTCGCTGTTTTGCTGTTGAGTCTGGGATTTATCAAAAGCGGCATATTAAAGTTCGAAGTCATGCCGGAGATCGACGGCTTCATTATGACCTCCACCGTGGAGTACCCCAGTGGTACCCCTGTGGAGGTGACCGCCGATACCCTGGCCTACATCGAGGCCGCCCTGCTGCGCCTGGAGAAGAAAACCCAAACCCTGTCCGGGGAGTCCATGTTGGTGGACCGCGTGAAAATGATCGGTCAGACCCTTGAAGATTTCCCCAAGTCCGGGCCCTATGTAGGGTCGGTGCAGGCCTTTTTGCTGCCGTCGGAAAAAAGGGGGGTGACGGCCAAAGACCTGATGGCAAGCTGGGAAGAGGAGATCGGCACCATCGCCGGTGTCAAGTCTCTCACATTTGCCGGGATGAACACCGGCCCCCCGGGTGATCCCATCGAGATCTGGATCCAGGGACATGCCATGGCGGACATTCTGTCTGCTTCCGAGGCGTTGATGACACGCCTGAATAAGTTTGATGGCGTCTATCAAGTCCGTTCTGACTTTTCCGCCGGCAAAAATGAGATCCGGTTCTCCCTGAAGCCCGAGGCCCGGCCTTTGGGCCTCACTGTGGAGGATCTGGCGCGCCAGGTATATACCGGTTATTTCGGCGCAGAGGCGTTGCGATTGCAGCGCGGTCGCGATGATGTGCGTGTGAAGGTACGCTACACGGCGGACGAGCGCCGCCGGCTGGCCGATCTTGAGCACGTGCGCATTCGAACCCCCAATGGCCTGGAAGTACCCTTATTGTCCGTGGCTGACGTTACGTATGCACCGGGATATGCCACCATCGAGCGGGTGGACGGCATGCGTCGCGTCGTGGTCAGTGCCGCGGTGGACACCCACAAAGCCAATGCCGCTGAAATTTTCGCCGAGTTGACGGCCAACTATTTCCCGGATTTGATGCGCCGATATCCGGGGCTTAAGGTGGCCCAGCAAGGCGAACAAAAGAAGATGCGCGAAGCCTTCACGCCTTTGGCCGTGGGTTATCCCATGGCATTGCTGGGGATATTTATCGTCATCGCCACCATTTTCAGATCCTATGCCCAGCCCCTGGTGATCATGTTTACGGTGCCGTTCGGTATCATCGGCGCCATTATAGGCCATTTGGTCATGGGCTATAATCTCTCCATTATCAGTATGTTCGGCATGGTGGCCCTGACCGGTGTGGTGGTCAATGACGCCATTGTGCTCATCGAACGGGTCAACGAAAACATTGCCGAAGGCATGCGATTTTTTGATGCTATCATTGCCGGCGGCGCCCGGCGGTTTCGCGCCATCGCACTGACCTCGGTCAGCACCGTAGGGGGGTTGGCGCCGCTGATTTTAGAGACCAATTTTCAGGCTCGATTTTTGATTCCCATGGCCCTCTCCCTGGCGGCGGGTGTGGCCTTTGCCACGGTTTTAACCCTTGTGCTGGTGCCTAGCTTGCTGGTGATTTTAAATGATTTCAGGTTGTTGATGCATCGGTGGCGCAAGGGCTACTGGCCCAAGCGGGTGGATGTGGAGCCGGCCCGGGATCGCCATGTGGATTTGATGTCGGATGATCCCCCAACCAGGCCGGGCATACCGTTGGGGGCGGTGGATAACTAACCAATTTGAAGAGAGGTCGGTGTCGCATGGACAAACTGTTAAAAATTCTTCAAGGCAATTTGATCGCCATCGTCGTTGTGCTGATGGTTTTGGGCTGGTGTCAGACGGGATGGTCTGAACCGTCCCCTTCCAGTGCATCGGATCTGGAAAATATCAAGGTGTTGGATCTGCAAACCGCCGCCAGGATCGCATTGGAGGACAATCCCTCCCTGGCCGCCGCCCAGGCAAGGGTGGGACAGGCCCGTGAAGCCGTTCGGCAGGCGCGATCTACCTATTGGCCCAGATTTGACCTGACGGCGTCCCAGACCCGTGTGGATCTCTCCGATAATGCTGTTGCATCCCAAGCGGCCATCAACCAGGCCTTGGGTATAGGCGCCTCCATCAGCAATCCTGAAGACTACTACCGGGCGGGGGTGGCCGCTAGTTGGCTGATCTTTGACGGATTTACCCGATGGTTCAATTTGGCGGCGGCCAAACATGGGGAGCAATCCAGTGCCGCGGCCCGCAACGATGCCCGAAGGTTACTGCTCCAGGCGGTCTCCAGCGCCTTCGTATCGGCCCAACTCTCTTTGGAAAA
>CAJIBC010000143.1_pt1 | contig 10875 bp, 10 predicted proteins | sample 9199231 | NCBI WGS metagenome assembly CAJIBC01 (sample SAMEA7708282, study PRJEB35096) | sediment metagenome | biome: marine neritic benthic zone biome [ENVO:01000025]; feature: sediment [ENVO:00002007]; material: shallow marine sediment [ENVO:03000034] sea grass bed [ENVO_01000059] ...
AAATTTCTCCTGTTCGGTGAGTTTGACGCCGCTGCAGTTGACCAGCCAGACCAGGGGGATATTCAATCGTTTCGCCAGATCTGTCACCCGTAATATATTTTCCGACTGGCCGGGAAGCCATGCGCCGGCCATGACTTTATTATCAAATCCGATGATCACGGCCCACTTTCCGGAAATCTTTGCCAATCCGTCGAATACGTTGGTGGTGCCCTCCACATTGTCTTGGGGATTATACAGTGTATGCAGCGGGCACCACGTTCCCTCGTCCACAAGATAATCAAGCCGCTGCCAAAGCGTCATCTGGCCGCGTGCATTAATCTTTTCGGTAGGAAATCCGGCAGATTTCGCCTTTTCAACTTCCTTGACGATTCGGTCTTCGACTTCGAATATGTTGTTGATATTATCGACGTCCAACTTTTTCGCTTTCGGAAGCGCATTTCCAAAAGCCGGCATTTTTTCAAAATATGATTTCATACAACGCTCCTTTTATATTTTGTCCGGGTAGCAGTCCAAGCATCACCGTAAATTGAGAATTTACCCCCTGGTTGCAAGATAAGTGCTTGTGGTTCAGATCAAGGCCGCAGGGTTATTAAAACCAAAAGCCTATCAGCCATATCTCCAGGACTTCGATAACCCGATAACACAGATCCGGGCCCCTAAATGCCGTTTCCGGGCGGCTACTCACCGGTTGGCTTTGCGATATCCTAGTTGATCAAGGGCGATAATCCACTTGCAGATATTGGTCGACCCCTCCACCATGTAATACGTGGGCGTATCCCGATAGATGCGCGCCACCGGATACTCGGTGGAGTAGCCGTAGGCACCCAGAATGCGCATGGCGTAGTTGGCACACTTGTTGACCGTCTCGCCGGCGAAATACTTGGCTTTGGCCACGTCCAGGCCGTTGTTGAGCTTGCCCTGGTCCTTGGCCCAGGCGGCCTTGTAGACCAGCAGTCGGGCTGCATCGATCTCGGTGGCCATCTGGGCCACCATGTCCTGGTTCATCTGATATTGGCCGATGGGCTTGCCGAACTGCTTGCGGTCGTTGCAGTATTTGGTGACCACCTCCAGGCAGGCTTGGGCCACACCCACGGCACCGGCTGCCGCGGACAGGCGTGTCTGGTTCAGGGAACCGAATACGATCTTGGCACCCATGCCGGGTTTGCCCAGAATGTTCTCCTTGGGTACTTTTGTGTTATTCAAGAAGACCTCACCGGTGGGTGAGCAGAAGGACCCCATTTTGTCCAACTTGGTGGTCTTGACACCGTTGAAATTCTTCGGTTCGAGCACGAAGGCGGACAGCCCCTTGGAACCGGCGTCAACATCGGTGTAGGCATAGTAGATCAGCACGTCGGCCACATCGGCATTGGAGATCCAGGTCTTGGAGCCGTTGAGCAGCCAGTGGTCACCCTTGTCTTCGGCGGTGCTGGACATGGCCATGACATCCGAACCGGCGTCCGGTTCAGTAATGCCGAATCCGCCGATCAGATCTGCCGAGCAAAGTCCCGGGATGTACTTCTTTTTCAGCTCTTCAGTACCGTATGTCAAAATGGTATAGGCGCAACCCAGTACCTGCATGTTGACCTGCACGCGCAGGGAGCTGCACACCCTTGCGATCTCTTCGGTGACGATCATGGCCGCCATCCAGCCCATATCCTCGCCCTCGTATTCTTCGGGGATCACCGTACCCCAAAATCCCAGGTCACCCATGGGTTTAATCGCTTCTTTGTATGGAAAGTGGTGTTCTTCATCCCACTGATCAACATTAGGCGCGATCTTTTTGTTGGCAAACTCGCGGACGGCTTTCTGAAGCATCTGCAGCTCTTTGGACAGTTTGAAATCCACAACTACCTCCTTCGTAAAAAAGTTCTTGTGTATGGGTTTTGATGCGATACATTTAATTTATGACATGGCCTCACCTTCATTTTAGAAACGCTTTTTACTCTTTTTGCCATCTTTGTTATGCAACCATAGGGTTTAAACGGTCTCTTTTATTGCCGACGACATCTCGGCACGCCGTGAAATTCCTTCACAGATAGATGCTTCAATATCACTCAGACAGCGATCTTTTCCGTCACCGCCAGGGCCATCTCGAATACTTTTGGGTTAAAGCGCAGTTTCAAGGCTGCCGTGAGCATTTCTTCGGTCAACCCTTGCCCGCGTCCTGCCAGCACGGCAAGGGCCGCCAATGCCCAATCCATGGGTTTGATTTTTTGGGCTTTGAAATCTACATCCAGCACGGATGCCCGGGTCCCGGGCAGATCAACGCCGGCGGCCTTGATGACGGTGCACGTCGGTGATAGGGCGGCCAACATTTTCTTGCGACGGTTGACCCCTTCGGTTGCCAGGGCGATGACCACCGTAGGGTCTTCGATTCCAGTGTATTCAATATTTGAATCCGAAAGAATAATTTCACTGACCGAATGGCCTTTCATGACGGTGATGGGATAGTCGTTCTTCTGGGTGGCGTGGCAGCCTGCCGCCGCCCCGGCCAGGCAGAGCAGTTCGCCGGCTGTAATGATCCGCTGGCCGGCACGGCCCAGAAGGACGACCTCCTGGCGGCCCGTTTGGGGTGCCTTGCAGGTGGCCGGTATGCGCACCGGATCTTTGGGTTCGCCCAGCGTTGCCGCTTCCTGGCGATAGGCCTTGCCGTATTCCATTCTTGCATTCTGCGCCATGAAATCGGGCAGTTCAGGCAATTGGGCCAGGTCGGCCTCGATAACTTTGGGTGTCAGTTTGTTGCGACGGGTGTAGCGGCCCGGACAGATCCCCCAGATGTCCACCAAAGAGAAGCCGTCAAAGGCGATGGCTGCTTTGAGCGTTTCAGGGAGATCTTTCTGATAGGTCGACGCCCGCGACACCATTGCCGCACCGGCGCTGCCGGCCACTTGGCAGATATCGACGGGTTTTTCCAGTTTGTTCAGGAAACCGGAGCCCACCACCGCGTCCTGGGGGGTGGTGGACGAGCACTGCCCGCCGGTCATACCGTAGTTGAAGTTGTTGAGCACCAGCAGGGTGAGGTCGATGTTGCGCCGGCAGGTGGAAAGGAGATGGGCACCGCCGATGCCCAGGCCGCCGTCGCCCATGGTGACGATGACCTTCAGGTCGGGGCGTGCCATCTTGATGCCCGTGGCGTATGTCAGGGCCCGGCCGTGCAGTCCGTGAAAGGCATGGGTGTTAAAAAAGGTATCGAAGAGGCCCGAGCAGCCGATATCGCTGACCATGGCCACATCCTCTCCGCCATAGCCCATGTCGATCAGTGTCTTATCCAGTGCATGCAGTACTTTGTCGTGTGAGCAGCCCGGGCAGAAGACCGATGGGCGGCTTGGATTTAAGAGACTATCCATTTGCAGCCACCTCCATGATCTGTGCGGGTTTTATCAATTCGCCATTCATCTGACCCATAAAGGCGATATCTTTATCCGGCAGCAGACGCTGCAGTTCCCGGACATACTGCCCAAGGTTCATTTCCGCCATGACCACCCGCTGATATGCGGCCGCCTTTTCACGAATCAGGGCTTCGGGAACGGGCCACAGCGTTTTCAGCACCAGCAGCGATGCCGGGCGCCCGGTTCCCTGCAGCCGTTTTACCGCCACTTTGGCTGCCCGGGCAGTGATTCCGTAAGCAACCACCAAAGTATCCGCATCGGGCACGACATATTCCTCGAAATAGGAAAATTCAGAGACGGCTTCGCTGATCTTGGCACTCAGGCGCTCTTGCATCATGGCGATCTCTTCGGGGTCGGTGGTGATATAGCCGTTGGTTCCGTGGGTGGAGGAGGTCTGGCGTACCAACCGCGCCCCGCCGATGGGCAGAAAATCGGGGACCTGGCTATCTTCACCAACACCAAAGGGAACAAAGGGTATCGCCGTATCTCCTTGGCGGCGTTCGACCACTTCAGGCAGGTTCAGTGCATCCAGGCAGAAGGTCTCACGGGTCATGGAGATCTCCTTGTTGGCGGCGATGAATACCGGGCAGCGGTATTGCTCGGCCAGGTTGAAGGCCTGCACGGTGAGTTCAAAGCAATCCTTCACATCCACCGGGGCCAGTACGATCACCGGCAGCCCGCCGCTGTTGCCCCACTGCAAAAACTGAATATCTCCGTCCGCCCCCTTGGTGGCCGAACCGGTGGATGGGCCCAGCCGCTGGACGTCGACGATGACGATGGGAATCTCACTGCCGATGGCAAATGAGATCTGCTCGCTGTACAGGCTGATGCCCGGCCCCGATGTCGCCGTCATGGTTTTCATGCCGGACATGGCCGCACCCAGGCAGAAACCGATTGAGGCGATTTCGTCCTCCCCCTGTAGGCAGACGCCCCCTTTGGGGGGCAACAGTTTCAGCATGGTATTGTATATGGTCGTGGCCGGCGTAATCGGGTAGCCGGCGAAGAAGTTGCAGCCGGCCGCCATGGCACCCCAAGCGATGGCCTCGTTGCCTTCCATGAGTGTCATTTCCATTTTTCAACCCTTTTCCATTGTACGCCTTAAACCAGCCACACGTTGCTTTGCATGGGACAATTATCATAAAAATTCCTTTTTTGATACTAAATTTGATCAAATTTAAAATAAAATAACAGGCCGGTAACGAAAACATATCTCTTATTAAGAATTTGTGTTCTGCCCGGTCACGCCTAACACCAAAAAACCACTATTATAATGCAGAAATTAAACCCTTCGCTGGATAAAATGATAGATGCGTGCACCGGTCTCATAAAAAAGCCCCCTCAACTTTCGCGTCAGGATGCCTTTTGGTTCCGAAACCGGCAGTGGAATGGTATTTGGGGAAGCACCTTGAACCAATTGGGCCAGCAGTTTTCCGAATACAGTTCCGGGGCCAATGCCGCGGCCGTTGTAACTGCTCACGGAAACCAGTTTTTCATCGAGCATATGAAATCGCGGAATATGATCCACCGTCATGGCGATTCTGCCATTCCAGGCGTACTCCAGCGAAATCGGTCCTACCTGGGGAAAGATTTTTCGGATGGTTCGCCGAGCCCAGCTTTTATGGAGTGAATATCCCATGTTTTCCACCTGGCCGACGCTGCCCACGAGCAGGCGCCCGGATTGATCCAAACGCAATGAGGAGAGAATCATATTGGTATCCAAGGCACCTTCGCCACCCGGCAGAATCGTCCTGCGGATCTTCTCCGGCAAGGGCGACGTAGCGAACTGAAAAAAGTTAAAGGGAATGAGCTCTTTTTCACGGCTCTTGAAGGCGAAATCGGGGTATGCGAGGGTTGCCAAGATCACGGACTTGGCCAGCACATGACCTCTGGGTGTGGTCAGGCGCCAATGATGTGATGCGCGTTTCAAGCCGGTGACCGGTGATGCCGCGTGGAGACGGGCACCGGCCCGTTTGGCGGCTTCGGCAAGCCCGTACGCGTATGCCAGCGGCTGGATGGTCCCCGCCCGTTGATCAAAGAGCGCTCCATGGAAGCTATGGCTGCCGATTCTCGGTGCGGCCTCCTCACCGTTGAGAAGCGTTACCGGAGCACCGCGGCGTTTCCATTGGGACTCCCGCTGCTGAAGCTCCTTGAACCCGCTTGGGGAATGGGCGCAGTGAAGGGTGCCTTTTCGCACAGCTTCACACTGGATGCCGTGCTTTTCAATGAGTTCGAAGACAAGATCCGGCGAAGCGCCCAGCACTTCAAGAAGGCGCTCGCCGTATGTGTGCCCCATAATACGGACAACTTCATCCGGCATAAGCCAGAGGCCTGCATTGACAAATCCCACATTGCGGCCGGCGCCGCCATATCCGATCTCTCTGGCCTCCAGGACAATGGCATCTTTTCCCGCCTCCGCCAGATGCAGTGCGGCGGACAAACCCGTATAGCCACCACCAATTACGGCAACATCGGCCTCTTGTTCTCCTTCCAGGGGGTTAAACTTCGGGGCCGGCGGCGCCGTTTTTGCCCACAGCCCATGGCTAAATGTTTTTTCATGCATTGGATTCCCCCTCAATACTTCCATTATATTTTTTTGGTATACCTATGACATTCTTTTGTCAAGATGTTAATGTATACTTAGAAATTCCTTCTCTAACAATTTGAAAACAAAGTAATTATTAGCTCCTTGCAATACACACTTTTATGTATTATAAAGGTATACCAGCAATGGCATGGCCTATTTACCATAATAAAATCAGGGTTTGTCAGAAATCATGAACATCGATATTTATAAGCAACTGCATCAGCGGATACTGTTCATCGAGTATGAGCCGGGTCAGATTCTAAAAGAGCAGACCTTAGCCGAAGAATTCGGCGTCAGCCGCACTCCCCTGCGTACGGTTCTCTTTCGTCTGGAGTGGGAGCACCTGATTAAAATATTACCGCGCACCGGCATCCAGGTAACGGAACTGGAATTAAACCGGATCATGAATGTCTACCAGGCGAGATTGGAGTTGGAGGAAGTGATTGGCCGTCTGGCCGCAGAGCGATTTGCATCGCATCATTTTGAGTCACTTGACGGGCTTTACAAAGATTGTGATCGTCTAGCTGACCATAAAGATCCAAAGGCATTGGCACAGATCGATATTTCCATAAAAGCGCTGTTCCATGAAGCAGCCGGAAACCCTTACTTAAAAGAAATATCAGAGCGTTTATACGCGTTGACCTTTCGCTTATGGTATTTCAACATGATCAAAATGAATGCCGAAGCATGGAACAACGAGACTGCCACGGTAAAAAAAGAGCTCTCGGAACTATCAACCGTGCTGGCCCAAAAAAATCCCCTGGACGTCGGTATCGCCCGTAAGAAACATCTTCTGGAGCACCTTGAGCGCATCCGCTCCCAATTTCTCGGATTGTCCGGCAACTCATACAATTATCAACAAAATTGAGCTATAGACTTTAAAATAGTATTGTTTTGGCCGTATACGTTACAATCGTTAGGAATTGACCATGCGGGTATTGTGTGTTTCAGATGTTATCGTACCGCAGCTCGAACGGCACTTCGAATCAGATCTTTTCGGAAAGGTTGACCTCGTGATATCGTGTGGTGACTTGCCGCCGGAGTATCTCAAATTCCTGCGGGGAGCCTTCGATGCACCTCTTTTCTATGTGCGCGGCAACCACGACATCCGCTATGGGGATACCTCCATCATGGGCTGCATCAACCTGCACGGCAGAATCATCCGCCACGGCCGGCTCAAGTTGCTGGGACTTGAGGGCTCCCGCTGGTACAATGGCGGTCCGGCCCAATATACCGAAGCCCAAATGCATCGCATGGTCTGGCGGCTGCGGCCTCAGATCTGGCTGAAAAAAGGCGTGGATCTGATCGTTACCCACGCCCCGCCGCGATTCATTCACGACGCGGAGGATCTGTGCCATCGCGGCTTCAGGGCATACCGCAAGCTTATCCAGTGGTGCCGCCCCCGCTATTTTTTGCACGGCCATATTCACGCCAACTTTTCGGATGATACCCAGCGAAGCACCTCTTTGGGGCCCACGCAAATCATCAATTGCTTTGGACATTACCGGCTGGATTTCGATGATCAAACAACTGCTGCATAGTATGAAGATCGCCTGGCAACAGCGCAGCGCGCCTCAAATGGTAAAATCATTTAAGGACGATCAGCAAAAAGAGTCGGCGTTTGAGACCATCGACCGAGGTGTACGGCGGGTAGCCCTGGATCTGATCGTCGGCAGCGTCGGCCGATACAAAGATTTCGATACCAAATTCAGACCCAAGCATCACCTGGCCGCCGATCGATACATCAGAATCAAACAAGCCCTTCGCCAAGGACGCACGCTTCCCCCGGTAAAATTATATCAGATCAAAGATAAGTTTTATGCCCTTGACGGCAACCACCGCATCGCAGCGGCAAAAGAACTCAGCCACACCGACATACAGGCGCACATCGTGGAATTCATTGCCGCAAAAAAGACCCTCGAGAATATCCTTTACTACCAGCTGGCGCGGTTCAGTGAAAAAACAGGGTTGCCCTACCGTATCACACTAACGGAGGTGGGGCAGTATGACTATCTGCTGGATCAGATCTTGGCACATCAAGCCCACCTTGAAGGATCCGGCTCAGAACCAGTGCAATTCGATCAAGCGGCGCAGGATTGGTACGCGACCATCTATCGCCCGCTGCTGAGCATTATTCGCAACGCAGGCCTGATTAATCTGTTTCCCCATCGAACCCTGGATGATCTGTATGCCTATATCTCCTATCACCAGTGGGAGGCAGGAAAAAAACGGAAATACGGCATCGGCATCGACCGCCTGATCCCCAACGACATGGAGGCATTTCGCAAAAAAATGACCAACACATCCGAAGCCAACTATCCGGAAATGCTAAGGGAAATCACTGCCTTCGTCTTGATGAAGGTTACCGGTAAAAGCTAGCAGGCCATCATGGACCGCCTGTTTGCCCTAAAAGAGGTGCAGGAATTGCACTCCATCCACGGCGAGGCGGACATCCTGATAAAAATCGTCCTCACACGGGATTTGCTCTCTTCGGATGCTGAGATTATCTCGGAATTCGTACATGATCAGATGCGCCAAATCCAGGGCGTGCTCAGTACCCAAACCCTGATTCCCGGTCGCTCAATGATTCGGGAGCGTAAAGGCGATGCTTGACCTTATCGATGCAAAAGCTTTAAACATGTTGCCGGATGATACCTGTTAAGGGCTTTGCAAGCACTTGTCCGCAGGAGCGGCGCGTTGGCTGAGCCATACACCGCAGATCACGGCCAGGGCGGCAATGCATTGGGCGGTTGAGAGCGACTCTCCCAACAATCCCCAGCCAATGGCCACGGCAAAAACCGGCACCAAATTGATAAAGACCGACGCACGAGAAGCCGCAATACAGCTCATTCCCCAGTTGTAAAGCCCAAATGCACCTAACGTCACAAGCCCGCCCAAAAAAAGAAGCGATAGCACCACCTTCATCGTCCAAACCGATTCCGGGGCTTTCAGTAAAAAAACAATACCGGGCATGAAGAAAATTGCACCGGCCGCCACCTGCAAGGCAGTGAGCATCCATGGATTATATCGTTTGCTCAGTTGCTTGACCATGATCATATTGGCGGCGGCACACACCATGGCGCCCATCTCCATGCTGTTGCCCATTACCGGATTGACGGCTGTTCCGCCTGGATTGTTCAGCAGTGTTAGGATGACCACACCCGCGACGGCCAAACCCAGGCCCAGCCATGTGCTGGGACCCAATTTCTCCTTTAGAAAGAGCCAGGCGCCCACCGAAACCATCAACGGCACGGATGCGGCGATAACGCCGGCCTGGGATGAGGTCGTCAATCGCAGTGCATTGGATTCCAACAAAAAGTAAAAGCATGGCTGCAGCAAAGCCATGGGAACCAATAATCGCCAGTCTCCCTTGCGGTAGCTGTGCATGTTGAGTTTGCCTGCAAACGGGACAAGCATCAGAACCGAAGTCATCATGCGGATCCACATGACAGCCCATGGAGACAATGATTGGAGCGTCACTCGCATGGCGGCAAAGGATCCGCCCCATAACATGACCGCCAGCAGGATTGCCGCCACAGGCATTAAGGATGCGTTTGGCAAGGAGATAAAGTGAGCATCAGGTGCCGTGCTTTTTCGCTCGTGTTCTAAAGCCATACCTACCCTCGAATCAATCAGCGTTTTGGTGGCTAACGTATCCCAAGGCGGTTGTGGCGTCTTGTATAATATTGCGCTTTGATGATCAAATTGGTCTCAGATTGCACCCGCATGGAGATATTGGCTGGGCGTCGCCGCGGTAAACTGCTTGAACTTGTTGGTAAAATGACTCTGGTCCACAAAACCGCTCTCCAATGCCACCTGGGCCAATGGCATGCCCTTACGCAGGAGGGTTTTGGCCAGATCGATGCGGCGCTGGGTTCGAAACAAGTGCGGTGGCAAGCCGGTATGTTGTTTAAAGATGCGCAGCAGATGATATCGGCTCAGACCAACAGCCAGGGCCAAGTCTTCAAGTGTTATTTTTTGATCCAGATGGGCTGCCAGATATTCCTTGGCCCGCCGTACGGCATGTGGGTGGTTGCCCGAAGGATTTTTCTCCTCTGGCACGCCGGCATAGCCGCCCAACAAATGGGAGAGGGCATCAAATAGAAGGGATTCTTTTTCAAGGTGCCCTGCTTGGGACGCCATGCAGATGCTGAGCCGTCTGAGCTTTTGCCGCAGTGCCGGATCATTGATGACAACGGCGGTGAATTCAGGCAGTATGCCGTGACCGGCGTTCAAATCTCCGGCCGCAGTGCGGATCAAACCCGTATCGAAATAGAGCATACGATAGGTGAGCGCCGAAATCGATGCGGGGACGCCTGAATGGACCTGTCCCGGATTGATGAGGGCTATCTCCCCTGCAGCCACAAGACCATCATCTCTTCCCCGGCCAAGGCTGTAACTGGCGCCATTTTCCATCAGCCCCACGGCATAGACGGTATCATGGACATGTTTTGGAAAGCGATGATGGCTCTTGCGCACCAAGCAGGTCTCAATTCCGCTAAATGCTGCGTCCCGCCAAAATGTTATGTTTTTTTGCATGATTTGATCTCGGGGAGAATGTCCCCCATAGCCACATCTCAAGCATTGTGCCCACTGCCGTCATTTCACATCAAAGCATATTGTCTGTCAACCGACAGGTCTTGTAAAAAATTGCTCAATGGCAATCGATCTTACGCTTTGCATCTGCGATAGCCAAAAAACAGAGATGGCGTCCGACTTTCAACGCGTCGCGTGATAATTGTGCTGGCGGTAAAGGCCTGCAGACATATCACGCCTTTTGAAATCGCCGTCATCGTCTGGCCCTTTTGCAATATGCGCTCGTTTCCATCAGGCCAGGTTACCCATATCAATCCTTGCAGACAATTGATCTGAAGTGCGCTTGCCTCAAATGACAGGATTTGA
>CAJIBC010000491.1_pt1 | contig 10866 bp, 7 predicted proteins | sample 9199231 | NCBI WGS metagenome assembly CAJIBC01 (sample SAMEA7708282, study PRJEB35096) | sediment metagenome | biome: marine neritic benthic zone biome [ENVO:01000025]; feature: sediment [ENVO:00002007]; material: shallow marine sediment [ENVO:03000034] sea grass bed [ENVO_01000059] ...
AAGACATTAACCTGGGCTGGACCATCGCCAAAGAGATCGGACGCCTGGATATCGGCCAGTGCATCGTACTGCGACAGGGAAGTGTATTGGCTGTGGAGGCCATCGAAGGCACGGACGCAACCATAGCAAGAGGTGGAGAAATGGGGGAAGGCAAAGCGGTGGTGGTCAAGGTATGCAAGCCCAACCAAGATATGCGTTTTGACATACCGGCCATCGGACTGAAAACCATTGAAACCATGCAGGCCGCCAATGTAAAAACCCTTGCCATCGAAGCGGGCAAGGCAGTGGTATTTGACCGCAAAGCCATGATCGACCTTGCCGATAAATACAAGATCAGCATTGTGGCGATGGATCAAAAGAGCCATAGTGCCGGCATCCTATAATCGAATTGTAAAGATATGATCGCGGACGAACAAAAGACGGTGGTCATGATAGCCGGCGAAGCGTCGGGGGACTTGCACGGGGCGCATATCATAGACGCCCTGCTGCGTCGCAATGGCAGATTGACCATTTCGGGAGCCGGTGGAACCGCCATGCAAAGCGCCGGCGCACAAGTTGTGGTGGATACCAAAGAGCTGTCGGTCATGGGGATCACAGCAGTCCTCGCCAAAGCACCTCAAATAATAAAATTGATGTTTCGGTTGAAACGCTTTCTGGCCCATACCCAACCCGATTTATTGATCTTGATTGATTTCCCGGATTTCAACCTGCATCTGGCCGGGCACGCCAAAAAATTAGGCATACCCGTATTGTACTATATCAGCCCGACGGTTTGGGCCTGGCGATCCGGCCGCATCCATAAAATAAAAAAAAGGGTGAATCATATGGCTGTGATTCTGCCGTTTGAAGAGCCCATCTATAAAAAGCACGCTGTTCCGGTCACCTATGTGGGCCACCCGTTGCTGGACGACACCGACGTGGCCCAATATTCCCATGTCAACAGATCCAGCCGCAACTTGGACCATCCACGTATCGCTTTACTGCCGGGCTCAAGGGAAGATGAAGTCAAAAGGCTATTGCCAAACATGTTGCGAGCCGCCCAAATTATTCGGGACCGCAATCCACACACGCGTTTTATAATCTCCCGAGCACCTTCCATTGATGGGTCCCTGGTTCGGGAAATTGTAGACCGCCATCCATTGGAATATATGGAGATCGTCAGCGACCCGGTGGGTGCCGTATTCCACAGATCGACCATTGCCATTGTCGCATCGGGAACCGCCAGCCTGGAGGCGGCCATCTACGGTATGCCCGCGGTCATCGTCTATCAGGTATCACGGTTCAGCTATTGGCTCGGTAACAAGCTGGTGAATGTTCCCCATATCGGATTGGCTAACCTCATTGCCGGCAGGCGAATAATGCCGGAACTGGTTCAAGATGAAGCCACCGCAGAAAATATGGCCAACACCACCCATGGGTTGCTCACCGACACGGCGGCCTATGAAAAAATGATAATCGACATCAAACAGGTCCAGAAACGATTGGGGCGTTCAGGTGCTTCAGATCGTGTGGCGGCAATTGCGGGCCGTTTGATGGAGGGTGACCGTGCTATTTAAAAAAGGTACAGATGCTGTTGGGCTCAAATGGTGGCTGATCGGATGGGCTGGGAAGCTGTTGATCAACTTCTTGTACCTCTTTTCACGGATAGACACCATTGGATATGAAGCCGTAGCTGAACAGATTCGAACCAGACGCTTTATTTTTGCGCTCTGGCACTCCAGAATCTTGCTTCTGACTTATGCACACAAGAAACTCAATGCCACTGCCATGGTCAGCAACTCTGCCGACGGGGAAATTGTTTCTCAGGTGCTCAAGCGCTATGGCCATAAAACCATACGCGGATCAACAGGCAAAGGTGGCTTACGTGCTCTGATGCAACAAATAGACGATATGCGCACCAACTTGCGCCCGGGGGTGGTGACCCCTGATGGTCCCCAAGGACCCCGGTATAAAGTTCAGCAAGGGGTCATACTGCTGGCCCAAAAAACCGGGGTTCCCATTATTCCCGTGGCCTGTAATTCGAAACGACGCAAGGTATTTAACAGTTGGGACCGCTTTATATTGCCCTTTCCGTGGACCGAGGGTGTGGTAGCCTATGGCGACCCAATTCATGTACCACACGATGCCGATGAAAGGGTTATCATTGCATATATGAAAGAGCTGGAATCCGAGTTGAATCGAATTACCGCCCAGGCCGATCAATTTTTTGGCCATAAATTTGAAGTCTAATGAATATGAAAATACTATCCACCATTACAGTTGATGAACGCCATAAAAAAATCTTGGGATTGATAAAAGGCCAGAAAGTTCGACTGAGCATCGCCATGGTCTGCATGGTACTCATGGCGGCAACCGATCTGGCCCAAGCCTGGGTGGTAAAACCCCTTTTCGATGAAATTTTTGTCAACAAAGACCAATTTATGCTTCGGGTGCTGCCGGTGATTTTTATCGGTATCTATTTTCTGCGCAGTTTTGCCTGGTACGGCGAGGTGTATCTCATGGAATTTGTCGGACAGGATATTATTCGCAGGCTCCGCAACCAACTCTATTATCGACTGACCGACCTTCCCCTGGCGTTTTTCAACCAGGAAAAAACCGGTGCTCTGTTGTCCAGATTTTCATTTGACGTGAACATTGTCAAAGCCATGGTGTCTTCATCAGTGGCGGCCTTGATTCGGGACGCACTGCGTATCATCTTTCTGACCGGCTATATTTTCTACCTGGATTGGAGGCTGGCGGCGTTTATCTTTGTGGTCCTGCCCGTCGCATTGGTCCCACTGACTAAGTTGGGACGCCGGGTACGCCGGGCCAGCGCCGGCATTCAAGAGTCCATGGGCGACATGAGCGCCTTTATCCATGAGACCTTCATCGGGACAAAGGTGGTCAAGGCCTTCGGCATGGAAGCATATGAAAAAAAACGTTTTGCAAAAAAATCCCAAAACGTCTTCACCCTTGAGATGAAAGCCGTCATCGCCAAAGCGCTCGCCTCCCCCATCATGGAATTTCTGGGCGGCATCGCCATTGCCGTTGTGGTCTGGTACGGAGGGGTTCGAATTTTCGAAGGGAGTGCCACGCCCGGAGAATTCTTCTCCTTTCTGGCCGCTGTGATCCTGGTCTACGATCCCGCCAAAAAAATGACCCGGATCAACAATGCCGTTCAGGAGGGGCTGGCCGCCTTCAATCGTATATATGATATTATCGATACCCAATCCACAATATGCGACCGGCCCGACCCCATCAACATCCCTTTGGGCCCACACCGGGTGCAATTTAGCCGGGTGGGGTTCAAATACGAAAAAGAGTATGTACTGAAAGATATCAACTTGGAGGTATCGCCCGGCGAGACCCTCGCCTTGGTGGGTATGAGCGGTGGCGGCAAAACCTCCATGGTGAACCTCATTCCACGGTTTTATGATGTGTCGGAAGGACAAATTCTGATAGACGACATGGATATCAGAGATGCTTCGGTCATCTCATTGCGGCAGCAAATCGCCATCGTGACCCAGGATCCCATCCTGTTCAATGACTCCATACGCAATAACATCCGGTACGGTAAACCGGATGCCACCGATGAAGAGATCATTGAGGCCTCAAAATCAGCCTATGCACACGATTTTATCATGAATTTTCCCAAAGGATTCGGCACCCAGGTCGGCGAATTGGGCACAAGATTGTCCGGGGGTGAGAAACAACGGCTATGCATCGCGCGTGCACTGATCAAAAACGCTCCCATCCTCATTCTGGATGAAGCCACCTCTTCTTTGGACACAGAGGCCGAGGCTGTCGTTCAAAAAGCCCTGGAAAACCTGATGCGTGGCCGAACTGCCTTTGTCATCGCCCATCGCCTCTCTACGATCCAAAACGCAGACCGCGTGATTGTATTGGTGAACGGTCAGGTGGCGGAGTCGGGCACCCACGATGCGCTTTTAACCCACAAAGGCGAGTATCACAAGCTTTACCAGATGCAATTTAGACATAATGAAAAACAGCCATAAATGGATAACATGTTGCAAAGGATCCTATCTTGAACACCACGCCTGCGCTTTCAGTCATCATACCTGCTTACAATGAGCACGACAGGATCGTTCCAACCCTTGTAAACACCATAGCGTACCTGAAAGAGCAGTCCTATTCCAGCGAAGTGATTGTTGTTAGCGACGGCAGCAGTGACAATACGGCCCAGGTGGCGAAAAACTTCACAGCACCTTCAAATATTCTGATTCGAGCGCTGGAGTATCATCCCAATCGCGGTAAGGGTTATGCCGTCAGATACGGCATGCTTCGAAGCAATGGCGCCATCGTCATGTTTATGGATGCCGACTATGCCGTTCCAATGACCTATTGCAAAGATGGGATTGCGTTAATCGAGAAGGGTAATGACATTGCGATTGCCTCCAGGGCCATATCCGGCGCCAAGATTCAAGAGCATCAAAACATTTTACGAAAACTCTCGGCCAAAATTTATACGGTCATTCAGAATCATTATTTGGGCATTGACTATCCCGACACCCAGTGCGGGTTTAAATTTTTCACCCATGGTGCCGCCCGGGCACTCTTCGGGCGACAAAAACTGGACAGTGTCATCTTCGACCCTGAACTTTTATGGCTTGCCAAAAAAGCAGGGTATAAAGTTGCCCAGTTTGGCGTGGAATGGCGCCATGTGGCCGATTCGAGGATACAATACGACAGTATTCAAAAATCGGTATTCGTTTTCCAGGAGCTATTAAAAATACGGCGCCTCCACAAGTGACGGTTTTTATACTGCCTGATAACCGAATTTAAAATAAAATCGGCCCAAACTGCTGTTTCACAGTTCGGGCCGAAACTGTTTGCCGAAGGTATTATTGATACATTTACTTCTGACGATTCATTCTCATCATGGCCCCGACTCCGATTAAACTCATTAGTAAAAAGATGGGTTGCGCTTGACCGCTTTCAAGTGGCGTCTCGCTCAATGGCGCCGAGATAAAACACACGCCTGCGAACCCTGAAGCAAATGAGGAAGAACCATCGGTCTGTGAACTGTAGTCTAAAGATGAACCGGCATCGGAGGCACTGTATCCAAGTCCGGACGGATCGACAATCACACCATTTTGAACACCATCATCGTCTCCAGGGCCACCGTCCACCAAATAAATGGTGATGGATTTACGATCACCGCTGAAGGTTACATCGGGATAGGGAGTCCAGCCATTTTCGATGTTGTACTTATACCATACCGCGTTCTGCGGCGCCGGTGTCGACAGGTTCACTGTCACACTGGCAGAGGTTGCGCCGTCGAGCAATCTCAATTTAAAACTGATCACGCCGGTCAGCACTTCAGGACGGTTGGCGTCGTTCACCACAACAGCACTATCGGCATCTACTGCCCGGATCAACATCATGTCCGCATTGCTGGACAGCAGCACTGCAAGCTGCGGATTGGTCTCATCAGATGTTCCCACGACCACCATATCAGAGGTATCGCCCAACTCGGGGTCAACTTCTTCTTGGGATACTTCCTGATCGTTTAAAATGCCGTTACCATCATCGTCGCCTAACCCTGCCGTTACGTGATCCATGGTGGTGAAGCTGGATACGGTAGACCAGTCAGATATGCCATTGTGTTCGTCATAGAATCTGACCCGCCAGTAATAGGTTGTCTCCGGATCAAGAATTAGATCACCCAGGGTAATACTCGTCAATTGCAATGTAAATTCACCCTCAAATACAAGGTCTGATGCCCAATCGGTGCTTGTGGCGATCTGATAACGGGTCCGGCTGTGGGCATGGCCGTCGGGATCCTCAAAGGGTTCTGTCATAAGGTTCGGCATCAGGTCAACATCCATGGCACCATCTGCCGGTTCAGCGAGTACAGGTTGAATCGGGACGCTGTTGCCTGGAATGAGCGATGGGTCCGTATCATTGTCATGCTCGTCCAAGTTGCTGATGCCGTCGCCATCCAAATCCCCCTGTGCGTCGGTACTATCCAACGGATCCATTCCATACAGTTCTTCCCAGGTGTCTGGCATGCCGTCACCATCGTCATCTGTATCCGTATTATTTCCCAAACCGTCACCGTCCGTATCCAGCCACTCAGCGCTATCGTGGGGGAACGCATCCACGATATCAAGATACCCATCACTGTCGCTGTCTGGATCGGAAACCGGCACCACATAGGTTACCTCATTTGAATCACCGCTCTCTTCATTTCCGGAAACGGAACGAACCACAAAGTGGTAGGTCTGGCCTACGCTCAATCCATCGACGGGAAAGATCGTACCCGTGATGAGACTCTCATTAAACGGGTCGGAATAATCATAGCTCTGATTTTCCAAACGTTGGTATAGATTGTATCCATCCAGGATCTCACCATTGGGATCCCATTGGAGGGTAACCTGGGCCGCTGAAACGACCAAAGGGAATAGGATCAGTAGAAAATAACATATTAAAAAAAAAACTCTGAAGTAATTCTTGAACTGCTGTCTCATCAAGACACCTCCTATGGGATATTTCGCCAAGCGTTCGGCGTCCATCAGAAGATGCCTGTGCACCCGGCAGCCCTGCCGCCATATTCTGTACAAGAACTTAGGCCAAGTGGCTTTGCGTCCCATTCTTTGGAATGGTTTGCCTTTTTCGAGCATTCGGAATTTACGAGAACAAGTTTAACTGTCCATATATTATAGCAATTTAGATGCCACCTCATGTGGTCTCGGATTTTTTTCTAAAAACGATTTAGATCGTTAGCCCTATAGCACACCATATGTCATTCAAAGCTTGCCCAAGGGATGTTGGTGTATTTAATAATAGACAAGGGGCGTATGAATTTGCATACAGCCGACAAAGATCCTGGGGCCGCTAAATGGACCCAAGAAGGTTGACCCGGCAATCGATAATTTCAGATTAAGTACTGGGAACCTCAATCCTATGGTTGCATAAAAAAAGCGATCGGGTTACGAATTACCGGCTGCGGATACACGGATATCGTCCTGACGCGGTGATTGCCACCGAAGCCCGCCTTGAAATCCATAGCAACGATAGAGATACAATGTTTTGACGAGTAAATCGGGATCACCACTCTTATTTCCGTTCTTATCCGAATAGACATGGAATGGCTCCGGAGTATCAACTTTTTTAAAAATCTGCTGCAATTTTTCCTTGTGATCACCATAGCGCATCACGCCAATGGCATCTTTTTCCAATAGATCTTTATCCTGCCACCAATAATCATATACGTTGGGCCGGTTCCATCGATTAATGGAGACGGTCAAGGGATTGTTCGGCATATAAAATGCCAGTTCACTGGCGATCTGATAGCGCAGCCCGAAAATAAAGGTTTCCTGGGGATCGGGCATATCTTTCTGAACCTCGGCCACTGTAGCAGCAAGATTGTCCCAGCCGCGGATTTCGTAAGCCGTGCGATCCAACTTGGCCGGGATGGGAAGTATGGGCAATAGCACGTGGGTCAGAACGACAAGGGTCAAAACGTAGGAGGTTCCGACGGCCCAGGACCAGATTCGTCGAGTGCCCTCTCTTTTTGGGGTTTTTCCCATGTCCCGATGCTGTGAGAACAAAGCGGCGGCTAGAACGCATGCCGTAAGATAACCGGCACAGGGCCAATTGCCATACACCCGTGTGTGGAGGCTGAGTAGCGCAAAACCTGCTATCATGGGCAGAGATGTAAATAGAAGATAGCTGTATATCCATCTTTTTTCATGTTTGAAATGGCGAATGCCCCACACCCATCCGGCACAAACCACACCAAAGGCCAAAGGGGTCATCAAGCCGACTTGGGAGCCCACATATTCTGCAAAATAGCTGAGATGGATTTCAAACCTATCATTTGCGCCGCCGAGATACGCCACATGTCTAACGGAGTTCCAGTTATTGGCCGCATTCCACAGGATCACCGGGAGAAACATGGCAAGTCCCATGGCGCACCCGATATAGGGTCTGTAAGCCCATAGCCGATGACGGCAACGCAGTAGACCGAATGTGAAGACAAAAGGCAAAAATAACACCATGGTATATTTGCTCAACAGGCCCAATCCAAAACAGAGGCCACCGGCAATCCAATGGCGCCATTGATGCTGTTCGAATCCTCGCCCGACATAGTAGCTGGATGCGGCCCAAGCAGCGCCCTGAAGCCCATCGGCGGTGGCCAATAGAGCACCCACATTGAAAATAAAAACAGACTGGGTGAACAATGCCGTATGCCAGGCGATTTTCGATGAAAACCAATGTTCGGCAATCAAAACCACATAAATCGACGCAATGGCCATTGAGATGATTGACGGTAAACGTACGGCCAGTTCCGTATGCCCTAATAAGTATGTAAACAATCGAATGGTCCACGCGATCATGGGCGCTTGATCATGGTATCCCCAGGCCAAGTACCGTGACCATTGCCAATAATTGGTTTCGTCCGGTGTCAAATGAAAAGAATTGGCGTATACAACACGAAGGATGGTGCAGCCTGCAATCAGCAGCCATGCCATTAACATATGGTTATTTTTTTTGATATGCGTCATGGGCATCGAATACTGATGGAGGGACTAAAAGTCAAAGGGTATTGTTTTAATTTTATGGGGTCTGCCGGTAACGGCCTAATCTGTCGGCTTGACCATCTCCAAATTAAAGGTGAAAGTGGTGCCCTTTGCCGGGACCGAGTGGACTTCCAAACGGCTGTTGTAAGACTCTAGTATACGATGGGTGATGGATAGGCCCAGTCCGGTCCCATCAGATTTGGTTGTAAAAAAGGGATCAAAAATGGAACGCGCCACATCCGGCTCCATGCCGCAGCCATTATCACTCACTTTGATCGCCACGGCCTTGTTCTTTATAGTTTCACAGTCAATGACAATTTCGCCATCCGCACCGATGGCATCTGCCGCATTCAATAGCAAATTCCAGATAATCTGACTTAAATGGCTCGGGTCTATCAATACCCAACACTCTTTGGATATGGTTTTTTCCAACCTGATTTTCTGAGCGTTAATGCTATCTCTCTCAAAGAGTTCGGTAACTTCGGAAATCGCCCTTTTAAGTTCAACCATCTCGGGTTTTCCGGCCGGAGGCTTGGAGAAGAAGAGAAAATCACTCACCAATATATTGAGGCGATCCGTCTCTCTCAAGATGATTTCCATGAGCCGTTCATGATCGGGGGCATACCGCAAATCTTCTTTCAACAATTGGATAGAGCCAGCCAGAGATGCTAAGGGGTTCTTGATTTCATGGGCTAAACCGGCCGCCATCTCCCCCATATAAGCCATCTTTTCCACCCGCTTTAAATGATCCTCCATGGTTCGCAGCTCTTTTTGGCTTTTTCGATTTTGCTCGGTCAACAGCCCACTCAAAAAGGCCACGGCGAAGCATGCCCCGGTGATGATCAGAATCTTGTATGTGGCGGTGCCCCAATTCAATCCCTGAACGCCTGCTTCAGTCATCACGTTTAGGGAAGGCAAGATGGCTGACAATTCAAAAAGAAGCAGGATAGCGTGAAGCACGCTGCCGAAAGATGCGACAAACAAACCGCCTTTTAAATAGAGAATCATGCTCGCATAGATGATCACCACCAGATAAAGGAAGGAGAAAAAACTATAGTAGCCGCCGGTAATGTATACGATCAATGTTACGATCACTGTATCGACCGCAAACTGTACGTATGAAAAAAGGACGTGGCGTTTGACTCGCCTGGAAATAACGGCGTAAAAGAGCGAAAGGGCAAAAATAAACGCGACTAAATAGTAAAAGATGACGACTGAATGTGCATCCGAAGTCTCTTTAACCTGGAAGTGTACGTAAATGGTTGATGCAAGAATCAGCAGCGTGAAAACGACCCTGGCAAGCATCAGCCATGAAAGCTTAAGAGATATATCGGATGTGGCGTTTTCAGAATCCAAAATGGCGAATACTATTCATTATATATTTTCACAAACGGAGAAAAACAATTCAGCTTCGCAGCATTTACCCAATTGCACCGGCCATATTGAAGATGGGGAGATACATGGATACGATCAATCCGCCTACCACCACACCCAAAAAAACGATCATCATTGGCTCTATCATTGCTGTCAGGTTCTCCACCGCTTGATCGACCTCTTCATCATAAAAATCAGCTATTTTTTCGAGCATCGCATCCAATGCACCGGTTGATTCACCCACAGCAATCATCTGACAAACCATGGCGGGGAATACACCGCTTGTTTGAAGAGGGTCCGCCATGGTGCGCCCCTCGGAAATTCCGGAACGCACATTGTATATGGCATTTTCGACAACCTTATTGCCGGCCGTTCTGGCGACGATGTCCAGGGCTTCCAAGATAGCAACACCGCTGGAGAGCATGGTACCCATGGTGCGTGTAAATTTTGCCACCGCAACCTTACGAATAAGTATGCCGACCACTGGCATCTTTAAGGCTGTGGCGTCGACTACAAGTCGACCTTTCTCCGTTTTATAGTATTTGGTAAAAGCTATGGAAAAAAGGATGACGGCAATGATGATCCAATGGATCTTGGATTTGACAAATTCACTGATCGCTATGGTGATGAGTGTTGGCCCCGGAAGCGCCATTCCGGCATCATTAAACATTTTCTCAAAAACTGGAATAACAAATACCAATATCACCGCGACGACGATGACTGCCACAAATATGGTTATGGCCGGGTAGACCATGGCGCCTTTGACTTTGCGCTTGAGTCTTGCAGCCTTTTCAAGATAAGCGGACAAGCGTTTCAGGATAACATCAAGAATACCGCCAGCCTCACCTGCAGCGATCATATTAACGAAAAGGCTGTCGAAATGTTGGGGATAGCGTTTCAAAGAATCCGCCAATGTTGTTCCGCCTTCAACAGATTCCTTAATCGCCTTTATCATCTTTTTAAGGGT
>CAJIBC010000638.1_pt1 | contig 10842 bp, 6 predicted proteins | sample 9199231 | NCBI WGS metagenome assembly CAJIBC01 (sample SAMEA7708282, study PRJEB35096) | sediment metagenome | biome: marine neritic benthic zone biome [ENVO:01000025]; feature: sediment [ENVO:00002007]; material: shallow marine sediment [ENVO:03000034] sea grass bed [ENVO_01000059] ...
GGTTTTTTAAGACAATATCTCGTTGGCTGTGGATGCCATCGACAGCCACGGCAGCTTGCCACGAATCCTTCTCAACGATCAAGATTAAGGACCACTGGTCCTTATTGTCAGCCTTTGCTTCAATGCCGGGAGACGTCAAAATTTCAGACAGTTCATAGTACCGAAGGCGGCGGCCATTGATATATATGGTATTGTCTCCTTGGGGCACCAAGCTTCTGGGATTGACGCGCAGGACCTCTTTGATGTCATACAGCGGCGTTGCATACTGCTGCTCGCCGATGTTGAAGATAAGGGCCTTTGAGACCGCCATGGTTAAGGGTAAGTTGATGCAAAACGTGGTGCCGGTGCTTTCAGATTTTTCGACATGCACGCTGCCTTTGAGTGCGATGATGTTCTCTTTGACCACATCCAAGCCCACACCGCGACCTGACACCTCGCTGATGGTTTGGCGTGTGCTGAACCCGGGTTGAAAAATAATTTCGGTCAGCTCTTGGGTGGTTATGGCCTCCTTGTTCTTGCCCGGCGTGGGCCATACGAGTGCGTTGCGAATGGCCCCATAATCAAGGCCTGCACCGTCGTCAATGATGCGCAGTATGACGCGGTTTCCCTTTTGGGAGGCCGTCAGTCGAATGGAAGCGATTTCCGGTTTGCCGATGGCCTGCCGCTCGACAAGGGGTTCGATACCATGGTCGACGGCATTGCGCAGCAAATGCATGAGAGGATCGGCCAATTTATCCCAAACCATTTTGTCCAGTTCGATATCTTCTCCTTGTAGGGTCAGACGAACCTTTTTATTCAATTGGGACGCGGTCTCACGGACCGTACGGCGCAGCCGGTTGGCAATGGATGACATGGGGATCATGCGCATGCGTATGGTTCTTTCATTCAATTCTCCAATGAGCAAACGCAGATGATGTAGATATCCTTTGAGTCCGATGTACGTTTTTGACAGTTGCTGACCGATGGTGCCCGCATCGGCGGCTGTTTCACTTAAAGATCGAATAATAAGGTTCAGCTCAGAGTATCGATCCAGTTCCATTGGATCAAATTCTGAGAAGGTCGCTGTTTCTTCACCCACAGCCGCGGCTGGATTCTCAATGGTGGGGCCGGCAGCGTTCATTCTCCCTATGGCCTTGTGTTCATATCCTAACTCCAGGTCCCGTGCTGTTTTTTTTAATCGGGACTGGGTCTGGTCTATTTCTTCGATTAAATTTCCCAATCCGTCAATATCCTGGTCAAAGGCACTGAGTGCAATGGAGAGTTCTCCACCTAAATTGACCAATGATTTTAATTTGGCAGAATCGACCCTTATGGGCCGGGTTGGGTCTGAGGCGTGGAAAGGTGTTTCTTGATCTCTTCTGTTTTCTTCTGGTAAAATAATTTCGAGGCACTCGGTTTCCTTGGGGGCAGGCTCTGATTGCGATTCCTTTGGGGTGATATTTTCGTCCTGCTCCCCCGAACTGACCATATCCTTGAATGCGATTCTGAGCTGGTCCATTTGACTTGGGTCCGCCTTCTGGGGATCGATGACGAAGCGCTCAAGCATATCGGCGGCATCGGCGATGATGTTGACCGCATCCGGCGTTAGGAGACCCGCATCTTCATATAACCAATCCAGAACATTCTCAAATTCATGGCCCCAGCTTGCAATGGGCTTGAGTTTGATTACCGCAGCTGCTCCTTTGATCGTATGGACCGAACGCCTTATGAGGCGCAACAATTCTTTGTCTTCCGGACCCATGGCGGTGGGAGAGATCACGTGCTCTTCGAGTTGACCAATGGCCCTGCCAAGATCGTGAAAATGATCTTGCGCTTCCTGATAGAAATCTTCAAGCAGTTCCTGGTGGGCGAGATCGATGGGATCCGGTGCAGTGCTGCCGCTTTCCAGGGTATCCACCCATGAAAGTTCTGATGGCCCCGGTGGTTTCTCTGGCGAGGCATCGAGATCGTCGTTTTCATCTTCGCTTGCTGCTTTTAATAGCTGCAGGAGAAAATCTTGTTCATCATCGGATGATGCACTTTTCAGGACATCACGCAAGGCATCGAGGCGTTCGGCTCTCAGCTTTAAATTAAAGGCGTCGTTGCACGGAATCTGTTGGGTGTAGGCATCGAAATATGCGATGGTGTCGATGGCGGCACTATGTACAGTGGTGTCAAAGGCTAAACGGCCACTGATGATTTTTTCAACGATGGCTTCCAGTTCAAAGGCCACCTCGCTTAGATTGTTGAGCTTTAACAACGCGGAGGCGCCGCGTATTGCGTGGACCAGGCGATGGAACTCGGCCAAATCGACATCGGACGCTTCAGGGTCTTGCCCATTGAGCCTGTGGGCCTTGTCCCGCAACTGCGGGATATAGCCTTTGAGCTCATTTATAAAATCGGATGCTATCTCTTCGGGCAATGCGCCAGACATCAATTTTCTCCTTAAGGGGCTGTTCTACTTCCGTTGCAAATTGCACGAATCTGAATGAAGGCGCAATCCGCCCTCTGCGCTCACGCCGCAGGGGTAACGAAGGGTTTCATTCTATTTGTATAGGGTTTCTGTGAAGCCTATATTTTTAGGGCCGTCATCAGCACATCAAGATCCAAAAAATGAACCGTCTGCCGGTCTGCAACCATCGCGTTTTTTACAAACCTGGAAAAAGGTTTGTCCGCCATGGGATTTGAATCGTTTTGATGATCCTGTTCATGGGTCACTATAATGCCGGCAATATTATCCACCACAATGGCGGTACTAATGTCTTGGTTGCGAATAAAGACAAGTTTTCTGGCCTTATCCACATTCCCCGACGAAAGTTTGAATATCTGTTTGATGTCCACCACCGAGACGATATCACCGCGCAAGTTGCAGATCCCAAGTACCCATTGGGGCAGATTCGGAAGGGGGGTGATGTCAGGGAAGTAGTCGATTTCCAGAGTGTTTTCCAATGGAAGCGCAAAAGTCGTACCGTCGATCAGAAATCGGACATACTTCTCTCCTTGCTTCAGGTAATCCTCGGCGCGTCCCCCCAGAAAGGCTGCGAAGCCTTCAGCGGTGGACAGGTGAGGAACTTGGTTGACCCGTTGGTCGATGGCGTTGATCAGCTGTTCTAAAGATGGTGCCGTGCCCGCGTCCCCGCGGTCCTTGTGGGTGTGTAGGTCCATTCGCCCCTATCCAATATGTTTGCAAACCGTCTCAATGAGATCGGTGGTTTCAAAGGGCTTGGTCAAATAATCCGTCGAACCGGCCAATCGACCTTTGACCTTGTTAATCATTCCGTCTTTGCTCGTCAGTAATATGACCGGCGTGTCCTTGAGTTCTGGAGTCTTTCTGATAATGGACAGAATTCGATAGCCATCCATTTTGGGTAAGATAATATCGAGCAAAACCAGGTCTGGTGGCTCCTCATTGATTTTGCCCAGCGCTTCAAGCCCATCACGGGCTTCCACCATCGCATACCCTTTTTGTTTGAGGGTCAACACGATCACTTTTCGTGTGGTCGGGCTGTCTTCGACAACCAGAATTTTTTTCTTCTGTGCTTGTACCGTCGGTCCGCTCCATTGGGCGGCCTCTGTCCACTGCTCTGCGCTCTCCTCGGATTTGGTGTAATCAGACAGCCGGGCCGCCACATGGTTCACCACAATATTGAGCTGGTCCGCCAGGAACTTATTGTCCGGGTTTATGCGCGAGACTTCATTGAGCAAGTCCAGCGCTTCATTGGCCTTGTTGAGGTTGAGATTGGCCAAGCTAAGGTAGAAGACTGCCTTAGCATTATTTTCGCGGGCGACAACGTCCGTGTAGCGTGTGACGGCATTGATCAGGAATTTGGATTTGATTTGATGCTGGTTTTTTTGATCGATGGCTTTGGAAACGACCAGTCCCGATTTACAATAGTGACATTGCTCTCCATCTGCATTAAGAGGCGACCAGCAAAAAGGGCATCGGCGTACGCGGTTATCCGTGACATGTTGGTAAGCTTGTTTAAGTTTGTGAATTTCTTCAATAATTTTCAGATTATTGGGGGTCAGTTGGATGCATTTAGCAAGGGTTTCGGATATGGTTTGCATGTTTCCCAGGCATCGGGAATACCAGAGCCATGCCATACCGTTGCTTGGATTTAGTTTAAGATAGGCGGTTAATAGAACATGCGCCTTTTTAAAATGATTTCCTTTGACCAGGCGGATGGCTTGTTCCAGTTGTTTGTTTGACGAAGCCGCCTTTTTGGTTTCACTTTTCTTACGTCGGGACGCAGCTAGGATGAGCCGGGTCAGGGACGACCGGATGGTCTGTTTTGTTTTTTTGGAGGGACGGGATAGCTTGATCTGTGCATTTTTCCACCCCAGAATGTCTATGGCTGCTTTTTCGCCATGCCACGCACCTGTTTTAGCATTGATGATATGGCCATTTCGAATGAAGAGACAGCCCTTCTTTCCGTTGGCGCGCAGCACAAGGTTACAGCTCTTGCGTTCCAGCTCTATAACCTGGAGAAAACTGCTGACAGAAAACCCCTTGATATAGCCGGCTGATTTTTTTTTGGGCAATATTTGGGGTCGATCGAGTAAGGCTCCGCTCATTTTCGTCACTGATACAATTCTGATAGATCTACATCACCATTGGAGTCATCATCCACCCGCATAGCAGGGGGCGATATTCCACCGTCGGCCAGATTGAATATCCAACTACATATTCGTGTTTTATAAGGTTGCACAAAAACCTGGGGGCAAGGTATCCCCCTATGGAAAACAACATAATAAACAGGAAACTGATGACTAAGCCGCAAACATATGTAAATTTTTAATAAAGCTGAAACTCTTTTGGAACGTGTCGAGGTGTTTTTTCACCTCTTTTAGACAGGAACGTGCATATATTGTCTTTTAATATTTCAAGAAGGTGACGTTATGTCAACATTAATGTTTATATCCTTTTTAGTTCAGCATGTTGGTGCGCCACAAAGGCGCACGTCACCAATGGGTACCTATCCCGTTTGGTAAATTGTTGGTTCATCCCGGCAGCTACCCGGGCATTGGGATAGGGAAACCGTTATAAATTTTGCCCTTGTTTTTTTAATCAAAATGTTGCATACACTATCAGATAATCGTGACTAACACTGTAATTTCCTATGTAAGTCACCGGATTAGCCGCCATTTCATTGGTGTCCCGTTAAGCACAATAAATCATAATAGATAATCCATCTCTTGGGTATTAAAAGCGTATTTTGACGCTCTTTATTAGCCCCCTTTTTAGATGCTGTTTGCATAGAATACCACGTTGTAGATGTCGCCTTGGGTGCTCGTTAATGGTCCATGTGCATTGAATGATTGATCCAAAGAGACCACAAGAAGGAGGCAGGCCCTATTATTTTATGATTCTAAATTCAGGTGTGAACGCATCACGTCTTGATCAAATTTCGATTTCACTTGAAATCTGGAATCCAACGGAACACAAAAAAGGAGGTAGAACTTGAAGAAGAAATTTACAGTCGCAGTGGTCGCAACCTTTGTGTTTGTTTTTGTTTTCACTGCCAACATAATGGCGGAAGATAGCGAGGTCAATATACCCATAACGGCGATACAAGCGTTTGATGCCGTCGTGAAGCAACTTGACCCCGATACGGGTGGAAAGGCCCGAGTGGCATTGATCGATGTACGAACCACCGCAGAGTACTTTTGGGTCGGTGCTTGTGGCAAAGTAGAGAGTATCGTAACCATAGCCGGCGAAGAATTTTTGCCCTATAACGGAAAAGTGCAGCTGAAGTGGGGCCGTTTTCTCATTTTCAGTGTAGACGCCGACCAATGTGTTCAACCTATGTGGCTGCCATTGAGAAAAGTGAAAAAAATCAATACCGTCGATATCTCTATCCATATCCCGACCCATATCTGGAACGAAGCAGAGTGCACTAAATTTGCCAATCCTGATTTTAAAGCACAAATTGAATCGCTCAAGGATGACTTTGATATCTTGATATTAATGTGCCGCAGCGGTAAACGTTCCAATACCCGTGATTTTGATACAAAACTGTTTAAGAAAATTTACGAAATTGATCAACCCAACGGCCAAAATGGGTATGGCGGTTTCCAGGGCAGTTCGTACAGTGATGTCTATAATGGATACCGGGGGTATCCGGGACGAATGACTAAGCGACAGGATTCGCCGGCTGTATCCTGGTCGGATGCTGGTTTGCCGGTTCATATTGGGTGGACCCCCTTTTCCCCGGATTCGCCTGATTCAGACGAAAAACCAGAATAGCGACTAACTAACGAAAACCATAACCTTGTATCAACAAGCATCCCGGGCCTTGGAAAAATAACGGGCCTGGATGCTTGTTTTTGTTTACGCCTGCAGTATAGAAATAGTATTGATTGTACAATTCACCCTTGAAGCCCCACCGGTCAAAGATGGAGGGAGGATATGAATAAAAAAATAGAACTGGTATTTGAGGACCGTGTGGGAATCGTGGCAGACATCTCAGCGTTGATGGCCGAATATGGAATCAACATCCTATCCATGGAGGTCGATAAAAGGGCTGATAAGGCCCACGTCTATTTAGAGGTGGAGGAGGGAAAAACCGGCATTGGTAAGGAGCGACTCACGGCCATTCTTAGCGATGTATCTGATCTATTACAGCTGCAATTCATCGATATTCTTCCCCAAAAAGAGCGGGAAAACCGCGTTCGCGTGGTACTGGATAATATCAGCGATGGCGTGATTTCCATCGACAAGGACGGTTGTATCACCACCATGAACAAAGTGGCTCGAGAAGCATTGGCCTATCAAGAGCAAGAGGTGGTGGGGCAAAATGTCAAAAGTGTCGAATTGCCGGATTATAACATATTGGAATGTTTGGAGGGTCGTAAATTTAATCACATAAAAAAGAGTATTATACAGGAAAAGGAGCGCTATCAGTATTTCGCCACAGGCCGTCCCATCATTGACGAGGATGGCAACATTATCGGCGCGGTGGAAATCGCCAAAGATATGCGGGAGATCAAAGAGCTGGCCCGGTCGATCAGTGAGCCGGACAAAATCAGCTTCAGTGATATTATCGGCGACCATCCAGTGATACTGGCTGCCATCGCATTTTCTCAGCGTATCGCCTCGGCCGACTCAATGATCTCCATCAGGGGCGCAAGCGGTACGGGCAAAGAATTGTTCGCCCGCGCCATTCACACCCACAGCAAGAGAAAGGGGCCTTTCGTACCCCTCAATTGTGCGGCTTTGCCCGAGCAACTTTTGGAGAGCGAACTTTTTGGCTATGTGGGGGGCGCTTTTACCGGTGGACGAAAAGAAGGCCGGCAAGGGTTGTTTGAACATGCGGCCGAGGGGACCGTTTTTCTGGATGAGATCGGAGAAATGCCGCTTGGATCTCAGGCCAAAATACTGCGTGTTATCCAGGACAAGCGTGTCCGTCGGATCGGCGGTTCAAAAGAGATCCCTGTTAATACGCGTATTATCACGGCGACCCATCGTAATCTGGAGCAGTTGGTTGAGGATAAACTCTTTCGTCAGGATTTATACTATCGCATCAATGTGCTGCCCATTCATATACCGCCCCTTGCCCAAAGGGGGCAGGATATTCCCTTGCTAGCGGATCATTTTTTGTTCCAGTTGGCATCCAAACTGAACAAGCCCATCCCGACAATATCAAACCAGGCCATGGATAAACTGCGCCGGCACCATTGGCCGGGCAATGTTCGCGAATTGAAAAATGTGATGGAGCGTGCCGCCATTTTATCGGACAATAGTATCATCGAAGCCGCGTCCATCATCTTTAGCCATGAGTTGGGCAGGGGGGAGCCATTGGCGGCCAACTGCGTTTCCAGCAAAGATATCGAGCAATGCAATTTAAAGGAAGCGATGGCCGAGTATGAGAAAAGCATCATCGGATGCGTGCTGAAAAAATGCCGCAGCAAACGTCAGGCGGCAAGACGTTTGGAGATTTCTCATACGGCATTGATAAACAAGCTTAACAAATATAAATTATAACTTGTCGATGAGGTCACATAGCAGGCGTACGCCAAATCCGGTGCCGCCGGGCCCGCAATAGTCCGATCCCTTTTTTTGGAACACCGGACCCGCGACGTCGATGTGCGCCCAGCGGGTATCGCCCACGAATTCGGAAAGAAACAGGGCCGCCGTAATGGCACCACCGTACCGTGAACTGGGCATGTTGCTAATGTCCGCCAGGTTGCTTTTCAGCAAATCTTTATAGTCCTCTGGAAGGGGCAAGGGCCAGCAGCGCTCATGGGTGGCATCACCGGAGGCGATGATGGCACTGGACAGCGTTTCGTCTTTGGAGAAGACGCCCGCTATTTTATCTCCCAAAGCCACCAAACAGGCGCCGGTGAGGGTGGCCAGGTCAATGAGGGTGTCCGGCTTGTATTTCTTGATGGCGTAAGCCATGGCATCGGCCAGGATCAGGCGTCCTTCCGCATCGGTATTGCCGATCTCAACGGTTTTTCCAGCCAAACTCTTGATAATGTCGCCGGGTCGCGTGGCGCTCCCAGAGGGCATGTTTTCCACCAAAGGCATGATGCCGACCACCCGGTGCTCCGGTTTTAGACGGGAGATGGCGATCATGGTGGCGGCCACCACGGCGGCGCCGGACATGTCTATTTTCATGGTATTTAATCCGGACGAAGACTTCAGGTTGATACCACCGCTGTCAAACGTCACCCCTTTTCCTACCAGCACAATGGTCTTTTTTGCAGATTTGGGCGTATACACCATCTCCACCAACCTGGGGGCATGAAGGCTTCCCGAAGATACGGCCAGCAGGGCTCCGAACTTTTTTTTCTTGAGCTGGGCCTGGTTGAGCACAGCTGTTTTGAGACCGCAATTTTCGGCGGCGCCGGACACTATTTTGGCAAACTGCTCCGGTACTTTGTCGTTGGATGGGGTGCTGATCCATTCCCGGGCCTGCAATGTTCCCCGGCATATGATTTCAACCCGCTTTATGATGGCGCGTTGCCCTTTGGTGATTTTTGAGGGGAGCAGCAGGGAGATCTCTTTCAACGGGATCTGTTTCGACTTTTCTTTGTATCTATCGAAGATATGGTTGGCCAGAAATGCGCCCTCTGCAATGACTTGGAGGACGTCTCCCACTGCCATGCCTATTTTTTCTGCCGTCGGAATCATAATGGCGATTTTTTTCTGCTGGGTCTCGATGGCGGTTTTGACGGCTCGTCCGGCAAAGGCCCGCAGCGTTTCCAAATCGGTTTTTTCCCCGGGGCCAAGCCCCAGGAACAAACAGCGCTCTGCTGTCGTGTCCGGCGGATTGTAACGCAAGATTTTTTGCTTTGCTTTGCCAGAGAATTCTTCCCAATTCGTACCGGTGGAAACCAGTTTAGCCCGCGCCGGGCTGTCATGAATATCAATGTCCTCACATACCGGTATAGCCAGCAGGCCCACTTTCAGACGATCAATGGCGGCGGCGGTTAACTTGATCATATGCTATACTCTTTTCTTGGTTAAGGTCCTGGGATTGTTTAATAGTAAGACTTAATGATGATCCGTGCAATCTATAGAAAGGCTGGCATGGGTGTCAATAAGAATAGTGGCTGCCAACAGGGTAACCGCATTTGGAAATCATCCATTAATCCCTATAACCGGAAAAACCCAAATGCGGTCACCCTGTGGCCGCCAAATTCTCCAGCTCTTCATCAAATTGATGAATGCGATGTTCCCATGCATAGGCTTCCATGGCGCCGGCCAAATCCCTGCGCCGAGCTTCATACGGGTCATGGCGGGTGAGCAGGTGGGCCAACCTGCCTTCTAAGTCTTCCTGGTCCGAATAGAGTGCATCTTTGTGAAATTTTTGGGGAATGATCTCCGGATAGGAGAGCCTATCCGGCAGCAGGCACAGGCAGCCGCGGCGGATGGCTTCGATCACGGCAATCCCGAAATTTTCCTGAAAGGCCGTGCTGACCATAACGTGGCCGCGGTCCAACCATTGAAAATAGTCCCGGCGCAAGGGGACATGGCCGTACTGCACCAGGTGCTGACCCAGTTTTTGCGGCGCCTTCTCAAATGCCGAGGGCATCCGTGCATACCCCTCGCCCATCAAAGCGACCCGAAAATCGATGCCCCGTTGGGTCATCTTTTCAAGTGCCTGGAAGAAGGCTTCCGGGTTTTTGTCATGCTCCCAGCGGTGGTTCCAAATAATCAACGGCGGCTGATCGGTCTGTCTTTGTTCAAGTTCCAAAGCTGCTGAAAAATGGCAACCGGGATAGGCCACAGTTGATTTTTCTTCGATGGCGCTTGTCACCCACTTGGGTCTGAAATCTGGCATGATACGGACAAAATCAGGCAAAGCCTTCAGAAAAGCTTTCCTATGGGTGTGGGAATTGAAGACAATGCGCTCAGCGCTCAGTGCGGTGATGATGTTGGTAAAACCCGGCTGGTGATCGGGTCGGTACTCTGGCGATGAGGGGTAGGTGAGCTGGTTCTCATGAAAATAGACCAGCGCCGGAGGGCATTGGGGTCCCCAAAGCGCTTTGAGGTCGGCCAGATTCAATAGGCTGGAGACGATAAGACCGTCATACTGCCCGGGATCATCGATCCTGTTGCTCCAATAGATGGCGGCACCGCGCATGCGCCATTTCCAAAACCGATCCGGCAGCGTTACGAGGTGGATATCGTGGTGGCTATGGCGGACGAGGCCATCGGCGAAATCCCGGTGGGAGCCTCCGTAGAAGGGCTCTAAGAATAGAAATTTCAGGGGTTTTGACCTGGCCATGCTTAATGCCATTTTTCCCAGGCGGCAAAACCCCAAACCGCTGCCGCCGCCATCAGGCTCACCATCACTGCGGCTGAGCCGAGGTTCTTGGCACGCCCGGACAATTCATGCCACTCGATCCCGATAC
>CAJIBC010000479.1_pt1 | contig 10806 bp, 9 predicted proteins | sample 9199231 | NCBI WGS metagenome assembly CAJIBC01 (sample SAMEA7708282, study PRJEB35096) | sediment metagenome | biome: marine neritic benthic zone biome [ENVO:01000025]; feature: sediment [ENVO:00002007]; material: shallow marine sediment [ENVO:03000034] sea grass bed [ENVO_01000059] ...
TCGCATATGAGATGGACCTAGCAATCATCGCTACATTTACCGTCGGGATTTATGGCGCTGCTCTTCTTCCATCGGCACGGTGACCATACCGATCTTGGTCACACCAGCCCCTTTGATCTCGGCCAGCACCCGAACGGCGACCCCATACGGCACCGCCTGATCCCCTTTAAAATAGACTTCTCGGTCTGGTCGATTTTCTAATATTTTGGCCAATTTCTCTTTGAGATAATCGATCTCCACAGCAAAATCATTGATATGCACCTGCTGGTTCTGATCGATGGTAACCACCAGGTTTTCTTTTTGCGATACCAACGGCTTGGCAGTTGCTTCCGGCAAGGTCACATCCACCCCCTGCATCATCATGGGGGCCGTTACCATAAAAATGATTAAAAGAACCAACATGACATCCACGAAAGGCGTCACGTTGATATCAGACATCAACCGATCGGAGTTGGATTCAATGGCCATGGCTATGATCCTTTGGTTGGCAGAATGTCCCGCTCAATAATATTCAAAAAATCAGCTGAAAAACTAATGAGTTCAGACTCGATCACTCTGATTTTCTGCATAAAGTGATTAAAAGCGATAACAGCCGGAATGGCAACTGCCAGTCCGGCGGCGGTTGCGACCAACGCCTCTGAAATACCGGGGGCCACCACCGCCAGGCTGGCTGAGCCGCGTTCACCAATCCCATGGAATGAATTCATGATGCCCCACACGGTGCCGAAGAGCCCGATAAAGGGTGCGGTATTCCCGGTGGTGGCCAAAAAGGGAACCATCTGGGTCATGCGGGTGGTCTCCGTGTTGATGGCACGACGCAGGGCGCGTTTGACATTTTCAGCGCCCGATATCTTACCCCTCAATAACTCTGCACCGCCATGATCTGTCTCCCCTGGGGAGCGACCTGTCTGGCTGACCCGTTTCAATTCCACATAACCGATGCGAAATATGCGGGCAATGGGGCATCCCGCCAATTGTTTGGCCTTGGTATATGCGCTGGCCAAATCCCGGCTTTTCCAAAAATATTCGATAAAGCGGTTGGACTCCCGGTAGGCCCTGCGAATGTACCGCCATTTTATGATAATAATGGCCCATGAAGTCACCGAAAAGAAGAGTAGCAGCAGCAGCACGAAGCGCACGATAATACCGGCATTTCCAATCAACTGAATAATATCGATCTCAGATTGTGTCATCGCTTTATTCTCCTACGATAATATGTTTTGCAGCCGTCAACGCCTTTGCTGTGGCCGATTTAGATAGTTTTTCATAATTTAACCGGGAGAACACATCTTTATGGGTGTGTGTTTTGGGTTAGGGGCTGCAAATCCTTTTGTAAGGCTAAAGTGCGCAAGCACCGTAGAAATGATATCGTATTGAACGATAGGAATTGCGGATTCTATTAGCGCCAAACTTATATAACCCCCAACCTTGTGTCAAGAATTTTGAATGTTATCTGTGATATTGTTTGCGACCCAACATACCACATATTGTAACAAGTTAAAAGGCAAACACAGTTTGTTGTGTTATCATTGAATACTGTGGTGGATCTTGGGGAGCGATCGTCCAATTAGGTTCGAAGATCAGGAACAGGTGGTGACATTCACTAACGCCTTTGATAGGTTCGAACAATGGATTATTGACCATCCCATAGACCGCAACCGTCATAAGGAGCGCCAATGAAACGCATCGCTGAATTCATGCTCGAAGCCTGTTTTCTCAAGCATATACCGCGCAGTGGATACCAATACCTCGGCACCGGTGGTGAATCGGTGGCTGACCATGTCTACGCAGCCACCATGATCGCTTTTGTATTCGCACAGTTGACGCCGGAAGCGGATATCCAGCGATTAATGGGCATGTGCCTGTTCCACGATCTGCCTGAGACACGCATCGGGGATCTAAATTATGTACAAAAACATTATGTTAAAGCTAATGAAAAAAAAGCTATGGCCGACGCATTAGAGAATTTGCCTTTTCGCCAGAGTATTTCCGAACTTTTGGAGGAGTTCAACGCAGGCGAAACCTTGGAAGCCAGGTTAGCCCATGATGCAGACCAATTAGCGCTGATCATCGATCTTATGCACCTTAAAGACACTGGACATGATACACCCGAAAAATGGCTTCCGCATGTGAAAAAACGCCTTAAAACAGATATCGGTGTCCAATTGGGCAATGCCGTTCTGTCCCAAGAGTGGGACGGGTGGTGGCGCAAAATTTTTGCTTGACAGTAACAATGTTATCTCTTAGTTGATTTTTCCTGAGAGATGATAATTCCACGCTCTGTAAGATTTTTTCTTACAAATTCCAATTGAGGTCTACAAACATCCACAAATTTACAATAACATGTGTAACGATGATTTTCGGTTTGCAGGGGCACATTGAGTTGAGAGCGTCATCTTCGGCTGCGTACCGTAACATTTTTTATATTACCTTTGGAGGAGTGTATGAACTGGCTTATCAGCACTTTAAAGTCATCGGTGGGCAAGAAGATCATGATGTCCATCACGGGGCTTTGTTTTTGTGGATTTCTCGCCGGACATTTGGCCGGGAACCTGACCATTTACGGTGGCAAGGAGATGTTCATCAGCTATGCTGAGCATTTGCATTCATTGGGCGTCCTGCTGATATTTGTCGAGTGGGGACTGCTTATGTTAGCGGTGGTCCATATCCTTACCGGTTTAACCCTGTTTTATCAAAACTACAAAGCACGCCCGGTTCGTTATCGCGTCAACAAGAGTGGCGGTGGACGGACCTTGGGATCCAGAACCATGCCCTATACCGGTATCCTGCTGTTGGTATTTGTCTTATTCCATTTGGTTAATTTCCATTTTGTGGACAAGACAGACACCACCATATATACCATCGTCACCGCAGCATTTAGCAATCCGTTGTATGTCGTGCTTTACATTGCGGCAATGGTTGTGGCTGCAGTGCATGTCAGCCACGGATTTTGGAGCGCTTTTCAAACGATCGGTGCCAATCACCCCAAGTATATGCCCATCATTAGAGTGGCGAGTTTGGTATTTTCCCTGGTCGTCGGCATTGGCTTCGGCGCACTGCCGATCTTTATTTCGCTTAGCGCCTAGAAAGGATAATATATGTTGCTCGACGGAAAGGTCCCTGGAGGACCTATAGCAGAAAAATGGGAGCGCCACTGTTTTGAACTCAAACTGGTCAATCCCGCCAACAAACGAAAATTCAACATCATCGTTGTCGGCACCGGCCTGGGAGGCGGCGCTGCAGCAGCCACACTGGCCGAGTTAGGGTATAACGTCAAAGCATTCTGCTTTCAGGACAGCCCCCGTCGTGCCCACAGCATAGCGGCCCAAGGTGGTATCAACGCCGCTAAAAATTATCCCAATGATGGCGACAGCATTCACCGGCTTTTTTATGACACGGTAAAGGGTGGTGACTTTCGGGCCCGCGAGGCCAATGTCCATCGTTTGGCCGAGTGCAGCAATCTGATCATCGACCACTGCGTGGCCCAAGGGATCCCCTTTGCACGCGATTACGGAGGTTTACTGGCAAACCGGTCCTTTGGGGGCGCACAGGTCTCTCGAACCTTCTATGCCCGGGGCCAGACAGGACAGCAACTGCTGCTGGGGGCATACAGCTCTTTGAGCCGCCAAATTGCTGACGGCAAAGTTGAGATGTACCCCCGCCGAGAGATGCTGGATCTGGTCATGGTCAATGGCCATGCCAAAGGCATCGTCGTCCGCAATTTGATCACAGGTCAGTTGGAAAGCCATGCCGCGGACGCCGTTGTCTTAGCCACCGGCGGGTACGGCAACGTGTTTTTCTTATCCACCAATGCCATGGGATCCAACGTGAGCGCCAACTTCGCGGCCTACCGCAAGGGCGCTCTTTTTGCCAACCCGTGCTTCACCCAAATCCATCCGACCTGTATACCGGTGCACGGCACATACCAGTCTAAACTCACTTTGATGAGTGAAAGCCTGCGCAACGATGGCCGTGTATGGGTGCCTAAAAACCAGGGCGATAACCGGCCACCCTATCAAATACCGGAAAACGAACGCGACTACTACCTGGAGAGCAAGTATCCCAGTTTCGGCAACTTGGTCCCCCGGGATGTGGCCTCGCGCAACGCCAAAGAGCAGTGCGATGCCGGCAAGGGCGTAGGGGATACCAACCTGGCCGTCTACCTGGATTTTAGCGATGCCATAAAACGGGACGGCGAAGATGTCATTCGTAAAAAATATGGCAACCTGTTCCAGATGTACGAAAAAATTACCGCGGACAACCCCTACAAAACCCCCATGATGATTTATCCGGCGGTCCATTACACCATGGGCGGGCTGTGGGTGGACTACGATCTGATGAGCAACATCCCCGGCCTGTTTGTTCTCGGAGAAGCCAATTTTTCCGATCACGGCGCCAACCGGCTGGGTGCCAGCGCTCTGATGCAAGGATTGGCGGACGGTTACTTTGTACTTCCCTATACCATCGGAGGCTACCTGGCCGGGACGGACAAAGGCATGATATCGCAAACTGACACCGCTTTTGTGGAAACCGAGAAAGCCGTCCAGTCTCGCGTGGACAAATTGCTCTCCATCAATGGCAAGCGTACCGTGGATGACTTCCACCGCCGGTTGGGCTTAATCATGTGGGACTACTGCGGCATGGCCCGCAACAACGCCGGTCTCGAAAAAGCCCGCACCATGATCCAGGACCTACGTGCAGAGTTCTGGGATAATGCGCAGGTGCCCGGCGGCGGCAAAGAGTTCAACCAGAGCTTGGAAAAAGCCGGACGGGTTGCTGATTTTCTTGAGTTTGGCGAGTTGATGGTCATTGATGCACTGGAGCGCCAGGAGTCATGCGGCGGCCACTTCAATGAAGGCTTTCAGACTGATGAGAATGAAGCACAACGCGATGATGGGAATTTTTGCCATGTGGCTGCTTGGGAGTACAAAGGCGAAGGAGAGACCCCTGGCTTCCACAAAGAAGAACTCGAGTTTGAAAATGTCAAACTGACGCAAAGGAGCTACAAGTGACGAAGACCATCAATCTTAAACTCAAAGTCTGGCGTCAAATCGGCCCCGAGAAAAAAGGGCGTTTCGAGACCTATAACGCCCACAACATTTCAACAGACATGTCTTTTTTGGAAATGCTGGATGTGGTCAACGAACAATTGACGCTGGAAGGCAAGGACCCCATTGCTTTTGACCATGACTGCCGCGAAGGCATCTGCGGTATGTGCGGCTGCGTCATCAATGGCCGCCCCCACGGTCCGGAAAAAGGAACCACCCTTTGTCAACTGCATATGCGCCATTTTGAAAACGGTGATGCCATTGCCATTGAACCCTTCCGGGCCTTGGCCTTCAAAATTATTAAAGACTTGGTGGTAGACCGCAGCAACCTCGACACCATTATTCAAGCCGGCGGCTACGTCTCCGTCAGTGCAGGCGGTGCCCAAGACGCCAATTGCCTGCCAGTACCCCAGGAAACGGCAGAGCTCTCCATGGATGCGGCGCAGTGCATCGGTTGCGGCGCCTGCGTGGCCTCATGCCCAAACGCCTCGGCCATGCTTTTTACCAGTGCCAAGATTTCCCAACTGGCCCTTTTACCCCAAGGCCGACCTGAGGCTGCCAAACGCGCCATCAACATGGTCCGAACCATGGATCGTCTGGGATTCGGCAATTGCACCAATGAACGCGAATGTGAAGCTGAGTGCCCCAAAGAGATTAACATTACCAACATTGCACGACTAAACCGTGAATTCATCAAAGCCAGTCTTGGGTCGTCTGTTGAATAGCTGATCCCGGCCTCTGTCAGGAGGCCGGTGTCCTTCCCGCTCTCTTTTGAACAATTTGGTTATCCATTTTCCATCCCTTTTCTAAAGTCCCTATTTTAACAGCCGATATTCGGGTTAGCCCAATTTTGTATGCTGATATGGAGGAGATAAGGCATGGCCTACAAGGTATTGACGGTTGACGATAGCCGCACCATCCGCCTGATTGTCAAAAAGGCGTTTCAACCTTATAATTGTGAACTTTTTGAGGCTGTAAACGGCCAGGACGGATTAGCCGCAGCAGCTAAGATCAAACCTGATCTGATTGTCTTGGATATCACCATGCCGGTGATGACAGGCGTTGAAATGCTCAGCAGGCTAAAGGAGGATAAGGATCTAGAAAAGATCCCGGTCATCATGCTTTCCGCCGAATCCGGCAAAGATTATGTCATGCAGATCGTCAAGATGGGTGTTAAAGATTACATCGTCAAGCCCTTTAAAGGTGAACAGCTCATTGACAGGGCGGGTAAGATTCTCGACCTTACTAAAAATGATGAACCGCTTGCGGCCAAAAGCCGTCCCGAACCCCTCGATTTTATAACCGATGAAGGCGACCTGATCATTTTGACATTTCCAGCCAAGCTTTCAAGAAGCGTAGGTGCCCAAGTCGGTAGTACCGTTAAGCGTAAAATCAAGGAGATGGTCGCCTCCGGGGCAAAGAAGATGATCATTGATCTAAGCCTTCTGGAAGATGTGAACATGATGGCCATTCAAGTTCTCATGTCAGTGGCCAACAATTGTATTCACAATAAGATATCGGCGCGAATTGTCGCCGGCGATTTGCAGGCCGAGGCCCTCAAAGGATTCCAGGAAACCAGCCAATATCCAACCCAACCCACCATCGAACATGCACGGGCGGCATTCTAGTGCAATGCGCATAACCATATTATCTTAAATGTTTATACGCCATTGAAATTTTCAAAACACACCCTCGCAAAAACATCTAAAGTTTTAAAAAAACATGCGGATAGATATCTATAGGAAAAGGGGGGTTAACCTGCCCACCAGCGGTGTCGCGCCTCTTAGATACTGTCAAAATGGATACAGTCGTATGCATCAACATTACAGTGGAAATGCGCATTCGATTTGGTAGCATTCATCTCGGGATGAAGCTTTAATAACATTGATCCGAAGGAGTACCCCATGTCAATTCAAGACGACGAAACCTTACAGATGTACTTAGAGGAATCTATGGACCACCTCTCTGATATTGAAAATGATTTCCTTACCATTGAAGAGGATGGCGCCAATATCAATGAAGATCTGGTAAACAAAGTCTACCGAGCCGCCCACTCCATCAAAGGCGGTGCTGGGTTCATGGGGCTTACCAATATCAAAGACCTGACCCATGAAATGGAAAACATATTGGGAAAAATTCGAAGCCGGGAGATGACGCCCACTCCGGAGATGGTCAATATTCTGCTAAATGCATCCGATGCCTTAAAGGCGCTCATGGATGATATACTCAACAGCAATGACATCGACATCAGTGATCATATCAATGCCTTGAAATCTGTTTTGGAAGGCGGTGGAACAGACGCGCCGGAGCCATCACCCCCTGTGGCGTCCCCGGCACCCGAAACCACCGACCCGCTTCCGGTATCACAAGGTCCTGTGGCGGATGGTAATCTGTCACTGGCCTTGCCAGACGGAAGTTTGACCATTACCGTACCCACCGAAAAGGTACAGCCTCTTTTTGATCAAGCCAAGTGCGTTTATCTTGTGAAAATGGATGTGGGCAAAGACATTCACAGCAATAGCAAGACATGCCTGGGAGTTTTGGAAGAGATGGAACAAACGGGAACCATCATCAGTGCCAATTTCAACCTTGACACCTCCAGCCAGTTGGATGCCGATTGGATTCCAGACGTACCCATCATGCTTTTTTTGTTCGGATCAATCCTGAAACCGGATGACATCAACGTTCTGTTTGAGATTAGTACCGACCAAATTCTTCAGCTCAAAGAAGATAATGGCCTATATCATTTGAATGGCGATCCGGTGAAAGGCGATCCGGTTGCCCGGCAAAAGGATGCAACGGCGTCAACTCAAGATTCAGATGCCCTGCCACAACCTATGGATGAACCGCCCTCCCAGGTAAGAGAGCAAACCCCATCACCGGTGGAAATCTCTGAACCAGAGCCAACGCCGGCGGAGCCAGTCGTACCGGCAGCGCAAACTGAAACGGTGCCGCTACCGACGGCCGCCAAAGTCAGGTCTAATAAAAAGCAGGCTAAGGTCGAACACGAGACCAGTTTGCGGGTTCACGTCAGTTTATTGGATCAGTTAATGACGCTGGCAGGCGAACTGGTGCTGAGCCGCAATCAATTGCTCCAATCGATAACCTCCAGCGACCATCGCGGATCTGAGATCGCCGGTCAACGAATCGATCTGATCACTTCAGAGTTGCAAGAGGCCATCATGCTGACCCGCATGCAGTCCATCGGCAATGTCTTTAATAAATTCCCGAGGGTGGTCCGTGATCTGGCCCAAACCTTGGGTAAAGAGATCGAATTGACCCTGGAAGGCAAGGACGTAGAACTGGATAAAACCATTATCGAGGCCATTGGGGATCCTTTGACCCACTTGGTGCGCAACTCGGTGGACCATGGCATTGAAACACCGACCATTCGGCGCCAGGCCGGTAAGAACGTTACGGGTCAAATCTACTTAAAAGCCTATCATGAAGCCGGTCAGGTCAATATTGAAATCACCGATGATGGCAAAGGTTTGGATGGTGATAAATTGGCATCCAAAGCCATCCAGAAAGGCTTGATAAATGAAGACCAAGCCAAACTCATGTCACAACGGGAAAAAACAAACTTAATCTTCCTGCCTGGTTTTTCAACGGCTGACAAGGTCACCGACGTGTCCGGCCGGGGGGTTGGGATGGATGTGGTCAAGACCAACCTGGATCTGCTGGGCGGTATCATCGATATCGATTCCGAACCCGGCAAAGGTACCACCATTCGCATCAAACTTCCGCTGACGCTGGCCATTATTCCTTGCCAAATCGTCCTGACCGGCGGCGAAAGATATGCCATTCCCCAGGTCAACCTGGAGGAATTGCTGCGCATACCGGCCGATCAGGTGCAAAATCGCATCGAACGGGTCGGAGATGCGGATGTTGTCCGGTTGCGGGGCAATTTGCTGCCGCTCATTCGATTGGCCGATGTCATCGGGGTTGAATCCCGATACATCGACCCCAATACCGGAGAATCCAAACCCGACCGCAGGAAATCATTGACGGATCGACGCTCAAAGAAAAGTCCCCTGTTGGCGGATGGGGACACAGCACCTGATGAAACGTCGTCCGTGGACGAAAACGGACAGCCGCCCCGCAATGGGAAAGATCGCCGTTTTCATGCGGACAGCGCTCTGAATGTGGTGGTTGTCTCCACCGGTGCCATGAAATACGGGCTGGTGGTGGATGAGCTCAACGATTCCGAAGAAATTGTTGTCAAACCGCTGGGCCGCAACCTGAAAAGTTGTAAAGGTTATGCCGGCGCAACTATCATGGGCGACGGGCGGGTAGCCTTAATCCTGGATGTTTCCAACCTCGCCCAGATGGCCGGGCTGACCTCCATAGAAGGATCTTCCCGTGCCGCTGAAGTCGCCCAGGCCGAACAGGAAGCCGTACGCGCCAATTTAGATATGCAGGCGTTGCTGATCTTCCGTAGCGCAGAAAATGAACAATTCGCCGCCCCACTCAATCTGGTCGAACGCATAGAGAAGATAAAAAGCACGGATATCGAGAGCCTTGGTGGCAAGCGGGTGATCAAATACCGTGGTGGCAGTCTGCCGTTGTTCAGCATTGATGAAGTGGCCATGGTCAGTCCTCTGGCCGATACGGATAACATGCTGGTCATTGTTTTTAATGTGGCCGATCGTGAAGTGGGCTTGCTGGCCATGGGGCCAGTGGATGCCCAAGAGGTCAAACTCGACATTGATGGTGCCACTCTGCGCCAGGAAGGCATCATGGGGTCCGCCATAATCAATGACAATACCACCTTATTGGTGGATATCTATGAAATTGTCAGGGCATTAAATCCCCAATGGTTTGAGGAACCCAAACTACCGGAATCAGATGAAGGGGATGCCCCCACCATACTCTTTGCCGAAGACTCCAGTTTCTTTCGCAGCCAGGTGAAAGGATCCATCGAGAAAGAGGGTTTCAACGTACTTGAAGCTGAAGACGGTGCCATTGCCTGGGATTTGTTGGTTGAAAATGCCGATATCGTTTCGCTGGTGGTCACGGATATTGAAATGCCCAACATGAACGGATTTGAGCTTTCCCAAAAAATCAAAACCAGTCCGGCATTCTCTCATCTTCCTGTCATTGCACTGACCACCCTGGCGGGGGAAGAAGATATCGCTAAAGGTGAAAAGGTTGGAATAGATGACTACCAGATCAAATTGGATCGCGAAAAATTGATGACCAGTATTCATGGTTTCCTCAAAGCCATAGCCGCGTAATTGACAAACACATTGTCGGACCGGAATCCTCCAAGGATAAACGCCTGGCAGAAAGGAGATACAAGCGATGAACGCAATGCAAAAAAACAATCAATCAGTGGAGCTGGCCACATTTTATGTGGGCGGGGCACTTTGTGGCATGGACATACTCAATGTCCAAGAGATCAACAAACTCATGGACATGACCAAGGTCCCCCAGTCACCGGAGTATGTCACTGGTATTTTGAATTTACGCGGACAAATCGTAACGGTCATCGACCTAGGCAAAAAGCTGGGATTGAGCCAAACAGATCTCAGTGATTCCACCCGCAATATCATCGTTAACTCGGACAATGAATATATCGGCCTGCTGGTTTCTCGCATCAGCGATGTGGTCAGGGCCAAATGGGAAAAGGTGGAAGAGCCGCCAGCCAACATCGGTGGCGTTCAAGGCGCTTTTTTCAAAGGCGTCTTTAAAACCAAAGACCGGTTAATCGGCATCCTTGATGTGAACAAAGTGTTGGCTGATGACAACTAGACAA
>CAJIBC010000292.1_pt1 | contig 10790 bp, 7 predicted proteins | sample 9199231 | NCBI WGS metagenome assembly CAJIBC01 (sample SAMEA7708282, study PRJEB35096) | sediment metagenome | biome: marine neritic benthic zone biome [ENVO:01000025]; feature: sediment [ENVO:00002007]; material: shallow marine sediment [ENVO:03000034] sea grass bed [ENVO_01000059] ...
CCCTGTTGAAAGAGCTCAAATCCGCCGGCAAAACCTGTGTTGTCGTCCATCATGATCTTCAGACGGTTCCATCCTATTTTGATCATGTGGTCCTGCTGAATATGCGCATCGTCGATGCCGGACCCATTGAAGCGGTATTTACCGAAGATAATTTAAAAAAAACATATGGCGGCAAACTCACATTGTTGACCCAGGCCCTGCATGAATATTCCCAGGGCCCCGGATTGTCGTCAGGAGACCGTCAGCGCTGATGAAATTTAATATACCATACGCTGCCTGCCGTGCTTTGGTGATTTTAGTTTTAGCGTTCTGGTGCGTGGTTCCCCAAGAGGCTGCTGCCAGCGGATTGACGGAATCGCTCATTCAATGGCCCACTTGGCAGGAACTGCTCAGAGTGCTGACCTTCCAGGACTACAACACCCGGGTGGTGATAGTCGGTGCCACCCTTCTGGGATTGGCGGCCGGTTTGGTGGGAACCTTTTTATTGCTTCGAAAGAGGGCCCTGTTAAGCGATACCATCAGCCATGCCACCCTGCCGGGGATCGCCATCGCTTTCATCATCATGTCCCTGACCCTGGGGGACGGTAAAAATCTTTTAGGCCTTATTGCCGGTGCCGCCCTCTTCTCGGTGATCGGAACGGCGGCAGTGATGGTCATCCAGAAGTACACACGCTTGAAGGAAGATGCCGCCTTGGGGATCGTTCTCAGTGTTTTTTTCGGACTGGGCATCGCCTTGATGGGAATGGCCACCCGCATGTCCACCGGTAATGCCGCAGGATTGTCCTCCTTTATTTATGGGAAGACCGCCTCCATGCTCTTCTTCGACGCCATGCTGATCGCCTTGGCTGCGTTGGGCGCCACTGTCTTCTGTGTGCTCTTTTTCAAAGAGTTTTCCTTGATCTGCTTTGACGCCGATTACGGCGCCACCCAGGGTTGGCCGGTCCATCGCCTCGATTTCTTGATGATGACCCTGGTGATCGTGGTGACCGTCATCGGGCTACAGGCGGTGGGACTCATTCTGGTAGTGGCTTTGTTGATCATACCTTCCGCCGCAGCGCGCTTTTGGACCTTCAGTCTGCGCCGGATGCTTTTGCTGTCGGGCCTGTTCGGCGCCCTGAGCGGTATGTTGGGGGCCGGCCTCTCTGCCTTGATGGCCAATCTTCCGGCCGGTGCCGTGATCGTATTGACCGCCTCGACGATTTTCCTCTTCAGCATGATATTCGGTTCCGCCCGCGGAATATTGAAACTCCTGACCGAGCGCCTCAAGCTTCGAAGAAGGATAATGAAAGAGAATCTCTTGCGGGATCTCTATGAATGGTTTGAATCAGCACGTCCGGAAGGCGAAAAAGACCAACCCCAACCGTTGAGACAGGATGTCGCGGGTCCCCGCCCCGGGGAGCTGCTGAACCAGCGCGCCTGGTCTGCAGGGGGGCTGCGACGCACCCTTGCCCGGCTGAAGGCCTCCAAGGATATCGTTGTGGATGCCAACCATTGCATTATCTTTACCGATCATGGGCAGAGCGCTGCCTGTGAAGTGGTCCGAAAACATCGCCTGTGGGAAGCCTATCTCATTACCCACGCTGACGTTGCCACGGGGATGGTGGATTTGAGTGCAGATCGGATAGAGCATATTCTGGACGACAAGATTATCGGCCAACTGGAAAAACTATTCCCCGAAGTCAACCCCAAAGAGCTGCCCAAGAGCCCTCATGCCCTGCCGGCCGCACCAGGAGCAGCATAATGGAATGGACCTTTCTGGATACGTGGATCGTTATCGTTGGCGTATTGGGGGCCGGCTCATGTGCCCTGCTGGGAAACTATCTTGTACTTCGCCGTATGAGTATGATGGGCGATGCCATTAGCCATGCGGTGCTGCCGGGCCTGGCCATTGCCTTTTTGGTCAGCGGCAGCCGGGAGAGCCTGCCCATGCTGATCGGCGCCATCCTGATCGGTGTATTGACCACTCTCTTCATTCAAGTCATTGACCGGTTGAGCGGCCTGGATCGCGGGGCCTCCATGGGGGTTGTCTTCACCACCTTGTTTGCCCTGGGCCTTATTCTGATCAAGCAGGCGGCCGATCACGTGGATCTGGACCCGAGCTGCGTTCTATACGGTGCCATCGAGTTGACCCCGCTGGACACCTATCTCTGGTTTGGTTTGGAGGTTCCGCGCGCGGCGGTTACCAATGGGGCCATGCTGCTGATCAATCTGATCTTTGTTATCCTCTTCTTCAAGGAGTTGAAAATCACTTCGTTTGATCCTGCCCTGGCCACCACCATCGGAATCAATGCCAATTTAATGCAATATGTCTTGATGACATTGGTTGCCGCCACAACCATTGCCGCTTTTGAAAGCGTGGGCAGCATCCTGGTGATCGCCATGCTCATCGTTCCCGGGGCCGCCGCCCATCTTCTGACGGACCGTATGGGTCCCATGCTGTTGATCAGTTCGGTGTTTGCCGCCCTTTCGGCGGTGATCGGACACGTGGGCGCCATTACCATACCGACCTGGTTCGGATTTCAGGACACCAGCACCGCCGGCATGATGGCCTTTACCGCGGGGGTTCTGTTTTCCCTGGTCATGTTGTTTGCGCCCCGTTACGGCGTGATCAGCCGTTTGATGCATCAACTGCTACTGGGTATCAAAATCGTTCGCGACGATATACTCGGATTTTTATATCGATACCAGGAACTGGCCGATGCCGATGCATCACCGGTCAAAGTTGACCAGGTCAGAGAGGCCCTCAAAGCCGGCATCAGAGTGGATATTTCGATCTGGGGATTAACCCGTAGCAAACTCGTAACGCGGGTAGCACAAGAGTTGACCCTGACCCCCCCGGGACTCGAAAAGGGGAAGGATCTGATCCGATCCCACCGGTTATGGGAAACTTACCTGTGCAACAAACTCGGGTATTGCGAAGTCGATGTCCACCGTCAGGCCCACGAACTCGAGCATTTCACGGATACCCGTCTGCAAACAAGTCTTGGCCGGGCCACCGGTAACCCTGTTGTGGACCCCCACCAGCGGAAAATCCCGGAAGCATCTTGACGGGTAATAAGGGCCATCATTGAGGATGATGCGCTTATCAAGAAAATATATGGACCCACATGGGTTCTCTACTGAATTGGATGCCGCTCAACATGTTGTATTAATATAGTTATTGACACACATGCGTTGCCTTGGCATACTCGGCGGGATAAAAAGCAACTTCTTATCTATTAACGCATTGGATAGGACATCATATGTTGTGTTTTAAAAAGGAGGTTTGCCATGGCTAAACGAGTTGTTATTGATGACGATGAGTGCACAGGGTGTGAATCGTGTGTGGATCTTTGCCCGGATGTTTTCGAGATTGATGAGGATACGGAGCAAGCAAAAGTTGTCAAACCCGAAGGGGGCGATGAAGCATGCATCGATGAGGCCATCGATACCTGTCCGACCGAGTGTATCTCCTGGGAAGAAGATTAAGGACCAAAGGGTTCAAACCCGTGGTCGTGATGATCTCTGTTTCCGCGGTCCTTAGCCGTTAGGCATGCTCTACACCGGGTCAATGGCAGTTTCTGAAGGTACCACTCCACGATACCGACAATCTAAAGCACGCTTTGGGATACGTGCTGCCGGCCGTACTGACCGCCATCATCGTTACGGCCACGCTGATTCCGGACGGCCAGACCCTGAATCTGTCCTGGACCAACGCCTATTTGGCGGGGGCCATCATCATTACCACCGTCATCGCAAGACTCCCCAAGAACCTGCTGATCACCATTGTGGGGGGCATGGCCGGCTCTGCACTCTGGCGATGGCTGATCACGCAATGGCTTTCCTGAAAGATTTGGCAACAAGAGCCGGTGCCCATTGCCAAATCCATCCGACCCATATATGGGCACACGCCGTTCCATGGACCATGAGAACCGGCAGGGCGCCCATGGTTGAATCCAGCCCTTTGTTTTGTTAAGTTTTATAAAGAAGGTTTAAGCCTCTTAACCAACCTTTGCATTCCTTGACTTCACATTGATGCGTCTCTAAACTAGGCTTTTCCTATCGGTGCATAAATATAGATGACAATATAGGAAAAACCTATGATCGGCATTGAACCCACAGTGATGGGAAGATATTCAAATGAAGCGGCTTACTGCATTGAATTTTTGTTTTCTTTTACCATGTCTGATCATGATTGGGTGTGGCGGAGGCGATAGTGGCGGTGTTGATTGTTGTGAAAACAACCACCATGGATTACGCATGGGGCTTTTGCAGTTTCGAACGAAACATAATCTGCAAGACGACACCTGTCTGCCGGATGATTGCTACCTGACAATGGAGGAGGAGGCAGAGACCGGTGAGTGGCTGGAGCGGCTTGCGACGATCTCAAATATGGCGGTGCTGCACTGGGATCGCGCCATACCGTGGCTGGCGTTTGACGAAACCCCTCCCTCCGGCGTCAGCCGCAGTGATTTTTACGACGGGCGAATTGACCCCGCACTGCGCAGCTGGATCAATGCATTTGCCGGCCATTTTGAGCGGATGACATCCGGATACCTGGCCGTCAGTATTTTACACGGTCAGCGTGACAGGCTGCAGCCCTGGCGGATCGATAACCATCAGACGGTGGAGGTGACCGGCGCGTGCCCTGTCTTGGCGCCGGGCACGCAAATCGAGTTCCAGTACGATCCGGGCAGTGGTGAGGTGACGGCCTCTTTCGATCTGGAGAGGAGCTACACCAATTTTGTGATGTATCTTTACGATAAACTCCAGCCCGACTATCTGGCCCTTATGGTGGAAGTCAATTGGTTTAAAACGATGCCGGCCCAATGCCCCTCCAACTGGGGCGGACTGGTGCAACTTTATCGTCAAGTGTACGATACCGTGCGCCCCGAGGTCGATCCCAGCACCAAAGTGTTTGCGACGTTGGCTTTCAAGGAACTGTTAAGCCATGAGCTTGAAACGTGTCACGACCAGCTGGCGTTTGAGCCGTGCACCGGCGATCCCTCCCCGCCGGCCTATGATAATCCGGATCCGGCGGTTTGTTACCCGCTCGATTTGAGCACCCTTGACGATCTGGATCAGGGAGATCGCTTAGAAGTGCTCGCGCTCTCATTTTATCCGGACGCATTGCTGATGGACGTTGCCGATGACAACCTGGTGAAGTTGTATGCCACCGATTGGAACGGCAGCGATGCATGTGATCTCCGTGCCCAGGCAACACCTTACCTCGACCCGCTGGAGGCCCTGGATCGTTTGAATTGGACCAAGCCCATCGCCATCGCCGAACTGGGCGCCAGATCCAGCCGCACCATACAACTTAACGGCTCCTTTTTGTACCAGCCGCCGGCCGATTCAGTCAGCCAGTCGTTTTGGCTGAACCATTTTTTGGAAACCGCAAAAGAGAGACATTTCGAATTTTACGTGCAGTCCTTTTCCAATGATTACGAGCCCATTGGTCCATGGGCGGTGAATCTAGGCGTTCTCGATGCCAATACCTTTAGCTTGATGAACGGCTTTGCCTACATGGGAATTTATGACGCGCAGGGCTCTTCAAAAGGGGGCGTCACAGAGTTGTGGCTGGACTTTTTGCAGAATAACTAGTGCCCATCGTGGATATAAATCAGGTAGTACGATGGCGTAGTCCTTTTCGCTTATAAAAGGCCGGTATTGATGATCAGGTGCCGGGCTTGGTCGAATCGGCGGTGCCATCCTCATATCCCAAAGCGTGCGGCAAAGGCCGCTGCAAGCACATCCATTGGGCCGGGGCGTCCGGACAAGGCGGCCAAGTCCTTGCCGTCCCAATCACCATCGCCATCAAAATCAATGGTCCGCACACCGTAATGGGGCAGCGCCGCCCCCACCTCGTAGGCGCCCAGGTCGGGCGCCGGACCGGAAAAATCGTCGTTTATTCCGGTCAGGACCACGCCCGCATTCACTGCATTGCAATTGCTGTTTAGTGTCAGGAACTGAAAAGGCATTCGGGCAGGCGGCGCTGCCGGTATGTCGAGATTCTCAAAGCACGTATCCTTGTCTACGCGGATTCCGTGTGATTCAAGTCCGGTTGCGGCCGTGAAATCCGCCAGGGTGACATACTTTACGCCTTTCCACTTTAGCGCATAGGGGGAGTTGCCCCAGTCAAATCCGTCGTAGTCCAAGTCCAGACCCCAGAACGGCACAAAACCGTCGTCATGGCCGCTCTCCCAGACATATCTGTCCTGCATGGATATCCAGAGATTGTTATTGGATTGAAACCGGCTTAAAAACTCGGAGCCGTATGTCACCACGCCGCTCCACCCCACGAAAGTGTTATGGGCAATCAGGGCCCGGTCACCGCTGCGAAGCTTGAGGGCGCTTTCCAGGGGGGCGGCAACCTGATTCCGCAAGACATACCAGGGTGCGCCGTTCATGGGCTGGAAACTGATGCCGTTGTTTTTTGAATTGGATATCCGGTTGCCCCAGACACGGTTGTTGGCATAGCCGTAATCGATCTCGACGCCGTCATCGGAGGTATCAAAAATCTCATTTCCAAATATATCGCAATCGGCATGGGGGTAGGAAATGCCGTCCGCCGTATTGCTGATGGAATTATAGGCCACCACATGACCGCTGGTGTGTTCCAGCTCGATTCCTTCGCCGCTCCAGCAGTCACTGCCGCTGCACGCCCCGGGTATTTGGTCGCCCACAATGGTGTTATCGGTAATATGCCAATTGCTGCCGCCGTGATTCAGGCGAACGGCATAGTGATTGCTGTAAAAATAGTTACGGGTGATCACCACGCCTTGGGGGGAGGAGTAGGTCAACAGGGCGTTGGCCCTATCCCTGACCGTCAGCCCTTCAAGCCAGAGATAATCGCCGGATACCCGGATGCCACTGATGGCGGTTTCACCGTCGCCCGCTCCCATCCAGACAACAGGATTGTCCGGCGCCCCGGAAACGTGAAACTCGATCTCACCGCCGTAATTCCCGGCATGCAGCAGAAAGATATCACCGGCCGCGGCTATGTTTTGGGCGGCGGCAACGCCTTGAAAGGGATCATTCTCAGTGCCGGAGCCGCCGCCGGAACCCGGAATGACATGGAATATGCGGCCCCCCTTGGGTAGCCGGGGGACGTTTCGGGTGGTGACGGTTTCCATCCGGTTTTCATTGCCGCCGTCGGGATCAGCCAGTGACAGGTTGATTTCATAGCTTGTGGCGGATTCAAGAAAAAGAACCGACCCGGCCAGGGTATTGGCCCCGTTATAATCGACCCGAAAGAGCGGTAAGAAATTCTTCCAGACGGATTCCCCCAGCTTCCGGTACCGCACCGGGCATACGGCGTCATGGTTGTCATCACCTATGATCTGCCATTCAATTCCAATGGAGTTCAAGGTGGCATGAACACTAAGCGTGCCCGGGACCGTGTCATCGGCTGCATATGCCCAAGTGGCATATACGGTTAGTATGGCAAGGACTGCAAAAACTTGGTTGAGATATGGATTACGGAGACAGTTCATACAATCCTCGACTTTCGCTTAATTTGGGTTCAGGGTGCTGGTCGGCCAAAATTTACAGCCAAATCGGAAAGACATTCCAAATCAAGATTTTGTAACAACAGGGCGATATCGACGCCGTCAATGTCATCGTCCCTATCCTGATCCGGATTGCAGGTGGAAAACACATACAGATGGATGCTGCCGGGGGGGATGCCGTCTGTCTCGGCGCCGGTGGCTGCATCGAGAACAAAGTCCTGGGAGAAAAGGGTGGGATCGACGTTGCGCTGGCCGATGACGACTTCCAAATTCTGGCGGTTGTTTGTCCGGGGATCCACCGGGGTGCCGTCGGGTTTTTCCAGCCGGTAGCGGGTGATTTGCCGAACCTGGGTAAAGGGCATATGGAGCGTTACCGGTGTGTAACCCGTTCCGAAATCTACATTGTCGTGTTGCCCATCGAGTTTGCGCGAGAGCACAAAGACAGAATAGGCATCCCCATCCGTCAGCGCATAGCTGGAGATGAGTGGTATGTCCTGACCGTCACTTTCGATGGTCGGTTCCGAAAGATGTAATGTTTCCAGCATGCGGGTGCCGGCTGCGTACCGGTTTCTTAATGTAAGGGCGAGCCATCCCGGATGGGGGCGAAATCCACAGGCCTCGGGCAATGTATGGGAAGACCACCACTTTCCTGAACTAAAGCCCAAATAACATTGATGGCGGTACCCATTCCGGCTGCTGAACAGCCAGGCATCCAACGCCGCCAGGCCCATGGCCACAGATTTGCCGTAGAGTTCGTCGATTTCCGGGTTGTCATCATTGGTCCAATAACCGCTGGGACCGCCTTCATAGGCGGTCAGTTCATAATCTGTTTCTTCCCAGGCCCGAAGCATGTCCCGGGTTGCCGCGGCTTGTTGAATCAAAGCCTTTTGGCCGCTATGCATACCGAGCAGGGTCATCTGAACGCCGTGATCATCAAACACCGAGGTTCCCGGGTCATTGGTTTCCCACTTGGGACCCACGTAATTGGCATGGCCCACATAGCTGATGGACGCGCCCTGGCGGGCGGCAAGTTCGCCATAAGCGTTTTCATCGGCACTGTAGTTGGCGCCCAATGCGAATTTAATCTTGGATCCCAGCCCATATTGATCCCATGCGGGCATTTGCCTGACCTTTTCATCGAACATGTAACGAGCAAACAACCCATATTCCAAACCACCCTGGTGGACCCAACCCGGCCTTCCCCATCCGTCCCAACCATACCCCCCGGCCCCCTGGTGCCAAGTCTCATTGCCATACTCGATAACAATTTCCCGGAATTCGTCGGTCCAGGGGGTCCCGTTATGATTACGGTATTTATAACGCAAATAGGCAAAGGGCTTGCTCTGGGGCGTATCCACGACAGGATCATAGGGAACGCCGAGATATTCGACCAGGGCCTGCCATTCGTCTTCGGTGTACTCCTCCAACCCGGTCAGATAGGGAACCACGCGGTTGGCCGGTTGGTCGCCGGTTTTGTAGGCCCAGTACATACACTGAGCGATGGTGGTACTCGGTGCATTTCCCACGCCCGCATTCCAGGCCACATTGTAGGTGCCGTTGCCGTAATCGGAAAACATCGTTTCAATGGAAGAGGGATGGAAGATGGTACCGTAAAAACGCATGGCAGGTTTTTTGCCGGTTTGAGGCATGGAGGCCATCATTTCATCAAAACTGATTTCATGGGGTGTGAAGGGGCGAAATTCATGTTTCGCATCATTTCGGTACAAGACAAAGTTGTCGATCCAGACCTTGCCCGGGCCGGTAAACTCCAGACAATGGGCGATATGCCATTGGTGGTCAACAGGGTAGGCCGGGGCGACAAACTCATAAGAGAATTTTTGCCACTGCTGGGTCACGATCCATGGCACCGTCTGATTCACCCCGGCATAGGTGCTGCTGTTTCGAAAAGCAAACTTTACTTCGCCATTGTTCCCAAGCCCCTCCTGGCGCAGCCAGACATCCACCCGGTAAGCAGCCCCGGGATGAAGCTGGCTGTACCACTGGCCCTCGCCATTGTCGCATTTATAGTAGACATTTTGTCCCAGTCGAACAACACCGGAGTCGGGAAAGGTTGCTTCCAGACAGGTTTCACCAGGATTGTCGAACGCAACCGGAATGGGTGTTGGATGGGGGACCAGAGCACCGGTCCACTGCCCGGAAAGCGCGGTGAGATATGGTTTGTCCCCCTGGTAATTTTGGCGCAAATCAGGCGGGCTTGTTTCCGGACCGATGAAGTTGGTTTTCAGGCGGATGTAGGCATAGTCGCCGAACCGCAGATTCAAATCACTGTTTTCAATATAGACCCTGGCCATATTATTGGCGGTGTCTCCGTCCCGGTCATCGTTGGCAATGTAACCTCCTTCCGGCAGCTGGGCCGACGGCAAAGGGATAGTGGATTCACCGAGAAAAACCACATGGTCCGCGCCGGCGGTATCACCCATATTGGTCCCGTTGGCGTAACTGAGAGGTTGCCCGTCGCTATCCACAATGCGGTAAAAACGAACGCCGGCACCATTGAGCAATCCGGACCAGGCAAGATTCCAATAGCCGGGTCCGCCAAAGGAATCCCACTCAAACCAATCGGCGCCGGCCCGGTCGATGCGGATGAACTTGCGCACAACCATGGGCTCAAATCCGCTGTTCCAGACATGGTTATTGATCGCAAAATTAGTACCGCCGGCAATGGGCGTCAGGTTCGCACCAATGGGTTCCACATGGGTTGCCAGGACATTGCCGGTAACAGTGATGTCTGCCGGGGCAAAGGGTTGGGCAGCCTGGACAAGACCGCCGGGAGTAAAAGCGATCTTTCCAGCTACAAACAGTAACACAATAAGGCAAATAGAATTCAGGCACTCGCGGTTGGACCGTCGAACAATGCTTCGCATGACGTAATCCTCCTTTATTTGATGAGGATTTGCCGAATTTTCAAGCAAGAGACGAAAGTTCCATAAAAGCACCCTGGGTCATTTAAGTGGCCAGGTGGATATCAGTGCAAATTGGAGTTACAAGTTTTAACACCCCGCAAAAAGTGTACCAGTTCCAGAGTTCCTTTGTTTTTTCGATGCCAATACTACTGTTTTGATCGGCTAATAAAGTCAAAAGAAAAGGTTATTCCGGCAGGATAGGCATCGTTAACAATGGATTGGCACAATGGCTTTCAACGAAGAGTATTGGGGTGGGTTCGTTTGTCAATTTCACGTTAAGTCGTCCCTAAATTTGCTTGTACAAGTTACATTTTTTGCACATAGTCCTGGTTTGCTGATGATGACGTGGACAAATTTGGAACAATTTTATTGAGGA
>CAJIBC010000656.1_pt1 | contig 10776 bp, 9 predicted proteins | sample 9199231 | NCBI WGS metagenome assembly CAJIBC01 (sample SAMEA7708282, study PRJEB35096) | sediment metagenome | biome: marine neritic benthic zone biome [ENVO:01000025]; feature: sediment [ENVO:00002007]; material: shallow marine sediment [ENVO:03000034] sea grass bed [ENVO_01000059] ...
ATCATACGTGTTCGGCCTGAGACGGCGGACTTTACGCGCTCCCAATCGACGGCATAGTCGGGAAACGTCATGGGAACATACACCGGAGTGCCCCTGTTGAGTTCAATGGCCGGAGCGTAGGAATCGAATGCCGGTTCAATGATGATGACTTCGTCACCGGGACGAACTACGGCTGTGATAGCGGCGAACAGCGCTTCGGTGGCACCCGATGTAATGGTAATCTCGCTCTCCGGGTCCATGGTCGCGCCATAGAGGCTTTTGACCTTTTGGGCGATTTGGTTGCGCAGGTCTGGCACGCCCTGCATGGGGGCATACTGATTCAATCCGTTGCGCATCGCTTCGCTGACCAAATTGACGAGGTCGGGGTGGGGATCGAAATCCGGGAAACCTTGGGATAAATTAATCGCATTGTGATCAGCGGCCAACTTGGACATGGTGGTGAAGATGGTGATACCCGCTTCAGGCAATTTTGAGGTTATGGGCATGGTTATACTCTTCTCATGGCGTTTTTTCCATAGCTTCATATAATCCTAACATGCCCCGGGCCTCTTTTGCAATTTCCCGGCGCAGTGATTCGGGCTCCACCACTCGAGCGGCGCTTCCCCACGTCATAACCCATCGTTTAATCTCCTCGATGCCGGCCACTTCGGCCGTAAAGACAAGGTCGCCGTTTGTCTCTGAAGAGAGCGTTTGCGATGGATGCCATATTTTCTCTTTCACATATCCGGCAGCCTTTGCACTGAAACGAATGCGCACCTTGACCGGTTCTCCCTGAAAGACGCCGAAGGAAGCGTGCATATAGGCTTCGGCGTCAAATCCATCCGGTATCTCAAATCTGTCATCCATAAGCACTATGCGCTCTATGCGGTCCACGGCAAAAATTCTGATCCCTTTTCGCAGTTCGCAATACCCGATAAGATAAAATGTCTCTTCATAAAACCACACCTTGTACGGCGCAACCCGTCTTGCTGTTGTGGCATTGCGGCTCATGGTAAAGTAGTCGATGTTGATGTGGCATTGACGCTGAACCGCCTCTTGCACTGCTGCCAGGGCATCTTGAAAATGTTGATAGGGTTTGTGTGCTTTAATACCCACTTGCAGGCTCTTTTGCATCTTTTTCAGGTAGCGTGCATACTCCGCCGGAAGTGTGGCTTTGACTTTCTCGAACAGTGATACCAGGGATTGGTGGATGGCGGAGCCTTCCATGATGTTGAGCATGTTGCGGCTGAAATAGAGCGCCATCAATTCAGTGAGATCGAGGGGGATGGGCATCTGATGCCGGCCGTCATCCAGGATCGACCAGTATGTGCGACCTTTGCTCTTTTCGGTGTAAAGGGGAAAACCGGCTAACTGCAACGCTTCCAGATCGCGGTAGACCGTTCGTGAATGGCACGCCAATGCCTTGGACAGTTCAGTGGCCGTTTTTCCCTTGGGAGCGGCCAAAAGGGACTGAATTATTTTCCATTGACGGCTGAGTTGATCGCCACGGGCCATGTTTTTATATTGCCGATCTTTCCAATGGGGACATTGGTTTTATTGCTTAGGGTTGAGCTCAAACAGAATTACCGTTTCCGATTTATCTCGTGACCGCAGGGTACGTTTCTGGGCTCGGATGTCAAATCGGGTCGCCATCTTTTCAAAGAATACGGCACCGGTTGAACGAACCCGTTCGGCCAGGACCACTTTTCCCTGGGGAGACAGAAACTTCTGGAAAATGTCTCCCAAGGCATTTACGGCCCTCTCTTGATAGACGACCTCCGATCCGATGATCAGATCGAAGCATCCCTCCAACTCAGGCTTGAACCAATCGAGGTGCAGAACCGGCACATGTTTGCAATTGTTGATCCGGATGTTGGCCCGGAGAAAGTTCAAGGCGTCAGAATCATACTCTGTCAAGGTGATGGCGTGACCCATGCGCGCTGCGGCAATGCCGGCCACGCCAATGCCGGAACCCAATTCCAGAATGCGACGCTTTGGTGCTACGGCCAGATCGGCCATATGCTGCACCAGGATGGCGGAAGCCTCCCATATCTTGGCCCATAGAGGAAACCCGTCCATGGGATCATCCGGATTTATAAAACCATCAATGCTTTTGGGCTTGTAAAAGCGTAACTTGCAGTTTCCGACCTTAACCGGAAAAATTTCGGTGTCATAGTTCTTCTGAAATTGTTGCAATGAAAAGGGCATGCGCTTTCACCACATCGTATCGTTTGTGCCGCGTTAAAGATTATACCAATGCTGTTGCGTTGGTCACCTGATTGAAATACTCGACGACGTTGTCTTTTCGATCCGACTCCATGTGGGCCATCGCCGTGCGGGGGTGCTGATTTAATACCCCGGTGACCATGTAGGGAATAAAGTAGCCCCAGTCGATTTTCTCACGCCATGGAAAAATATGGGACTCGATCACTTCAATGAGCGGTTTGACTTTAAATTTGGGGTTCTTCAAAAAGGAGATAAGCAGTTCCAACGGGCAGTTTCCCGCACCGCGGCCGATGCCGTAAAGGCTGCCGTCCAGATAGTTGGCGCCGTTGATGATGGCGGCAATGGTATTGGCAAAAGCCAGTTGCTGGTTGTTGTGGGTGTGGATGCCGATGGTTTTATCCGGTAAGGCCGCCATATATTTTTGGGACAGGGTGTCGATGTCTTCTGAATAAAAGGCACCGAAGCTGTCCACCAGGTAAATGATCGGCACCCGGCATTTGGATAGGTCGTCCAGGGCCTCTTCGAGATCCCGGGGACCGACGGTGGAGACGGCCATCAGGTTGATGGTAGCTTCATAGCCTTTGTCCATGCAGTGGTGGGCCAGAGCGATGGCCGAGTCGATTTGGTGAACGTAACAGGCGACACGCACCATATCCAGTGAGCTCTCTTCGCAGGGGGGGATATCATCATATTCGATACGGCCGATGTCGGCCATGGCGGAAAGTTTGATTTTTTTCTCTCCGTTGTGGCCGATGATGCGTTGAATATCTTTTTCAGCGCAGAATTTCCAAGGTCCGTATTCATCGCGAGAGAATGCTGATTCGGAACTAAGATATCCGATCTCCATGTAGTCGATGCCGGCTCTGGTATTGGCCAGATAAACCTGCTCCACAAAGTCATCTTCGAACTGCCACTTGTTCATCAATCCGCCGTCACGTACAGTGCAATCTACAACTTTAATCTGAGGCCGAAACATCTTTTTTCTCCTTTATGATTCAAATGACGGGTGTTTTCAGGTCCGCGATTACTCTCTATGCCCAATCGCCTCTGCGCGGTGATGCCATCCTCGAATTCGACAATAACACCTCAACATCCAAGCAATTTGATGGTGCTGTATTTGGCTCAATGGTGTTCTAAGGGGTGGCTATCCTTGATCATATGATCCATTGCCTGAATACAAGGTCCTTCTAATAGCCCAAGCTATGAATCGATGTCAAGAGCCCCCTATTTCTAATAAAGCGCTCCTCACGTGTTAAAATACATCATTTGATTATGGTTTTCTCTTTTTCACACTTTCGGAAAACGGTCCCCGAGTACTTTCCGCCATAGTGCTAATGCTTTGTGTGAATCGACCATGTTCAATGCCGCCATTGCGCCTCCGCCTGCCTTTTGGACGGCATCCTGGAAATTTGTTTTTTGAACATCGGTTAGACGCACAGTCAGTTCCTCGCCGATATCAACCGGGTTGGGAACGGAAAAAAGGGGGCATACGGCATTTGAAATAGCTTTTAGCGTACGGGCAAGGGCGACATCATCTTTATCATGGTTTTGGTAGTGTTGCACTGCAAGTACTGTCAGTATCAACCCACCCGGCATGTCACCGCAGCGACGGGTTTGAAAGCCAGACCACTCCTTGATATAGCATACGATCCGCCTGAGCTGCTCACCATACCGGCTGACATGGCTGCCAAACCATAAGGATAGTGATATCGGATCGCTGCTCGGCCAATTGGGCGCCCCCTTAACGGCCAGTCTAAATCGTCCGTTGAGTTGTCCGTAAACGGGCAGATCCACGTGGTATAAACTCGGAAACCGAAACCGCACACAGGCGCGCTTACCTTCCGTTTTCCCCCCGCAGTGGCCATCTAAGGCATTCATCAACCAACGATGAACCGTATCGGCAGCCGGCCAATTCCCATCGTTTTGGTGATCCAAGTGCTGCAGATAGACGCCGTCGTCGATATCATACTCTCCTCCAATCGGATTCACCATGGTGTCCATAACATACGCACCCTGGCCTCGAAACATGGGCATTTTCACCTGCAGTGTATCATGAAAATACCTGCGGATGCGTTCTCGGATCGCCTCGCGAGCCTTTTGCATCACAACCTTGTTACCTCGTGTCAAGGCAATACGCGTATGAAATTTACCAAAGGCATGTTGAAGGTCAGCCATCTGTCTTTGCTCCTTTCTGTTCGTTGAATGGTAAACTGGTAAAAGCGCTATGTGCTTTTTCACTACTTGTACTTTGTGACCGTTGTTGAGTTGAACATTGGCCGCGGTCTAACAATCTCCTTTAATCCGTAGTGTTGTGATCCGGTAAACCTCCTGCCTGATAAACCATCGCAAAAAATTTAACACGATAAAAAGAACTGTAGTACAAAAAATGGAAAAGTCAAAATAAAAATTGCAATTAAATATATCTTGCATTAATATATTCATGGCATTGATAATAAAATATTGCAGTTGAGGGTATACCGTGATATCGGAGGGCGATATGAAATTAAAGGAAATCAGTGGCATTCACAGCGGCTACATTACCCGCAAAAAAATTGCAGTTGCGTTGGACGGTAGTCACTACCTGCTGCAGGCTAAAAATGTGGATGGAGATCATCTGTCCTATAAAACCCAAAAGCTGGTCCGATTTCACCCGGCCCTGTCGCGCACCGACCGTCCCCTTGAAAAAGGGGATCTTTTATTTATGGCCAGGGGCTCCCACAATTTTACCATACTGCTGGGAGATCTGCCGGAACCGGCCCTGGCGGCGGCCTGCTTTTTCATCGTTCGCGTATCCAGTCCGGAAATCCTGCCGGGCTATTTGGGCTGGTACCTGAACCAGGCCCCGGTGGAACACTACCTGTTGACACGCAGCGGTCGCAATGTGCATATGCCCGTGGTACGCCGGGCTGTTTTGGAAAATATCCCGATACCCGTGCCAACCTTGGACCGGCAGGCCAAAATTGCCGATTTAAACGCACTGATGTTAAAAGAGGTAAATTTGTTGCAACAACTTGGCAGGAAACGCAAAGAACTGATCACGGCCGCCTGCCTGCAGACCATAAGCGACCATTCAACCATGAGGCTCCATCGATGAACGACCAGCAGAAACGGGACCAGATTTTTAACAAGGTATGGCAAGCCTGCGACACTTTTCGCGGGGTGATCGACCCGGCGCAGTACAAAGATTACATCCTGACCATGCTCTTTGTGAAATACCTCAGCGATATTCACAAATCCAAACGGGCTGAATTTGAAAAAAAATACAAAGGCAATACGGAGCGCATCGAACGTGCGCTGAGCTATGAACGGTTTGTCATCCCGCAAATCGAGATCAAAGACGATGACGATAATATAGAGGAGACATTTCCGGCCACTTATGACGGCCTTTATGAACGACGCACCCGCCCTAACATCGGAGAGTTGATCAATATTCTGCTGGCCAGCATCGAAGATGCCAACAAGAGCAAGCTGCACAATGTGTTTCGGAACATCGATTTCAACAGCGAGGCCAACCTGGGCCAGGCCCGACAGCGTAACGAACGCCTCAAAAACCTGTTGGAAGATCTGGGCGATCTGGATCTGCGCCTCGAATCCGTGGGGCATATGGATGTCATCGGCGATGTCTACGAGTACCTGATCGAAAAATTCGCCGCCACCGCCGGTAAAAAAGCCGGCGAATTTTACACCCCTGCGGCCGTATCCGAAACCTTGGCCCGGCTGGTGGCCCCCCAGCCCGGTCACCGTATTTGCGATCCGGCCTGCGGGTCGGGCTCGCTGCTCATCCGGGCCGGTAAACAGGTGGGCTCGGAGGATTACGCCCTCTACGGTCAGGAAATGAACGGCAGCACCTGGGCCCTGTGCAAAATGAACATGTTCCTGCATGGTGTGGACGCCGCCCACATTCAGTGGGAGGATACCTTGCGCCACCCCCAATTTGTGGACGAAAACGACGCTCTGATGAAGTTCGACGTGGTCATCGCCAATCCACCCTTCAGCCTGGATAAATGGGGCCAGGAGATCGCCGCCGGCGATCAATACAACCGCTTTCATCGTGGCATACCGCCAAAGAGCAAGGGTGATTGGGCCTTTATCTCTCATATGCTGGCCACCGCCATGGACGGCAGTGGCCGCGTGGGGGTGGTTGTGCCCCACGGCGTTCTGTTCCGGGGCGGCCAGGAGGGCAAAATCCGCGAAGCCGTTATCCGCGAAAACATGCTGGACGGCGTCATCGGCCTGCCGGCCAATCTTTTCTTCGGCACCGGCATCCCGGCCGCCCTGATGATTTTCGACAAATCCCGTCGCGTGGGCGGTAACTCCAAAGTGCTGTTCATCGACGCCAGCCGGGAATTTGAACAGAGCACCAATCAGAACCGGCTCCGGCCACAGGATATCGAAAAGATCGTCACTACCTTCCGCAAGCGTCGCACCGTCGACAAATATGCCTATCTGGCTTCCTATAAAGAGATCGAAGAGAATGAGTTCAACCTCAACATCCCGCGCTACGTAGACACCTTCGAACCCGAACCGGAGATAGACATAAAAGCCGTGCAGGACGAGATCGACGAAATCGAAAAGGAGCTGGCCAAAACCCGGAAAAAGATGAATGGGTATTTGAAAGAGTTGGGATTCCTGGAATAGAAAAAAATCCGCACCATCCCCCCTCCCCTGGCGGGAGGGGGAGCTAAGGTTTAATCGCTATTTATAGGATTCGAAAACACAATTGATGAACGAAAACCCGCCACAAACACAATCCGAGATCCTGATCTATCAGACCGAGGATGGTCGCACGCGCATTGATGTTCACCTGGAGGACGAAACCGTCTGGCTTAGTCAGAAGCTGTTGGCCGAGTTGTTCCAAAAAGACGTTCGCACCATCAACGAGCATATCAAGAACATCTATGCCGAAGGCGAACTGGAACCTAAGGCAACTATCCGGAAATTCCGGATAGTTCAAACCGAAGGCGAACGGCAGGTGGCGCGGCAGGTGGATTATTACAATCTGGATGTGATCATCTCCGTGGGCTATCGGGTGCGCTCCCATCGCGGCACCCAGTTCCGCATCTGGGCCACCCAGCGGCTGCGGGAATACATCGTCAAAGGGTTCACCCTGGACGACGAACGCCTCAAACAGGCCGGCGGCGGCAACTACTTTGATGAACTGCTGGCCCGCATCCGGGACATCCGTTCATCTGAAAAGGTCTTCTGGCGTAAGGTGCTGGACATCTACGCTACCAGCATCGACTATGACCCCAACACCCAAAAATCCAAAGATTTTTTTGCCGTGGTCCAGAACAAGATGCATTGGGCCGCCCACGGCAATACCGCCGCCGAAATCGTGGCACGGCGGGCCGACGCCGCTAAACCTAAGATGGGCCTAACCTCATGGTCCGGCGACAAACCCCGCCGGGCCGATGCCGAGATCGCCAAAAATTACCTTACGGCTGAGGAACTGGACGCCCTGAACCGCATCGTCACCATCTACCTGGAATTTGCCGAGTTCCAGGCTTTGAATCGCAAGCCCATGTATATGCGCGATTGGATTGCCAAGCTGGATGAATTTCTGCGCATCAGCGAGCGAGAGATTCTCCAGCACACCGGTAAGATTAGACATGAAGAGGCAATTGAAAAGGCCCGGGCGGAGTACGAAAAGTACAGACAAATTCAACTCAATACACCATCGCCGGTGGAACGGCATTTTGAAAAGGCGACGAAAAAGATTAAGCAACTTAAACAAAAGCAAAAAGATTGAAAGCCCAAAAATTAGCCCCGATCCGCACCATCCCCCCTCCCGTCAAGGGAGGGGGAAGCTAAGGATTGAATGCCGATTAGTAGGCCACACCCTTATACGAGAACAGCAATGCAAGATCGCAACGCAAATAGACCGGGATATAAAATGACCAAAACAGGGTGGATACCCAATGATTGGGATGTCTTACGAGTCAAGGATGCGGGGGCGGTACAAGCTGGACGTCAAAGATCACCTCACTTCACTGAAGGTAAGATATACTCCTATCTTCGAGTGGCCAATATTTATGATGGTTACATTGATAGTTCTGGCGTTAAGCAAATGATGTTTACAAAGGAAGAGTTCCATCGCTACCACCTTCGTAATGGGGATATTCTTCTAAATGAAGGCCAAAGTCTGGACCTGGTTGGCCGATGTGCAAAATACATGGGGGCACCGCCTAATTGCTGTTTTCAAAATACATTGATTCGATTTCGTCCAAATGGATTAATTCAGGACGATTTTTGCCAGATATTGTTTGCGCATTTGCAAAAAAGCGGTGCCTTCGCGAAAATAGCTTCCCAGACAACCTCAATAGCACATCTGGGCGTCAGCAGGTTTGCCAATCTTCAAATTCCTGTGCCTACTATCGCTGAGCAGACAAAGATAGCAAAAGTTTTTACTGCCTGGGACGCTGTTATCGACAAAACTCGCAAACTCATCACTGCTACACAGAACCGCAAAAAAGCCCTAATGCAACAGTTGCTCACTGGGAAAAAGCGATTGCCAAGTTTTGGATTGCCAGCAGGTAAACGCCAAATATTCCCCCAAGGGTGGAAAGCCTTGCGCTCAAAAGAGCTATTTATAACCCGAATGAAAAAGAATTGTGAAAATGAGCCTGTTCTATCAGTTACCCAAGGTAGCGGTGTGGTTTATAGAGAAATGCTTGATCGGAAAATAGACAACTCATCAAATAACTTGAGTTCTTTCAAGTTAGTAGAGCCAGGAGATTTTATTATAAGTTTACGGTCCTTCCAAGGAGGGCTTGAATATTCAAAATACAAGGGAATAGTAAGTCCTGCCTATCATGTGATCAGACCTATCAAGAAAATTGATGAAAACTTTTATAAATACTTATTCAAATCAAGTGATTTTATTGGCCAGCTGGCTATAGCAGTTATTGGCATAAGAGATGGGAAGCAGATAAACTACAGTGATTTCTCATTTCTATATCTTCCTTATCCACCCGTTAAAGAACAGAAAGCCATTGGCGAGCTACTTATGGCCGCAGATAGAGAGATTTTTACCCTTGATCGCAATCTCAGCGTTCTCGAAAAACAAAAACGCGGCCTAATGCAAAAACTCCTCAACGGTGAAGTGCGCGTAAAGACATAGGTACACCCCATGGAAGAACAACCCACCTACGGCGTCCAGCCCCAAGAACTGCCCAGCTACCTGGAAAAGGTGCAATCCCAGTTGCCGGCCCTGCACCTGCTCATGCAGTTAGGATGGGAGTACTTGACGCCCGAAGCAGCTAATAGACTGCGGGGTGATCGATTAGGCAGCACCATTTTGGAACCGGTGCTGGTGGACCATATCCGCTCACATTGCCGTTTCACCTTCAAAGGCGCCACCCATCATTTCACGGAAAACGCCATCCAGAGCGCAGCGCAGACCCTCAAGGGATTCCGGGCCATGGGCGCCGTCCACCAGAACGAGCAGGCCTATGACCTGCTCTGTTTGGGCACCAGCGTGCCCCAGACCGTCGAGGGCGACACCAAGAGCTTCACCATCGATTACATCGACTGGAAAAACCCTACCAACAACACCTATCACTGCACGGCCGAGTTCAAGGTGGAGCGGGTGGGTTTTCAAAAGTACTACATCCCCGACATTGTATTGTTTGTCAACGGCATCCCTCTGGTGGTCATGGAGTGCAAGCGCTCGGCCTACACCCGGACCAGGCAGAAACCCATTGACTGGGCCATCGGTCAACTTGGTGACTACCAGGCAAAAGACGGCATCCCCCAGCTCTTTTTGTTCAGCCAGCTCCTGCTGGCCCTGGCGCGCGACAAGGCGCGTTACGGCACCACAGGCACGCCGCCCCAGTTCTGGTCGGTGTGGAAAGAGGGTGGTTTGGATGGCGCAATCCGACGGGTAATGGATGCGCCGGTGGAAGATGAAAGCATGGATACATTGCTCTTCGGCCCTTTTGCCGACGTGCGCGAAGCATATCTTTTACTGGTGAACAAGGGACGTGAGATCACCGAGCAGGACCGCACCGTCTATGCCCTGTGCCGTCCGGAGCGCTTGTTGGAATTAACCTATAAATTCATTCTCTTTGATGCCGGCGCCAAGAAGATTGCGCGATACCAGCAGTATTTTACCGTGCGGGAGATTTTAAAGCGTGTTTTGTCCGGGCTGCAAGAGCAAGCGCGTCCGGGAGGGGTGGTGTGGCACACACAGGGCAGCGGCAAGTCGTTGACCATGGTGATGCTGGCCAAATCCCTGGCTTTGCACCCCGCCATCTTAAGTCCCAAGATCATCCTGGTCACCGATCGCATCGATCTGGACGATCAGATCTGCGGCACGTTCCGGGCCTGCGGCCTGGCACCGGAACAAGCCACCACCGGCAAGAACTTGGTCGAACTGCTGGGTGATCGACGCACCCATGTGGTGACCACCTTGATCCACAAGTTTGCCGTGGCCGTCACCCATCGCGATCTCAAACAGGCGGACCGCAACACCTTTGTGCTGGTGGACGAGGGCCACCGCAGCCAGTACAACGAACAGCATGCCCGTATGCGCGTCACCCTGAAAGGCGCCTGCTTTATCGCCTTTACCGG
>CAJIBC010000162.1_pt1 | contig 10759 bp, 8 predicted proteins | sample 9199231 | NCBI WGS metagenome assembly CAJIBC01 (sample SAMEA7708282, study PRJEB35096) | sediment metagenome | biome: marine neritic benthic zone biome [ENVO:01000025]; feature: sediment [ENVO:00002007]; material: shallow marine sediment [ENVO:03000034] sea grass bed [ENVO_01000059] ...
AATGTTAAGGGAAATTACCGCCTTTGTTTTGATGAAAGTCACGGGTAAAAGCGAACAGGCCATCATGGACCGGCTGTTTGCTCTAAAAGAGGTGCAGGAACTGCATTCGATACACGGCGAAGCAGATATCCTGGTGAAAATTGTCCTGACACGGGACCTTCTCTCATCGGATGCTGAAATCATCTCGGCATTCGTGCATGATCAAATGCGCCAAATCCATGGTGTGCTCAGCACCCAGACCCTTATTCCCGGACGTTCGATGATTCGCGAACATTCTTCCGAATCAGAATGACCCCCATAGTTGCATGCCCCGCGAATGGCAATAAAATCTGCCTGTTTCTAGATCACGTTCGAGTTGGCTATTCAGGTACGTTCGGCCATTGGGTCGTAATACCCTTATAATTTCTCAAGGTGTACTCTTTTTCATCTTTCCCGACGATATAATAATCGGGCATCAGCGGAATCTTGCCGATATTGGTCGCAATGACATAGATCGGCTGCGCCAACCCGGTCGTATGGCCGCGTAGCGCATCCCGAATCAGTTCCGCACCTTTTTCAACCGTTGTTCTGAAGTGATCGATTCCCGGCGCAGGTTCGCAGTAAAAGACGTAATAGGGCCGGATGCGGACGGTTAATAATTTTTGGTGTAGTCGCCTGAAGGTCTCCACGTCGTCGTTGATTCCCTTGAGCAGCACGGCCTGATTCCCGACGTTAACGCCGCAGGTCAGCAGGCCGAATACCGCTTCGGCGGTTTTTTCCGTTATCTCTTTGGGATGGTTGCACTGGGTGTTGATCCAGATGGGAACCTTATGATAGACACCTAACACTTTTTTCAACCCGGGGGTAATCCGATGGGGCAGCACAATCGGTGCCCGGGTGCCGAATCGGATCATTTCGAGATGCGGAATCTCTCTCAACTTTCTAATGATGTATTCTATTTTTCCATCGGAAAGAATAAAAGGATCACCGCCGGTGATTAAAACATCTCGGATCTCTTTATGCTCGTTGATCTAAGACAGCCCTTCATCCACGTCCATGCGCAACTTGAGATCCTTGTCCACTACCAGCTCTTTTCTGAAACAGTGCCGGCAGTAGTTGACGCATACATCGGTAACGGTAAAGGCTACACGGTCGTCGTATTGTCGGGCGATACTGTCAGGACGAATTTCCTCGGTGTCCCGATTCTCTTTCCAGATCAGGTAATTTTCAATACCGAATTTGTTTACCGTCTCGCTCATTGAGGGTAGAACCTGTCGGCGTACCGGGCAGTTGGGATCATCTTTATCCATGAGGGAAGCGAAATACGGTGATGTTCCCCATTTGGTATCAAGGGTGGTAATGGCCTTTTCTTCCTCCGGAGTCACGTTTATATAGTCCTTTAAACGCTCCAGAGTGTTGACACTGTTTTGAAGTTGAGTCTTCCATTCTTCCATATAGAGTCTCCTCGACATTGCTATACTATAGTTGGACTTGGCAAGCAGTTTACATTTCCGTCTCCAACTGGTCAAATATGTTTTCGGCGTGGTCTAACCGTTCGATGGCTTTATCGCCTAATTGCTTAACAATCCCGGAAAGCAGCGTTTCGATAAAAATAACGCTGGCGACAATGGGTGTGAAAAAATAGTCGCCTTTAATGGATGTCAGCAGGAAGTGATCCGTTTCGCTGGCCAGGGGTGATGAGAGGCTATCGGTGATGGCAATGATATCGACGTTGAGCTTTTTACAGACGCGGCATGCCTCGATGGTGTCAATGGTGTAAGGATTACAACTTATGGCAATAAGCACATCTTTGGGCCGCAGCATGGACAAATCTTCCGCCAGGGTATGTCCGGCTCGACCGATCAGGGTGACATGGTCACGGATCATGTTGAGGTAAAAACCTAGGTAGTGTGCCAATGGATAGCTGCTCCTGAGGCCAAGTATATGAATGCGCTCGGCATTGATGATCATACCGATGATGGTGTCGAAGCGCCCTTGATCAAACGCGTCAGTCATCAGCATGACATTGCTCCACTCATCCTGAATCAGACGCCCCAATAGGGGTTTTTTAGAACTGTCACCTTCCGACCCGGTCTGCAGAAACCGTTTGACTTGCTTGCTGTAGAAACTTTTCCGTTGCTTGAGGTTTTTACGAAAAAGCTCTTTAAGCCCAGGAAATCCATCGAATCCCAGTTTTTGGGCCAGCCGTGTAATGGTTGAAATGTTGATGCCGTTTTCCTGGGCGATTTCCGATATGGATTTGGTTGCCGTTTCGTTTGGCTCGTCGAGCATGCGTTCCAGTATGACCAAATTGCGGTCGGTTAGCCGGATGGCGTGCTCACCGTTGCGAATTTTAGTGTAGAGTTGACTCAGTTCTTCCAAGTTTTCGGGCCGGTGGAAATTCATATAGATAATGCCTCTGCTTTAAACGAATTGGTTTAGACGAAAGCGGCTCACGGGTTGTCGGGTTGGTCTTCTTCCAATTTGAAGCCAGATCAGATGCGCTGATCTATGAACCGGCTGTTGGCTGCCGACGACAACGTGGCTTCCGGCAAGTCATCCAGCCATCCGCCATTTTCGGTCAATTGCCGGACGAGGAGCCGGGATACTTCTTCCTCGTGGCCATTACGCGCATGCAGTTGTTTCAGGATCAGCTTGTCATCGATTCTACCGCAAATCTCCAATTTACCGATATCATGCCCGATGATAAACTTGAACCGCTTGGCATAGCCATCAAAGTTGCGTCTGGCACGATCGACAAGGTCCACCCCTTTTTTCAACGGCACTTGAAAATGGTGCCTGACCCGGGCGACAGGCATGCATTGGTACAAATAGTAAGGGTTGACGCCGATGCGCAAAAGTCCATTCATCAAGTCGACCAGGGCTTCAACGCTGTCATTGACACCGGATAGCAGGACGGCCTGGTTGTTCACGGTGACCCCGGCATTTCTCAAACGGCGAACAGCTTGGGCAGAGACCGGTGTGATCTCCCGGGCATGGTTGAAATGCGTGGGTATAAAGAGCGTTTTTTCCGCGTTGAACGCTCTCAGAACGGCGATAAGTTCATCATCGAACAGTCGCAGGGGGTAGGATACGGGAACCCTGGATCCGATTCTGACATGATTCAGATGACCGATATCTTTCAGATAGCCCAGCATTTTGCGTAACACTGCCGTAGGAAGCATAAGGGGGTCCCCCCCCGATAAGATGGCATTGGTGATCTCCGGATGCCCGGCAATATAGTGTGCTGCATTTTCAAAGTTTTTTACGGTCAGATCGTTCGAAAGACCGATCATTCTCTTGCGGAAGCAATGACGGCAATACATAGCGCAATATTCGGATGCCACAACAAGCGCCGTGTAGCCATATTTGTGCAGGACACCATTGCCTTTGTCATGCTTATCGTCACCGTAGGGATCTTTGGTGGTCTCTCCCATGGCACCGGCAACAACCATCTCCTGGGCATCCGGCACACAAAGCTTGCGCACCGGATCATCGGGGTTGTCGATATCGATCAAGCTGAGATAATAGCGCGGAATATTCATGGGATGGATATCGACCACCTTGCGCAATTCGGCATCCTCTTCAGGGCTGAGCGGGATATATTGCTTCAGCTCATCAACCGTCGTGATGTTATTTCGCAGTTCTTTGCGGTAATCCAATGTCTTCCAGTCAATGTCGGTTAGCTGTGACCGGCCATTCACTTCATTCAAATAACACTTTTTGGCGTGCATGGCTGTTAACCCCCATAATTTACTTTTTTATTAGTATTAACCTGACCATCTGGAGTTTCGACGCACCGGTAGCGGCTCATTTTTTACCTGTCTGAATGAGATTTTTGGACATTCAAATTTTAGTGAGAAATGTTGAGGGGGATTTCCGTTAGGGGAATTGACCTCCAGTCCATGCCGCAATTAGATTTACCGATTGACCCCTCTCCTAATTCTCCCCTGTCAGGGTTTGCGCACCGAAAGAAAAACCGGAAGCGTCAATACCCCACATGCTGCAGAAACTCCTTCAGTCTCTCCGTGGTCGGATTCTGTAAAAGGGTGCTTGGATCGCCATCCTCCGCAATCCGGCCGTCGTCCATGAATAAAAGCCTGGAGCCGGCCTTGCTGGCAAAGCTCATTTCATGGGTGACCACCACCATGGTGATACCTTCCTGGGCAACTGCCGTCATGACATTGAGAACCTCTTCCCGTAATTCCGGATCGAGTGCGGATGTGGGTTCATCAAAAAGCATGATTTTGGGTTTGACCGCCATTGCTCTGGCGATGGCCACGCGTTGCTGCTGACCGCCTGATAGCTCGGACGGATAGTGATTACCTCTGTCGGCAAGTCCAACTTTATCCAGAAGATCTTTGGCAATGGCAACAGCTTCGGAACGTGAGGCACCACGGACCTTTTTTGGCCCGAAAGCGACATTGTCCAATGCCGTCATGTGGGGAAACAGGTAGAAAAGCTGAAACACCATTCCGACCTCTTTGCGAATCTCGCGGATCTGCTGCTTGTTTTGTGGCAGGCTGATGCCATTGACGACCAGTTCTCCCGAAGACACGCTCTCCAACCCGTTGATACACCGCAGCAGTGTGGACTTTCCTGATCCGGATGGCCCAACAATCACGACCACTTCTTTTTCCGGAATGGTCAGGTCAATGTCGTGCAGTACTTCAACTTTGCCGAAACTTTTGCTGACCATTTTAAACTCAATGACACCGCTCATATGATTTTCATCCTTTTTTCGATGAGCTTCAGCGCCAACGCCAATACAGATGTCATGATCAAATAACATACGGCCACCGCCGACCAAATCTCCAAGGCCCTAAAATTGCTCGCCATGATCTCCTGTCCTTGCCTTGTCAATTCTCCGACACCGATGACAATGAACAGGGATGTATCTTTCAGACTGATAATAAATTGGTTGCCCAGCGGCGGAATTGCGCGCTTGAATGCAATCGGTCCAATGATATTCGTGATAAGCTGCAGCCGGCTGATGCCCATTGATATGCCGGCTTCAATCAATCCTTTATTGACCGACTGTACGGCGCCGCGTACGATTTCAGCCATATACGCGCCTGCATTGATGATAATGGTTATCACAGCAGCCGTCAGCGCATTGAACCGGATACCCTTCAAACCGGTGGTGACCTCAATCAGCATGGGCAGGGCAAAATAGATGAACATCGCCTGTACGATTATCGGCGTGCCCCGGATCAATTCAATGTAGCAAACGGCCAGTTTCTGTCCGAGTCGACTGAGAATCCTGAAAACGCCGTAGCTTTCTCCGCCGACAGCGCTGCTTCCCGCCAACCTCAGGAGCCCGGCTATGGTCCCCACCACCAGTCCGCCGCAGATGCCGATAATGGTAATATACCAGGTCAGCTTGGCACCGACGATTAAGGATGGAATCGCCTCTACGATGTACTTGAATTCGAAACCCATGGTTTATTCCTTGCTTATGTTGTGAACAGAAAGGAAAAACCACTATTCGGGTGCGGAGCCGAACCATTTGATATAGAGTTTGTCGTATTCGCCAGACTCCTGCATCTCCAGCAATGCGATATTGGCTTTATCGCGCAATTCGCTGCCCTGCTGGAAACCGATACCGTAGAAGGCTGCCTTTACATCGGCGCCAACTGCTTTGACCCGGTCCTTGCCGGCGGTTTTGATATAGTAGAGTACATTAGGCGTGTCATGCATGGCAGCATCCGCACCGCCGGTCGCCACTTCCAGATAGGCCTGATCAATATTGGGGAACTTGACGATTTTCTTAGCCCCGAGGGTATTGACATAGTCGACAGTGGCCGTACCCGTCTTCACGGCAACAACCTTCCCCTTGAGATCCTTGGGACCGTTGATATCCTTGTTGTCAGCCCTAACCATGACTTTCAGCCCCGCCCTGAAGTACGGATGCGAAAAATCGATCGCTTTCTCCCTTGCGGATTTAATAAAGATGGCAGCCAGAACCACATCGAGATTACCGGTCGTCAAACCAGGGATAAGGCCGTTAAAATCCATGGGAACCAGCTTGTATTTTAAGTCCAGACGTTTGGCTATCGCCGCCCACAGATCGACATCAAAGCCTGTGTATTTCCCGTCTTTACCTTTGAATTCAAAGGGCACGAAAGCAGTATCGACGCCTACCCGCAACTCAGCAGCATAAACGGAGCTGCTGAAAGTCAAAATGAACAGGGCAACCAATACATAACATAATACTTTGTTTTTGCTTAACTTTTTCAATTTCCCCCTCCTTCTTGTTGCGATGTGAATAATCCGAATATATCGAGACTATCGACACCATCAGGGTGTGTCAAGTTAATTTGCATAATTTTTGTTTTATGCAATTAAATTTGCTATATTCGCTCCGTCACCGTTACAAGCATGCTAAAGCGGATCAATGTGGATACCACCGTACAGGAAAAAGATGGCAAAAAACGATAGGGTAAATGCTGCGGTACCAGCCAAACAAATTCACCAGGTGACTATTTGCTCTTAAGCTGGGACGCAGGCTTGACGCCTTTGCCGGCCATGAACTTGATCATTTGATTCATCATTTCAATATGCTTGGCCGGGTCAAGTTTGCCGTCCGTGCTGATCTTTGCCCATAACGCTTCTTGGCTCATGTTCTGATGGCACCCCATGCATGTGCCGGCACGCATCACCGTATCGAGTTCTTCTTTGTTGAAAGCACGGCTCATGGGCCAATGGGTTCCTACGGTGGCAAGCTGTGTTCCGTCGCGTTTGACGATTTTGGACCAGTCGAATGTCAGCTCGGGGATCCCGGGGATCTGTACCGAGTATTTGGAGGGAATCACTTTTCCGGTTTTCGCATCGATCAGATCTTCGACGATGTCCTTGTATTGCTTGATACCGAACATGCCGCCTCCCAGGCCGAGCCCGACGGTCTTGAGGTTGGCATGGCAGGACTCGCAGGCTCTGGCCTTGCGCTGGGCTGTGTGGGGCTGCACCGGCGCCATGTCGATGGCCAGCGGCACATGTTTCTGTTTTCTTATGGCGGCCTCACCGGGGTTGTCGGCCAGGGCATTGTTGACCAGGACCTTGCCGGCTTCGTTGATGACGGTAAAGGTCACCTGGCAGCCTGGCATGAGCGGTGATACACGCCCTTCGCCGCTGATGCCCAGCACCGGGTTTTCCCACCGCAGGTAGGAGCGGGTTTCAAAGGGCTTGCCGGCTGTTTTGATACCGCCACTGCCGAGCACGGATTCAGCGGTCTGACCGTTCTTCTTTTTGGCATTGCCTGAGGCCACCCAGTCGACACCCGATTTTTGCTTGCCCTCTTTGTCCCTGGAGTAATCCACCAGAACATGGCAGCCGTAACACTGGGGCACCCAGGAGGCATGGCAGCTATAGCACTCGGCTTTGTCCATATGGGCTTTTACGGCGGACATGGCCACATTGGCGGAGGGATCTTTCCACTTCTTTTCCAGCTTCAGATTCTTTAATACAGGAACCTGAAATTCATTGCCCGTGGCCGAATGAACCACAACATTATTGCCCCGGCGTATGACATTGCCAATGGGATTGCCGCGGCTGCTGAGCAAAAATCCGTCTTCGGCCTTGAAACGTGTTCCGAATTGCCACTCGATCTGTAATTTTTTGTCTTGCACCCCCCGCGCTTTGGTGTTGATCTGTTTGCCGAATTCGTCGCCATACCCCACCGGCAGTTCCCAGGGATACATATCCGGGCGCCCATGGCAGTCGGAGCATTCAATCTCGACTTGTCCCAAGGTAGTGCCGTGGATGTTGCCATCGCCATGAATATCGATGCTGGTGTGGCAATCCTGGCACAGCAGCCCGCCCGATGGATTTCCTTCACGGCTCTCCTGCTGGTGGTGGAGGTCATCGGAAATGAATAGATAATTTTTGGTATGCAGCTTAGGTTGTTTTTTCCCTTTGGCATTAAATGGCGATCCGTATGGAAACTCCATCAACCCCTGGAACGAAACACCGATCCTTTTGCCGCGGTTGTGGCAGGAATTGCAGCTTTCCACCGGAATACCGCCGGTCTTTTGGGTACCCACAATCTCATGTTTCAGCATGTGGCCGGGTTTGTCTTTGGCAATCGACTTATCGTTGCCTTCGTAAAAGCCGTCATTGCTGTATAGAACGTGGCAAGCCGAACAGCCCATGCCGCGATAGTCCCCACGCTTTTCACGGCCGCGCACACCGATATGGCAACGCTGGCAGTCGTGGCGTTGATAGGTTAACGCGGCCATTTTGGGATCCTCGTTGACCTGGGCCATGGTGGCTGAAGGCAACTTCTTCAGACTGGCTGGATATTGTTTGGGGTACAAGGCGATTTGCTTTTTCATGTAGCCTTTGTAGGTGTCCGATCCGTAGAGCGGGTCGAGGCCGTCAATATCCTCAATGTCGTAATTACCCCAGGGAATTTTGAAATCGGCCACCTCTTTGAATCCCCATGTGTGCAAATTCCCCTGGATTTTACCGGCTTCTGTATTCATCAAAGAGACTGTGGCGCGGTAGACATAGCCGACATGGCAGACACCGCAGGAGTTCTCCGCAATCCAGATCGACCCGGGATCGGGATAATAGCCCTTGGGGCCGGGCGCCATCTTCAGGGTGGGTGGAATCCCTTTGTGCGCCGCCTCCTTTTCTTTGGCCTTGGGATTGCCGCCATGGCAAATGATACATCCATCAGGATCTCCGTGCTGGGAACCGTTGGACTTGATCGTCTGCATCATTTCGCTGTCTGCAGACCGGATATCGGCGATACCCTGGTGGCATTTTTCCGTGGTACAACCGCCGGCGGCATGTGCTGAAAAAGCAACGCTTAGAGATCCGCCGATGGACAATATCACCAGCAGGATTGTTCTAACAGCAGTCATGATCCCTCCCCTCATCTTGGTTGCGGTGTCGTATCTAACAAGAGGCCAACACCGAGTTTGGGCCAAAAGATTATTTCAAGATGGCTTGTTCATTATTAACGATGGGTAGCGTTCCTTTCAGGAAAATGGTGTATATTAAAAGGCCGAACGCCCATATGCCGATACAGATTAATATCTCATTGAAGGAGGGGAAATACTGCACAAAGTCACCCAGGGTGGAGGGGATGAAACCGGGAACCACAAAGCCGAGGCCTTTTTCAATCCAAATCCCGACGATGATCATGATACAAGCTATGATCAGCGCGGTTGAATTATGGCGTGCCGGCGTCAACAGAATAACAGCGGCTAGAATGTTCATGATCAATGAAGCCCATATCCACGGCGCCAGCAGGCTGATACCGTGTAGACCGAATAAGTGGCTGATATGGATGGTATGCGCAGAGTTGGCGTAAAACTCTGCAAACAGTTCCGAGCCTGCCAGAAATATATTGATGAGCAGGCTGACGGTAACGATGATGCGCACCCGGTCGATAACGGTTGACGTCACCGAAATAGCATCCAGACGTTTGAGGACCGTGAAGACCAAAATCATAAAGGCGGGGCCGGCAGCGAATGCCGAGGCCAAAAACCGTGGTGCGATCAGGCCGGTGTTCCAGAAGGGGCGTCCCCCCAAACCCTGGAAAAGAAAGGCCGTGACCGTGTGAATGGTGGGCGCCCACGCGATGGCCAGAAAGACAGCCGGAATATACATCGACGGCCTGGGCTGACGGCCGTGGAATGATACATACAGAAAATAGACGCACACGTAGAGGTTCAAAATCAGATAACCGTTCAGCACAATGACGTCCCACGTCAGCAGAGAACCGGGCCAGTTGAAATAGCCGATGCCGGGGAGCATATGAAGAATTCTATCAGGCCGGCCGAGATCGACAAATATGAAGAGCATGCACATGATCATGGCGGCCACCGCGAACAATTCGCTGAAGATGACCACTTTATGCATCTCTTGATCCTTGAAAATGTATGCCGGTATCACCATCATCACGGCTGCAGCGGCCATGCCTACCAAAAAGGCAAAATTGGCGATATACAGCCCCCAGGAAACCTCATCGCCCATACCGGTGCTTGCCAGGCCGTGAGCCAATTGCCTGGCATAGGCGTTCAGCCCGATCAGGGCTAAAGCCAGAAGCACCGACAACCAAATCCAATAAGTTTTACTTCCACGGAAGACGGAGCGAAAACCGTGCAAAAGAAATTGATACATACCCTTCCTCTAAAGGCCTATTTTGCAAACACGTAGAAAAACCGGGGTATGGTTCCCAGATCCTGTTTAAGGACATACACCCTTTCCCCCTCGACAATCCTTCGAACTTCGCTGTTGGGATCTTGCATGTTGCCGAATTTTCTAGCACCGGTGGGGCAGGCCTCCGCACAAGCCGGATAACGCCCCACGCGCGTTCGGTGCAGACAGTATGTACATTTTTCCATGACGCCCATGTAGCGGGGCCGGTTGGAGAGATAGCCCATATCAGGATTTATCTCGGCCTTGGCGACGCGCGGCTTGGCAAAGTTGAACCTGCGGGCATGATAAGGGCATGCCGCCTCACAATAGCGGCAGCCGATGCACCAGTTATAGTCGACCACCACGATCCCGTCTTTTTCCTGCCAAGTGGCTTTTACCGGGCAGACTTTCACACAGGGCGGATTTGTACACTGCTGGCATTGAACGGGCATATAATAGTAATTGGGATCACCGGCCTCTTCCAGGGGATAGTCGTGAACCGAGCTTTCCAAATCGACACCCTGGCCCTCTTTTTTCATTTTTAATACACGAATGTACTGGATTTGAGGATCACGGGAAAGGTTGTTTTCGGCCATGCAGGCGTAGACACATTTGCGGCAGCCGATGCAGC
>CAJIBC010000715.1_pt1 | contig 10757 bp, 6 predicted proteins | sample 9199231 | NCBI WGS metagenome assembly CAJIBC01 (sample SAMEA7708282, study PRJEB35096) | sediment metagenome | biome: marine neritic benthic zone biome [ENVO:01000025]; feature: sediment [ENVO:00002007]; material: shallow marine sediment [ENVO:03000034] sea grass bed [ENVO_01000059] ...
CAAAATCCATCGACTGATCTTCAATAAGGATGATGCATTTTATACCCAGCACGTTCAAAACCCCAACACGCATTTGGGGAACTTCACCGAAAACGGTACCCTGGCCAATATTACCGCCTTGTGGGTGGCACGCAACCGCCTTCTCCACCCCCTTGGCGATTTCAAGGGCTGTGAACAAGATGGGGTTATGGCCGCCTTCCGGACCCACGGCATTGAGCGCTGTGTCATATTGGTCTCACGCATCGCGCATTATTCACTGAACAAGGCGGCTGGCGTGCTGGGCATCGGCAATCACAACGTTATTGGAATCGACGTGGACCGTGACCACCGGATTGATCTCACCGCTTTGAAAAAGACCATCTGTAAAGTCAATGCTTCCAAAGGCCGCACCCGCATCATTGCCGTTATCGGAATAGCAGGCGCCACTGAAACCGGCACAGTGGATCCACTGGAGGAGATGGCAGATCTGTGCGCTGAATATAATATCTTTTTTCACGTGGACGCCGCCTGGGGCGGCCCAACTTTGATGAGCGAAAAATATGGCCACTTTCTAAAAGGCATCGAACGTGCCGACTCGGTAACCGTGGACGGGCACAAGCAGCTTTACATGCCGATGGGATGCGGAATGGTCTATTTCCAAGACCCTCATCTCCTTGACACCATTGCCTATCACTCCCGCTACATCGTTCGCAAGGGCAGCGTGGATCTGGGGATCACATCCATCGCCGGCTCCCGTGAGGCCAATTCACTTGTATTGGCGAGCGCGCTGCAAATCATGGGCTCCCGGGGTTATGGCCTGCTTATCGAACATGGCATCGATACAGCCCGAAACTTTGCAGCCGAAATCATTCAACGCCCAATGTTTGAGCTGATATCCTCGCCTCGGTTGAACATCTTGACTTACCGGGTTTGCCCTCCGCAATACCAATCCGCCCTCAAAACAACGGATGTGATAGCCCGACGGGAGATCAACAAAACATTAAACGCCGTCAACCACCGCATCCAGGTACGACAACGCGAAGCCGGTAACAGTTTTGTCTCCCGCACAACCCTGTACGAACACAATTCAAAAAGCGACCCGGTGGTGGTGTTGCGTGCCGTGATCATGAACCCATTGACGAACATGGACATATTACGAGAGATTCTCGACGAGCAGGAAGAATGCTATCGCAATCACTATGGATAGAGGGAATAGTTCCTCTTCCATTATATTAACGAAACATGGCCATGACCCGCTTGAACCCGGGCATTGCGTTGACAATGGTATCATCGCTTACGCAGAAGGCAATCCTGAAATAGCCCGGACATTTGAACCCGGCACCGGGAACCGTCAAAATCTTCTCCTGTTGCAAGGCCTGTACGAATTCAATATCATCGCTGATCGGCGTCCGCGGAAACAGGTAAAAGGAACCCTTGGGTTTCACGAATTCATAACCGGCATCCAACAGCCCGTCACACAACAAATCGCGTTTGCGCAGATATTCGCCAATATCCACGCTTAAGCCTTGCAAGCAGGAGATCACCCGCTGCATCAAAGCAGGCGCATTGATGAAACCGAGGACACGGTTGGCCAGCTTCAAGCCCAGAATGATATCATTTTTGTAAGATGCCTGGGGATTAACGGCGGCAAAGCCGATTCGTTCCCCCGGAATGGAAAGGTCTTTGGAATAAGAGGTGGCAATGAAAGCTTCTGCATAGGCTTTAAAAATACTGGGAACCTGGTGACCGTCAAAAACGATCTTGCGGTAAGGCTCATCAGAAATCAAATAGATCGTGCGTCCCAATTCCCGGCTTTTGTCCGCCAAAACCTCTCCCAAAGCCGACAGGCTTGCTGCGGAATAAATCTGACCGGACGGATTGTTGGGCGAATTGATGATCAGCGCCTTGGTATTGCCGGTGATGGCCTTTGCAATGGCCTCCAGATCCAGCGTGAAGTCGTCATGACAGGGGACCAGACGGGATGTGCCGCCATGATTATCCACATAAGCTCGGTAATCCACGAATACCGGAATAGTGAGGATGACCTCATCGCCTGGGTCCAAAAGGGTTTTCAGGATCACATTCAGCGCACCGGCAGCCCCGCAAGTCATGGCGATTTCATTTTCGGAGACGGTGACCTCCTGCTCCTCACTCAGATATTCGGCGATTGATTGGCACACCTGGGGATATCCGGACTGAGGCATATAGCAGTGGTCCCCCAAACCGCAGCTGTCCACGGTGTCCCTGAGGACTTCGTTAAATTTGGACGGCGGCGGCAGATTGGGATTGCCGATGCTGAAATCATAAACGTTTTCGGAACCGAACTGGGCTTTGAGGTATGCGCCCTCTTCAAACATTTTCCGAATCCAGGATGACTGTTCCATGGCCTTATGGATCTTTTGTGCGATGGTCATAGTGATGATCTCCTAAAAATCGGCAGCTATATTAGTGCCGGGTTGTTTAACCCGATCTGCATGGAGACGGCTTTAAAGCCTTCCGCCGGGTTGCATAGTTCCTATAGCCGAGCTCGAACAATAGTTCAACCGCAGAGCTGGGCAATCTCACATTGATCAGAATACTTCCCTCAACGCTTTCAGAAAAAAATATCGTCCGGACGCTCCGATGCCTAAATTTCTGCTTGGTGTGGTTCCGTTTGTGATGATTGACCTACTGGTAATGGTACTGCTATGTATCTGGCCGGAATTGGCATTGTGGTTACCAAATAAAATGTGTCCTGCACTTGGATGGCGGGTTTTGTTTATGATGGAGAAAATCATGACATCAGATTCCCTAAATAGTTGCTTAGAGGATGTGGTTGCAAAATATGGAACGAAGACAGCGCTAACATTTTTACGCAATGGTAAGACTGAAACCGAATTGACCTTTAATCAGTTGCTTTATGACATCAATCAATTCGCGGCAACGCTAATTGAACTGGGCGTACAAAAAGGTGACCGCGTCATACTTATCATTCCCAAATCGATAATATCAATTGTCGCGCATTTTGCCATTCTAAAAATCGGTGCGATGTCCGTGCCGCTGAATCCCGGATTCAAAAAAAATGAAATAAAATATCTCCTTGGAGATGCCGAAGCTAAATTAATTATTGTCGGGCCGGATAAAAAGGAGATGGTGAATCAGATTGATTCCAATGCGCTGATTATGGAGATACAAACCTCAAAGCCATACCATGACGTCAATTTTTTTAGATCTGCTGTTGAATACCAACCAAGGATCAACATCGCAGCAGACGACCCAGGACTCGTAATCTACACATCAGGGACCACCGGAAACCCTAAAGGCGCTGTTCTAACCCACAACAATCTAATATTCGACGCCCGTAACATCATCGACATATGGAAGATGACCTCTTCTGATGTACTGTGTCACGCACTGCCTTTGTTTCATGTACACGGGCTGTGCTTCGCTTTGCACACAGCCCTGCTTGCGGGTGCCCATGTGCGTATGCTTGATCAGTTTAACCCTGCAAACGTGGTAGCAGAATTATCTCGCAAAACCGGTGATTGCGTCTGTACGGTTTTCATGGCCGTGCCTGCCATGTACACCAAGTTAATGGATTTTCTTGGCGACAGAGAGTTTGATTTTAGCCACATGCGTTTGTTAACCTCCGGATCGGCGCCATTGCGGGTAAAGGAGTTCGAGCGAATAAGCAAAGTATTAGGCAGGGAACCTGTCGAGCGTGAAGGCATGTCTGAAACCGGCATGAATTTTTCCAATCCTTTGAAAGGCAGGCGTATGCCAGGATCTATTGGGTTACCCTTGCCTGGGCTGCAAGTAAGAATTGTTGATCCAGATTCGTTTGCTGATGTTGATTTGGGAGAGATTGGTGAGCTCTGGCTGAAAAGTGAGGCCATCACCCCTGGCTACTGGAGCAAGCCCCAGGAAACTTCAGACACTTTTATAGATGGATGGTTTCGCACCGGTGACTTAGGCAAGATGGATGCCCATGGGTACTATTATCTAACGGATCGAATCAAGCACATCATTATTTCAGGCGGAGAGAACGTTTCAGCCAAAGAGGTTGAAACGATCATCAACCAAATCGATGGTATTGATGAATCAGTGGTGGTTGGCACTCCGGATGAAAAATGGGGTGAAAAAGTCGCTGCCGCTGTGACACTCAAACCTGGTTTTAAGGTGGACGAGGCTGAGATTAAGGAACACTGCAAAGAGCACCTGCATGACTGGAAATGCCCCAAAGAGATTCGGATTCTTGATGAAATACCTCGCAACACTATGGGAAAAATGCTCAAAGAAGAAGTAAAAAAAATATTTATAGAGTAGCAGTTACGACTGTAATGCTTCGTTAAACGCGAAAAAAAGAGGTGTGAAATGGCGATGAACCGGCCTCACCGATCAAGAATTACCATCAAGGATGTGGCCCGCGCCTGCGGGGTTTCCCATCAGACAGTTTCCAGGGTACTCAACGACCGTGTGGATGTCTCCCGGGCAACCCGTGAAAAAATCCTGGCTGTCATTGAACAGATGGGGTTTCAACCCAGTGCCTTTGCCAGGGGAATGCGGCAGCAGAGCACCACTGTGGGCATCATCCTGTCCGGCCTTGAGCACAAGGGGATTTCCATTTGCCTCCAAGGCATCACCCAAGAGGCGGAACTCCACGGCCTCAACCTGATTTTAAAGGAACTGCCAAGCTTCAATTCCCTGGAGTTGAAGCCGCTGATCCAGTCGCTCATTGCCCACCAGGTTATGGGGATCATCTACGCCGCTCCCGAGGTCGGGGGCAACTGGGCCAAGGTTCAGGCCAAACTGCCGCCGTTCTGTCCGCCCATGATTTTTCTGAAAGGAAGTCCCTCGTCTGCGCCCATAACCATATCCATTGACAATTACCAGGGTGCATTTCAGATCACCCAGCACCTGATTAAAAAAGGTTACCGGCATATCGCCCATATCAGCGGGCCGCGGGACTGGTTTGAGGCCCAGGAACGAAAAAGGGGATGGACCCAGGCCCTGGCCGATGCCGGCATGAAGGTGCAAGACAATCACTGGGCAGAAGGGACATGGGATTCCGACAGCGGCCTTAAAGCCTTTGAACGGATTTATGCCCGGTATCCCGAAATGGATGCGGTCTTTGCGGCCAATGACCAGATGGCGCTGGCCGTGCTGAATGCAGCATGGGCCCATGGTATCCAGGTGCCGGAAGAACTTGGGGTGGCAGGATTCGACAATATTTCCGAATCCGCCTATTTCATCCCCCCCCTGACCACGGTCCGCCAGGATTTAATAAAACTGGGGGCTCTGGCAGTCCAAAAGGTACTCAGACTCAGAGATCCGAAATTAAATGCCGCGGAGGAAAACGACCATATGACGATACCCACTGAGCTGATTATCCGGCAGTCGACCCAGCGACGCTGACATGGGCGATATGCCGTTAACGATAACAAAACGTCCCGATTTCATTTCCAGACAACATCATCTTGTTAGGCGGAACGGTCGCTAGCCGGATCCACCAAATTTAAAAACCCTATATTTTTTCTGCTCATCTACCTGGTCGGCTCGATCATGTACGATAACTTTTTCTCTTTGCGGGTCTTTATCAACCTCTTTATAGATAACGCTTTTGTCGGAGTTGTCGCCATCGGTATGACCTTTGTCATCATTTCCGGCGGGATCGATCTTTCCGTGGGATCTGTGATTGCACTTGTGGGCGTTCTGGCGGCTAAACTCATGCACGAGTTCGGGGTCCATCCGGTCTATGCTTTCAGCCTTTGCATTGTCCTGGGGGGCTTGTTCGGCATGACCATGGGCAGCCTGATCCATTTTTTCGAACTGCCGCCCTTCCTTGTCACCCTGGTGGGCATGTTCCTGGCCCGGGGTCTCGCGTTCCTGGTGAGCCTCAATGCCATCCCCATTAAACACGAGGTGGTGGATGCCATTGTCGACTTCGGCATCCCTTTGGGATTCAGAACCTGGCTACCGGCCACGGCCATGATTTTTTTAGCCGTCACTGTGCTTGGTATCTATCTTCAGCGCTACACAAGGTTCGGCCGCAACGCCTATGCCATCGGCAGCAGTGAGCAGTCCGCCATCCTCATGGGACTGCCCGTGGGCCGCACGAAGATTTTGATTTACACCTTTAACGGCCTGCTCTGTGCCCTTGCCGGTGTGGTTTATTCCCTCTACACCTCATCCGGCTATCCCCTTGCCTGTGTCGGGCTGGAACTGGATGTGATCGCGGCTGTGGTCATTGGCGGAACCCTTCTGACCGGCGGGGCCGGTTACGTGGAAGGAACGCTCATCGGAGTGCTGATCCTGGGAGTGATACAGACCTTTATCATCTTCCAGGGCACCTTGAGTTCCTGGTGGACCAAGATCGTCATCGGCGTCCTCCTGTTTATCTTTATCCTGCTGCAGCGGTACCTCTCTTCCGCAGGTACGGGAAGATCATCCTGACTCAAACGGGCCTGACTGGGAGGATTTAAATGAAACATAAAAACATTGGATGACAAGCTAAAAATCAATTATTGTGGACAAACGGCCCTATATTTATCTGGAATGCAAACCTCAGGATTTTCGGTTTTGGACCGCTACAACATCGTCAATGAAGCAGACAGAAAAGACGGCATGTGCAAAGCGGAACGATATATTTGGGCACAATCGACGATTTGGCCATAAAAAAAGGAGCTAACCAATAATGGCTAACCCCTTGAATTCTTTGGTGCCGGAGGAGAGAATCGAACTCTCAGGGGCGCAAGGCCCGGCGGATTTTGAGTCCTCGCCAGAAAAATCGTGAATGTTACGTATTTTCAACAACTTGATATTAAACACACTTTCAACAGTGTTTTTGGTTTTGTTTGTTACTTTTTAACTTTTTTTGACCTTGACGGGCACAAAATGGGCACAATCCGAAATTGCGAGGATAGGCGAATAATCAAAGCTTATTTTTGCCGTAGATCCTCACCTTCAAAAACAAAACCGGAATTTTTAATGGGTTAATAGATGCCAACTGCTGGATTATTTTTAGAGGCTAATTATCTGACTCATAAAATCCTCTTTCGCTGTACCAATAAACACCCTTGGGTGAATCCGGTCTCGGTTCCAGAATTTCAGATTCCTCGATCCTGAGGTTCATACGAAAATCTTCATCTTCAAATTCCCGAATAATCTCTAATGACTCATCAACCGTATCCGCAACTACATGGTAGGTTATGAAATAGCCAACTGCATCTCTATAGCTTGGATGAGTGACGGGAATCATGCAATCCGCCAAAATTCTAAAATACTGAGCACCTTCTGAATATTTATCATCGATATCACGAATAAGCGCCAGGAGCATTCCGTTATATTCAAAACCATCGAGCGAGTTTAGAGCCCAGTTCCTTACCTCGGACCTTGCCTTGCCTTTTTGCAACCACATTCTCCCGATGGAAGCCGCCAAATGACCGATTATTTCCCCGGCATCCTCATCATCCTGCCATTTCTGAATTGATGCATCGGCTAATTCGATGGCCTCATCGATTCGGCCATTCCCTCGATAGGCAGCAACTTTGATCTCAGCAACATGAGGTTGAAGTTCCTCATCTGTCATTTGTTCTGTAATTGATAGGGCCTTATCGTGGTTTCCCTGGCGGTTGGCAAGAATCGCTTGATTTAATCGAATGGAATCTTCCCATACACCATCACATTTCAAGGCCTGATTGTAAGTCGTGTCAGCTTCATCGTATTCTTCAATATCCGATAAATAATTTCCGAGCAGTTGCAGATTAAGCCAACAATTGGGTTCGACTTCAACACCCCTTCTAAGCGTTTCGATTGCCTTATCCATTTCACCCAAGGCGCAATAGGCTTGCGCACCAATATCAAAAGCCGCTGTGTATCTGAGCTTTTCCAACCGGTTGGATATTTTCAATGCTTCATCGAACCTTTCTTCCTTCAAACAAAGAAAGCCCTGATCCGCTAATTTTTCTGTTTTTTTTCTTTTGATGTCATCAACCATTCTGAGCTAATCTCATGCTAATGGGTACAATTCTGATCGATAAACGCTTATCAGCTATTGGGGACATTCGGCCCTGTATTTGTCTGGAATACAGACCTCAGGATTTATCGACAAGGCCTTGTCAAACATCCTTTTCGATTCATTACACTTGCCCTCCAGGGCAAGGATATAGCCGGACAGCACCTCTTTTCTGCCTTTGGCGTATTCAGAATTGATAAGTTCCACCAGACGTCCAGCTTCTGAAATCATATTGTCATCGACCAAAACAACGATAGCATCCGCCCTGCGCCTGTCGAGTGAGATCGTTTCCATTCTTTTCTGGAAGACCTCGGGATCTTCGTTGGATGCCGCATCAAAAAATTTCTGCAATTTATCCTCAACCAATATATGCCCATCGGCTAATTTGAACGTGCCGCCGCGGAATGTTTCGGAAAACTCACCGAGCAGGGTGCCGTCCTCTGCGAATGCAAAAATTTCAACTGAATATTCCTGCTTTTCTTTTGCTGAGGTCTTTATATATTTTAAGCTCGACAATGGAAGGACCGTATCGCTGTCTATCACCTTCGAGGTGATTTGATTGAAATGGGTTGTCGTCCCCTCACGTTTAAGACTCTGTATTTCAACAAGATATTTTTGGGCCGAAGGATAAGGCTCCCAGCGAATCGCATCCGTGATGCTTGCATCTACGCCCAGAACACTGTCGTCAGGCCATACCAGATCGATGTCCTTTTTTATAGTGACGGTTAAGTGATTTTTTTCGCTATTCTCATCAACGGCTGCCTTATAGCCGTCTTGCCGGAACATGGTGTGACGGTCAAATCTATTCCCGCGCAGTTTATCTTCACCGCCGTAGTACATGGTAAAATCGCCATCATCGGGCTTGTTTGACCAGTCTTCCGTCTGAATCGAATTGATTTTCCAATCGCCGACCGGAAGGTTAACAGAAAATAGACCCTTCGCATCTGTTACAATATTCTTGGCCTTATACTTTGAATTTAAAACGATTTGCATCCTCACCCCTTCAGCGGGTTTATTCTGGTACATCATCCGGCCTCTCAGCACTCCAGGACCTTCCGGTGGGTCTGGAAGATTGTGGGCGCCTGACGGGGTTCCTCCAAAATGTAAATATTCATAAAAATTTTCCGTGAAAAAGCTGCTGGTTTCCTCTGTGACCTCGCTTACCGTGTTTATGTCCTTGGCTTGCAGCGTCGAAATCGATGCTACGGAGGTGTAAACAATCAACACAAATGAAAACAGTGTCGTCAAGCAAGCTGCAACCATACCGGTTTTGGTCCACTTAAACCCACTATCCTGGTATATCCGCTTTGAATCGGCAATGGTGATGATCAGGCTTGTTATCCATAAAATGGCAATACCCGACAAATAGATGATGGAGACGGTTGTCGCTACCTGCCTGAAGTGCTGCATCATGTCGCCTTGAGAAACCGAGGCGGGTGAGATGTTGGAAAAAAGATACGTCCTGACGGCCACCCAGCAAAATATACAATACAAAATGAACAGGATAAGGAATAAAATGGCTTTATCCCACCGCTTGTTCAAATAATGACCGCCAATGCCTGTGAGCGCTGTTCCGAGAATTTTAGAAATCATTCAGGTTCCTCACTATTATCATTTTTAAGCTTTTCCGATTCAGGTTCAGATCCGAGCTCAACATATTATGTTTTTTATTTTAATTTTCGTGAAAAAAATTTCCAAGTGACCAGAAACCAAACAGGTATACCCACGGTAAACAGAAACCTAAATATTGACTCTAAATGGCCCTCCAAACCCAAAAAAATACACACCGACGAAATAATAATTGCCAGCGCAATAAAGCTGCCAAAGCAGGCAATAGCAATACGGATTTTTTTTGGAAAAATTGAAGGTGCAATATCATCGGGTTTCATAATTTCAACCTCATCACCGCCACTCACACCGTGTGATTATACCACAATTGGTTTATTGGATCAGGTATATTTAGGTCATTAATGCTTTGCTTTCCCCTTGCTTGATACTGGACCCTATAACCTGTCTGTAAGTATAGGAATCACCATTAGTACCCTTTCAGAATTAATTCTAAAAATAAAAAACCTCGCCAAACTTAACAGATGGATTTTGAGAATTGTGGTTAATTCCTATCCAATCTATTTCAAAATCTCCAGAGAAAAGCATTTTATAATTTAAACAGATACACAGCGCTAAAATGGTTTTATCGGCATGATACCTCTATCAACCATCTTAAGTGGTAAAAGTTGCCGATATAGCCAAACATCTGGATTGGACTCAAAAACGATTAAACACATTGATTAATATTTTTAAGGGCATCACAGTGGTCAATAATTTTTAAACGGTTACATATATCATCCGTCTATGATAGTGTATTTGCTATAAGCCACAGGCAAATTGGCAGATGAATAAAGAAATTATCTAAATATAATAGTTTTTTAAAATAAAAAGAAGACTTGACAAATGCAATTATGTACTGTAATGTGTCCTTAGGACACATTATAGTACATGAAGAGCAATATTATATTTACTTAAACACCTCTCACTAACTATATTCGCCAATTTCAACAAATGAAATATTAATGATACCATATCGGTGATTCCGGTGTTTATAATGTCTAAATTTCATATTTTTTCTTGACAATATAGCATCCAAATGTGTATATGTCCTTAGGACATATACACATTTGGATGCAACGATTAATATTTTAGGATTCCATGACAAAAACCATACCTTTACAAAAAGCCGTGACGTTATCACTCGGTACATTGGATGAGCCTGTGGTAACCAATTATC
>CAJIBC010000127.1_pt1 | contig 10747 bp, 11 predicted proteins | sample 9199231 | NCBI WGS metagenome assembly CAJIBC01 (sample SAMEA7708282, study PRJEB35096) | sediment metagenome | biome: marine neritic benthic zone biome [ENVO:01000025]; feature: sediment [ENVO:00002007]; material: shallow marine sediment [ENVO:03000034] sea grass bed [ENVO_01000059] ...
ACCTTGCTGGCTTCATCCGGGTTTTGGATGACCCGCGGCGTCAGAAAAATAAAGAGGTTGGTCTTGTCAACGGAGTTGGATGATTTTCTGAACAGATATTTCAATAGCGGAATATCTCCCAGGCAGGGTACCTTATAAACCGTCGTATCCAATTGGTCATCAATCAATCCGCCCAATACCACTGTTTTGTTATCTTCTACGATGGCGGTGGTCTCAACGTTTCGTTTTAATGTGGTCGGTGTCGACGTCTGGGTCCCAAATACGGAGCTGACTTCCAGGGATAGTTCCAACCTGACCATGCGGTCTTTGCTGATGTGCGGCGTTATTTTCAGGGTTTTACCCACGTCACGATATTCAAAAGAGTTGTAGAGCGCCGTACCCGAATCACTGTTGGTGGTCTGGGTTTGAAAAGGAATATTGCTGCCGACGTAAATTTTGGCTTCCTGGTTGTCGGTGGTTAGAATCTGCGGGGTCGATAGTATGTTGACGTCCGAATCTTCCTTATAGGCTTGCACCACAGCGGAGATGCTGGGAAACGTAAAACCGCCGACTTCGATGTTTTCACCAAAAAGACCGAGGGAGAATCCCGGGGGCAGGGGGACACCGAGAGCGTTGGCACCCGTTCCCAGAACGCCGGCGGTACCGCCGGTGGCTCCGGCACTGAAACCGCCCCCATAGAGGCCCTCTTTGTCATTGTAGGCCGCCTCGCCGCCGAGGATATATTCGGTGCCCAAGCGGAAGTCTTTATCTACATTGACCTCCATGATCAAGGCTTCGATATATACCATGGACCTGGGGATATCGATTTTTTTAATGATGCTCTCCAGCACCACATAATCTTCCATGTCGGCCATGATGATCAGGCTGTTGGTGGCCTTGTCGGCGGAGATGCGCACCTTGTCCGAGACCACCGGGGCCGTCTTTTTTCCGGGCGTTTTTCCCGTGGTCTCTTTTTGGGGGATATCCAACAGCACCTTGGCCAGTTCTTCGGCGTCGGCATGATGAAGGTAGTAAACGTGGATTTTGGCCTGGCCTTTGGGGGTCTCTTTATCCAGGCTTCTGATCAATCTGCGAATATTGTCCGTGTCGCCTTCACTGGCCAGCAAGACGATGGAGTTGGTGCGTTCATCAGCCACAAAGGTGATATCTTTGGCTACCGCCCCCTTGGTTCTTTTACCTTTTTTGAAAATGGAGGAGAGCAGGGTGACCAGCTTGCTGGCATCGGCATACTCCACCGGAAGAATGGCGATCTGCTGGCCGACGCCGGTGATATCGATGGCCTTTAAGATACGCATCAGTCTTTTGATGTTGGACTGAACATCGGTGATGATCAGGGTGCTGGTGGGCGGATAGGATAGGATGACGCTGCTTTTTGACACCAATGGGGTGAACAGTTTTTTGATCTCATTGGGGTCGGCATAGCGTAATGGAATGAGCTGGGTCACCACATTGTCGCCGACGATGCCGGACTCCTCCTGAAGCCGGGTCTTGATGCTTTTACTGCGGGCCTCGGGTGATGGAATGATTTTCGTGATTTTTCCCGCCGGAACGGTGGCGTATCCGTGTACCTCCAATACCGATAAAAAGACGCGGTAGGCCTCTGCAACAGTGATCTTGCCCGGTGAGATAATGGTCACTTTACCTTTGACCTTATCATCGATAATGAAGTTTTTCTTGGTTAGGTCGGACATGAATTTTATAAAAACAACGAGGTCCACATTGTTAAAATCGATGGATACCAGCTGTTCGCTGTTGGTCGATGGGGACTGCGCCATGGCCGGGTCAGCACTGGTTAGGTGGAAGATGATGGAGATCAGAATAATGGCAATGAAGAGTGGTCGAATAATTGGTTTCATAAGGTTAATTCTCAGCAGCGTTAATTGCATCATATTGTGTGTCAACATAACACCCTATTTTTAATTGATAATATTAGCATCGTCAATATAAAACGATGGTGGTCACCGAATATTGTATTCAATGGTGCGCTCTGTGCCCCTGCGCTGGATCTGTACAGCTACCTTGTTGGCGGACTTCAGGCTGTCATAGAGTTTCAATGCGTCGTCCACAGACTGGATTTCCTGGCCATCCACACTTTTCAATACATCTCCATTTCTCAATCCCATACGCCTGAATATGGAGTTGGGCTTGATATTGGACATGGAGAGCCCCTCTTGCTGACCGTCCTCACCCATCTTGGGGGTAATTTTCACCTGGGTCATCAGTTTGGAGACATCTTCTATGGCCTCGGTGATCATATTTCTCCGAAGCGAGACACGCTGCCTGCGAATACCGCGGGACCCTGTTTGGCGGGGAACTCTGGAGCCACCAGCCACAACACGGCTTGGTGAGCCGCTCTGTTTGATCTCTTCCATGGCAAGCACTTCATCATTGCCATTTACCGAAATGACCACTTTGGATCTTAGAATGAGTTTCAGGGTGGCGTTTTGGATGCTGTCGCCCACCCGGTAGAGGTTTTGTTCCCTGCTTTGAGTGTTCTCTATGACCGCATATGATTTTTCTTTATCGCCGGTCACGGTGCCCCAGAGTTTTAATTTAAGTTTGGTCTCTTCCAGGCTTCCAAGGTTTACGTCGCTTTTCTGGGTCGGCGTTACCGGCTCTTTCTGGGTTTTGAAGAGATCCCGTTGAAGAATCGGCCGATAGGCGCCGTAGGGTTTCGTGGCAACCCGTCTGGCGCGGGCGACTTTTGATTTTTCAGCAAAGGTCGGCTCCGTTGGTTGAAGCTGAACGCCCCAAATCTGGTAAAAGAGACCGGCTGTAAAATAGGCAGCCAATGCTATTAAAGCCAGGTTTGCGAGCACTATGGCGCGTTGAATGGTCATAAAATTACCTGATAACATACCTGGGGTTTTGGAGGGTTCCCGAAATTCGGAACACCACGCCCCGCTTTTGAGCATTTCCGGCGGTCAGCATACCGCCGATCACATCATTTTTGTGGTCTTCGATAAACGTCGGTTGCGGTTTCACGGTCAATGACAAGGTGAGGCGGCTATCATCGATAGGTTCACGAAATACAATGGAACCGGTTATTTTACCTTCAATTTGGTCACCCGAAGCCTCACAATTTCTGATTTGCAGCATTCGCTGGGTGACGATGAGTTGGGCTTTCAGTTGGTCGAAATCCAAGGCCTCAATCCCCATTAAGGGGGGATCGAACGAAATTCTGGACGGTGATATTTCCAAGTTGATATCCGCTGTACCACCGCCTTTTAGACTGTCGAAATTAACGGTGGCATCCAATTCACCATCCGGAATGTAGCTCTTCCATTGGTTTACGATATCAATATAGTTCAAAGGCACCCGTGTCAGGGTCATCGCCACTTTGGTTTGCTCTCTCTTGTTCTGAATAGCTGTTTCGGCCCGGCCTTTTAATACGCCGCTTCCAATGTTGCCATGATACGAATATTGTTTGGCAGCGGCAAAAAGTGAGAAGAGGGAAGGGGTTACCTTGAGATCATCCATGTGAAAGATGGGCTGGTCGGCATAATCGACGGACAATGGTTCCATTTTCAATCCCGGGGGGATGGTAAGGCGGATCTCATCCGTGTCTAAACCTGCCTTGGGATCAATGGCCTTAATCTGCTCGAATACGGAATTTTTCACCATCTCCGATGGAAAACGGGCGTATAGAAAAAAAACCAGCGCCACCAGCCCAAATGCAATGTATAGGAATATTTTGGTTGTCTGCTTCATAATTATCGTTGATAAGTCTCCGTTTGAAGCACCGTGTTGAGCAGGCCTTCGTTTTTGTCGGCCTTGGATATGGAGATGCGTTTAATCCAAACCACATTCTTGGGATCTTCCAGGCCATGGAGAAATGTGGTCAGCTGCTCCATGGTCAGGGAATTAAGCTTCATTTCGACACTGGACAGCTTGAATGAACTGTTTTTGATGTTTGCAGTGGAGGGTTTCATCGATGCGATGTTACCCTTAATTCCGCTTTTACCGGCCAGTTGATCAATAAAGGAGAAGAGTGTAAAGGTCTTGGCGCGTTTTTTGATTCGTGCGTCTATATCCTTGGAATTGCGCGATAATGATTGATACTCTGTTTTGGAGGCACGTATATCCTGCAATGCTTCTGTCTTGGATATAATCTCTTTGTGCAGACGATCCCGTCGGCCAATGGTTGGAAAGATGAACAATTGGAGTACCAAGAAAATAATCAAAGCAGCACCCGCGATGGCGACAGCTAGTTTTTCACGCCTTTGAAGATTGATATTCAATGGCAGTTGAAGGGCTTTAAGCTGATTAAGAAGGGCTTTAAGCTGATTCAAAGGTATGTCTGGTAATTTGAACTTTTTCATAAGTTTATTTTAAGTTTGAACCGAACCTTTTTACCGGATTTGTTCATATTTGCTGATGCAATGGTCACCTGTTTGAAAAGCGCCCCTTTTTCCACATTGCCTTTGATGTCATCAACGGAATTGAAGTCGCCTGTCTCACCCGAGATGGTGACGGCGTCACCACCGACGGTCATTTGGGTCAGCAATACATCGATATTTTGGGGGATCAGTTTGCTCACTTCCAGCAGCACATCTATGGTGCGCACCGGACTTGGATTTTGTCCTGATGAAGAGTCCCCTTTCTTAAGCTCGTTGATTTTGCTCTTCATAAGATCGAGGGGGGGCGCAGTGATGCGACTGCCGGGAAAAGTGGACAGGTACACTTGCTCGATCTGCATGTCCAATTTTTTGACGCGCTTCTTCAATACATAGTTGTCGATGATGACTCCGCTTAACCCGATGATGATGGCAACGGCAAGCAATATGGCAGGCGCCATGATGTAAGAGCGGTAAGCCGTCCAATAATTGCGCAGGGGCGAACTGGTGCGATGAAAATTGGCACAAGGACGTCCGTCGGCTTCCAAAAGCGCCAGGGCCAATGCATTGTTCATTATTTCAGGAGCCCAACCGGCGGCGTCGCCGGTTTCCAATCTTGGAGCCCATTGGGACACGTCAAGGTTCTCCGCCGGAAGCTCCAGAGCCAACGATATCCGTTGGAATACATCCGGAATCTTTAGGCCGGATCCGGTTATCAAGACCTTGGCCGGGACAAGGTAATCATTTTGGTGATCACTCATTGCCGTAAGGGTTTGGCGGATTCTTAACGCCAGCGCTTCAGCCTCCTGCTCGGTGTGTACACCTGAAGCGAGTCTGCGAACCAACTCGATTCTGCCCGAGTTCACGGCAAACAGGGAGGTTTTGTCCTCTTCCATATCGAGTAGGAGGAGTTGCTGAGACGATAGCGCATCAAGTTCGGAAAGATACCGGGTGAGCGGGAATCCGCCCGGGACAACCAGCTGCGGTCTGATATTGGCGGACGCCAATGCGTCCATGAATCTTTGGAGAACAGATTGGTCGATGGCCACGGCCAGGATGTCGGTTTGGTCTGAGGATTGGTTTTTATGGAAGTCAATTTTTAACGTGTCGATGTCAACGGGGAGCAGAGGTTCCAGTTCAAATGGAAGTATTTGCTTGATTTTATTGTCTTCTTTGAATGGTACCGAGAGCTTTCGATAGAGGATGCCGTCCGCCGGCAGTGCTACCACCACATTGGCCTTAGCCGGGTCTATCTCTTCCTTTAGCAGCCTCAATGCCTGGACCAGTGGATCACCGTCTTCAGACGCAGTCGGTAACGGAACCGTAGCCGTGCGTTCGACCGAAGCGATCTTTATGCCCGTATTGAGCAGGACCGCAACAATAACATCATTGCGAATATCAATGGATAGGATTTGACGGCTCATACCATCTCTGTTTCATTCAAGAGTTCAATTTAGCGGCTGTCGAGTGTTCAACAGCAGGTTGCAATCAGTGGAGATGCAAAATTAAGGCCATATTAATATAGATTGAATAGCGAGCCTATCGATTCGTAAAGGGACTATATGCTATTCTGTTTTCCAATTCAAGACTTTACATTGCCAGGGCGAAGTCTGAGAGTCCTGCTCTCTTTGAATGATGGCAGTGGTTGTTGCCGTCACGCCATTTAATTCGGCTGTGGCAATAATACGAAAAACGTTACTCGAAATGGTAATCATCCTTGGATCCGCAAAATTGACGCCGGGTACTCTTTGATACCAGTTTTTATCGGTTACATTGTTGGTGTATTGGTTTCCGCTGATGGCTTCGCGGTGTTCAATCAATAAGCTGGCGGCATCTTCACTGCCCTCCTTCATGAGGGCGGACAACACTGCCAATTCCGCCGTATTGATATTAATTTTTCCGGGGTAGTCGAATTTTTGGTCGTCCTTGGTTTCCGCACCATACACGGTGATGTAGTCGCCAAGGCCGCCCAATTCCCCAATGCCGTTAAACAGTTCCGGTGTAATGCCTTTGACCAGGCGTACTTCGGAGATATGGTCAAACGGCCCGTTTTTGCATGCGTAAGGCGGATCCAGCTCCTCATAATAGTCAGATTCAGCGCCGCTTAAGCCGGTGATCAGATCTTCATCTTTGTCAAGCCAATCTTTCACAGAGTTGATAATCGTGAGTGGATCCGTCTCTTCCATATCCGGTATCTCATCACCCAAAAATACAAGGGCAGAGAGCATATTGTTTGACAAGCGCATCCAAAGATCTCGTTGTGCAGGGTTAAATCCACCCACCGACGCAGGGATAGAAAGATCACCCGACCCAGGGCCCGAAAGAGGGTATTGGATGAGTGCGTTGATTTGGATTTTGCCAAGTTCATCCATTATTTTGACGCTCATGGCGCCCTCATCAAAGGGAATTTGTTGGAGCAGGGTCTTCATGGTCTCTGGGTCTGCCCAATCTTCTTGCAGTGAGTCGGTATCAGAATCCGTACGGTCTTTAACGAGCACCGCCATGGCCAAATGAATACCGGAAACGGTCATTTGCTCTAAGGTGGCCCGGTCCCGCATGGCGGCGGCATTGAGCATATTGTCGCGTTCGTTGCCGTGGAGTTGAAGAGCGGCCGTCGCCATGAGCAGCACCACCGAAAGTGCCATGACCACTGCCAATCCTTTTTCGTTAATCGTTTGCACCAGGGTTACCTTTTGACCTTTTTATAGCGGTATGACGGCAATGTGATTTTAGAGAAGAACGCATAGCTGAGATCTTCAGTGCCGACGGAGAGCTTGATGCCGATGGTGCGCGGCGTACTGTATTCGGTATCATCGGATTCCGAATCCCACTCTTCATGTTCATCTCCATCATTGTCGATATAGACTATTTCAAATTTGCGAACCTGTTCACAAAGGATCGGATCGGTTTCGTTCTCTTCGAACTCTTCAGGGTAGGGGTATAGCGTATCCGCCCGGCGCAGGATGATGTCGTTTTCCGGAGTTTGTTGGGCGTAATAGACGATTTCTGCGATGCCTTCGTTTCTTTCCTGGTTGAAAGGCAGATGGGCCATGGAGGTAAAACGCAACCATCCATGATACTCGCCGCCGACATTTCGGGTTTCCCCTTTGAGATGGTACAACTCCGGATCGTCATCAATGTCCGGTGGCTTGTAACGCGGGTAGGAAGCCACGTGAATGGCTTTAAGATCATTTGCAATACGATTCATACAAGCACTGCCCATCTCGTGTAGATCGGTACCCAAATTGATGTGGTCCGCCCCTTCAAATATTCCGCCGAAAGAACCCATCACCAGAGATACCACAATGGAGAGAATAAAAACGGCCGTCAAAATCTCAATGAGGGTAAATCCCTGACGACGATCCACGGCTTTAATCCGTAAGAAATCGGTATGTGCGGAGCTGATAACTGTTCCCATCATTATGTGTGATGTTGATGTTGATGTGTGCCAAATGGTAAACATCCTCGGTAATTAACTCTGTGGGAATGTCCTCGATGGATATGCTCCACTGGTAGTTGGGGTGATCTTGTCCAAAATCACCCGAGCCATCCCCCAAATCCTTAAATCCTTCTCCTTCGACGTCCGCCAGTTTGGCTTGGGCCAACTGAGGGGCGATGATTAAGAAGCGGGCTTTTGCGCTCATTAGCATCGTTTGGCCCTGCAGTTTATAGACGCTGGTCAGCGCAATGGCCAGAACGGCCAATGCCACCATCACCTCGAGAAGGGTAAACCCTGTGGAGTGATGGCAACGGTGACCTCTATGGGTTAAATATCGATCCATTGGTCAAACATTTTTACTTTGGGCAGCAAGGGTTCCAGTAGATAAGAAAATCGTTCGGCATCGTCGTTTTCCAGGTGGATCAATGCCCGGTCTGAATAGCCGGCCGGAAAAAAGCGTATTTCAGCACTACCTGTTGAGATCGGCTCCTGATCCGGAAACTGAACATTGACAATCTGCATTGACCTATCGATTTTGAATGCTTTTTCTGTGGCGGCGGATAGTTCCTCCTCGCTCATGCCGTCACTGACGATCCACATCCGCTGTTCATTCAAATCGATGACCAAAGCCTGGCTTTTTTGCTTCTGGATGGCGGCGGAGCGCAAGTGTCGAATCGAGTTAACCATCCATCGTGAGAGTTTTTTGGTCGGATCTTGAAACGGACCGCCGTCGAATCGCGGAATAATGACCGCCAGCACAATGCTGATGAGCAGCATGACCACCATCAGTTCGATGAGAGTGAAACCAAAAGTGCGTTTTGCTGCGTATTCGTTACACATATTCCTTGTCCTCGATCCAGTCGACCGTAATTATGGCGGCAGGTGGAGTCTGTGGAAAAGTTTAGACTATAACTTTCAATAGTATTATAAAAATATATGTATTCATTGTATATTATTGTTTATACGATCGAAACAATCGGCCTGATGGACGTCATGGATAGTGATGCGTTGGAATCGTTGAAACTATACTATATTAGTCCAGCTCCCAGCTGTTGATATCCTTGTCAATGTCTTCCCCGCCAGGTGTCCCGTCCGCACCATAAGAGGTAATATCAAAATCATCATGAACGCCGGGGCTCAGATAGATATAAGCATTGTCCCAAGGGTCTTTGGGGATCACTTTTTTGGTCAGATAGCCGCCCTTTTTCCATTTTTTAGGGATATCACCGCTTTGGGGCTGGGTTATCAGCGCCTCCAGTCCCTGTTCGGTGGTTGGATATCGACCGGCATCAATTTTATACATTCTTATGGCAGAACTCAGGTTTTCGATTTGGACCCTTGCTTTGGTTTGCTTGGCTGAATCTGTGTGACCAAAGAGCCGGGGACCGACAATTCCTGCCAACAGACCCAATATCAGGATAACCACCAAAAGCTCGATAAGGGTGAAACCTCTATTATTTTCAAACATGCGGCTGTTCATGTGATATGTTGCGCCTCCTCTATCTCTAAATTACAACTTCCAAAAATTACAGCTTCCATACGATTGCGGATGGCAATCATGCGCTTCCACTTCAGTATCGACGAATATACTGACTATCCACAAAACTTTCAACAACTCTCTGCGGGGGTGACCGACGATTCCCCTTAAAAAATTTTCGGCACTATTTTACCAGGTTGCCCATCTCTAAGATCGGTAGAAATATCGATAAGATGATGAAAAGAACCATGCCCGCCATGATCAGCACCATGATGGGTTCCAGCAAGGCCGTGAGTCGCATGATCGAGGTTTCAATCTCCCTTTCAAACACATCGGCCACTTTGTTGAGCATCTCTTCCAGGTTGCCACTTTGTTCTCCCACCATAATCATTTGAATGGCGATGGGTGGAAATACCCCCCCTGCATCCAATGCTTTGTGCAGCGCTTGACCCTTGCTCACATCAACGGCCGCACTCTCTATAATTTCTGAAATATGAACATTGCCCACCACATTTTTGACAACTCCCATGGCCGGCAGCATGGAGACACCGTTGTCTAGAAGGGAGCCCAGAGTCCGTGCGAAGCGGGCTGTTGCCAGTTTTGCGCTTAACGGGCCTATCATGGGTAAAGAGTGGATATTTTTATCCATCCAGTAACGTCCTGTGACACTTTTTCTCAGAGCGCGCAGCCCTAAGAGAACACCCACCACGATAATGATAAGGATCCACCAATACGTTTTGAATAAATCACTGGTACCGATCAGAAGCTGGGTGGGCAAGGGCAACTCCTGGCTGATATCCTTGAATATGGACGTTATATTGGGAATGACGTAGATGAAAAGAAATATCATGATCAAAAAGCCGACCATCATGATCAGCAGAGGATAGATCATGGCCGTAACCACACGGCTTTTGAGCTCCTCTTGCTTCTCGGTAATGTCAGCCAAACGATCGAGTACGATTTCCAGTGTGCCGGACGTTTCACCGACACGCACCATGTTTACATAAACACCTGAAAAAACTGAAGGGAATCCATTGAGCGCATCGGCAAAGCTGGTGCCCTCAACCACGGCGTCTTTGATTTTGGCCACCATCTTTTTGAGGCCTGGATTCGGAAATTGGGCCATGAGGGCTTCCAGAGCCGACACAAGGGGGAAACCGGCACCTATTAATGTGGCCAATTGTCGTGTCATGATCGCCACTTCCGCAGGGCGAATGCGGGAAAAATACTGGGAGAACGAGAACGCGCCGCGTTCGCGCTTTTCAGTGGCGCCGTCCTTGACCTCTTTGAGTTTTACCGGAAAATGACCCGCGGAACGGATTTTTTGTCGCGCGGCAACAGTTCCGTCGGCATCAATGATGCCGGTGACGGTTTTCCCTTTTGCATCTAGTGCAGAGTAATCATAAACAGGCATGGGAAGCCACACCTCTCATATTAAAAAGAAAAGGGTTTACACCAAATGGAGCGTGGTTACCCACGTTTTTTGAGTGCAGC
>CAJIBC010000545.1_pt1 | contig 10736 bp, 8 predicted proteins | sample 9199231 | NCBI WGS metagenome assembly CAJIBC01 (sample SAMEA7708282, study PRJEB35096) | sediment metagenome | biome: marine neritic benthic zone biome [ENVO:01000025]; feature: sediment [ENVO:00002007]; material: shallow marine sediment [ENVO:03000034] sea grass bed [ENVO_01000059] ...
CGCCCGTATCGCCGATCTGCATGTTCCCTTTAAACCCGGTACCGATCTGGCCATCCTCAACGCCATGGCCTACCATATCGTCGATGAAGAGTTGGACAACGCCCGCTTTCACGGCAAATATGTCAACTTTATGACCGTAGAAGACAAAAAACCGAAAAAAGTGGACTTTGAGGCCTACCGCAAATTTCTGGAAGATTATACACCGGAAAAAGCCGAAGCCATTTCCGGTGTCAAAGCGTCCACCATCCGCAAAATGGCCACCTGGTTCGCGGAGTCGCCGGCTGCCATGTCCTTATGGTGCATGGGCATCAACCAGCGCATCCGCGGCGTATGGGCCAACAACCTGATCAGCAACCTGCACCTGCTCACCGGTCACATTGGCAAACCGGGCGCGACGCCCTTCTCCCTCACCGGTCAACCCAATGCCTGTGGCGGGGTGCGCGACACCGGCGGTCTATCCCATCTACTGCCGGCCGGTCGTTTGATCAAAAAGAAAGAACACCGCAACGAGGTCGAAAAACTGTGGGGCTTGCCCCAGGACGCCCTCAATCCCAAACCAGGCCTTCATACTGTGGCCCTGTACAACGCCATTGGTGAGGGCAAGGTCAAAGCCGTCGTAATGCTTTGCACCAACCCGGCCCACTCCCTGCCCAACGTGGGTAAACACCGCAAAGCCTTGGAGCGCAATGATACATTCCTGTGCCTCATTGAAGCGTTTGCCGATGCCGAAACCATGAAATTTGCCGACGTAGTGCTGCCGCCGGCCTTCTGGTGCGAGCGTGAAGGCGTCTACGGCTGCTCCGAGCGCCGCTATGCCCTGGTAGACAAAGCCGTCGAGCCTCCGGGACAGTGTCGCGAAACTGTCCACATCCTGGTGGACCTGGCCAAACGCATGGGCGTGGATCCAAAGCTGGTGCCCTATAAGAGCTCCGAAGATGTCTGGAATGAATGGCGTAAAGTGGGCCAGTCTACACCATATAACTTCTATGGTATAACCCGTGACCGTTTGCGCAAAGCGTCCGGTATCAAATGGCCCTGCCCCACCGAGGACCATCCCGGCACCCAGATCCGCTATGTGCGCGGCAAGGATCCCAATGTTCCGGCCGACCACCCCAACAAGTACTTCTTCTACGGCAAGAAGGACGGCAAGGCGATGATTTGGATGCGGCCCTACAAGGGTGCAGCTGAAGAACCTGATGCCCAATATCCCATGGTACTGACAACGGGCCGCGTGATCGACCACTGGCATACCGGCACCATGACCATGAAAGTACCCGAACTTAAAAAGTCGTTCCCGACCGCCTACATCGAGGTCAATACCAAAGACGCCAAGGCCAAGGGCATCAACAACGGTGACACCATCAAGCTGACCACCCGCCGCGGTTCCTTGGATCTACCGGCCCGGGTCAGCGATGTCTGTCTGCCGGGGCTGGTCTTTGTACCGATGCACTATGCCAATAAATTGATCAACCTGTTGACTCTGGACGCCTTCGACCCCGGGTCAAAACAACCTGAATACAAAATCTGCGCGGCCAAGATAGAGAAAGTGTAACCATGGCCATAGCAGGACTACTCGTACATACATTGAAGGGGGATCTCGCCCGCATCGAGGGCGAGATCCGGAACATGCCGCCAATGACCACCTATGGCTGCCACCAGGACGCATATGTCGTGGTGGTGGCCGAAGCGCCGTCAAAGCAATTGGAAGCACAGGTCAAAAAGATTGAAGACATTGACGGCGTGCTGACGATCTATACCACGTATGTCACTGTGGAAGATGAACTTTAATGTTGCATAAAAAAATGGCAAAGATTTAATTGGACTGTTTGCCCGTTGCAAAGCATCCATTTCGGACTAACAGATTTACGGAAACCAGACCACCATGCCATTTCTCAGGCCCCCGGGCGCCCGCCCCGAGAAAGAGTTTTTGGCTCGCTGCCTGCAATGCGGACAATGTGCCCAAGTCTGCATCTTTGACTGCATCTCCATGCGTACCGGATTTAACTTTTTCCAATCAGGGACACCCCTGATTAATCCCAAGAAGGCGGCCTGCTTTTTATGCATGCGTTGCAGTGCCATCTGCCCTTCGGACGCCCTGGAAGATGTTCCCATCGAAGAGGTACGGATGGGGTTTGCCAAATTGGACCGCACCAAGTGTTATACCTGGACCGGAGAAATTATATGCCGCAGCTGCTATGAGCGCTGCCCCATAAAATCCACCGCAATGAAGCTAGCGCATGGCGAGTACCCGGTGATTACCGATCAGTGCGCCGGCTGCGGCGTATGCGAGCATGTATGTCCCAAAGTCGCCATTACGGTTTATCCGACGCGAGTCGTAGAAAAATAATATTGATTCTTGATGATATTATATACTGGCCCAGCATCTATGGCATTTATTGATGAGAAACCACAGTTTCAGGTTTTAGGCAAAAGATCAGAGATGAATAAACCAAATATCAAAACTTATCGAAGAGCAATTCAATTCAGTGTTGCCGTTGCTTTCATTCTCATCCCATGGCTCAACCACATACGGATCAACATCGTTTACGGCAACTTTCTATCGTTCCACTTCTACAAATTGCCGCTGGCCGATCCGCTGGCGGTGCTGCAAATCACCCTAAAGAACAATTACTTTTCAGCGGATCTGCTCATCGGTGCGGCTATCGCCCTGGTCATCGCCGCAATCCTGGGAACCGTTTTCTGTTCCTGGATATGCCCATTTGGGATGCTCTCGGAGTGGGGTCAAGCCCTGACCCGGTGGCGGAATAACAAAACCCGCCAAAAATCGATGCGGCCTCACCGTTGGGGGTTTATAGTCAAAAGTGTTATTTTTATCGTGGGTTTGACCGGGTTTTTCCTCTTTTCAACCACCCCCATTTTGAACCAGCTCTCTTTGCCGGCCTGGTATTCGCGTATTTTTCAGTTCTGGTTCGAGCAATGGCATATCTCAATGGCCATACATGCATTGTTCACCGTCATCATTGTCGAAACAGTGCTTAAAAAACGCATTTGGTGCCGCTATATCTGCCCCCAGTCCGTCCTGATTACCCTGGCCAAACAACTCAATCCCAGTCGACTCAAGGTCGCATTCGATCCCCAAGCTTGCATCTGCATGGGCAAGCATAACGACCCGTGTACGAGGTCCTGCAACCTGAATCTGGATCCCAAGCGCCTCACTATATTTCCGGAGACGGAGTGCACCAATTGCGGGGATTGCGTGGTCGCATGTCAAAAAAGAGGCCAGGCACTGAGTTTCCAGTTTGGTCGTCAGGTGGTTAAGTCCCTAAACCAATGATAGTTTTTACCTACCCCGCTACGCTGAATTCGCCAACATTGTTCCCAACAGGCCTATGTTGTAAAATATACTTATATATCCAAAGCAGGAGTGTTTTTCAGCCACGGTTAAGATATCAACTTGCCTAAAATCGATCGGCCGATCTTATGATCAAAATGGTAACTGACCAGCTCGATGTTTTTGCCGGGTTTGGCCGATATCGAATCATCGGCAATCAGCACTTTTTCTTTCAGCGGCGTATCTTCGCTATGGGCAATTACTTTCTTTTTCATTGGATCGTATCGTATTTCGGCATCAATATATCAGTCGCAAGCATGTTCACCTGCGGACCACTGGCAAGATACAGCTTGTCTCCAAGGCGTTGCTTCAGAACGCTGCCAAGTCGCCCCAAGTCGCCCGCGGTATAGTTCGGATTGTCATCGATTTTGGCGTTCTTGTTTCCTGATCCAATTATTGCATAAGGCTTCTTGAATATAACCTGACTTTTTGTATATACATGTTCATTGCGCTGGCTTGAGGGTTTCCGTGGGCAACATGAAAAGGGGTCACATCATAAATCATTTATCGTTTGCGAGATCTGTCCATGAATCATATTTACTGCAAAAGGGGAACGACCTTAACTGTTCAAGAAAAAGAGGTCTTCCGTCACTATTTAGCTCAAAAACAAATTTCCAGTGATATCTGGGACCTTTTCCAGCAATGGATTGTATTGTCAAATTCAAAAGTAAATTTCTTTTATCTGAAAGTATACCAGCACGACCGATTGATCGGTCTTGGATTGTTTACAAAAATTTATTCATTTGATCTTCGGGCATCATATTCAATTTTAAGAAAGAATTTTATTTTTAATACAATTTTATCAATTTTATCACTATTTAGCCGTAAATGTCTCTATGTGTGCTTGCGTAATTTGATCACTGCGAATATTTCCAGACCTTTTTTTTTCAGAGAGCTTGAGATGGAGGGCGTGGTCATGAACGCAATTCTATCTTACTTAAAGCGAGAAAAGGAGGCTGATATGGTCTCCATCATCGATACGAAAGATAACGTCACCCATTATGAGATTGCTGGATTTCATAAATACCCTTGCCCTTCCGAATCCTGGTTTGATGTAAAAAAATATTCCGACATATCTGAATACCTCAAAAAACATAAAAGCCTTAAGAAAAATGTTTCAAGGAAAAAAAATTTAATAACACCGGAGATTTTTACTGGTCCGCTGTCTGAAATGGACAAAGATCAAATAAAGGCCTGCCTTGATTGCTCAATAGAGAATAGCAGAGTTTCCAATCCCGCTCAGAAATTTTTTGAAGACAATATGTTCAATGCTGATGTCTTCAATTCAGACAATTATGTTCACATCGTTATTCGAATAGATGAGAGGATCGCAGGATTTCATACATTTAAAATCAGCGGTTCCAGCATGGGCGGTGTGCTCGGTGGTTTTAATCGCAAGTACTCCGGGAACAACTATGTGTATGAGAGGATTATTGTTGCGTCTCTTGATTATGCAATCAGAAATGGCATAAACCGTGTGCACTATTCTCTCATTGATAATTTTACAAAACTTAGACTCGTCGACGCCATTGAGCCCTGTCACCTCTTTTTTTATTCGCGAAATGCGATTAATCGCATTGCATTTAAATATGCCTTTAAATACAGTGATGTATATAAACTCTGCCAGTTGGAGAGGCAGGGCCTGCTTAAATATAAAAAATCGAAAAATACTTAGAATGTGATTTTGCAAAGGATCACTCACGCCACGCGGTCTGTGAATCACGGAAATTTATAAGCTGTCAGAATCAAGGAGATTAGGATGAACGATACGAGCACGAAGCAACCGGCTTCCATGCGAAGCGGCTCAACTAGCTCGGTATCAGGGGGTTATCTTCAGATTCAAGGTTGTCTTTGGTCACGAAGGCCGAATCGGCAATATAGACAATAGATAGGTGCCTTAAAATTGATGGGTTTCCAGGATGGTCACCAGGGACACGGATTGACCGGGCTGTTGGGCCAAACTAAATTTTATGGTCCCGCGTTGGAAATCGAACATCTTTTTGAGGGCTTGCAAATCCTGAATATTCTCCCATTTCCGGCCATCGGTGCTGATCATCGTGGCTTTTTTGGACAGAGAGATATAAATATCTTGATTCAGAATCAATCGAATCTCATTTTGATTGCTGTCTGTTCTGGCGAATTTTCCATCAAAGACGATTTTTAAGGGGACTGCGCGGCTTTTATCTATTTTTATGACGGCCTGGTGACCGTTTTCAATGGCTTCCAGTAATTTATTCAGTTGTTCGGGTTGATGTGCCATCAAGTGCAGCGCATAGATCGCCGCGGGCGATTGCTGCTTGGAGCTTAAACTTTGACAGGAACAAACCATCACCATTATGATGTTTAAACCTATTATAAGCATCAACTTCCTTTGGCATGTCAACACTATCATCTCCTGTGAAAAAAGCGCCGATCATTGTATATGGTGGTATGACGCTTGAAAAGTGTAAAATAGCTCTGGCTCTTTAATAAGCCTGTCAGCAAAATTTAGATTGTCATATCAACATACGTTATAACATATAAAATAGAACATGCAACAGGCAGGTTTGTTACAGCCGTGAAATCCAAAAAGGCGTGTTGAATCGAGCCACGCATGCGCAATCGAGGTGGTTGGGTAATGCTATTGAATATGGGTGGCGCAATAAGGATCTGAAGTGCAAAAAAATAAACAGAATCGCGATTTGCCGCTATGATTCCATGTGATGCTGTCAATTGACCCCAATTGAGGCGTATGTACCTCAATTGTATGTTCAGGTAACTTTTTGTGAGCAAATTCCAATGTTCCCCCGCAGAGGAAAGCCTCTTGATGATCCGAGCTGTGCCGGGTGATTAGTATGTTCCGGCGCGCACAGATCCAAACTGGTTTCGATCCATGGCACAGACTTTGCTGTGATAAAACAGCTAGATGTGTTGGTGGATTGCATCCCTTGACCCTAACCCTATGCAATTTTCAAGAGAATAGAGCCTCGGATATTGAAATGATATGCGTTGCAGCGTTGATATCCGATCGGATCGGAGGAGTTAAATGACCCTATCTCACAGTGGCGCCAAAGGTCTTGCCTTGGTTTTTTGGATGGTACTCGTCGCCATACTGACAGCATGCGGCGGCGGAAGCGGAAGCAGTTCAACCAACGAACCGTCCACAGCAGGATCGGCGGCGCTTTCCTTGGATTTACAGTTTCTGTCGGAGAAAAATAGCGATCAGCGTATCAATGTCCTGAGCAATGCCTTTGCTCCGGATGTCTGTCAGGACTATCTGATCGATACCGTTGAATTTAAAGTCTATAAAAACTCCGGTACCGAGCTGGTGAAAATAGGCAATTTCAGTTGTATTTCACATGGTGGGACGATTCCAGATCTTCCCTGTAATACCGATTTGAGTGTTTCGATTACCGGATATGTTGCCGAACAGCCGGATTGGTTCAGTCAGGTCGATAATATCATTCTCGGAGACGGAGAAGCCCGCAACCTTGCGGTGGTGCTCAATTATGTCGGCAACGACCATACGCCGCCAAGCATTGTGGGCGTTCAGCCGATAGAAGCGGCTACGGGCATCGCCACCGACAATATCATTTGCGCCGTATTCAATGAGCGCCTTGCACCCAGCAGCATAACCGATCAAACGATTACCGTCCAAGCGGCCGATATGCCCCTTGAGGGTGAATTGACCTATGATCATCTCCGAAATGCCATTTGCTTCACTCCCGCAGTGCAATTTGAAGCGGCGACGCTTTATGATGCACGTTTGCAGGGCTTACTTTCGGACACAGCGGTCAACAGCATTGATTTCGATCATGCCTGGCAGTTTACAACCACTTCGGGAAGTGATGACCCAACATATACAATAACAGCCTTCGCCGGTTCCGGCGGCAGCATCAGCCCGTCCGGGAGCATATCGGTTGATTACGGCAGCGATCAGACTTACGAGATTACACCTCTGGACGGCTATGTCATTTCCGAGTTATTGGTTAACGGCAGCGCGGTTCCGGCGGCAACGACGTACACCTTCAGCAATGTAACGGCTGATGCAACGATCCAGGCCATCTTCAGTACGGTGCCCTACAGCCTGTTTGTGAGCAAGAACGGCACTGGAGGCGGCACGGTCAGCAGCGCGCCGGCGGGAATCGACTGCGGCGATCAGTGCGTAAGCCAGTATGCAGCAGACACGGCGGTGACGCTGACAGCGTCTGCCGATGCCGGGTCGAGTTTCAGCGGGTGGAGTGGTGGCGGCTGCAGCGGTAGCGACACCTGTCAGGTAACAATGGATGCACCTGTCGCAGTGACAGTGACGGCGGCCTTTACGCTGAATACCTATACGATCACGGCTACGGCCGGCACCGGTGGCAGCATCACGCCCGCAGGTGACACGACGGTGAACCATGGGGCCGGTCAAGTTTATCAAATAACGCCTGACAGCGGGTATTACCTTTCCGAATTGATACTTGACTGTTGTGCAGTGGCGCCGACATCCATTTATTCTTTCAGTAATGTAACTCAAAACCATACGATTGAAGCTAAATTCACGGCGATAGAACAGGACATTGTCTTTGTTAACGCCGGCATTGAGGTCTCCGGAGACGGTCAATCCTGGGTATCGGCCGTCAAAACAGTCCAGGAGGCTGTCGGGATTGTCGCAAATGGGGGAGAGATCTGGGTGAAGATGGATGATTATAAAGTGACGGCACCCATTATTATCGATAAAGCCGTTAGAATCTATGGAGGATTTAACGGCACGGAATCCGATGTGAGTCAAAGAGCCTATACCGACAAATGGACGAACCAAACAAATATTTCTTCAGACGCTAATTCTCGAATTTTTGAAGTTTCCGGCGCAAATGTTGTTTTCGACGGACTAGATATAGAAAACGGTTCAGCATCTTTTGGGGCGGGCATATACCTTGAAGGTGGGTCGCTGGAAATCCGACACTCCGTATTCTACGCAAACAATGCAAGCGACAGCGCTAATGGTGGCGGCGGAATCTATGCGTCGGCCGGCAGTGTGGTACTTATCGATACCGCTTTTGAGTCCAACACATCAGCCGGTACGGCCGCTGGTGTTTATCTTGATCACACATCGGCGGTTATGGAAGATTGCGAATTCCATTTGAACGACTCAGCCAGTGGTGGTGCGGCTGTTGATTCCTTTGACAGCGCGCTGGAGATTTTGAACACTTATTTTATTGAGAATTCTTCCACCAGCAAGACAGGCGCTACGCTTCGGGTCAACAATACCACCATGACATCAATTTCGAACGCCTGGTTCAACGACAATGATTCTTGCGGTGTCAAAGTCAGTGGGGGGACTGCCTCCATCGTAAATTCGCTTTTTTTCCGCAACACCGGATTCGATCTCGGCGGAGCTGTGGATGTCGGGTTGAACAGTAATGTGACTGTTGTCAACTGCACGCTGCTTGAGCAGGAATCGGTTGCGGCTGCAGGTGCCATACAAGGTCCTGCAGCGGTCTGGAACTCCATTTTGTGGGATAATTTGTCTACAAATGGACCCAATGAATTATCCAATGATGTCAATTTGTATTATAGCAATGTCAATCAATTCGGATATGCCGGCAGCAATGGCAACATCAGCCAATCTCCTATGCTTGTGGACCCGGATAACAGTAATTTTCATTTGCAAAGCAATTCACCATGTATTGATGCCGGTGGAAACGAGTCGCCTTACTTGCCGGCATACGATTTTGAAGGAGATACTAGATTTCTCGGCCCTGCGGTGGATATGGGGAGAGATGAGACTTTATCGGCTCCGATAGCAGGTGTTGTTGTCTATGAGCATATCAATTATGGCGGATACTGGGCTATATTAGGTGTCGGTGACTATACTCTGGCAAGTCTGAATAGTTTAGGTATACAGAACGATGCGATTACCTCGCTTAAGGTGGGAGACGGTTTTAAGATTACACTTTTTGAACATAATGATTTCGGTGGCTTATCACTGGTAAGAACAGTGGATGATACTTGGTTGGAGGCCTCCGGCTGGAATGATCGAGTTTCATCAATCAGGGTTGAATCTAATTAAGCATAAAAAAGTGAGATGATCATGAACAGGTCTTCGAAAAAAAAGAAAACAACAATTTTTTACCTGGTGTGTGTTGCTCTCGTTTTGCCGGCATTTATGCTGGTAGTATCTTGTGCCGGTAGCCGAAGCAAACTTAAAAGACCGAAGATTAAAATCCATAGCCTCCGGTTGGCAAAAGCAGTAGAGAGAATGGGCGATAACGGCGTGCCCGTTAATCCGACTTCGATCTATAGCAATGAAGACAAGCAGGTGGTCGCATTGCTGAAGATTGATAATATCTCCGGTTCTTACCATATGCGATGGGATTGGTATCGCCCCGACCGAAAGTTGCACTGCTCCTCCGGTAACATGCCGGTAACTATTTCCAAGGAAAAATTTGTTCGTACCATGACGGCATGGCATGCTTTGGATCTGGAAGCGGACAGGGCTTCAAAATATACGGGCCAATGGTTTGTCAAATTTTATATCAATAATGAACTGGTGGACAGCAAGGCGTTTGATTTGCAGCCTTATCATCTCGATAAGCAAAGTTCCCAAACCGGTGTCAAAAACGCTGAGTCCACAGCGAACAACTGGGGATTTGTCATCGGCATCCAGAGATATCCCAACCTGCAAGAGGTCAAATACGTCCATGAAGATATCGCCAATGTGAAAAATTGGTTCGGCGCAACGTTGGGAATTCCTGAAGACCATGTGGTCACCTTAATGGACAAAGACGCCACCAAGATTCGTATCCGCAGTATTATAAACTATTTCCTGGCTGAAAATGTGCGGCCGGATACAGTTCTCTATATATACTATGCCGGCCACGGTATGGTGAACCCCAAATCGAAGAAGCCCTTTTTGGTCCCTTATGATGCCAATCCGGCGCTCATCGGGACCACCGGTTATTCGCTAAAAGAGCTGGTCCAGGATACTGAAACACTGAAAATGCGGAGTGCTTTTATTTTCCTGGACACCAGCTTCAATAACAAAGCCGGTCGATCATCCGAGATGCTGATCGCACCCAAAGGTAAAAAGAGGCCGGCCAAGAAATTTAAAAATCTCCCCTTACTGGTTATGTCCGATCGAATTGCAGTCATGGGAGCTGCTTCCGGGAATCAGGTCAACTTCGCCAGCGAAGAAAAAAAAGCGGGTTTGTTCACATTTTACTTGACACGTAGCATGGATAAGGCATTGCGTCCCAATTTGACTGAAAAGGTCACAATTGAGGATGTTTACAGCTATGTCGCCGGTAATATCAAAAGTGATACAAAGTCAGGTGTGCAGACCCCATGGCTTTCACCGGACCTAAAAAAGATCGGTAAGCTGACCCTTAGAGAAAAACGCGATTGATGTGCTGCGATTCCC
>CAJIBC010000741.1_pt1 | contig 10712 bp, 9 predicted proteins | sample 9199231 | NCBI WGS metagenome assembly CAJIBC01 (sample SAMEA7708282, study PRJEB35096) | sediment metagenome | biome: marine neritic benthic zone biome [ENVO:01000025]; feature: sediment [ENVO:00002007]; material: shallow marine sediment [ENVO:03000034] sea grass bed [ENVO_01000059] ...
ATGATGTATGCGGTCTCCTCGGAGATATTGCCGTACCAGATCACCACAAATTGGGCGTAGAAAAAATCCGCCCAGACCAGGCAGAAGGCAAAGAAGAGTTTGCCGATGTCATGGAATTGGGAAGATTTGAGGTGGTAACTGTTCCGAGGACTCAAATGCAACAGGGCCGCCAGGATGATTAAACCTCCGAAACCGACATAAACGGATTTTACAAAAGAGTAGGCGCCAAACAGGGTGGAGTACCAATGGGGATCGGCGGCCATCACAAGGTCATAACCCAGCAGCGAAAGCACCACGGCAAAGGCGAACATGTAAAGCAGGCCGAATACGGTCCGCCTGGACTTGAAGCGGATCTCGTCCGGCGGGGCTGCTTCCCAGCGCTGCAGCAGCCTTGTTGCCAGAACGCCACCGCCGCCGCGTTCTTTTAATTTAAAGTAGAGGGCATGGTAGAGATAAGCGAGACCGAACCCGTACAACAGCAATAAACCGGCGGCGTCCCTGGCGAGCATGAAGGGTAAATTCAGCCACACCTCCTTGCCGTGCAGATCGTGGTGCAACCATGGGAAGACATGCCCTTGCCCCACAAACAAAATTAAAAACAGGACGAACGATACCGGGAAAAAAGCGGTGAAGGCCTCAGCCAAATCTGCCAACGGACCGCTCCAACGGGCCCCCACAGTGTTCATCAAGGTGGAGAACAGCACCGCTCCGTGGGAAATGGCGGCAAAGAGCAGCAGATTGATTAAATAAGACTGCCAAGCCCTTGCCGTGGCACCGACGGTAATTTGGACGACAAACAGGACCATGCCGGCTGCGGCCAAAATAAGGGGCAGCTGGGTCATCCACTTGGGGACGGGTTGGGCTGATGGTGTCGTGTTTTCCGTCATCACTCTTTTTCCACTATTTTGATATCTGCCCCCTGTTCTTTAAAAAAATCGGAGAGCGCACCCTTTTCTTCCAAAGAACAGCTGGCCAAGATCCCGAAACGATCACCGCTGAAGGCGGGATCGTATCCCGGCGCAACTTTAAAACGCGGCAAACGCGCCAGGGATATCAACCCCAGCACATTGCCGAACACCGCAAATAGGATGGTGAATTCAAAACCAACAATAAAAAAAGGCACCAGGGCAACCACAGGTTTACCGCTGACGATGAGATTCCACTGGGTGGCCGTGAAAGCCGCAAAGAGAAATCCCGTAAAAAACCCAATGATGCCGCCGGCCAATGTAAACCACCCTACCTTGCTTTTGGGAAGCTCAAGGGCGTCGGCGATGACATGGCTGGGAATGGGGCTATGGACCCGTTCCAAGGCGTAAACGCTATCACGCAATCCGTGTATGGCCGATGCGGTCTTGTCCTCGCTGGTAAAGATGCCCATTATGGAGATTCGCTTTTTACCCATGGGCCTCCCCTGTCGGTACGGTCTCTTTCATCTCGGTCATGGAGACCGACGGCAGATGCCTTACAAACAACACGAACAAGAAGAAGAAGAGGCAGAAGGCGCCGATCATGATGCCGAACTCCACCCAGGTGGGACGATAAAGGCCCCAGGCGTATGGCACAAATCCGTGGGCCACACTGCCGATGATGATGACGAAGCGCTCGTACCACATGCCCACATTGACGAGCAGGGAGATGATCAATAGCCAGCGGATTTGGGTCCGCACCTTTTTAAACAGAAAGAGTAATGGAAATAGGGTGTTACAGCTCACCATGATCCAGTACTCCAGGGCATAATCGCCGAAGGCCCGCCACCGGAAGCTCTCCATCTCGATGATGTTGTGGCTGTACCAGGCGATAAACACTTCCGTGCCGTAGGCAAACATGACGATCAGGCCGGTAAAAACAATGGTTTTGGCAACACTCTCGAGAACTTTCATGGTGATGATCTCCTGCAGATGGAAAACCTTGCGCAGGGGAATCATCAGGGTCACCACCATGGCCAAGCCACTGTGGATGGCACCGGCTACAAAGTAAGGGGCGAAGATGGTGGTGTGCCAACCAGGCACCACACCCAGTGCGAAGTCCCATGAGACCACGCTGTGGACCGAAATCACCAGGGGGGTTGCCAGGGCGGCAAAGAAAAGGTACCCGCGGGTATAATGGCGCCACTGCTCGAACTCTCCGGTCCACCCCAACGAGATCACCGTGAAGATCTTTTTGCGGACCCCTTGGGCGCGGTCGCGAATGGTAGCAAGGTCAGGCAGCATGCCGGTATACCAGAACAGCGAACTCACCGTGAGATAAGTGCTGATCGCCACCACGTCGAACATGAGGGGCGACTGAAAATTGGGCCATAGCAACCGCTGGTTCGGAACCGGCAGCATGTAGTAGACCATCCACACCCTGCCCAGGTGGATAAAGGGGAAAAGACCGGCCGTGCAGACCGCAAAAACGGTCATGGTTTCGGCCGCCCGGGCGATGGGGTTGCGCCACCCGGCCCGGAAGAGATGTAAGATGGCGGAAATCAAGGTGCCGGAGTGGGCGATTCCCACCCAGAAGACAAAGTTGATCAGATAGGTTCCCCAATGCACCGGGTTATTCTGCCCGGCCACGCCGATGCCCACAAAAATCTGGTAGAGCCAACAACCGGCGCCCATCAACACACCCAAGAAAAGCAGCCCCACCAACACCCAATAGCTTCTGCCCGGCGGGTGGAGGGTATCAAGAACGGCGTTGTCAATTTTTTGGTAGGTCAATGTTGTCATGTTGTGGTCATCCCCCATCGGGTGACATGGGTTATGAATCCTCCCTATAGCGTCTGCAAAACTTTTTTAAGATAGATCACCGCCGGCTTGGTATTTAGATAGCCCAGTGCCTGGTACGCCCTGGGATCCGCAATGCGCTTTCTGACGGTGCTCCGGGGATCCATGAGGTTACCGAAGTAAAGCGCATTGGTAGGACAAGTTTGGACACAGGCCGGAATCACCTCCCCATCACGGATGGTTCGCTTTTCGTCTTTGGCATGGCCGTGGGCCACCTTAATACGCTGAATGCAAAAAGAGCATTTTTCCATCACCCCTTTGCTGCGAACCGTTACATTGGGATTGAGCTGCATCGGTAGCGGGTCGGGCCACTGCCATTCCAACCAGTTGAAACGTCGCACTTTGTAGGGACAATTTTGCCCGCAGAAACGGGTACCGATACAGCGGTTATAGATCTGGTTGTTGAGCCCCTCTTTGGAGTGGTGGGGTGCATACACCGGACAAACCGCCTCACACGGCCCATTGTCGCAATGCTGGCACATCATGGGAAAATAGATTTGACTTGTGGGATCGTCAGGATCCTCGTACCGTTCGATGCGGATCCAGGCCATCTCCCGGCCTTTGGCGACCTGGGTCTCTCCCACCACCCCCACATTGTTCTCAGCGTAACATGCGGCCACACAAGCGCTGCATCCGATGCAGCGATCCAGATCCACCACCATGCCCCAACGATAGGTATCGTGCTCGTGGGAAGGATAGATATCCCGGTGGTGATCATAGCCCTCGGGCAGTGGCAAGGTAAACGGAAAGTCATTCATGGCCAACCCCTTGCCCGGCTTGTCAGGATTGGCGGCATCGGCAAGGGGCACGCTCAATGCGATCTTGCGTTCATATTGCACCCGGCTGCCGGAGGTCACGGCCAGGGGGGATTTTTCCCCGGCACCGCTGATTTTTTTTATGGCAATGGTGTAATTGGGCGCCCCAGACAGGGGTTCGACGGCAGCCCCCAACAGCGACACCGGGTTGGCCCCTTGGTTTTTGGCATACCGCCCATAATGGGTATGCCCCTGCCCCATGGGAACCACCACGGCATTCGGATGCAGACCGCCATAGCTGACAGCCTGAACCTCAATTCGGCCAAATTCTGTCTCGATACCAACTGGGTCACCCTCTGACCAGCCATTGGCCGCCATGGTCTTGGGATGCACCCATGCCAAAGATTGCCAGGCCACCTGGGAAACGGGATCGGGAATTTCGCTGAGCCATGAACGGTTGGCACCGCGGCCATCCCAATGGCGCAGTGACGGCGACAAATAGGCCATGGGTTGATCGGCCGTCGCCTTGGATGCCCGGGATACCAGGGCGGACAGGGTCTGTACCAGCTCGACATCCATGTTGGCAGAGGGTTTTGCCGTCACTCGCCCGGTCTCGAAACGGCCTCCGGTTTGAAATAGTTTGCCCCACTGCTTGGCCGAGCCGATGTTTTCCTGCTCGGAAAGCTGTTGAATCATGTGGCTGCGATAACTGTCGGCCGGCTTGCGCTGGGCCGGCATGAGTTTCAGAAACAGATCCCCCACGCCCGGTGCGGATGTGATCTCCCCCAGGACCGGTTGTAGCGTGGCCTTCATGCCTTGCTTGCTTTCGTATACATCCCAGGACTCCAGGGCCGTCCGGGTCGGAAATACCAGGTCCGCCATGGCTGCGGTTTCGTCCATGACATGGGTAAACGCCACCACAAAGGTCTCTTTGCGGGCCAAGGTTTCAGCCATACCGCCATTGGCCGGCAGGGTATACACAGGATTGACGTTGTTCAATAAAACCAGATCCAGGCCGCCTTGGGCCGCTGATTTGCCGAATTCCGCCAGGGCTGAACGGGGTGATGCTATCTCTACCCGATGGCGTTGGTCAAAATCATAGAGGGATAAAGAGGGATCCAGAATGAAATTCAGCAGGGCTGATGCCAGATCAACTGCTGCGGCCGGTGCACCGTCCGATGCCGTGCCGGAACCCAAAACCAACGGTCGTTTGGCCGTCAAGATATGGCGGGCCAGCTTCCCCAATTCGGCTTCGGGCAGGTCGCTTAACTCCGCGGTCTTGGCCACCGTATAAGGACGCACCAACTGTAACAGGGCCTCTCGAAACGGCGTTTCGAGGGGCTCCCCGCGACCTTTGTTAAGGGCATTGTGGATCAACATCATCGCCACAGCCGGCTCGCTGCCGGGTCGGCAGGCCAACCATCTGTCAGCATTTGCGGCCGTCAATGATTGATAGGGACTGATCTGGAAAAAACGCCCTTTAACACCGTTTGCCACAGCGTGCATGGTTTTGAATTTGCGGGCATACTCCACAGGAGAGAGCCAGGTTTCCAGAAAGTCGGCACCGAAACTGATCAACAGATCAGACTTGTCCATCCGCATGCCGGGAAGCAGGGGTGCTTTGAACAGCTGGGAATGGGCAAATTTCAGAGACTCAAATCCAAATGGCTCATAGATCAGGGAATCTTTTGCGCCATATTCATTTAAAACAGCATTAAAAAGGGAGAGCAGGGTATCGCCCACCACTTCGCTCAGCATCCCGATGCGACCGGGGCCTTTGGATGCAGCTCGGTCCATGCGCTCCCGTATAAGGGCCGTAGCTTTGGGGAAATCTATGGATTGCCAACCACCATCGGATTTGAGCAACGGCCTCTTGATGCCATCGGGATTGTACAATCCTTGTAAGGCGGCTTGGCCACGGGCGCACAATTTACCCTTGTTGACCGGATGCAGGGGGTTGCCTTCCAGTTTGATCGCCCGGCCTTCCCGGTTTTTGGCCAACACACCACAACCGGCTGGACACTCTCGGCAAGTGGTCGCATACCAGGCAGATTTTCCAGTCACCATATCTTCCGGTGCCTGGACCAAGGTGTACAGATTCCGTTCAGGATCGGAAGAGCATCCGGCAGCAAGTCCGACAGTGCCCATGCCGGTGATCTTCAAAAATGTTCTACGTTCCATGCACCAAGCCCAAAACCGCCTAACGTTGAAACGTTAAGGGATATATAGTTTATCCAAATACCCATACCCGGTTTGCTTTGCGACCCTGAATAAAGCCCTTCAGGTTGTCATTTTAAGGATGCCGCCAAACGCGCAAACGCCAGTCCGATGCCGCAAAACAGAAAGAAGTGAATATTGAATAAGACGGTACAATAAGTTTGTCCTTGTGTCAATTGAGACAGCTGCGGCCCAACATTTTTTATGAAACCATGGGGTTGACAAATAGGGCATAAGTGATTTCAATAACCAAATTACATTCATTTCCTGGGATCATATCAGCGACCCCGAAACCCATCACCTCTATCGCTTGCTGGAGACCCAGTAACAAAAAGGAGCCATCCATGACGACCCTATTTGACACGACCCACATCAAAGGCATGGCCTTGGGCAACCGCATCGTACGTTCTGCCACCTGGGAAGGCATGTGTGAACCGGACGGACGGCCCACACAGAAATTGGCCGACTGTTATGCTACTCTGTCCAAAGGTGGTGTCGGCCTTATCATCAGCGGCTATACCTTTGTGAGCCTCGAGGGAAAGCAATTTCCCGGTAAAATGGGTATCCACACCGACAAATTTGCGCCTGCCTATGAAAGGTTGGCCGAAGCCGTTCATGCATCCGATGGAAAAATTGCTGTCCAATTGGTACACGCCGGCGGACAGGCCAACCCGGAAGTGTCCGGGCATGCCTCCCTGGCGCCCTCCGCCATTGAGACAATCCAGTATTCCACCAAACCCGAAGAACTGACAATCCCTCAAATTCAAAATATCGTAGCAGCATTCGCCGATGGCGCCCGCAGGGCCAAGGCGTGGGGATTTGACGCCGTGCAACTGCACGGCGCCCACGGCTATCTGATCAACCAGTTTTTATCTCCGTTGACCAACCGCCGTTCGGACGAATACGGCGGTACCATCGAGAATCGCTGCAGATTTGCACTTCTTGTGTATGAAGCAGTTCGCGCAGCAGTGGGGGATGCATATCCGGTGATGATCAAGCTCAATGCCGCCGACAACCTGGAAGGCGGCCTTAGCGAAGAAGATGCCCTGGTTGCCGCCCGGCAATTGGATGCAGCCGGTATCGATGCCATCGAAGTATCGTCCGGTACGCCGGCATCCGGAGCCATAGGCCCGGCCAGAGAGAAAATCAATACCCCTGAAAAGGAAGCTTACAACCTTGCTTTGGCCTCAAATATAAAAACGCATATCACTTGCCCGGTGATGTCGGTGGGCGGATTCCGTTCTTTCGAGGTGGCGGAAAAAGCAGTCAGCCAAGCCGGCATGGACTACATCGCTGTCTCCCGTCCCCTGATCCGCGAACCTGATCTGCCCAGTCGGTGGCAAAAAGGAGATACCACCCCTGCCGCATGCATCTCCTGCAACAAATGCTTCGTGCCCGGCGTCAGAGAAGGCGGTATTTATTGTGTGGTGGAGAAAAAAGCGCAAAACCGAAAAAAACGATCCTGACATTCCACTTTTAACTGGTTGAGTCAAGGTCTTGTTCCATCACTATTCGCCATCGAGTGGGAACCTCTTGCGGATGTAGTCTGAAACCACATCTTTTGCATACTCCAGAACCTGTTGTGGTGAGTCGCTTGGTTCACAATACTCTGGTGTTTCTATGATGTCTGTTACCATCTCATCCCACCATGGGACATGTAGCAGTCGCTTCACTCCTTCAGCATTCAATCCAGCATCGATCATCTCTTCTTCAGTCGGCGCAAGAAAGGTGATAACGACCGGGCCCTCGGTTTCCTTGGGCCCCAGGCGCACCGCCTCTCTGAGATATGCCATCATCGATCGAAGTTCTTCAGGAGTCATGTTTCACCTCCAATTATCAGTACTATTGTTTACATAAGTTTCTGACCAAGCACTAATGCTTTTTCAAAATAGTGCTCCACTCCTCTGTGCCAAACATCACCGGCATAAAGCTCCCCCACTGTCTTTGCATTCAGGGAGTCCTTGATGACGCCTTTTATCTGCGGGGTTGCCCAGTTACATAATTTCTTGAATCTTGTAGGTATCATTCCGGAAACTGCTATGATGACAGCTTTTCTTTTCTTATCTGACCTGGGAGCCGGACAGCCTTTTACGAAAACATAACTTTTCGACGGTTTCGCAAAGGTCCAGCATATTCTCTCAAGGAAAGTCATCATCAATGCAGTAGCATATCCCATATGGATCGGAGTTCCCAGTATCAATGAATCGGCTTTCAAGATATCCTGATTTATAATATCCATATCATCACGGATCACACACTTTGCAACAGGACCTTCGGTGTCACTTCTCCAGCATGTAAGACAATCTTTACAGTAGTTTATTTCGTTATCCGAGAGGTAGATTCTATTGACTGATGCATCATTAGACTTCTTCAGAACTCCCTCAATGGCTTTATCCACCAATGTATCTGTTGCCTTTCCCTTTCGTGGGCTTCCAATAATCGCGAGAAGATTCATTTTTTTAGCTCCCACCTGGAATCAGTTCTTGACAGCTAATCCACGAAACAGCTTCGCGGCTCTTTGTATCGGCCGAATTAGCATTGTTATTCTGTACACCTGTTACGTCTGGCAAAGGGCGTCCCTCTACCTGGGTGGACAGCTATCAATAGCGGCTTTGTGCCCGCATCTGATCGATTTTTTGCTTCATATGGCCCAACTTCTGTTCCATTTCCTGAAGTTCAAGCTGGTAGTCGCTACGTTGCCGTTTGGCGTCGTGCAGTTCGCGCCGGCGTTCCTGTCGTTTCGCCCGCGCCTCTTTGGAAGGTAGGTGGTTCCGAGCAAAATCGATACGTTGATTCAGATTCTCCATTTCTGCATCAAAGTGAATGTCGATCAGTGTATTCAATGCGTGTGATTTACGCTGATTAAATAGGGCTTCCTGGTGATGTTGCAATAGGCCGACATATTCGGCCTGCTCGAAACAATGCGCCAGGTGTCTTTCCTGTTGAATTGAAAACCGATGCCTGTGGAGTTGCCTATTGAGATTGTTAATTTCCGACATAAGTTCATTGAGCTGCTGCTGAAGGGCGGCCCTTCGATGTCGATTGGAACGCGCGTTCCTTGGGGTGCTCTTCATCCAGTTGATCTGACTCTCGATATGGCCCTTTTCAACAGAGAGACGAACAATGCTGCGGATGGTCTGGCGTTCGACACGGGTGAGGTCGGGCTGCCTGACGTTGTTCGTGGTGCAGCGTTCAGAGCGCTTGTTCTGAGCGTCCAGTTCGTGCCACAGATGATCTTCAAAGGCTTTGGATTGCCGCGCTCGAGACCGCATGATCGTCATGCGGTCGTAAAGGGCCGCGGTTGCCGTACGCTCGTTGCGCAACTCATGGACGCCCTCGGGATGATCGGCCCGGGCATCGTTTTGGGTAGCGCGGCGTAGCCCGATTATACGCTCATCCAGCTTGGCGAGTTGATTTTTCAGCGTCACAGCTTGTTGGTTGAACTGGCTGTAGGAGCGTTCCATTTTATATATGTCGTGGCCATAATTATAAGCCGGTAGAAACTGTTGTTCCAGATCGGACGGGCAGACACCGCTATAGCCTGCACCCCTGAGTCCCAGTTGATAGCCTTTACGGGGTTTACAGTACACCTCTTCCAAGCCGCGGTGATGGCCGTCCATATAGCGTGACAAATTCGCATTAAAACCGTGCTTGGCGCACGCTTTTTGGTGGGCATTGAATCGACTGGACAGTTTTCCGTTGCTGCCGTCACGAAAGCCAACGGCTTCCCAATTGGCATTGGCGCACTCTTCTTTGCTGATGGATGCGCAGCCACTGAGAACGACACAGAGGAAGAGACCTAATAGTGTTAATCGCGGGAGCATGAGTTATCCTTTCGGCGTTGTGGTGGTTTTGAATGAGTGCCTCATTTATAAAAACTTATTACGTCCGAGTGGAATATTGGGTCCGATCATCTTTGTAATGACTCGTTTCATACTCTACGTTGGCGCGTTCAACGAATAGACCGGGTCATAGGAACGTCTTTTTTGGCCGCTCGAATCTGTTCAACCCGTTTAAAACGCGTTTGTTCTTCCTTTTTTGTTCTGCCTTTTCTTTTTCCAACATCCCCGCATACGCGCAGGAGGCCTTTTCCAACTTTTTTTTCGCGATCATATAATTTTTACTACATGTTGTCATTTACATCATAGGCTGTCACCGAGCCGTCTGCATTGACGTCATAGACGGAGACTTTGCGTCCGTCTTTATCCTTGTAGTCGGTCCTTTCCACCCCGCCTTCCAATTTTTTGGTGCAGTACCATCTCCCCCACACCCCATAACGCAGAATGACAGCAAAAATAGCATACACCAGATGATCAGCTTAAGATTTTGAATTGCCGGAGCTACCCCCTAATTCAACTTCGCTATGAAAATGCGACGACTTGAACACAAGAACGAATGACTGATTATTTCCAAGTCAGCAAAATTTTTGACACATAAGACGCATGAGAAAAATAATAGTTTACAATTGCGCTATCAATCAATGATTAATTTTTCGATCACGCCTATCCAACCATTTGATATAAACACAATATTACCGAAATCACATCCAAATGGACTTAGACCAACCGTTCCATACACCAGGCGATCCATTTCTTGCCTGCTGAAAACAGGGGCGTTGCGTCTTTGCAATTGTGTTCAAGTTGGGATAGACTATTGATGGATTTCGGAATGATTGTGCATCCATACAGGGTAGACTACGAAAACATCAGGGTCAAAAAAGGCTAAAATCCTTTTCAGCATTGAATACACGGCATGTTAGAGAGGTATCATAGGATTTAACCAGCGGTGGACTAGAGGATCGGATCTATTGTATGCCATCTTTTTTACCCTGAAAACAACGCGGAAAGCCGGAGGACTCCAGATCCCGCGTTGCCAAGAACTCGCAGTAGTTTACTACGGCTTCGCCCTTGGTCGCCTGGGCTCTGAAGCCCTCCGGCTTTTGCAGCGATAAGGTATACATGACCGATTATACCAT
>CAJIBC010000369.1_pt1 | contig 10678 bp, 9 predicted proteins | sample 9199231 | NCBI WGS metagenome assembly CAJIBC01 (sample SAMEA7708282, study PRJEB35096) | sediment metagenome | biome: marine neritic benthic zone biome [ENVO:01000025]; feature: sediment [ENVO:00002007]; material: shallow marine sediment [ENVO:03000034] sea grass bed [ENVO_01000059] ...
CCAAGATTGATGCGCACTTTGTCTTTGGCGATCAACGTGTCGGCTTCGGCCAAAAAGATATCGACGTGGTATACGTTGTCATGCAGAGCTTTGGAGAGTTGGGCCTGAAGATCGGGGGTTTCATCCAGATAGTGGCTGGCGATCTGGTAGAGATCTTCGGCTTCCTGAATGGAGAGGCCCAATACGGCGTAACGTTGGTGCCGAAGGGCGAACCTTTCCATTTGGGATTCATATGCCTTCACCGTGGCGATGAGATCCTCAATTTGCGGTTTGGGCCCTTGGCAGCCGAGCACCATATCCTCGCACTGGCTGATCAGATTGATATAAAATGACCTGTTGTCGAGCACATAGAGCGCACGCTCGCGATAATTTCTGCGTTTTCGAATGCGTCGCAAACCGTCCAATTGGATACTGCGCTCACTCTCTTTTTGCTCCAAGGTCTCAATGTGGGAAATGTCCTTGGCCTGGACCACAAATATGTCGCCCCGACTGGAAACGATGTACTCGATCTCACATTGAAAACCCAGTGTCTCTTCAATCTTCTTCGATAGCTGCACAAGCCGCCGATCGTGGGGAATTCTGGTAATATAAGGTTCCCGTTGAATTTTCCTGGAGCGGTCGCGACAATAACCAAACTCCCAATTATTCGCCAATTCTTTGGCCATAACGGCCGTGCCTTCGATAAAGGGCATCACGAGGACCCCCATATGCTCCGGATCGATGGGGGGGGCATTATTGAAGTGCTGCTGCCGTTGAATGGAAAGCCGGTTGGTGGTACCGGCCTTTCGAATCATTTTCTTGCGGGCATATTTAATGCCGCCCACATCGGCATAGGTGCTGAAAGAATCAAAGGTGCCGCTCCTATACTGCTCCTCTGCAACATGCGCACTGCGCGCGATGACCTTGTAACCATCGCAATGGACGCTTAGAAATTCCTCCAGGGCTTCGAAGTTGTCATTACTGAAATCATCCGGAGTCAGGTAAATAAAGGGAGGGACGTTAAATCCGCTGGACTGCAGAATTTCCAACAGCCTCGATTTCTCAGGAATTTTTATATCCATAGAGATACACCGAAATGGTCATGACTTGCTGCCCAAGGAAAGGGTCCATTGCCGACAGTCTGTCCCCATAAAAGAGACCCGGATCCGGAATTCATGGCTTCTCTGCCTGGCTGTGTGCGATGAACCGTTACCTTCAGCTATTTGTTATTGACACCTATCCAATACTGTTCTAAAACTGACTGATCAATCAGTTAGTATTTACTAACATAACAAATAGCGCTATGTCAAAAAAAAACCTCATTCTCCATCACGCCACTGCCCTTTTTGCCCGCAAAGGCTTTAGGGAAACGTCCATGGCAGAGGTGTCACAATTGAGCAGTGTTGCCAGCGCAACGATTTTTTACCACTTCGCCAGCAAAGAAGAGCTGGTGCTGGCGATTCTTAAGCGTGTGAAAGAGGCCATTGTTCAAAATTTCGAAAACTACGAAAGCCATCATCGCTTTGAGAACGGACTCCAGGCTGTTCAGGGCGCAATCAGCTATTATCTGGACCTGGCCGCAGAAATGGAAGATGAGTTTCTCCTGCTCCATCGCAACTTTCTCTACCAATTGGCTGAGGACAACCCGGTCTGCCGCCGTCATCTGGAGCAAATCTATAACTGCCTGGTGGACATCATCGAACGCGCCATTGGCGTTGGGCAAAAGGATGGTTCAATCGGTGGCGTCCAGGCCCATAAAACGGCCCTTATTCTGTTTTCCACAGTAGACGGTATTGTGCGCTTCAACACCTATCGGCTTTATGATGCCGGCACTCTCTATCAGGAACTATTGGAATGCTGTCGGCGCATCTTGGCGCCCAATTAGGCTGTGGTGGACAACTGTGATCTCGGACATCCAAAAATTCAGTATTATCAGCCGACTCCTGCCGTTTACCGGGTGGATCGGCACTACCCGATCCGGCACCATCAAGGCAGATGCCATGGCCGGATTAACAGTGGCTCTGGTCCTTATCCCCCAATCCATGGCATATGCACAGTTGGCCGGATTGCCGGCCTACTATGGGCTCTATGCATCCTTTCTACCGCCCATGATCGCGGCCCTTTTCGGCTCCAGCAGCCAGTTGGCCACCGGCCCCGTGGCCGTGGTTTCATTGCTGACAGCAGTAGCCCTTGAACCCATCGCCCAAGCAGGCACCCAGGGCTACATTGGATACGCCATATTGTTGGCGACCATGGTGGGATTGTTTCAATTTTTATTGGGTATCTTCAGATTGGGCATGCTGGTTAATTTTTTATCCCACCCAGTGATTAATGGTTTTTCAAACGCCGCCGCCATTATCATTGCATCTTCCCAATTGGCTAAATTGTTCGGCGTTGAGGTGGAGACCTCCGATCATCATTACCAAACCGTGGCCAATGTTTTTGAGGCAGTTCTGCACCACCTGCACTGGCCCACCCTGCTGATGGGGCTGGCGGCATTTGCCATCATGTATGTCATGCGAATACTCTATCCTCACAGTCCCAATGTGCTGGCGGCAGTATTGGCCACCACCGTGATTGCATGGCTCACCGGTTTTGATCGCAACGTTGAGGTCCCCATAAACGCAATCGTCGCCCCGCCTGCGCACAGCCTGGTACAGCGGTACAACTCAGCCATTGAGAAACAGACCGGCCTTGTCGCCCAACGCAGCCTATGGGTGCAAGAAAAAAGCCGGGCCCTTGCAAAACAAGACGTTGTAGCAGCGATGAAAGCAGGACATCAGGACCAATTGCTCGCCCTGGGAATCGAACAATTGCAATCCGAAACCCAGGGTCTCAGAAAAGAGATAAGACGGCTGCTGCTGGAAGGAGTGGCGTATTCACCGGACGGCGCGTCCGGGTTTTACTTGAAAGGCCAACTACCGAAGGGGGCCAAAAGCGATGGCCGCACATGGCAAGTCACTGTAGACCGCCATTCCATCGAAACAGACGCTGTGAAGCTAGCGGCCGGCGGTAAAGTGGTGGGTTCGGTACCCAGCGGTTTACCGGGCATCCAATTGCCGGTATGGGATTTCAACGCCTTAGGTCACCTGATGTTATTTGCCGTCATTATCTCGTTAATCGGATTCATGGAAGCCATCTCCGTGGCCAGGGTCGCAGCCGCCCAAACCGGACAACGCATAGATCCCAATCAGGAACTGGTGGGACAGGGGTTGGCCAATATGATTGGGGCGTTGACCAAAAGCTATCCGGTTTCGGGCTCTTTCTCCAGGACTGCGGTAAATTTAAAAACCGGCGCTTTTTCCGGCCTGTCCAGTGTGGTGACGTCCCTGGTTGTGATGGCCACGCTGCTTTTTTTCACTCCCCTGCTCTATCATCTACCCCAATCGGTGCTGGCCGCCATTATCATGATGGCCGTCATGGGTCTGATCAATGTCCAAGGTTTTTTTCACGCTTGGCAGGCACAGTGGTATGACGGCGTCATCTCCATTATTACATTCGTTTGCACACTGGCGTTTGCCCCCCATTTGGAGCGCGGCATTTTTGTGGGTGTGACCCTCTCCCTGGCCGTGTTTCTCTATAAAAGCATGCGACCCACAGTGGTGGATTTGTCATTGGGAGTTGACCGCGAAGTTCATGATACGGTCTCCTTTGGGCTGGAACAATGCCGCTATATCGATGTGATCAGATTTGATGGCCCCCTGTTTTTCGCCAATGCCAGCTACATGGAAGACCAAATCCGTGAACGGCGCAAGTCTAAGAAAAGCCTAAAGCACATCATCATGGTAGCCAACGGCATCAATGATATCGATGCTTCGGGTCAAGAAGCACTCTCTTTTGTGGTAGATCGCGTAAGGAGGGCCGGAATCGACATCTCCATGAGCGGTGTCAATGAATCGGTGATGGCGGCCCTGACGCGCACCCATTTAGCGTCCAAAATCGGGGAGTTAAACTTTTATCCCACCATGAAAAGCGCCGTGAATGCCATCCATGCACGGACCCACCAGGGGGAAAATGAAAAAAACTGCCCATTGAGAACAGTGGTGGTTACCTCTGGATATGGGCTGGAAAAGGAGAATTAGCATGTCCATCATCAGCGTTTATAGCGGCGTGTTCTGCAAAGCCGAAGAAGTCATAGAAGAGGTTCGCTCCAGCACCGGTCTCAAGGTTCTGTCAGATGCCGAGGCAGTGAACGCGGCCCATGAGATTTCCGGCATCTCTGCCGAAAAAATCCGACGCGCCTTTGCCGCCAGGACCTCTGTATTCAACAAATTCACCCATGAAAAAGAGTGCTCCGTAGCCTATCTTCGCTTGGCCCTGGCCCATCGGATCGCCAAAGACAATTTGATCATCAACGGATTTGCCGGCCAGCTCATCCCCACCACCATATCGCACCTGCTTCGGGTGGCCCTGATCGGAGACGTGAACTTCCGCCTGGGTGTTGCAGCGCAAGTCCAAGGACTTTCGGAAAAACAGGCCCAAAAACAATTGCGCAGCCATGATGAAGATTGCGCCGCCTGGATCGATTTTCTGCACCGTGCGCCCAAAAAATGTTGGGACCCGGAACTCTACGATCTGTTCATCCCCATGAACAAGACCTCGGTTGCGCAGGCCAGTGCGTTGATTGAAGAGAATGTTCTAAAATCGGTGCTACAAACCACAAAGGCCAGCCAAAAAGCCGTAAAGGATTTTCGGCTGGCTGCCGAAGTGGAGGTCGTCCTGGTCGGGCAAGGCCACAATGTGGATGTAGCGGCCGACGGAGGGGCCATAACCTTGAGCATTCATAAGCAGGTTTTGATGCTGGGGCGATTGGAAGATGAGTTAAGAGCCATCGCATCTAAAGTCAACGGTGTCAAGGAGGTGAGCATAAAAGCCGGCCATACCTACCACCAGGCCAATATCTACCGTAAACACGATTTCAGCTTGCCGGACCGGGTGCTTTTGGTGGATGATGAACGCGATCTGGTGCAAACCCTGTCGGAGCGATTACAAATGCGCGACATGGGATCTGCCGTGGCCTATGACGGTGAATCTGCCCTCAAGCTGGTTCAAGATGATGATCCGGAGGTCATGATTATTGACCTTAAAATGCCGGGCATAGACGGTCTCGAAGTACTCCGGAAAGTGAAACAGACACGCCCCCAAATCGAAGTGATTATTCTCACCGGCCAAGGATCGGAGGATGATAAAGCGCAGTGCCTTGAATTGGGTGCCTTCGGCTACCTTCAAAAGCCTGTGGATATTGAAAAATTAAGCGACATGCTCAAACGGGCCCATGAGAAAATAAGAGGACAACAATAAAATGGACTGGCAGGATGTCATGCCGGTGAAGGTCAAATAATATTATTAAGAGTTATGCGAGGATATCAACCATGGAACCCAAACTAACCATCTTGGGCGAATCCGGGCTTCGTTTCTTCGGAAAGATGTCTGCCGCCAATGCCCATGAGATTAAAAACGCATTGGCCGTTATCAACGAAAACGCCGGCTTGCTGGGTGATTTGGTCGCCATGGCCGGCAAAGACCGGCCACTGGACCCGGAGCGTTTAATGCGACTGTCCGGAAAAATCAAGGAGCAGGTATCGAGAGCGGATGAGATCGCCAAGAGCACCAACCAGTTTGCCCACAGCGTTGACAATATGCACGGTACTGCAGATTTGGGAAAATCACTGGTGTTGGTCAAAACCATGGCCATGCGATTTGCCACCCAGCGTCATATCGGCATCAAGATCAAGCCGATGGCCTCGTCCATCACATTGCCGATGCAGCAATTTATGCTGCTGCACCTGTTGTGGCTCTGCCTGAGGTGCGCCATGGAGGCCACCAATACTGAAAAAACCATTCAAATAGAGATCATTAGATCAGACCACAAAACCATGGTTCGATTCGGGTCCCTGTCGCACTTGGCGGGCTCAACGGTGACTGCGTTCAGTAATTCAGCAGAGACTCATGAATTGCTTAAATTATTAAAGGGCGAAATTACGGCGGATCTCCAAAGTGGAGAGTTGCTGCTTACGTTTTTGAAACAATCCGGTGGCTAAAAGAATCCTATGGCTGGAACCAAAGTTTTTTGATTTTCGTCAAAAATTGCTAACCATCAACCCAAAACCAATGCCTTAACTGGGCGAAAGGCTCTATTAATCAGGAGGAGAAGACAATGACCGAGAAAATATTGCTTGTTGATGACGAAATAGACTTTCTGGAAATCATGTCTGAACGCATGGAGGCCCGCGGCATGACGGTAACCACGTGTACGTCGGCCGAAGAGGCCATTGAAACGATCAAAGATCAAACGTTTGACGCCATTATTCTCGATTTTATGATGCCGGGAATGGACGGATTTCGTGCCCTTCAGGAGATTAAAGCCAAACAACCCGAATCACAAATCATCTTACTCACCGGCCACGCCACCGTCGAAAAGGGTGTTGAAGCCATGAAGTTGGGAGCCACCGATTTTCTGGAAAAACCAGCGGATATTGAAGCTTTGGAAAAGAAAATCAAGGAGGCCAGTGCCCGCCGCATGCTCATTGTCGAAAAACAGACCGAAGCACGCATCAAAGACATGATCCGCCGAATCGGTGGGTAGGCCTTAGGGCGTTGATCTTAGATAGTGCCTATCCACAAATGGCATCTTGTGGCCAAGCTCTGCGTTCTCACTCGGTTGAAATCCTCGACGTGCGCCGCTACGCCTGCGGTTTCAACCTCCCTGCGGCCGCATCTGAACCACAATCTACCATTTCTGGATGGGCACTAGATAGTGTCCATCCAGCTTGGCATCTTGATGCATACGCAAATAGTATGAATCTTGACATCAGCACCAAAGTACCGTTATAAGAATTTGTACAATTTAATGGCTATCGCCGCTCATACTGGGTACTAAAGGCAGGTGGATCAACGATATGGACCCATAGAACAGTGAGGATGGTTACCAAAAAGGTTTTTTTTACACCGCTGTTATGTTAAACTTAACATAACAGATGCAAGCAAGTAGGATAATAATTTATGTTAGACTTTGAAACTCTACTCTCGGGCTCTGCCCAAGCCCATGGTCATTTATGCGCCGGGCAGGTCGTGGGGGTCCGCATGGCCATGCTGGGGTGTCATCTCATTGGGTTGGATGAACCCAGCAAAATGCCCCAAATAAAAAAAATTATTGTCTATATTGAAATCGACCGTTGCGCCGCCGACGCCATTGCTTATGTCACCGGGGTCAAGCTGGGTCGGCGCTCATTAAAATTTGTGGACAACGGCATCATGGCCGCCACCTTCGTGAATATGGAAAACGGCAAGGCCTACCGCATCTTGTCCACTGAATCGTCCAGGGATCTGGCCCCCCAATTTGCACCGGATATCAAGGATATGCGGGAGCAGCAATTAGAGGCCTATAAGACGATGCCCGATGAGGTTTTATTTGAGGTGGAGCAGGTTTTAGTGGAGGTACCGATCAATGACATACCGGGACCGTCTCGCTTCAAGTGCCAATGTGAAAAGTGCGGCCAGGTAGTGCGGGATAAGAAAGAGGTGCTGATCAGCGGAAAGATACTCTGCCGTCCATGCGCATATGGCACCTACTATAGGCCCGTGGATCCAGGGAACTGATAACCGTATCGTTGCATAAAAGATGGCAAAAAAGGTTAAAAGCGGAATTCAAAAGATCAGCAACTATTTGCTGACGTATTTGTAACCCTCTAATAGTGTTCAATACTGGAAGGATAGAACAAAATGTGCAGCACGTGCCAATCAAGAGAGGATCGTTTACTAACCAAAATTCGTGTGGAGGATGCCGTCGGAACTCATTTGGCCCATGACCTTACCGAAATTCGACCCGGCGAGTTCAAAGGGCCCGCATTTCGAAGAGGCCATAAGATCCAACGTCAGGATTTGTGTCACCTCATGCGGATGGGCAAGCGCCACCTTTATGTGTTGGATCTTAAAAAAAATCAGGTCCACGAGGATGATGCGGTGGAGGAACTGGCCAGCGCCCTAGCCGGTCCCGGTGTGACCTTCGGCGGCCAGCCAAGGGAAGGAAAATTACAGCTCAAAGCCGACTACAGCGGCCTGCTCAAAGTCAATACCAAGGCGCTGGTGGATTTCAATATGATCGCCGATGTGATGTGCGCTTCCCTGCACAACAATGTGCCGGTAAGCCAGGGACAAGATCTTGCGGGCACTCGGGCCATACCATTGATCATAGACCGCAGTGTATTGGACCGGGCCGTGACCCTGGCAAAAATTGGGTACCCCATCTTCAGCGTTAAAGCCTATCATCGATTGCGGGCCCGCCTCATCATCACCGGCAGCGAAGTCTATGACGGCCTGATTGAGGATAAATTTGAGGAGATCGTGCGCAAAAAACTGGCATCTTTCGGCGCCTCGTTGGAAGAGACGGTAATCCTGCCCGACGACATGGAGATGATCGCCGATCATGCCCAGCGCTTCTTAAATGCTGATACCGACCTCATTATCACCACAGGTGGCATGTCTGTGGATCCGGATGACGTCACCCGGTTGGGTATCCGAAAAGCCGGCGTGGAGGAGCTCTACTACGGCGCGGCCGCCCTTCCCGGCGCTATGGGAATGCTGGCGTATAAAGGGGACATTCCCATCATTGGTATACCGGCATGCGGCCTCTATCATAAGATCACCGTCTTTGATCTGTTGCTGCCGCGTTTGCTGGCTGGCGAAAATCCTGATAACCGGGATATGGCCGAACTGGCTGTCGGCGGTATGTGTCTGGACTGCCAGGTTTGTCGGTATCCAGCCTGCAGTTTCGGCAAATGACTGTTGCAGGCGCCGGAGGACTCCAGATCCTGCGTTGCCAAGGGTTTGCAGTAGTGTTACTACGGCGGCACCCTTGGACGCCTTGGCTCTGGAGCCCTCCGGCGCCTGCAATGTGAGTGCTTGGAGAATTAAGTGACATCGTGCAACTGAATAACCGCTTATATGATGCCATGGTTGACAAAGCCCGTCAGGTCACCATTGAGCATGTCTGCATGGGATTGGGCTATACCGCCGTTGTGACGTCCGACGGCAGCGTGGGGTTGGCCTATACCTATTTTGACAGTAACACCGGCTGCACGCTGGTTGACGACTATCACGATTTTGAAGACCAGCCGGCAGTGGATCTGCTCAACTTGATCAAAAGGGCGACAACTCTTGGGCGCAGCATGGCGTTGGCACTGGTTAACGCCCTGAACCTTGCGGACGTCAGCCATCTTCCAGCAGACAGGGACAACAGCACCCTGTTCGAGTCTTTGAATATCGGCCCCTCTTCCAAGGTCGCCATGGTGGGTTATATCAAACCCCTTGTTGGGTTGCTGGAGTCCAGGAACGTCAGGATAGAGATCATTGACAAATTTCGCGGTATGGGAGACCAAAAGGATTTCTACCACAAATTGAAACATTGGGCGGATGCCGCCTTGATCACGTCGACGGCCATATTGAACAATAGCCTCGAAGAGATCTTGGGCCATCTCGGCAAGAACGTCAAGGCGGCTTTGCTGGGGCCCAGCACCCCCATGGTGGCGAAAGCATTTTCAGGCTGGCCGGGAATTAAAGCCTTGGCGGGAACTGTGCCGATAGATACAGAGACGGTTTTAAAAATGGTGCGCCATGGCTTAGGCACCCCCTATCTGCACCGCCACAGTAAGAAGGTTACCCTAAGATTACATGCACCGTCCAAGCAAACGGTGTGATTACTATAAAAGATCGTTATCGAATAGGATACTACAATGACTGATGCAAAGATCATCGCAGTTTCAACAAGCTCGAAAAAAGGTGAAAAAAAAACCAATGTCGCAGAGGCACGCTTGTTGATAGACCACGGACTGGACCAGGACGCCCACGCCGGCGACTGGCACCGACAGGTGAGCCTTTTGGACATGGAGAGTGTCACCCGAATTCGAGAAAAAGGCTTGGACGTCGAACCGGGTAACTTCGCCGAAAATATCACAACCCAAGGCATCCGCCTGTGGGAATTGCCCATTGGCACCCAGATGCAGTTAGGCCGGCAGGTGGTGGTTGAAGTCACCCAAATCGGAAAAGAGTGCCACAACCGCTGTGCCATCTTCCACCAAGTGGGCGATTGCGTTATGCCCAAGGAGGGCATATTCGCGAAAGTATTGGAAGAGGGAACGATTCGACCGGGGGATGTCATAAAAGTGTTGGAACACAAATAAAATAGTGACCCGTTACATCCCCATAGGGGATTCATCTTGGATATAAAAGAGAATATTATGCCCCAGTTACAAGATCAATACCAACGAACCATAGACTACCTGCGGATCTCTATCACCGATCACTGCAACCTGAATTGCCATTATTGTGTGCCATTTGACGGACGACCCAAACTGCCGATGTCGGATATACTCACCTATGAAGAGATGTTCAAAATCGCCAGAGCGGCCGTTGCCAACGGCGTCACCAAAATTCGCATCACCGGCGGGGAGCCTTTGATGCGCAAAAACATGATTGAATTCTGCCGTAAATTGTCATCGCTTCCCGAAGTCACTGATCTGGCCCTTACCACCAACGGTGTGTTATTGGCGTCCATGGCCGCCGATCTAAAAGCGGCCGGCGTCAATCGTGTCAATGTCAGTCTGGACACCCTAAACGCCGAACGATATGCCCAAATAACCGGCAAAGACAAACTTGGCCAGGTGCTCAAAGGGATTGAGGCAGCAACCCAGACGGGTTTGGC
>CAJIBC010000647.1_pt1 | contig 10677 bp, 11 predicted proteins | sample 9199231 | NCBI WGS metagenome assembly CAJIBC01 (sample SAMEA7708282, study PRJEB35096) | sediment metagenome | biome: marine neritic benthic zone biome [ENVO:01000025]; feature: sediment [ENVO:00002007]; material: shallow marine sediment [ENVO:03000034] sea grass bed [ENVO_01000059] ...
CTTTAATCGCATGGTTCAATGTGGCGGACAGGGCTTTTAGATATTTTCGCCCGGGATCCTTGCTTAAAAAACCGGCTGCACCGGCACCAAGCGCCTTGGTGGGCAGTTCATCATCGTCAATTTCGGTCAAGACCACAACCGGTAGATCCGTGCGGCATGCTTTCAGAAAATCACGGGCATCACCGTCGTCCAGCATGTAGTCCATTACCACGGCGTCATAGTCTTCCGACGCGATGGCGCTCTTGCCTGATGAAACCAGGTTGGCGAAATCGCACTCGTATAACAGTCCTTCTCTTCTGATCAGCCGTTCAATCAATTCGCGATCTGTTTGATGGCCTATGATCAGTAATATTTTTACTCGTTGTATTCCCATCTTTTACACTTGGTGTCATATTTCATCATGCTTGTATCCCGTGCTCGGTTTCAGAAACAGGAACGACGTTTCGCAATGATGGGGTCCATTGGCAGGCGAACACACCTCGATCGATTAAAAAAATACTTCAATGAACACACGCGAACCGGGAAAGCAATCGTCTATGAGCAGTGTTACGTCACGGACCATTTCATCACGTCCGCAAAGATAAAAATCGTGTTCAGTCCGGTGGAGGTTTTTACGAATGTAGTCGGAAACCCAACCCTGAAATCTTCCAGGCAACATTCGTTCATCGGCAGTGGGATCCGAAGTGCAGGGTATGTAATTGCTTGTTATTTGGCGAAATAAGTGCTCGTAGTACAGGTCTTCGACAGAACTTACGCCATGGAGTAAGGTAAACTTACTTACGCCGGAACGTGCCATGGAAACAAAGGGCGCGATACCGGTTCCGGTGGCAACAAATACAGGCGGCCTTGGCGATGTGTTGAAGGTAAAATAGCCGTGAGGGCCGGTCAGTTTAAACCGGGTACCGATATCGGCACTGGCGAGGGTAGGGGAGAATTTGCCACCCTCTATTGAGCGTATGCACAAGGCCAGCGTGGGATCTCCCGGCGCGGAAATGATCGAATAATATCGTTCAATATCCCCATGGATAAATCGGATTGTCTGGCCGGCTTTAAATTGGAAACCGGGCGGGCGTGACAACTCGATTTCAAACGCTTTTTTTGAGAGCCAATGCCGACTGATCAGCTCTGTCTCTTGAACCGCGCGCCTGCTGCTGGTTGAAGATGGCTTAATAGTCGCAGTCAAGATTAACTCCTTTTTTTAAAAAATACACTATATTGCAGGCGGATAACTGTCAAGGGGATCGAGATAACGGATTTTTGCCTGAACCCGAAACAACCGGTTGCCGTCATCCGGCCCTGGGCTTAAAATCACTGATACCCGGAGCTTCCCATAAACACAATCGGGCGATGGCATGGCAGGTTGGCGGTCCGGCAGGGAAAGGCGTCGGAAGCGGGGCTCGAAATAGGGGATGGCCTTTCCCATCCAGCGAGTGGGGTGGGCATGAAATGCGGATCGCCCAGGATCAGATCAAGGGGCCACCCCAGCAGGGAGGATCATCCAGGCAGTGAGGGAATCCATTGGCGTTATCCCTTAACCACATTCGCGATACCGGCCACCATCCACACCACCCGGTCCACGGCCGCCGCCACCTTCTGGTTCGCAACGCCCGCCTCATCCCGGAATTGTCTTGCCAGGCGGTTTTCCGGGACGATACCGGCCCCCACTTCGTTGGAAACCAGGACCACCGGACAGGTCGCCCGCGCCAGTGCTGTCACCAGTGCCGCAACCCGGTCGGCCACCGAGTCGGTATTCCCAGGCAGCATAAGAAGGTTGGTGATCCAGAGGGTCAGACAGTCCACCAGGATAACGCTGCCGTCCACGCCGTGCTCCGCGATGGCCTCGGGAAGGTCCGTGGGGACATCCAGTGTCAGCCACAGCCCGTCCCGTTCTGCCTTGTGCCGCGCCACCCGATCTTTCATCTCATCGTCCATTGGGATGCAGGTGGCCATGAAAATCTTCCGAAGCCCGTACCCTTCGGCAATTTCCACTGCATGCCGGCTCTTTCCACTTTTGCATCCGCCGATGATCAGCGTGGTCTCTTTCACCTTATCTCTCCTTCTCCTGGCCCATGGGCACCACCTGGGCACCCACCTCGCTGGTGGGTTTGGGTAGGATGGGATTCATTTCCGCATCTGCACCGTTATAAGGGTTCTAGTTGATCCCCGCAACGGAAAATTTAATGCTGTTTGGCTTAAACTGCAGCCTTCTTTTCTGATTGAATTCAGCCATGACAATCACGATGTCGGTCATACCATCTGAGATCAGCTGGAGCCAAAGACGGTTCATCATGAGTCCCATGATGCGCGGGGTAACGATTTTGACTTTTGAGAAGTTAGCCGTTGTCTCTTTAAATCTCAGTTCGTCCTCGACCGTCCAACCGTCCGGCACATTTCCGCATATACATATTTTGAAGCATTCATCATATCGTTGTCGATTGCAAATCTTCATCACCGGTCATGATTTGCCACAGGCTTTGGTAACGACGGCGGTGACCCGAAAGGGGATGCCCGCCGTTTCCAGGGAATGCAATCCGCGCAAGGTTTCGGCAGCCATACCGCGCTGCCGCTGGTGGACCGCAGGCGGCCCATCCAGACTGACGCCCACTTCAATTCGATGGGCTCGAAAAAGATCCAACAGATCGGCTGTCAGGCAGGTGGCGTTGGTCTGGATGCCGGTACTGCCGCACCGGCCGGTTTCATTCAACATAGATGTGCGGTCGCCGATCCCTGACCACCGGCGTTATGATATGGTGTCCGCTAGAAAGAGTAGGAGACACCTGCCCGGTAGTTGCGTTCCGGTTGCAGGTAGCCGCGCACCCATTCCACGCGGTTGTCAAACAAGTTCAAAATACTGGCATGGACTTTCCAATGCTTTCCAAATTGGTAGCGCAAGGTCAGATCCCAATAGTCGAAACTATCTTTTTCTTCTTCAGCATATGGATAGGCGTCGTAATTGGTGATCATTTGGGGGCCTACCAACGCGTAGCTCAACTGGGTGCTGAAACCGCCGGCCTTCAGATCCAGGCCGCTTTTGACTTCATAGTCGGAGATATAGAGCAGGTCCTCACCTGTTTCTTCGTCCTCTTTGGTCGTGTTGAAGGTGGCGTTGGACCGCAAGGTAAGCTCCAGCGGCAAATCCAAGGTTTGGCCGATGCGCCATTCCAGGTTGATGTCAAAGCCGCTCACCTCGGCATCGCCGCGGTTCTCCCAGCTCCTGGCGGGGCTTCCGGAAATCATGATAGTGGTTCGAACGATCTTATCCGTATAGTCGGTATGAAAGTAACCGATCTTGAGATCTAAGGCGTCGTGAAATATATCGAATCCGATATCATAAGTAAGACTGGTTTCAGGTTCCAGATCAGGATTGCCCATCCAGCGTGTGCCATAGTTGTCGATAAAATCAGCGGAGAGCTCGTGGGAAGAGGGGGATTTGAAACCTTCGCCCACATTGGCCCTGACCCGCAGCAATTCATCCAAAAACTTAACGCCGATTCCCAACTTGGGGGAAATGTGAGCATAGTCTTCGCTTTTTTCATTGAACGTCGCAAGCGTTCCGGTTTTGGGGTGGACGGTTTTTACATCAAAGTGGTCATAACGGGCCGCGGCGATGATATTGACGCGGTTATCCACGAGATCCACAGCGTCCTGGAGAAAGAGGGCCTTGGTGTCATATTCCATTCCAGGCGTATAGGGCACCGAAGGCAGGCCATCGCTGACGCCTTCGGCTTCTTTTTCAAGGTGATCCACCAGAAAACCGAAGACCACTTTATTCCAGGAGGTCATATTCCAGGTGAACTGCTGATCGGTTCCGATGGTCGTGTCGGTATACTTGGATTGATACAGATCAGGATCGGTTGACCCCCAATACCAGTGATTGCGGTCCCATAGATAGTAGACCAAACCACGCCAATGAAATTGGCCTTGGAAAAAATCCCCATTGTATTCCAGGTCGCCGTATCGATGGCTCTTATCAAAGTGCTTGGCCGTATCTTCATCGTAATTGGAGTAGGTCCCGCTTTCCCAATCGGGGTTTTCTCCGGTAAGATCGGCCCAGTTGCCGCCCAAGCGCACCTCGTGGTTGGGGGTCAGCGCGAAGACGAAGTTGCCGCCGATGTTTTTCTTGGTTTCCTCGGTGTTGTAGACCCTTCCGAACTTGGGGTCTTCGTAGTCGTCCACCTCTTCCTGGGATGCCGTTAGAAAAAAACTGAAACGATCGTTGACGTCACCGCCACCGGAAACCTGTCCCTTGCGGTAGTTGAAGCTACCGTATTCACCGCTCAGTTTGGCCCCAGGATCGCCATCGCCTTTCATGGTGATGATATTGATGACGCCCCCCATGGCCGCAGAGCCGTAAAGTGCCGACGACGGCCCTTTGATCACTTCAATGCGCTCGACACGGTCCGTATTGATTTTGGCGGCATTGCCCGTGCCGATGCGGTGTCCATCCACCAGAATCAATACATATCCCTTGATGTCGTCCCCGTGGGCTTCGGTGCGAAAACCCCGCAATCCCACCGGACTGAGCAGGCCAGTGTATTTGTGGTAATGGCCGGTGATGTATTTCCCGATCAAATCTCCGATGTGGGTGGCGCCCGACATCTCTATCTTGTCACGGTTGATGATCTCGATGGTGACCGGGACATCAATGGGTCGCTCAACCGTACGCGTACCGGTAACCACCATATCGTCAACGGTTTGTTGATCCTTGGCTTCCTCCGCAAAGGCCGGCGAGGCGGCCATAAAGAGCAGTGCCGATGTTATGAATAGCAATAATCCGACGTGACGTGATGTTCTTCTCATCTTCTCCTCCAAATCCATTTTTCCATTGATCTTAATTCCATTGACGAGGCAAAAAAAAAGCCCCTAACGGGGCTGGGTACGTCACTTCATTGGGTGTAAAGCGATCAAGGCGTACCGTGATGGCTTTGATGCAAAAGTGCGACCGAGTCCTCGTCAGTCCAAACCAACTTCGATTGCAAACGGCAGGTCTTCTGGCTTAAGCTGCCCCATGGGCGGCCTTCCCGTTACATTGCCCGTAACAGTGGCGGATCATTGCCCATGGGGTTCCTTGTCTCCATTGCTGGACAAGGCAGCGTTACAGCGGCGGGACCGCTCCCGATTTTAACGGGATTCCCTATTATCGCCCCTGCATGGGCGACCGACTGCAATGGTGCTATTTTCTTATTTCAAATGATTGTCCCCCTTCCATCACCACCTGCAGGTCATGAAATGCTTCACAGATGAAAGTGGCGTTGCCCATGGTGGCGTATACTTCTGGTTATTTATTTTGTTAACATCTTGACGCTTCTCTTCAGCAACAGAGCGATCACAATGGGTGCGCCGAAAAAGGCAGTGATGGCCGACAGGGGCAGCTCCACTGGAGAGAGCAGCATGCGGGCCATCTGGTCGCACAAGCTGGTGACCACGGCGCCCACCAGGCAAGCGCCCGGAACCAGGATGCGGTTGTCCGATGTCTGGAAAATCAGGCGGGCCATGTGGGGTACGGCCAGCCCGATGAAAGCCACCGGGCCGGCCGTGGAGGTGATCATGCCGGCCAAGGCGCATGAACACAGCAAAATAAGGACCCGGAAGCGACGGATGTTGACCCCCATGGAGGCCGCATAGGTCTCTCCCAGCAAGAAGGCATTCATATGTAACTATAGGGTTCACAATCCGCTGTTATGACCAGAACCCTTTTTGGGTACGGGACTTCGATCCCACACCCGGGCCAATTGCCGCAGCGCAACGGTGGCGGCCTTCTTCTGCCGATCATGCGCCTTGGCCTTTGCAAAGGCTTTTTTGCTGGCGGCAAAATCATTCATCTGCCAGGCCGCGTATCCCGCCATCAGCCAGGCACGGCCCACATGTTTCCCCTTTTTTCGAGCGGCTTTTCGATAGGCGTCCGCAGCCTCGTCGAATTGTTTGAGCAGATAATGCAGTTCGCCTTTCAACAACATCAGCTTCGCATCCTTGGCCGTCGCCTTAAACGCATCGATGCGCTCCAGTGCGATATCCGGCTGGCCCATCTGCTGGTAAGCCATCACCAAACGCTGCAAGAGCTTTTTATCGGCTTTTTCCTGTAGACAGGTTTCGTAAACGGGGGTGGCCTTGACGGGAATCCCGAGCTGAAGGTTCAAATCGGCCAGCAGCTTTTTTTCCGCCCTGGTCAGCGGCTTTAAAAAAGAGTAGACGGTCAAGGCGGCCAGGGCGTCTTCATTCCGGCCGGCATTAAGCTGAATGTGGGTCAGGGCCTTCCACCACTTGGCAATGGTGGGGGCGCGGTGTGTCAGCTCGCGCGCATAAGCTAAAGCCTCGGCGTGCATGTTGAGTCTGATATATTGATAGAGCAAAATTTCCTGCCACTGGACTTGTTTGTCGCCGGTGTACGTGGCGGCCAGATCGCGAATATAGGGTAGCGCCCGCCGTTGCTGATCCGCAGCCATCAGCGCATGCACCCAGTTTTCTTTCCATTGCGGCTTCATGGCGGCAGGATGGGCGGCCATGAGGCGCTCAAATATGCCGATGGATTGGTGATGATCCCCGGCCATCAGGTAGGCAGCCGCACTGAAATAGAGATGTTGGGGTTTTTTATCCGGATCAGCTTCATATCCCCGGCCGAAACAGCGCCCTGCTTCGGTATAGTCGGCCATTTCATAATGGGCTTTGGCAAGGTTCAACCATGCAAAGGTGTGCTGCGAATCGCGGGTCACGCTGTGACGGTAGGCGGCAACCGCCGGTTTATACTGCCCCTGCAACAAGTAGCCATTGCCTAAACAATAGTATATTTCAGGGTGGTGATAGCCTTTAGGGTCGGGCTGTCCGGGTTGCGGTATCGGTCCGCCTTTGGCCTGAAAGGCCAAAAGGGTTTCAACGGCGCGCGCGTAAGCCTTCTTTTGCAGCATGGCGTTGACTTTAACCAGGGTGACCCGTACGGCCGGGGGCAGAACTTGCGGGGCCGCAAAAACCGTAGTGGTTGCCAGCCATAGGAAGAACAGGACACCAATACCGGGCTTATATAGAGCTCTTCTGATCATGGCGCATTACTCCAACTGATACCGTATGGTGGTTTCCGCCTTGGTCCGCACCGGCACGCCTTCAATGGTGCCGGGCTTGAATCGCCATCCGGCAACGCAGCGTTTGACGCTCTGATCGAAGATCCCCTGAGGTTCGGCGGTTAGGATCGTAACATCAAGGACATGACCCTGTTCATCGACGATGAAGGCAACCTTGACCCACCCTTGGATGCCGCGTCGTCTGGCGCGCATGGGATAAACAGGGGGAATGCGAACCAGCGTCGTGAGGGGAGCGTCCAGCTGTCCGGGGGAAAAAACATCGGACAGGTTGGCCGATACCATCGGTGCGCTCTCCAGCGGCGGCAGTTCCAAGGTGTCGGGCCCCCCGGGCAATCGCGGGTTAACGTCGAAGGGCAGGGTCAACCTGGTCTGCATCGGACGCTGCGGGGTTTGGGGTTTTTTGGGTTTGGGGGGCGGCGGCTTGACCTTCTTGGGTTGCACCGGTGGTTCCGGTGGTTTGATGCGGATGACATTGACCTGCGGCACCAGCGTTGCAATGGAAGACCGGGAAGGTGCCGGATCCATCAAGTGCGGCATCAACAGATAGAGCACCAGGTTCAGTCCCACCGCTATCAGGCCGGACCATACCCACTTGATCCAGTTGCGTCGGGAGACGGTGTCGAAGTAAGTTGCAGGATGCTCCATCAGCGCCCATCCTCCAGCAGGCTGGCCGCCAGAGAGACATTCTTGGCGCCTGCCATGCGGCAACCGTCCATTATCTGGATGGCAATGCCGGTACTGCTTGTCTTGTCGGCCACCACCACCACGGCCCCTTCCGGGTTTTCCGCCAGGGCCCTCTCTACATTGGCCCGCACTGCCCGCACATCAATCTCCCGGTGATCCATAAAGATGCGATTATTCTGGTCGATGGCGATCAAAATGGTGGCTTTGTTTTTAACAGTTGCGGTGGAAGCCGTAGGACGACTGACATCGATACCGGTCTCTTTAACGAAGCTGGTGTTGACCAGGAAAAAGATTAACAGGATGAACACCATATCGATCAGGGGCGCGATATTCAGTTCCTTGGTGGTCAGTTTGCTTCGCCTTGTGGCCGTAATGTTCAGCATTGATGCTCCCTACAGCTGTCTTCTCAGATAATACCCAGCCCGGGCGACGCGCTGCTTCAGGTTGCGTGCGCGGCGATCCAAAAAGCCCTTCATGTACATCCCGGGTATGGCCACCAGCAGGCCGGTCTGGGTGGTGATCAAGGCCTCGGAAATACCCCCGGCCATGCCTTTTGCGTTGCCCGTGCCGAATATGGACAAAATGTCAAATGTGCCGATCATGCCGGTCACCGTACCCAACAGTCCCATTAAAGGGGCCACCGCGGCCAACACGCCGATGACCGCCAGATAGTCGTTCAGGCTGCGGTTAAGGGTCAGTACGGTTTCATCGAGAATAAAGCGGTCCAGATCCCGATCGTTGCTGCGCCGCATCAGGAAGCGGGCGACCAGCAGGGAGACGGCACTGCGAAACTGCGCGGGATCGGGCCGGCGGTTATCCTGGATGTGCCCAAGGGCGGTCTGCAGGTTCATGTTTCTGTGGTGCAGCCGCCTGAAAAACAGAGCCCGATCCACAATGAGCAGCCACATCGACACACTCACCAGCGCCAGGGGAACCATCACGACGCCTCCGGCGCGAATGTACTCCTCAAGGTGCAGGTATTGGGCTCTTAACAGATCGATCAAGAGATCCCCCGGTTTTTATCGATAATATTGACCAGGGCCACCGCCTTCTCCTCCATCTCCCCGATTCTGTTGTCCACGGTGCGGTTGAGCAGGGTCTGGGACAACATCAAAGGAATGGCCACAGAGAGGCCCAGCATGGTGGTGACCAACGCTTCGGAGATACCACCGGACATTAAACGGGGATCTCCGGTGCCGTGCATGGTAATCACATGGAAGGTGTCGATCATACCGGTGACCGTGCCCAGCAAGCCCAACAGCGGTGCAATGGCGGCCAGCATACCCAAGGTGGAAAGAAATCGCTCCATTGGCGGTATCTCTTTCAAAATGGCTTCCTGCAAGGCATTCTCCATCTCTTCGCGTTCCATATCGCAGCAGTTGATACCCGCCTTTATGACCCGTGCCACCGGTGTTACGATGTACTGTTCGCAAGAGCGCAAACAGGCCTGCCAATTGTGCTCTTGGGACAATGCTTCGATATTCCGGATAAGGCCGTCGGCATCCAGGCGCCTGCGCATCAGGAAAATGATCCGTTCAATGACGATCAAGACACCCACCGCCAGAATGACCAGTATGGGCCAGACAATGGGACCGCCTTTGGGGATTTGCTCCCACAGGCTCAGTTCATGGGTCAGCTGGCGTAAGGCGCCGCCGCGGGAGATATCCATGGGGACCGCCGGGCTTAGGCCTTCCATATAGCGTTTGATCTGTTTTTGCATGCGACTGGACGGTAAGCGGGAAAGGGCGTAAAGTTTGCCACCGGTGGCGGCGTAATTGCAAAAGCCCGCTTCATCCCCGATGCGGTATGCGGCCGTAAACGGTCCCAACAGCAATAGTTCGGCATCCACCTCGCCACCGACCCGGTCAATCACCGGCCCCTTGCGTAAAATCACTTCACCGGACGACTTGATTTGCCCCAACAACGCATCCACCATACCCCGGACATCGTCCATTCCCGGGAACCGCGACTCCCGGGCAACGGCATCAAGGAATGATGCCGGGGCCGTGTCCAGCGCCGCTTGCAGGTTCTGGCGGATCAGTCCGTCGATCTCTTTGGCATTGACCCGGATGGCGCCCACGAGCTCATTAATGGTGCCGCCGGTTTGTGCCAATTCCGCATCCAATTCCGTCTCTTTTTCTTCCAGGCGACTGTGTTCGCCGGTCAAATCGGAGACCTCCTTTTGAAGCCGTCGGACTTTGGGTTCAAGTTCGGCAATGGCTTTCTCAAGGGCCGAACGATCCGCCATAATTTGCGCCCGGCTCAAAGCCGCCGCTTTCTCGGCGGCTGCTTTTTCCGTGGCCGCTTTCTGCATTAGGACCTCTCGGGCTTCTTGGGCTTTGATTTGAACTTCCCGCATGTCGTCTGCCCGTAGGGGTGCCGCGACCCAAACCGTCAGAATCAACACGATCCATAGTGGGCTGAAAAACTTACCGGCGGACGCATTCATTGGGCCACCATCCTTCCCACCGGCAGATAGAGCAGTTCTATGGGCCGGCGCTTGGCAGCGATATCGATGGCGGTCTGGATCGCCAGGTTGTGTCCTTTTGCGAGATCTCGCCAGGCCCCGTCAGCCGTATGGTAGAAACCGCATCGTTTGCGATCCAGGCTCTGGTAAAACAGGCTGATCCGGCCCAGCCGAAAGATGTCTACCAGCATGGTCTGGCCGTCGATGGTAATGGTCTCCTGGTAGGTCTCAATGGTGAAACCATATTCGGCCTCCACCAGCAGCGCTTCCATGATTTTACGATATTTTTCGCTGATCTCCACATCCGGATCGGCCATGATGGTTTCCAGCCTGTGGATCCGCTCCTGCCGCTCGTCGGTTAAAAACGGATGGCCGTCGGCGACCTGGGATTTGAGGGCATTGAAAATGTCATGGATAAACGGCAGAATCTGGCTGGAAATTTCTTCAATGTCC
>CAJIBC010000426.1_pt1 | contig 10656 bp, 7 predicted proteins | sample 9199231 | NCBI WGS metagenome assembly CAJIBC01 (sample SAMEA7708282, study PRJEB35096) | sediment metagenome | biome: marine neritic benthic zone biome [ENVO:01000025]; feature: sediment [ENVO:00002007]; material: shallow marine sediment [ENVO:03000034] sea grass bed [ENVO_01000059] ...
CTCCATCATATCCCTGGCCTTTTGATCAAGGGGAATTAGCAGGTCCGTTTTCAGGCATTCCGTTGGGGAGGCCCGAGCGATAATCCGCAGGGCGTTGATGTCCGGCTCATAGATCTCCAGGCAGATCGTATCGGCCGGCATCATCGTTGACAGGTAGCCCAAGCAGTCTGACAAGCCCTTCTCAATTTCCAAATGCCGGCAAATCCTTAAAGTTGCCTTGCGAAAGAATTCGTTTTCATTCACTGCCATAAAGCGCTCTCCTTTGTAAACCGAAGTGCTCTATAACGCCCAATCCAATTCAGTTATATTAAACGATATTACTTTATTTCACAATTTATGTAAATCTAATTCGTTTTATTTCACGACACCAAATCTTATAAAATTCTTAACTATCTGTAAATTAAACGTTTAATTATATTGGCACATTCCTGGCAGGGTAGTTAGCCATACAGTCGAAACTGAAACCAGAAAGGAAGTACCCTTGAAAACCGTTTCAGAGATAAAAGTTAGGGGCTATCACATTGACCATTTCAATCATGTGAACAATGCGCGCTACCTTGAATTTTTAGAAGAGGGGCGCTGGCACTACTTAGATGAAAACGGCCTGATCGACACTTTGCATGAGCGGGGCATCACGCATGTGACCGTCAATATCAATATTAATTATCGCCGCAGTGCCATGGTCGGGCAGATTCTAAAAATAGAAACCAGGGTTGTAGGTAAAAGCAATAAAAGCTTCACCATGGGACAAAAAATATTCTTGCAAGGCAGCGAAAAGCTTATTGCCGATGCGGAAGTTACCAATGTGCTGCTTGACGTCTATACCGCAAAGACCCTTTTGATCAACGCCGCCACTATCGATTTCTGGCCGGACTTGGTCGGAATTCATCAACAGTAGGGATATTAACATGACGTTCCAAAGAAAGGGAGGACACACCATGGGAACAACACTAACGGAGACATTTAAAAATAGAAAAGACCGCCCTGTACCAACCCGCACAGCCGGTGAGGGAAAACACATGGCTGCAATCAAACTGACCTATTGGCTGGGTATCGGGGCCGATGCTCTCTGGGCGGTTGGGCTCCTTATCCCCCAGGTATATGGCGCGTTAGTTGGCACGCCTGACTTTGCGCCCAATTTTCAAACGCGACAACTGATGCTGATCGGCGGCTCATTGATGACCGGCTGGACGTTTCTTTTGATATGGGCCCTACAAAGACCCGTGGCACGCAGGGGCGTCCTTCTGCTGACTGCTTTTCCGGTGATCTTCGGACTGTTCATCACCACGGTAAACGGAATTTCAAACGGCAACCCAATCCTCTATTGGGTGCTGGTTAAATTGGTCGTTCTCATAACCGCCATGGTCGGCAGTTACCTCATGGCTGGCAAACTTGTGCGTAGGGCTAGGACTTGAATATCGGATAGTCTGCAACCTAATGCTAAAAAAGATACTTGTTACAGGAGTGAAGCCCAGCCTCGATCTCGAGGTTGCTACAAATCTTTTAGCTTGTACTTATAACATATTCTATATAAATTTTCCTAAGGAAAAGGAGGAAACAGTTGACACTTCAACAGCTCAATAATCTGCAGGAATTTCTCGACCTCATAGGGCTTAAAGATGAACCTATTGGTATTTTATACACCGATAATAAACCGGCAGAGGGATTTTCACCCAAACCGATGGACCTACCAACCCGTGAAAAGGAAATAAAAAACGAGATCAACTGGCAGACCGTTTTCAGCCAATTCTCCTGCGTTATGGGAAATATTTGGCGAGCCCGGAAAAAGAAAAAAGCGGCTTATTTCAGTGCAGAGCAATCCGGTTGCCCCGGATGTGCTTTTTGGCTCGGCTTCATGAAGCCCCAAACCGAGACAATCATCCATTACGTCTCCACCGGAATACCCGGCCAGATTGAAGGTGAGCTTTACTGTGATTCGCCGGATGCACTCAGGCGAATCCAAACATACATCGACCCGGAGCCAGCATCCTGTAAATTTTGTGTGGCAAAGCCTTTGAGCCTTTTCACTGGCAACGAAAACCCGGAAATTGTCGCCTTTTTTGCCAGACCCGAGACGATGTGTGGCCTTCATCAGCTGGCGACATTTGTGACAAATGATCCTGAAGTGGTCATTTCGCCCTGGGGAGCCGCTTGCACAAACCTGATTACCTGGCCATTTAAGTATTTGGCCAAGGGTGAGAACAAGGCGGTTCTGGGGGGGTGGGATCCCTCGGCACGCAAGTTTTTTAACACTGACGAACTGACCTTTACAGTCCCCTACGATATGTTCCTACAGATGGTTAAACGCTTAGGGGAGTCTTTTCTTACGACAAAAACATGGGCCACGGTTCAGAAAAAGATTGCCCGCAGCAATCAAGCCTGGGAGAGGAAAACACAACGACGGGATACCCAATAAAACTGGAGGCATTCTCGTGGGAGTATTACTGGTGTCCGCCAATACGGGAACCATTAACATGCCGGTATTGCCTTTGGGGATGGCCTTTATGGCAAGAGCAGCAGAAGAAGCCGGTCATGAGGCGTATCAGATAAACCCGATGGCAGAACCAGAGACACTGAAAACCTTAGCAAAACGCATCCAAAAGATTCAACCAGAGATCATCGGTATATCCGTCCGGAACATTGATGATCAAGTTTCCTTACAGCCTCGATTTCTTCTTGATCCAGTGAAGGCAGTCGTCTCAACATGCAGGCAGAACTCTGATTCTTAATACTTAGATTTGAGTTATTGTTCTATCACAATATAAGGAGAGGATTGTATAATGCCTTTGATACAAGTGGTTGTCGAATATTGGATGCTGTTGGTGCCACTGCTGCTACACGGTCTGGGTATTCTGTTCATCTTCGATGTTCTTATGAATGGTCGTACCAGCCAGGGCACCATCGCCTGGGTAATGGCGCTTTTCTTTTTTCCCTATCTGGCTGTTTTTCTCTACATGATGTTCGGCGCCCGGCGCATTCAAAATTACGCTGCCTCCCACCAGTCCGGTACCACGGACATTCATCAACTGGGTAAAAATCTGCGCCAGGATAGAAAGTTGCGAAGCTTGATGGTGCGAAAAACGCCGCAGATCGATGTGCTCAGCGATACCTACCAATTGCCCGTCATGAAGGGCAACCGCTGCACCCTGCTGGTCGATGGCTCTGCCACCTTCGACTCCATTCTTCAGGGTATCGCCGAGGCGAGGCAGTACATCCTGGTCCAGTTTTTCATCGTCTACGCCGACAATTTGGGCAACCGCCTAAAAGAGGCCCTCATCGAACGGGCCAGGGCCGGCGTGCGGATTTATTTCCTGTATGACAAGGTCGGTTCGGTCCAGCTGCCCCGGACTTACACGGATGAACTGAAGGCCGCCGGCATCCACGTGGGCATCTTCAGCGTGGGCCGGGGATGGCTCAACCGGTTTCGGATCAACTTTCGCAATCATCGTAAAATTGTGGTGGTGGACGGTGAGAAGAGCTGGGTGGGCGGGCATAATGTGGGCGATTCCTACCTGGGAAAGAGCCGCCGCTTTTTGGCCTGGCGGGATACGCACGTGAAGATGGACGGTCCGGTCACCTTGGGTGTGCAGCTCTCCTTTGTGGAGGATTGGTACTGGGGCTATGGACAGCTCCCGGAAGTCTCATGGGCGCCGCCCCCCGCCTTTGGCAGCGAACCGGTGCTGTGCATCCCCACCGGTCCCGGAGATCTGGTGGAGAGCTGTTCCTTGATGATGGTTCAGGCTATCAACGCCTCAACCTGGCGCTGTTGGATGTTCAGCCCTTACTTCGTGCCTGATGTGGCCGTGATCAAGGCCCTTCAGCTGGCCGCCCTGCGCGGGGTGGATGTACGCATTGTCATCCCGGCCCAGCCTGACAAAAGGGTGGTTTGGTGGGCGGCCCACAGCTACTTGTTCGAGGTGGCCGTAGCCGGGGTGCGTATGTACACCTATCGGGAAGGCTTCATGCACCAAAAGGTCTTCCTGATCGATGACAGCCTGGCCGGCATCGGTACGGCCAATCTGGACAACCGCTCCCTACGCATCAACTTCGAGATCACAATGGCCTTTACCGACGCGGATTTCATCCGTCGGGTGGAAGCCATGTGCCTGGATGATTTTGCCCTGTCCGACCCATTGACGACCGACGATGTCTATCGCCGTTCGCAGTTGTTCCGTCTTGCGATGCGTACGGCTCGCCTATTTTCACCCATATTGTAGAAGGGATGTCGCAATAGAAGATGGTCAGGCCATACCACCATCGGGGGAATTCGGAAATAAGGATACTTAAAAAGAGGTCTCCTTATTGGTTCACAAATTGGGATGATGGGATGGTAATTGAAAGGTGTGATCGAAAACCGGTTTGCGTTTATTGTCACAATTTTTCGAACGGCATGTTACGCCCATTTATCGCAAAGGTTTCGTACTCCATGAAGTTTATAGGTAATTCTGAGTACTCCAGGTTTTCAGCGTGTCATTTTTTCGCTATTATAACACAGGTTCTAAAACCGGAATTTTTCCTCCTGAAATCAACGCTATCGCATTACAAAAACAATCGGGCAGCGCGTTTATATATTTAACGTGGCCTGACAAGCTGAATAGTTACATTATGTGTAACTTTACCCTTTGGCCTCATCCAGCACTTTTCTGATAGTCTTTGCCAATTCTTCTTTTACAATCGGCTTATAGGCAAAAGCCTTGACGCCGATTTGCATTGCTGTTTCTTTGGTGATTTTTTTACTATAGCCGGTCAATAGCATGACGGATAGATCTGGCTTTATATTCATGAGTTCTTTAGCTAATTGATCACCAGTCATGGTCGGCATTGTCATATCGGTTATGACAAGATCAAAATGAGCGGGATTAGAACGAAATAGGTCCAACGCCTCCATACTATTTGTACTTGTGGTTACTGAATAGCCCAGGCGCTCAATTATCTGACCTCCCATTTTTACAATAGTGATTTCATCATCTACAAATAGAATTCTTTCATTTCCCGTAGGCAATGCAGAAGGTGTAAAGGTTTGTTGGGGGAGACATTTATTTGTCACCGGTAAATATATAGCAAAGACGGTGCCGCTATCCAACTTACTTTGGACAGTAATTTTACCGCCAGAGTTTTCAACAATGCCGTAAATCATCGATAGGCCCATGCCGGTTCCTTCACCGATGGCCTTTGTCGTAAAGTACGGATCGAAGATGGATCCCATAATCTCCTGCGGAATGCCGGTACCGGTATCTGATACCGTCATTTTTGTGTAGCATCCTGGTTTTAAACCCAGGCTGGCGAATTCCAGGGTTTCATCCACCGTGATATCTGTTAAGCTGATTTTAAGAACACCTCCTTTGCTTTCCATGGCATGGACGGCATTGGTACATAGGTTCATGATGATTTGGTGGATCTGGATTGAATTGCCCATGACGAAGGAATCTGTATTGAAGTCCTGCTTGATTTTAATATTTGAAGGTGTTGTTGACCGTATTAGCTTAAGAACCTCATTGGATACTCGGGCAATTTGTATAGGTTGTATCATCTCATCGGATTGACGGGCAAACGCCAGTACCTGATTGACGAGGTCTTTGGCACGTTTACCAGCCGCGTAAACCTCCTGCAGGTCTTCTTCGATGGTCGACCCATTTTCTGCACCATCCAGGGCCAACTCCGTAAAACCGATAATAGCGGACAAGATATTGTTAAAGTCGTGGGCGATCCCTCCGGCCAAATGCCCAAAGGACTCCATTTTATGAGCCTGAATGAGCTGTTTTTGAAGCCGTTCCTTTTCCTTCTGTTCTCTAATTCGTTCGGTAATGTCAATGATCATTGAAAAGTGCAATGACTGTCCACCAATTTTGATGGGACCGCTATGTACTTCGACATCACGCACCGAATCATCGGCCAGGCGGTGTTTGGAAAAGAATTGGTTTCGATCTCCAATGGCAGCTGCGTTAAGATCTTTCCGTATTTCCTCTGGAGATAGTGTATTGATTTCAGTTACAAGTTTGCCTTTAAATTCCTCTATAGGCCACCCGTAAAACCGGACTGCTGCAGGATTTGCATCCAGCACTTGACCTTTCTCAGGATCAGTGACGATCATAATGGTATGATTGTTTTCGAACAAACTTCTATAACGTTCTTCGCTTTCCAACAGTGCTTGATGTTCGCGCTCAAGTCTCTTGCTAAAATAGGCATTTTCAATCACAGAGGGTAGTTTATACAAATAGCCCTTATTTTTGGTTATGTAATCCACCGCACCGATTTTTAGCGCCCGCACAGCGATCTCTTCGTCCCCTTTACCCGTAATCAAGATGACCGGTATTTCCGAAGAAGCAGACTCTACAATTCGTTTTAAAAGTTCCAAAGCGTTTTCCTGAGGCAATCTATAGTCAAGTAATAGGACATCGTAGTTTGCAAGTTTATTTTTTTTCTTCAACATTTCGCAAAATTCAGCAACTATGTGGATTACGTCAATATTGATATGGCGGGCATGCTTTTTAAAGTGCCTGATGGTTAAATCGACATCCGCTTGATTGTGTTCGACATAGAGGACATTTAGCTCACGAGTTCTTAATATCGTATCATTTCGAATTGAAATATGCGCCTCTTCAAGAAGCTGCGGTAATTTTTCTAAATACCCCGTTTTTTTTACAATGTAATTGTCCGCCCCTGCCTTGAGAGCGGCTACGGCGGATTCTTCATCACCCTGGCCGGTTATCATGATGACAGGTATTGGAACAGAGCGACTTCTTAAGTAAGATAAAATGGCAATTCCATCTCCATCCCCAAGGTGCATGTCAGTGAGAACTAAATCGTAATTGGGAAATTCTGCGCTCTTGATTATCTTCAGGGCATCATGTTGGGATCTTGCGATATCGAGTTCAATATCTTTCCCACTTTTTTTCAATGCGCGAATGGTCAGATCGATATCAATGGCCTCATCTTCCACATATAGAACTTTCATCATCACCTCGGCAATGTCGCCGTAGCAAGCCAATATATTTCAATATTGGTCACCACTTTTAAAAACTTGTCAAAATCGACCGGCTTCACGATATATGAACTCGCGCCGAGTTCATATGCGGTATTAATATCACTGTCATCTGACGAGGAAGTGAGAACGATCACTGGAATCACCCGAAAATCATCATGCCTTTTCAAATGGCGTAGAACTTCCAATCCATGGACCTTGGGTAATTTCAGATCCAACAAGATGATAAGGGGCAATGGCTCTTCTTTTTCCCATTTTTCAATGAAAGCCAAAGCCTCTTCCCCATCCCTTGCAACCGTGATTGGATTGATAAAATGCCGCTTCTTGAACGCTCTTTTTGTCAAGTCAATATCCAAGGGATTGTCCTCGATAAGCAAGATTGAACGATGGCTGTCAATGTTGTTTTTTCCCATTGGGTTGCTCCTTTAGACAATCTAAGTTTCGTTCGTTTGCAAATCTGGAATTTCCAGCCAGAAAGTCGCACCTTGTCCGAGCTTGCTATCCGCCCAAGTTTTGCCATTCATGCGTGAAGCCGCTTTTTTTACCAATGCCAATCCGACCCCGGTTCCGGGAAAGTCTTCAGATCGGTGAAGGCGTTGAAAAATGCCGAATATCTTTTTTTGATACTTTGGATCAAATCCAATTCCGTTGTCCTTAACCGAGAACCACCAGCTTTTTGAGCTTTTTAATACGGCTATATCAATTTTGGGTACCACTTTATCTGAAGCAAATTTAATGGCATTATCTAGAAAATTGCCAAGGATTTGCCGTATGCTTTCTCTATCGCAGACAATATGATCATTGGATATTTCGATTTTTATTTGAGCCGATCTGGTGTTAATTTCCTGTTTTCTTTCAAATATCAGCTCATCGATAAGCTTTCGGATACTCAATGCTGACGGATTCATATCCCGCCGTTCCATTCGTGAGTAGGTCAACAAATCCTCAATTAACTGTTGCATTTGATCAGTGCATTGTCGAATGTTTCCCAAAAACTGTATCCCTTCTTGATCAAGTCTATCGGCATATTCCTCGACCAGAAGACGACTGTAACCGTCAATACCCCGCAGAGGCGCCTTCAAATCGTGGGAGACGGAATAGGTGAAAGTTTCCAGGTCTTTGTTTTTCCGCTCTAATTCAGCGGTGCGATTTTCAACCAAATCTTCGAGGCGTCTATGATAAATTTCCAGCTCATCTTCAATACGCTTGCGCTCGGTGATGTCCACAAAGGAAACGATCACCAGCGATATTTCCCCCGTACTACTATATTCCGGTTCGGCATTCACTAGCACCCATGAGATATGCTCTTTGTCCGGACGGCAAATTCCTGCCACATATCCCTTGAGTGCCCGTTGTGAGGAGAGCACAATGCTCGCTGGATATTCAGCAGCAGGCATAATACTGCCATCCTCGCGCAGGAATTGCCATTCCGGATCGATAAGAGACTTGCCTCGGAGCTGATCTTCGGAAAGCCCCAACAGCTCCCGGGCCAATGGATTGCTATTCAGGATCTGTCCTTGGCTGTCATGGAGCACAATTGCGGTTTGGACTTTTCGGATGAGTGACCGGTACCGTTCCTCGCTCTCCTGCAGTGCTTCATAAACAGTAGACGTTTCCAGAGATATGGCCGCCTGGGCGGTGAGTACTTCGAGGACGGTGCGGTGCTCAGGCGTGAAGGCCCCGCAAACCAGATTGTTTTCCAGGTAGAGTATGGCCAGCAGTTTCTCCTGGCGCTGGATTGCCATGCCCAACACCGATTTCGGTTTTACGCGGCGCAGATAGTCACCTGTCGGGAATTTGTTCGCCTGCGTGCATGCATCGGCAAGGATTACCGTCTTGCGGCTGCGGCGGATATAATGAATCATCGCCTCGGGGATGTTTGCGGCGCAGGGCGAGGTATCGAAAACGATTCGCTCGCTGCCGTCATCATCCGGTTGCATCTCGGCCCGGATTTGGCCGGCCCCTTCCACAGAGAGATAACCCGTCTGTGCGCCGGCGCTTTCCATGACGATGCGCAGCAGCGTCTGGGCAAGACGGTCCAGGTGGATCTCACCCGATATGGCCCGCTGGGCCTTGGCCACCGAAACCGCATCTAACTGTTCCGCCAGTGTCGCGGTTTGCGGTGGTTGGCTCTGCTCCAGCCACAGATGCAGACGCTCCAGTTGTTGCGCCTTTCCATCGGCACCCCAACGGATATAGCAGTTGTGGGCTTCGGTCAAATAGGCCCGGGAAAATTTTTCGAAACCCCGGTGCCGATAAAAAGCCGCTGCTGTCTCGTAGGCGACCGCCTCGTTGTGAATAAATTCATTTTCATGTGCTGAGGTAATTGCTTGTTCGTATAACTGCATGGCCTCCTGGTCGCGTTTTTTTATACGGGCGATTTCCGCCTTCACCAGTGCGACGCTATGAGTGAAGTTCTCAGGGCAGTTGCGGGCTAAAAGATCCAGTTGGGCGCAGTGGTGAGTAATGGATTCTTGAAGTTGCTGGCATGTTTCCGGGGGCGCTTGATCATACAGCGCAGCCTTTGACAGCGCGCTGTAATAGTGGTGCTCTGCGAAAACGGCGTAGGTCTGCGAGGTCCACAGAACTCGCTCAACCGCTTCCGAAAGAGCGACTGCCCTCGCGTAGTCGTGTGCAAAGAAGCGGGCCTGGAGCTTGCGAATGCGATAGAAACAGGTTGTGATGGCCATACTGGCGTCTTCGGTCAACTTGGCTTCAAATGTCGTCTCATCAAAATCAGCGTTGTTATAGGAACCAAAATCCGGGGTCTTCCCGCGCATGGTCAGAATGAATCGGTGCTGACCTGTAAGGCTGACCCGTACCATTGGGAAGTGGGCCTTTGCTGTGTAGTCGATGCCTTCCTCCGCTTCCTGTTGTGCCCGTTCAAGGGGCATGCCAAGGGCCAGGGAATTGGTTAACAATTGAATCCAGCAATAGCTGGCATATTCAATGTCGCCGGCTTCCTTGGCGGCACCGAATGCCTGCTCAAGCCACCTGCGTCCGACTCGAAAATGCTGGGTCCAGGGACTAACCTGGCCACCGAAGGCGATATAAACCCTGGCCCGAAATGCCCTGGCGTCCCATTTGTCCACCAGGTCGCAGGCCAACTTTCCGAGCTGATATCCTTCGAGATATTTACCCATTCCCGAACCAAAGATTTCCCCGCAAACCAGGTAGCCCCAGGCTGAGGCATCTCCATTGCCATGTTCGATGCTGATGCTTGACAGACGTATCCCCACCATTGCCAGCAGGTTCAAATCACTGAAGAAGGCCGGGGTAATCAGCGCAGACAGAACCTGCAGAACGTCAAGGGCGTCGGGATCTTTCATGGGGGGGAGATGGATCAGCTCGCCGATTTGCCGTGTTCCGAGCAGACGGTGGAATTTTTCCATTTCCTGACCTACAAGGGCCTCCTGAGGATGGGCCGGCCAATGAATGCCAGCGCGACTCAGACACTTCAGGCTGACCTCCACCGCCCGGTCCACCTGCTGCAACGTCGTATACAAAGAGGTTTGCAGATAGGTGACGGCGGCAAGATCTCTCAAATCGGCGGCGTGATCGGCAAGCACGGTCAACCGCCTCTCAGCAATTTTTAGATCCGAAAGGATATATTCGCATTGTGCACGCCTGAGTTCCAACTCAAAGCTTAACGGGTACTGCTCCTGCCAGCGCTC
>CAJIBC010000600.1_pt1 | contig 10624 bp, 8 predicted proteins | sample 9199231 | NCBI WGS metagenome assembly CAJIBC01 (sample SAMEA7708282, study PRJEB35096) | sediment metagenome | biome: marine neritic benthic zone biome [ENVO:01000025]; feature: sediment [ENVO:00002007]; material: shallow marine sediment [ENVO:03000034] sea grass bed [ENVO_01000059] ...
ATCTGTTGTTTCATCCGCCCCCGGTTGATTTTCGGTCTGGGCACCTACAGCCGAAGGATATACGATACAAATCAAATTCAGCATGACGAAAAGAAGATATCTGCATAAAACAATACAGCAATCCAAACTTACCAAATAGCAATTCACGTTTAAATAGCCCCAAGTTCAATAGCTGAAAAGATATCCATGATAAATCGTTTTCTCTGTTATAAACCTGTGTCACTCAGGCCTTCGGGTATCAACACTTGTTTCGGAAGCATTCACGTAGTGCTTTTCTTCCGTAAAGTCCCGCTTGAGCATCATACGGTCTCGGCCAACGTGCGGATTGTGACAGATCAGACAATCATCCACTTCTTTCATTCCATGTGCTTCAAGACTTGGGCATTGAGGATGACATGACCCGCACAGCTTGGATGGTTCTTGGCGCATTTGATTCGGGAACTTGCTCTGGTGAGGATCATGACAGACGCCACAGTCTCCTTTCGGCTTGGGTGAGTGAAGCCACAAGCTCACTTGCTCGACCTTTTCCGGTGTGAAGTATGTGTGGCACATGATGCACAGTTCGGTTTTGGGTTTTAGCAATGGCCCGGGCTTTCCCCCGCCTTTTCGGAAGACCGGTGGCCCCTTTTTGTCACCAACCATTCGAAATCGGACCCCGGCAGGCACGTGATGGCACTTGGAGCAGACCCCTTGAGCAAATGGCGTATGAGAATAAAGCACGATTTCAGAGCGTTGTTGTTCTACAAGCGCCGACGGTGCCAATAATGTATGGGGCATTTTAGCACGCTCGTTATCCCCGTTTTCCAGTGGAGGAACACCGGTAAAGAAAAAGGTCTTGATCTTGTAACGCATCACCCGATCGCACCCTAGATTCGATAGGGTGAAAAGTGCTGCAACGCATACAATGAGGGCGCGTTCTATGTATTTTCGAAACCAAGGCATTGCATACCCCGCTGACGGCGCACATCGTCCGGCAGTGAATTAAACCACATAAGCCACAATGGCAAAGGGATACCATCCCATCATGGCGAGTGCTGGCCAATGCTCTGACAAGGCAACATCGGCGTCAGTCTCCCAACCAATCCCCAAATCCATAAACATTCAATTTTCGACCACCAAACATGTTGCTGACATAGAGCAGATATTTCACACGAAAGTTCTTGTCGATAAAATTCTTAAAATACGCCACATTATGATAATCGATATTCACGCCCGAAGGCAGGTACAGGTTCCCCGGTTGACTGCCCGCACCGCCGAGAAAGAGCAGTAGACGCCCGGTTTGATCATCAAAAATCTGGACATTTTCAAATGCAGCATCGGCCACGTAAAGATGCCCCTCCTTGTCGATAGCCAGTCCTTTGGGGCGCGCAAACGACCCGAGGGAATCGCCGAGGGACCCATAAGATTTGATAAAATTTCCATCGGAATCGAATTTCTGGACCCGGAAATTAAAGGCATCGTTTACCAATACATTTCCTGCAGAATCCACGACAACATGGGTCGGCTTGTACAGTTCGCCCTCCCCGGCCCCGGTTGTGCCGAAAGTGGTGCGGATATCGCCGGTATCCCGATCCAGGCTGACCACCCTGTTTTTGGCCATATCGCAGACATAAATGCGATCGCCAAACACGGCCACATCGACGGGTTTGTCAAACATGGCCTTATCCCCATAGTGTCTCAGATATCTATTATCTTTCCCGTATACCAACACCTGTCGTCGCTCCATATCAGCGACGTATTTAAGCTCATCCGGGGTGACCCAGATACCGGAGGGCTCGCTAAGCGCGCCCCTTCCCGTATCGTTGATAAAACCCATCTTCTTCTTGGCGAGATCGAGAATCAGAATTTTCTTGAACATCCGATCCATGATATAAATCTTGCCGTTGGAGGATGCCACATCATAAGGTTTTTGAATTGTCTTTTCCGATGCTTTAGCCCCCAACAAGAACCGGTCAAGTGAGCTTTGCCCTTCGCCAAAGTCATCCTCTGTGGTGATGGAATAGAGGAATTGCAACCTGGGCCGTTCGGGAGGGGCTGGATAAAAAATCACAGAGAAGTCATCCTCCGGCGACTTTTGTTTGCTGGTTGCACAGGCGGATAATAGAACCAATGCCAAAAAACAACATATCGGTCGTTTCATGATGTCAGGTCCTTTCACTGATCGAATATCTTTTATCGGCCATCCAATCTCTTTCAAGCTGTGGCAGTGGTGCCCCTTCTAGCATAAGAGATCTTGAAGCAAAGTCGTCTCAGCCGTCAACAGGCGCGCTACATGATGATGTCAAAAAGAAAAGGGGCCCACGCCCCTTTTCATAATACCAAACTAGAAAAACCGCTCCGGATAATGCGGCCCTATGCTTGAACGGAGCAAGTTAGCTACTTGTTATGACATTGCAAGCACAGTGCCGATCCTTCATTCGACAGGCGCAACAGGAAGGGGCGGGTGTCTGCTCCGCCATCGCCGTTGTTATGCGGATCATGACAGGAGGAGCACTCCACATAAGCATCATACAACCCTGTCGTGTGGCCATTGTATTCATAAAAAGGGATCCGGAAATTAGCCGGATCCTCACCGATATTGTCGTGACAATAGGTGCATTGTCCGGGCGGTGGCGGTCCGACGATGGTCTGGTGGGTCCACACAATGCTTATCGGATGGTCATCCGAAAGATTATCGGTAAGATCTGCACCCGAAGGAATGTAGTCACTGCCACCGGTTTCGTTGCCGAAATTATCCAGCGCGACGGTACCGTCATGGCAGGAGAGGCAGAGCTTGGAAATTCCAAGGGGTTGTACGGGTGTCGTATCCAACGTATTGCTGGAGTACAGCGTGTAGACGGCTTGCGATAACTGGTGGTTCCACAAAGGAGCAATACGGATCTCGGGATCCTGTTTTGCATTGTGGGGCGTATGGCAGGGCTGGCAAATTTGCCCCCCCGACCATCCCGTATGTGCAGGATTCGAGAAATCATGGGGACTTCCCTGTATTCTGGCATCAACGCGCGTTGAAAATAAGATCATTACAAGTAGAAGTGAAACAACAGGGAGTCTATATATCATTTTTTTCCATTTTTTCATCCTGGCACCGTCTAAAGGGGCGAGAACCCCTTTAGACGGCGGAAATGGCGGATCGCTTATTTATTATGACATGTTAGGCAAAGTGCAGAATTGGCATTGCTCATGCGCAGAAAAGGCGAATTTGTATCGTCATGGACGTCATGGCATGAGGCACATTCGACTTGTCCGCTAAAAAGCAGCTCAGCGATAGCCGGTGTTCCCGCCGGATCAAAGAGTTCACCATCAGCAGTGGCAAGGGCCGTGTCATACACAAACGATACCGGATGGTCGTTTGTCAAACCATCTAAACCCACTGCTGGATTCCCTAGCATCGGGCCACTTCCGCTATTGCTACCATAGTCCAGGACACCGGTGACACCGTCATGGCAGGAAAGACAGAGCTTTGAAATTCCGTCCGGCATTGTACCATCAACCGGCATCGTGGCATCGAGGGTGGAACTGGTGTACATGGTAAAAGTCTGAGTCGTCATCGCATGATTCCACAAAGGGGCATCCGCAGTGGTCGCGCCACTGTGTGGCGTATGACAGACCACACAGAGCTGATTGTCAGTGGTAGATAGACTTAAGTCATGCCTTGTTCCTGAAATGGTCGCAAACGCTGCATGAGTGAAAGCCAGGACTAGAAGAAGCGTGGCGAGAAGCACGAACAACTTTTTCATCTTTAACTCCTTTCTGTTAACTGGGTTTAATTAATCCAACGAAAAGTGAATCTGGAACAAGATAAGCTGGATGGAAAGGAAAGCCTGCCAATCAACCCGGGCAAATTTACGAAACCGTCCGGCTCATCGGTTCAACCCTGAATAATCACAAAAACCCGATTTAAAACAGCATACTGAAACCGTTGATCCGTGCCAAATTTATTCTCTTTGCTACAATAAAAGAAGCGCTAACAATCAGACAGAAGCCTAACATTGGTACATCCCAACAATCTAAGCAATCTATCAACTCTGTGTGAGCAATTAGCATGCCATTCGCCACGAGTGCGCTATTCACTGACAAATTTGATTTTTGAACGCGTACAAATTATTTAACTGGTTGAATATTTAGATAAATTTAATCTATATAGGGATAGAATGCTGCTGTGCTACCGCTCCAATGCACGACTTGATTTGATCACATGCCTGTATGAATATCAGACACCATAACCGGCAATTCGAGTATATCGCCATTATATTAATAAGTTATCCGCGTGAGAAATTCGGACATCGTTTATAGTGGAGAATACAAGCGCCCATCATTCGGATTGCTTTGGATTCCTCGCAACAAGATACACGCCGACGCTCATGCATTGATTGAACAATCCGTCCATAAACCAAATAAGATCAGCGCGGAATTTCCCTTTGATAATCCTGCAAAAAGATTTCTCCTCAAGATCTAAAAACAATTCGCAAGCAGATTCTGTTGATCACAAAACTTCACGGATTTGAAACAAGCCTTGGCATGCTGCTTGCTAATCTAATATGGACCTTTCAGAATGATACACCAGTCAATTGGGATAATTTATGAACATTACGGCTTGGCAACCGCTGCTTGCCGGTATCGTCCTGGTCGTGGCCAAAGCAACGCCGCTTTTGGCCTGCCCGCTGACAGATATCGACAGCGCTAAAAAGCATCTCGCCGACGGCGACTATGGTCGCACGGTTGCAGTCCTGGATGCCTGCATCCAAGACAGTGAATCACAAGCTGAAGCGCATTTCCTGCTTGGTTCCGGCCGATTGCGTCTTGCACAAATTTCGGAAGCAGAAAAGCAATTTGATCTTGCCGTGCGAAAGGACTCTGCCTACCGAAAACCCATAGGCAAACAATACATGCAAATTGGCACCGAAAAATTGAATCAGGATAAATTAGATCAAGCCGCGCCTTTGTTCGAGAAGGCCGCCAACTTCAGCGCAGACATGACGATGGAGATCGCAGAGGCGATCTTCCAAAAGGGAAAACAAACTCTGAATAAACGATATTTTAATTTAGCCGTCCGCATGGCACCCCATTATGGAACAAAGATTTTTAATTTTTTAATGTACAAGGCAAACAACGCCTCTGATAAACGCTGTGTCCCGCTTTACGAATTGGCCGCTGCGTATTGCGGAGAGACATGTGGCTTGATCAAGGAAGCCGACAAACGCCTGGCGATCATCGTCGATGGCTTAGAGAAAAACAACCCGCTGGACAGCAAAATCGCACGTTACAGGGCCATCGCTTCGAAGATTTCCAATTTGACGCCTCAAATCAAGATCTATACCCCGGGCATTTATCCGTTTAAGCTGGCCAAGGGAGAATTGACAAAGTGGATCCGGTGCAACAATCCTGTTGAGCGGGAATATGAGTTTCGATCCAACAATCAGAAGTATGAAGTGTTTCTGAAAAACGGCCAAAAATACCGTGCCTGGGCTGGAGACCGTCTCCCCAAGACCATCAACTCGGACCTCAGGATCAAGGCTTCTGAGGATACGGTCATCTTTTTGACCATTCACTGACATGCGCGCCATCTGTTATTGACCGAAACTCCCGCCAATATGCTTTTGTTTGGGGCTGCGTTTGTCAACATCATGGAAGAAACTATACTTGTAGATCGCATCCCGGCCATGGCACTCTTTACAGGGAAGGGTCGTTGATTTCGCCCGCAGAAAACTACTGCTGACGTCACCCTCCATGACGGTGCCTGATCCGGTTTGGCTGGAGCCACTGCGCCATCGATGCGGGTTATGACATGACTGGCAGGAAATATTGCCGGTTACAACTGGATCTGGTGAAGAAGCCGTAAACACCGGGAAATAATTAGTGAGCCCTTTCCGGTTACGGCCGAGTGTGACGATATCGCTTTTCGGATGCGAAGCAATCAGGGGAATTTTATTCGGTGCCGGCCCATCACTTGAATGACATCCGGTACACATTTGTTCTGTGACATGCACTCCTTTGCCCAAATCCCTTGCCCATATCTTCACTTGATGTTTGCTGTTATGTACCAGATGACAGGCACTGCATGGACCGGACTCGTTTGCGTTCCGATTGTTATCATTCACCGCCTTTGGCGCCGTAATTGTCAAATCATGATCCGTCCCTATAACAGACGCGGCATCCACATGGCATTCAATGCACAACGCCGGCTCAGAAGACACGCCAAGCCTTAAAAACCGATGGCCCTCGATCTGCTGCTTTCCCTTTCCCGGTGTTGAATGTGCGGTGATAAGAGTCGAGTCGGTACTATGTGGATCATGGCAGGTGGCGCATCGAATGACCCCTGTCTTGGATCGCTGTAAACCGGCATCATAAAGTGGTAATTGCGTCGATATCCCTGCCGCCGATGGCGCAACATTGATGGGGTGTGAATAGCCTCGATTGATCTTATCTCCTCCGATGCCGCCTTCCTGGTGACAGTTCATACACATGCCTTGAACATATCCATCCTCACCAGACGTTGCTTCATCGTCACGGGCCCACAAGAATCCTTTTTGTGATCCGTGAACCAGGTGGCAACTCGCGCATAGACCGGATTCGGCAGGTGTTCTTCCCAGCAGATTGGTTGCGTTGGGGGCGCTTTTCTCAAGATTATGTTTTGATTGCGCAATGGAAAATTTGTCCGGGTGGCATTGGCCACACATTTTGGGAACGCTTTCCCTCAGTAAATACTGATGGTCATCTGCCTCTTGTCCGCCGGACGATCCGGACTGAGCCCCATGCGGGTTGTGACACGTAGCGCATGTCATCAACCCGCTGCTCATATCCTGTACACCATATTTGTTGAAAAGGGGCAATGTTAACTTTTGAATGTCCACGCTCACGGCGGCAAACGGTGCATCGTCTATCTGAGACTGGACAGGGCTTACCGCAAGGGGGTGCGTATTCCCGGACAGGTTCACTTTTTCCGCCACATTGCCTTTGCTATGGCAGCTTAAGCACAATTGACTGGTGAAATCCTTTTGGCCGGACATTTGACGCGCTGGTTTGTGCGGAAGATGGCATGCTGAACACACACCGGCCTGTACCGTATTGCGGCCCTGCAAATTTTTCTCCTTTGGTGCTGAAAGTTCCAAGTTATGCTTGCCATCCATGATCTGCCGCTTATCGGGGTGGCAGGTAAAACAGAAATCCGACTTTTCATTTTTTATCAGCAGCAAATGGTTTGCTGATCTGTTGTTATGCACTTTGTGGCAAGTTTGACAGGTTAACACATCATGATCACCCAATTTGGCGCCCTTTTTGAACAATGTGTCTGGTATTTGGGCGGTTTTAGGGGCCACATTGATCGGGTGAAACGGTTTTCTTGTACCCGGCCCATCGAATATGGCCTTATCTTCATGGCAGGCCAGACAGAGATCTGAATTGCCGCCATTTAAGACCAACATCCCGGAATAGGGAGATCCGTGGGCTGTGTGACATGTTTCGCATGTCGCCTCGTTCTTATGCAACGCCCCTACGGTACCGCCTTTGTCTTTTAATCGTTGCGGGATGGCACGATCCAATTCTCCGATTGGATGGTGGCCGTTTTCCATTCCACCGTCGGAGGTGGGATGGCACATTCGGCACATGGCGGAGCCGCGATTGGAAGTGCGCATAAAAATAGTATCCTGAGAGTCGGGCCCGCTCGGCACACCATGGGCTGTATGGCAAGTAGCACACTGCATGCGGCCCTGCTCATCCAGAGGAAAAATCCCGGGGATTTTCATATGCTCGGGCGGGGGTCGATTGATCTTGTGTCCGGTATTTTTACTTAACCTGTCCCGAGAGTCCTTAACACTGCCGTCATGGCAGGAGAAGCACATCTCCTCGGTGGCCACAACCTTCTCCGACTGGTAGGGCACCAAAGGCGTTCCCTTGCCCTCTACAAAGAAAGTGTCGATCCAGCGGTAGTGACAGATGGCACACCCTTTTGCCGAATTGGGATTTTTCGGTGCCTGGACACTGGCCGTCACAACACACGGGAGACCGGCCACGATAAAGATGATGATAACAATATATCGGATCAAGGCGTACTCTCTTTTAGTTGATAGACACTGACCTTATTGGCCAGCATTTCGACAACATAAAGCCTGTTGCGGGCGTCGATCCACAGTCCTGCAGGTGTTTTGAAACGTTGGATTGCCGTTTGGTCGGCCCGACCAACAGCTGAAGAAAAATTGCCGTTCGCATCGAAAATCTGGATGACACCCGTATAGCTATCGCTCACAAAAACCCGCCCATCGGGCGCCACCGCAATGCCTTTAGGTCGAAAAAACTCACCGACATCCACACCCCACCCCCCTATATAGGCCACAAAAAGGCCCTGGGGATTGAGCACCTGGACGCGTGTGTTGATCACATCCACGACATAAAGATAGTACTCGGCATCCAGCGCGATTTGAAATGGATAGCTAAAGTTAAGCTTCCCGCTGCCCGGAGTCCCATAGGTCCGACTGACCGTTTTATTCGACAGATCGAGAACGGCAATCCGGTGGTTGTCATTGTCCACCGCATAACATTGGCGGCGGGACTCATCAACAGCCACATCAGTGGGATCGGCTGGATGGCGCCCGCCTGCTTCGATGGTAATTTTATCGATATATTTGCCTTGGGCGCTGAAAATCTGTATCCTGTGATTGCCGGTGTCCGCCACATAGACCGTACCCGAACTATCGATGTCTATGCCCAACGGATGTTGGAACTGTCCGTTGCCAATTCCTTGAGATCCGAATGAAAATAGTTTTTTGCCATTGGAAGAAAAGACCTTAACGGCATGGTTCACACCGTCTACAATATAGATTCGCCCCTGATCGGATACAGCCACATCGCTGGGGGTCGTCAATCCCTGATCGATCTCAAACAACTTGACCGCCCGGGTAAATTGGATGGCACTGCAGGGCGAATCGGATCCCATCACCAAGAGCATGCCAATGGCAATTGTGAGAATATAACGCCATGCGTCGTGCAAGGCGCCGGCCAAGAAAGCTTTGGCCATGCGGTCAGTATTCATCATTCTGTCATTCATTTGGCAAACGGTTCACTTTTGGGTTTCAGGCAAATAACAATTTTCCATGGTGGAATAGATACCACCGCTGATGAAATGGTTCGGTTGTTGTTTTCAATTGTTGAACAACTGCGGAAAATAAAATGTTTTATACTTGGTAACCAGGCCTTTTAGATATAGGTTCTTGAGCTGGGACGCCTTTTTAGGATCAAAGCCGAGTTTGGCATAATCCAGAATACTATGGGTCGAGTGGCATTGGTCACACGCGACACTGATCTCTTTTTTTTCGATATCGCGATGGAAGAATCGCAACCGCTCTGTTTTTTCTTTGTCAGTCATTGCAAGTTGTTTGCGCTCGAATGTCGAGGCTGCGGCTGTATCCCGGGTATTGGCCAACGATTGCCGTTTGCCATCTTTGGTTGCATATATCGCGATTCGGGAAATGAAATTCATCGGCTTTTTGGTTTTTCGGCTCGCAGGATTAAAAAAAGTCCCAAACGGCTCACCGCTGAAACGGGCGTTTTCTGAATCATGCCATTGGTAGGTCATTCCATTAAATTTCTTTTTTTTGAGATGACACACCTCACACGTCACAAAGCCAATATGCATATTCAAGAATCCCCTTACAAGATTGTTGGCTTGGTGCGGATAGAGTCGGTGACAGACACGGCAGGATGTCTTGTCTTCCAAACGACTGATAAACGATTGTTCTGTTTTATGAAAATCGGACAATGGATAATCGGACGGTAATCTTTTTGCATCCTTGCCCTGGTGGCATACCGTGCTGCAGTCAACGTAACGATTACCAGTGTGAGGTACCTTTTCTATAGTCGTATGACAGCTGATGCATTGGAACCGTCCGTGGGCGGAAGCCGCATACCTTTTCGCGTCGATATGCAGCGCTGTTAACGTATGGTCTTTGTTAATGCTGACCAACCCGGGGTACTGATGGCAGGTTAAACAACCGCTCTCATCAAACGCCAAACAAAGACCACCAGAAAAAAAAATGGCGAAAATTGATACGATCGTCGCAACGCTATAAGAAAATTTGGACATTGCTACACACCGATCTTGACGATTATTGGATACCTTTCCCGTCACCGAAATCAATTTCGGCGGGCATGTAAAAGGTTTTGTATTTATCAATCAGTCCAACCACCTCCGATGAATTCAGATGAGCGACCCGTTGGGGAGGAAAGCCAAGGGCCATAAAATCCAAGTAACCATTTTTTTGATGGCAGTCGGAGCAAAAAACAGGTTTCGGTGAAATATTGGCATGCAGCTTGATTTTAGCTTGGGCAATTTGATCCGACGAATAGACATCTTTATATTTTAGAAATTGGCGAGCGGCATTCTCATGCACTGGCCGCACCACAATCTTGGCATTGTTCGGCATGGTGCGAACGGGAAAAATCTTGGCCGAGTATTTGCCATATGCCCCTTCTGCGCGGTCTTCGATGCTACCTGTGATCCGGTCGACCCAGGCGAACGAGATGTCTGTCGCATCCCGGCGTTTGCGGGCATGACATACGGCACAGGCAATGAAGCCATTATGGAAATTTAAAATGGACCGAATTTTCTTTTCCTTGCTGTGGGGATAGATCG